>Ga0190275_10000039_pt1 | contig 172839 bp, 154 predicted proteins | sample Popmic550T_FD_133745 | JGI IMG/M metagenome (GOLD analysis project Ga0190275, IMG submission 133745) | Populus adjacent soil microbial communities from riparian zone of Yellowstone River, Montana, USA - 550 T | ecosystem: Environmental > Terrestrial > Soil > Riparian zone > Trees stand... | reverse complement strand
CTTGTTTCAGCATCCAGCTTTCCGCTTCCCGGGCGAGCGACCAGCTGGACCCTGAAACAAGTTCAGGGTGACGCCGATGTCGGGAAAAAATCCGCGATTCATTCTCAAGCGATCACGCTCTAGACCCGTCCCGCCATCGCCGCTTCCAGCACCGTGCGCGCCGCCGCGGCGTCGAAGGGGAGCGGATTGCCGCCCGCCGACGGATCCGCTTCGGCCATCGCCGCGATCCGCTCCACGTCCGAGGCCGAAATGCCCAGCTCCGGCAGGGCGTGCGGGATTCCGAGGCTCTGCCGAAGCGCGATTATCCAGGCGAGGAAGCCGTCGAAGGACGGATCCTCCAGCCCGACATAGCCCGCGAGCCTGGCCAGCCGCTCCTCGATAGCGGCCCGGTTGAAGGCCAGCATATAGGGCATCAGCACGGCGTTGGTGAGGCCGTGATGGCTGCCGAGCAGGGCGCCGATCGGATGCGACAAGGCATGCATCCCGCCGAGCCCCTTCTGGAAGGCGGTCGCGCCCATCGTCGCGGCGACGAGCATATGGCCCCGCGCGTCGATATCGGTCCCGTCCTCCACCGCCCGGGGAAGCCACCGGCGGATCAGCTTCATGCCCTCGGCGGCGATGCCGTCCGCCATCGGATGGAAGCCGGGCGCGCAATAGGCTTCGAGGCAGTGGGACAATGCATCCATGCCGGTGGCCGCGGTGACGTGCGCGGGCAGGCCGAGGGTGAGCTCGGGATCGAGGATCACGACGGCCGGAAGCATCTTCGGGTGGAAGATGATCTTCTTCACCCCGGCGTCCCGGTCGAGAATCACCCCCGCCCGCCCCACTTCGGAGCCGGTCCCGGCCGTGGTCGGTACCGCGACGATCGGCGCGATGCCCGCGGGATCGGCGCGGGTCCACCGATCTTCCTTGTCCTCATAGTCCCAGATCGCCCCTTTTTGTCGTGACATGAAGCCGACGACCTTGCCGACGTCGAGCGCGCTGCCACCGCCAAAGGCGATGACGCCGTCGTGGCGGCCATCGTGATACCGCACGATACCCACGGCGACGTCTTCGCCGATCGGATTTGGCTGGATGTTGCAGTGAAGCCTGGCCCCGGTGGCGGCGACCGCATCCTGGACCATCTTCGTTTGCGCCAGCGTGGGATCGGTCACCAGCAACGGACGCCGGATGCCCACGGACCGGCACGCCTCCTTCAGCTCCGCGACCCGGCCCGCGCCGAAGCGGATCGCGGTCGGATAAGTCCAATCGGCGTGGGGCAAGACCATCAGGCGCTCCGCAGATGGAGGGATTTGGGGCGGGTGACCGAGTCGAAGCCGAAGCGTCCGAGCGAGGCGCCGCGGCCGCTCGCCTTCACCCCGGTCCAGGCGAGGAGCGGGTCGAGATAGTCGCAGCGATTGGCGAAGATCGTGCCGGCCTCGATCTCGACCGCCAGATTTTCGGCGGCCTCGAGGTCGCTCGTCCAGATCGAGGCGGTGAGACCGTAGGCGCTGTCGTTCATCAGTCGAACCGCGTCTTCATCGCCCTTCACCTGCATGATTCCGACGACCGGACCGAACGTCTCCTCGCGCATCACCGCCATGGAATGATTCACCCAGGTCAGCACCTGCGGCATCAGATAGGGTCCCTCGCCGGTGTCGGCGGGGAAGGCCTGCGCCAACAGGTTCCCGGCCGCGCCCGCCTCGATCGCCTGGCGGACCTGCTCGCGCACCGAGGCGGCGCCCTTCCCGCTCGCCATCGGGCCTAGGCTGGTCTCCGGATCGAACGGATCGCCGAGTCGGTATCGCGACGCGGCTTCGACGAAGCCGTCGAGGAAGGGCTGCCACACCGCCTCGTGAACATAGAGGCGCTCGACCCCGCAGCAGGACTGACCGCTGTTGTAGAAGCTTCCGTCGACGAGGCTCTCGACCGCCAGGGCCACGTCCGAATCCTCGCGCACGTAAGCGGGATCCTTGCCGCCGAGCTCCAGAGTCAGGCCGGTGAACCGCCCCGCCGCCGCCCGCTCGACCGCTTTCCCGCCCTCGACCGAGCCGGTGAACGTGGCGTGATCGACCAGGCCCGAACGGAGCAGCCGGGCCGTCTGATCGTGATCGAGGAAGAGGTTGGCGAAAAGGCCCTCGGGCAATCCCGCCGTTCGCAACGCCTCGGCGAAGCGCTCGCCCGCCAGCGGGGTCTGGGCGGAAGGCTTGAGGATTACGGCGTTGCCCGCGAGGAGGGCCGGGACGATCGTGTTGGCGGCGGTGAGGAAGGGGTAGTTCCACGGCGCGATCACCAGCACCAGTCCGACCGGCGCCCGGATCACCGAGCGTCCGGTTCCCGCGACGAAGGGCGCAAGCGCGGCCGGCGCCAGGTCGATCATCGCCAGGATCCGCTCCGCCAGCGAGCGATGCTCCCCCTCGTAGCGGACCGGCCGGCCCATCTGCCAGGCGATCTCGGGGACGATGTCGGGGTTCAGGGCCTCCATCGCGGCGAGGAAGCGGAGCATCGTCGAGCACCGCGCCTCGATCGGGGTCCGGGCCCATTCGCGCTGTGCCCGCCGGGCCTCGGCCAAAGCGCGCTCGACCTCGCCGTCCGCGGCAAGAGGCCGCCGGGCATATTCGCGGCCGTCGACTGGGGAGATGCAGATGAAGTCCGTCATAGGGTTCCGTCATTGCGAGGAGCGAGGCGACGAAGCAATCCATCGCCTCCGAATCCCGGCTGGATTGCTTCGCTGCGCTCGCAATGACGGCCGTTCATTGAGTCAGATGATCTCGAAATAGCGGGCGCGCTGCCAGTCGGTCACGGCCTTGCGCGCCTCGCGCTCCTCCCATTCGCGGGTGGCGGCATAATGGTCGACGAATTCGTCGCCGAACAGCTCGCGCGCCGCCTTCGACCCGCGCAGGCGCTGGGCGGCGTCCCACAAGGTGCTCGGAAGCGCCCGCTCCGGCGGCGGTTCCTGCGCGTAGGCATTGCCCTTCACCGCGGCGTCGGGCTCCACCCGGTTGGCGATCCCCCACAGGCCCGAGCCGATCGCGGCGGCGAGGGCGATGTAGGGGTTTATGTCCGCGGCGGCGATCCGATACTCGACGCGCTGGCTCGAGTCGGAGCCGCCGATCACGCGCAGGGCGCAGGTGCGGTTCTCATAGCCCCACAAGGAAGCGGTGGGCGCCCAGAAGCCGGGGATCAGGCGGGTGTAGGCGTTGACCGTGGGCGCGACCATCGCCAGCAACTCGGGCATCAGCGCCTGCTGGCCGCCGACGAAAGCGCGCATCTCCGGCGACATGGAGAGGTCTTCGTCCTCGGCATAGAATCGCGACTTGCCGGTCCCCTCGTCGACCAGCGACATGTGAAGGTGGCCGGACGAGCCCGGCCAGTCGTTCGACCATTTCGCCATGAAGGTCGCCATCCAGCCGCGGCGCTGGCACAGGATCTTGACGATCGTCTTGAACAAAGCCGCCTTGTCCGCGGCCTCGAGCGCGTCGTCGACCCGGATCGCGCCTTCGACGACTCCGGGTCCCGTCTCGGTGTGAAGGCCTTCGAGCTCGATCCGCATGGTGTCGCAGGTCGACCAGAGCTCGTCGTAAAAGTCGGAATGGACCCCGGAGCGAAGCATCGAATAGCCGAAATGGCCCGGAGTGATCGGCTTCAGGCCGCGATAGCCCTTGTCGCGCACCGAATACGGCGTCTCCTCGAAGACGAAGAATTCGAACTCGGCCGCCGCCTTGACCCGGCAGCCGATCGAGGCGGCGCGGTTCAGCACCCGGCGAAGCGCTCCGCGCGGGCAGACCGCCTCGGCCGCTCCGGCGAACTCGCCCAGGACGAGCGGCATCCCGCTTTCGAACGGCATCGCGCGCTCGGTCTCGGGCAGTAGCCGCACCTCGGCGTCGGGATAAGCGGTGTGCCAGCCGGTGAAGCGCGTATTGTCGTAGAGCTGGTCGCTCGAATCCCAACCCAGGACCACGTCGCAAAAGCCGAAGCCCTTCTCCAGCGCCGAGGCGAGCTTGTCCGGCGCCATATATTTGCCGCGGAAGATGCCGTCGACGTCGAACACGCCCACCTTCGCGCAGGCGGGGCTGCGCTTACGGACTCGCTCGACCAGGTCGTCCTTCGCCATGCTTCGTGCCTCTTTCCCGGTCGTTGCGCAGCCCTAACGCCTGGAGCGCCCTGGCGGAAGCATGCCCCCACCGTCATGCTGAACTTGTTTCAGCATCCAGAGCGGAGTCGCAGTGCGAGCGGAGAACTGGACCCTGAAACGAGTTTAGGGTGACGGACTGGCGCAAGGCCATGCTTGATTCCCGCCCGCCCGGCGCCATCTACCCCGCAAGAGAGCAACACGGGCAGAATCACCATAATGAACGACAATCTCACGCCCAAAGCGGTGGTCGCCGCACTCGACGAGCATATCGTGGGCCAGAAAGAGGCCAAGCGCGCCGTCGCGGTGGCGCTCAGGAACCGGTGGCGCCGCCAGCGGCTCGAGGAAGGGCTGCGCGAGGAGGTGACCCCCAAGAACATCCTGATGATCGGGCCCACCGGCTGCGGCAAGACCGAGATCAGCCGGCGGCTGGCGAAGCTGGCCGACGCGCCCTTCGTCAAGGTCGAGGCGACCAAGTTCACCGAGGTCGGCTACGTCGGCCGCGACGTCGAGCAGATCGCCCGCGACCTGGTCGAGGAGGCGGTCCGGCTGGAGAAGGAGCGTCGGCGCCTCGCGGTCAAGGACGCGGCCGAGGCCGCCGCGATGGAAAGGCTGATCGAGGCGCTGACCGGCAAGGGCGCGAGCGAGGCGACCCGCGAAAGCTTCCGCCAGCGCTTCCGCGAAGGCCATCTCGACGATTCCGAGGTCGAGCTGGAGCTTTCCGAGACTCCGAGCACGCCGTTCGAGATACCGGGGATGGGCGGCCAGGTCGGAATGATCAACCTGTCCGAGATGATGTCCAAGGCCATGGGCAACGCGCCCAAGAAGCGGCGCCGTCTCAAGGTCGGCGAGGCCTGGAGCAGGCTCGTCGAGGAGGAGGCCGACAAGAGGCTCGACCCCGACGACGTCAGCCGGGTTGCGCTCGCCGACGCCGAGGCGAACGGGATCGTCTTCCTCGACGAGATCGACAAGATCGCCGTCTCGGACGTGCGCGGCGGCTCGGTCTCCCGCGAGGGGGTCCAGCGCGACCTGCTGCCGCTGATCGAGGGGACGACGGTCGCGACCAAATACGGGCCGATGAAGACCGACCATATCCTCTTCATCGCGTCCGGCGCCTTCCATGTTACCAAGCCGTCGGACCTCCTCCCCGAGCTTCAGGGCCGGCTTCCGATCCGGGTCGAGCTGAAGGCCTTGACCGAGGAGGATTTCGTCCGGATCCTCTCCGAAACGCGCGCCAGCCTCACCGAGCAATATATCGCGCTGATCGCTACCGAGGGCGTCGAGGTCGAGTTCACCGACGACGGCATCCGAGCCATCGCCCGGATCGCCGCCGAGGTGAACGGGCAGGTCGAGAATATCGGCGCCCGCCGGCTGTCGACCGTGCTCGAGAAATTGCTCGAGGACGTCAGCTTCGAGGCGGAGGAGCGCCGCGGCGACCGGGTGGTCGTCGACGCGGCCTATGTCGACGCCCAGCTCGCCGACATCGCCCGGGATACGGATCTCAGCAAGTACGTGCTGTAGGCCGGCCGTTTCCCGGCGAGGATCCGGCTTCCAGGCCGGCACGGCCTCCCCGGGGAACGGGCGCGAATCAGTCCCAGCTCAAGCCGGGATCCGGCTCCGGGCGCCGATCAGCCGAGTCTTCGTCCATTGCACCCTCGACGAAATTGCCGTCGGGAACGATCGGGCAGCCGCTCCCGCCGCCGACCGGGGGCTTGCGGGCCTCCGGATCTTCCTCGGGCACCGGCAGCTTCCAATCGTCGTTCATTCGCTCTCTCCTTTGTACCCCTAACGCCCGAGGCGGCGGACGGTTCTTAGCGCGCGCCGAATCGAGCGGAAATGGCGATTATCGGGGATCGTTGTGCTAGGTTAATGAAACTGGCGGCAACCCACCGCGTTCTAGGGCCGAGTTGTCACGGGGAAAGGAACCCAAGTCATGCGTAAATTCACTCTCGCCCTCTGCGCCGCCACGATGTGCGTGCCCGTCCTTCCGGCGCCGGCCATGGCCAATCACAACGGCTATTATCACGGCAAGACCTGGCGCGATTCGCAGGGCCGCACCCGCTGCCGCCGTTCCAACGGTACGGTCGGGATCATCGTCGGCGGCGCCGCCGGCGCCCTTGTGGGCCGGGCGGTCGACGGCGGCCGCAACCGCACCGTCGGAACCGTCGTCGGCGCTGCCGCCGGCGCCCTGGCCGGCCGCGAGATCGCCAAAGGCAAGCGCCGCTGCCGCTAACGCTTCGAAGCGAGTTGAAGCGGGGCGTCTCCCATGGAGGCGCCCCGTTTCCGCGTCCGCGCCTGCTCGATTGCCATCCCGGCGGGGCCCGACTAGGCCCGCACCATGGATGATCAAGGCTTGCCCGGCCTTCGGGCGCACTATGAATTCGTGCCGGCCGGCGAGGCTGTCGAGCTTAGGCTCGGCCTCCTGTTCGATCCCGCCGAGATCGACCTCGACCAGACCGTGCGAAGCCTGTGGCTCGAGCTTCGCGACCGGCTCGTCGGCGGCACCGGGGACAAATTGCCGCCCGTCCCGGTGAGCCTGGTCACCAGCCTCGCTTCGGAGCCGATCACGGTCACCGCCGACGGCGGTCCGCTCCGGGAAAAGTTCGCATCGTTCGCGGGGGAAGTCGCCGCCTTGCCGGATCGATCCCGGTATCCCGTGGTCGCCGAACTCATCTTTACCCTGCCCCGCACCGGCGTGAAGGCTCTTCCCGGGGATGTCCGCCCGGTCGAAGCATTGCTGGAAATCGGAGGCCGGAGGCTCGCCGTATCGCCCCGGCTGGACGAAGATGCAGGCGTCCGAGCCTACGCGGCCAGGTTCGAGAAGGCCTGGCAGGGGTTCGACGGCGGCACGGGGCGGCTCGCCCTCGCCGAGCAAGGACCTGAAGCACCGGCTTACTGGTATGTGCGGACCGGCCCCGCCGGCGGCATCTCCCTAGCCAGGCCGGAACCCGCCGAATTCACGAATCATGCGCTTGCGCCTTTCGCTACCGTCCCGCTCTCGGGAACGGTCGAGCAAGCGGACGGCGCCCAGGAAATGTTCAGCGCCATCGACCTGGATTCTTGGTGGGATTCGTTCGCGACGGCTTTCGAGCGGCTCGCCGCGACCGACGGGGCTCGCGAGCGGCTGGCCGGGATCAGGCCTCGGCTTGCCGGCGCCATGGCGGCCCGGCTCGTGCCGATTTCGGAGACCTCGGCCGTCGACGGCGTCGAGGCCCTCCGTGCCGCGTGCGAGGAAGCCCTGGCCGCCGACCTGCGCTCCCGTCCGCTCGTAATCAGCGCGGCGGTGGACGTGAGCCTGGGCGAGGGTGCGGCCGGCGGGCCGGCGGCGGTTTTGAAGGGCCACGCTTTCAGCCCGGTCGGATCGCTCGCTGCCGGCGGCGGATCTTCAGCGGCTGTCCGGCTCGAGGCCGGACGCCGGACGCTCGCCTTCGCCGCGCCTGCGCCGCTCGAAGGATCGGCGCGGCACGACTTCTCGGTCCGCTTCGAAGGAGAGAGAATCGAGCTCGAAGGCGCCCCGCCGCTCGACCTGATCCTTCACGCGTCGACCGGGACGGACGATTTCGCGGTGGATTTCGGCCCGCAATCGGTGCCGGTCCCGCTGATCGGGTTGCCGGCCGCGCCCGTATTTTCCGCGGCGGCCGCAAAGGGGCCGGAAAATCCGGAAACGCTCGGCGAGGCCCTGGCCTGGACGGTCGAGATCGAGATTTCCGCCGAGCCCGCCGAGCGGGACCGGCTCGCTCTCGCCATCGCCTTCGACGAGCAAGCCGAGCCGATATCACCGTCGAGCCCGACCTGTTCGGAAGCGCTGTTCACCGCGCTCGGCCGAGCCTTTCGCTTATCCGCCGGGCTGCCGGCGAAGCCCGGACCCGACTCGATCGCCCGCTTCGCCGGGCTTGCCGAGGCTGTCGCCGACGCTTTGCCGCTCTGGCGGGCGCCGGCGCCGGATGTTCCGGAGCTGCCGGGCCGATGGCGCTACGAGTTCGATTGGGGCGACCGGCCCACGCTCCGGGTCGCCCGCGAGGCTTCGGGTTCGGCCCCACCGCCCCCCTGGCCCACGGTAGCCGGCTATGGACTGGCCGACGGCACCGGCGCGACCGCCCGTTACCAGCCCGAAGCGGGCGCCGCGGCCGGGGCCGGGTTGCGGATCGCGGTGCCGGGATTTCGCCTGCTCACCGACCGGGCCGTTCGAATCCACGGCCGCGTCATACGCAATGAAGGCGCCGCCGGCCCGCCGTTCGTCTATCACAGCGCGATCGCGTCCAGCCAACCCCTTGCGCCCTGTCCCGAGTGGCAGGCGCCGCGAGCCGAGCCGGCGGCGGCCAGCCTCGCTTCGGCGCTTGGGGCGATTCTCACCAAGATCGACGAGGATCCGAAGCGGCCCTACGCGCTGGGCCTCGAGACGATGCTGGTGCGGCGGCTGGAGACGGCCGGAGAGGCGGCGCTCGAGACCCGGATTCCGCTCGTATCGGTGCCGCGGGTGACGGTCGGCGGCCCGGAGGGCGTCGCAATCGCCGATTTAACCCGGGAGATCGCCGGATCGCTCGCGTCGGCACGGGCCGGGATGGGCCCGGGCTCCGCTGGCGAGGAAGTCGCGCTCACCCTCGCCCTGTTCGACGAAGCGCCCGCACACACCCCGCTGGCCCGGCTCAGCGTCCGGATCCCAGTGCCCGGCGACGACGCCTGGTGGGGAGGCGCGGCCTAAACGTCCAAATTCGCGACGTTGAGCGCATTCTCCTGGATGAACTCGCGGCGCGGTTCGACGACGTCGCCCATCAATCGGGTGAAGATCTCGTCGGCGACGTCGGCCTGGGCGACCTCGACCCGGAGGAGCGAGCGGTTGTCGGGGTCGAGCGTCGTTTCCCAGAGCTGGTCGGCGTTCATCTCGCCGAGGCCCTTGTAGCGCTGGATGGCCAGGCCCTTGCGGCCGGTGGCCAGGATGGCGTCGAGCAGCTCGGTCGGGCGGCGGACGAGGATTCCGCGGACGTCGGGCGCCCGCTCCGGCGCCGCCTCGGCCTCGTCGCCGTCGGCCGTCTCCTCCTCTTCGACGGCCGCCGCCGCGCTCTTCATCGAGACGAGGCGCGAGGCGCTCGCATAGGTGGCGGCCTGCTCGGCGGTGAGGCCGTGGAGCTTGCGGGCCTCGGCCGAGGCGACGAACTTGTGGTCGACGATGTGATGGTCGGTAACTCCGCGCCACAGGCGGCGAAGGACATAATCGCCGTCGGCGCCGATCTCGCCGGTCCAGGTCGAGGATTCGTCGCCGCCCTGGAGGAAGGCGGCCGCCCGGGCGATCGCCTCGGCGCGCTGCGCCGGAGGCAATGCCGGATCGAGGGCGCCGTTCAGGGCCAGGGCCTCGATCAGTCCGAGGTCGTAGCGGCGCGGCACGTAGGCCATCAGGCTCCGCACCCGGCGGGCATGGTCGGCGAGATCGCGCAGGTCGTCGCCCGTGCGCGAGCCCTCGTTCGTCTCCAGCCGCATCAGCCCGATGCCGGCATCGACGAGGTAATCGTCGAGCTTGGCATTGTCCTTGAGATAAACTTCCGAGCGGCCCTTGGCGACCTTGTAGAGCGGCGGCTGGGCGATGAAGAGATGGCCGCGCTCGATGATCTGGGGCATCTGCCGGTAGAAGAAGGTGAGCAGCAGAGTGCGGATGTGGGCGCCGTCGACGTCGGCGTCCGTCATGATCACGATCTTGTGGTAGCGCAATTTCTCGATGTTGAAATCGTCGCGGCCGATGCCGGTGCCCATCGCCTGGATGAGGGTGCCGACCTCTTTCGAGGACAGCATCCGGTCGAAGCGGGCGCGCTCGACGTTGAGGATCTTGCCCTTCAGGGGAAGGATCGCCTGGACCTCGCGATTGCGGCCCTGCTTGGCCGAGCCGCCGGCGCTGTCGCCCTCGACCAGGAAGAGCTCGCACTTGGCCGGATCGCGCTCCTGGCAGTCGGCGAGCTTGCCGGGGAGGGACGCGACTCCGAGAACGCTCTTGCGGCTCGCCTCGCGCGCCTTGCGGGCGGCTTCGCGGGCGGCGGCGGCGTCGATGATCTTCTGGATGATCGTCTTGGAATGGGCCGGATTCTCCTCCAGCCATTCCGAGAGCTTGTCGGCCATCAGGCTCTCGAGCGGCTGGCGGACCTCGGAGGAGACGAGCTTGTCCTTGGTCTGCGAGCCGAACTTGGGGTCGGGCAGCTTGACGGAGACGATCGCCGTCAGCCCCTCGCGCATGTCATCGCCGGTGAGGCTGACCTTCTCGCGCTTCATCATTCCGGACTTGTCGGCGTGATTGTTGAGGGTGCGGGTCAGCGCCGCCCTGAAGGCGGCGAGATGGGTGCCGCCGTCGCGCTGGGGGATGTTGTTGGTGAAGCAGAGCGTCTGCTCGTAATAGCTGTCGTTCCACTCGAGCGCGACCTCGATCCCGACGTCGTCGCGCTGGCCGGTGACCGAGATCGGCTCCGGGATGAGCGCGGCCTTGGTCCGGTCGAGATAACGGACGAAAGCGGAGATCCCACCCTCGTAGTAAAGCTCGACCTCTTTCTCCTCCTCGTGCCGGGCGTCGGTGAGGACGAGCCGGACTCCCGAGTTGAGGAAGGCGAGCTCGCGGAAGCGATGCTCGAGCGTGTCCCAGTCGAACTCGACGATCTTGAACGTGGCGGGCGAGGGCAGGAAGGTGACCCGGGTCCCCTTCCGGTCGCCGGCCGGGCCGACCTTCTTCAACGGCGCCACCGCGTCGCCGTGGGCGAAGCGCATATAATGCTCCTCGCCGTCGCGCCAGATGGTGAGGTCGAGCCACTCCGAAAGCGCGTTGACGACCGATACCCCGACTCCGTGGAGGCCGCCCGAGACCTTGTAGGCATTGTCGTCCGAGGTATTCTCGAACTTTCCGCCGGCGTGGAGCTGGGTCATGATGACCTCGGCCGCGGAGACGCCCTCCTCGGCGTGGATCCCGGTCGGGATTCCCCGGCCATTGTCCTCGACCGAAACCGATCCGTCGGGGTTGAGGACGATCCGGATCATGTCGCAATGGCCGGCGAGGGCCTCGTCGATCGCGTTGTCGGAAACCTCGAACACCATGTGGTGGAGGCCCGATCCGTCGTCGGTATCGCCGATATACATTCCGGGCCGCTTGCGGACCGCGTCGAGGCCTTTCAGCACCTTGATGGAATCGGCGCCGTAAGCGTTTTCGCTGGGGGGTGTTGCCATCTGCCAGATATAGCGACGAAAGGGTCGAAACCCAAGGATTTTGGCGGGTTTGCGCGACCTTTTTTCGCAGATGCAGCATCGGATCGCCCCGGTCGCCATGGGCATAAGCTGGACGTGGTCCACCCCTCGCGCGAAGCCGTAGGCGCCGCGCCTTTCAATTTGCAACGCAACGCCGCAAAGACGCAACGATGCTTCGGCCCTTCGCCGCGCATGGCGTTGATTCGCCGGAACCGGGGCAGCGACGAATCGCCGATGGGATTCGAGTTCGTATGGCATGGAGAGCGGTACGACATCGTTGCGTCGTTGCGTTCAAAAACGGATTGGCCTCCGGCCAAGGTAGGTTTGCGCGAGATGCGGAAGCTTCGCTTTTCAATCCGCTTCTGCTGGCGAAAGAGCTTAGAGGATCGCTCCGTCGCTGACTTCGAAGCGGCTGGCGGCCTGGCCAACGTCTTCGAACAGCCCCGCCTCGGTCCCGGTCATCCACACCTGCCCTCCCGCCGATTGCAGCCGGTCGAACAAGGCCGCGCGGCGGCGGGGGTCGAGGTGGGCGGCGACTTCGTCGAGGAGCAGGAGGGGGCGGCGGCCCGAGCGTTCGGCGACGAGATCGGCATGGGCGAGGACGATGGAGAGCAGGAGCGCCTTCTGCTCTCCGGTCGAGCACAAGCCGGCCGGCTGGCCTTTTTCGAGATGGGTGACGGCGAGGTCGGTCCGGTGAGGCCCGGCCAGGGTGCGGCCGGCGGCGGCGTCGCGGGCCCGGCCCCGGGCGAGCGCGGCCGCCAGATCCTCCTCGCCGCCTTCGAGGGCGAGGCCGGCGCGGGCGAACGGGCCTTCGGGCGCGTTCGCCAGCCTTTCGCGAAGCGATCCGACCGCGCCGGCGCGGGCGGAGGCGAGTGCGGAGCCGTGCTCGGCCATCCGCGCCTCGAGCGCCGAAAGCCAGGCTTCGTCCCGTCGCCCGTCTTCCGACAGAAGCTTGTTGCGGGCCCGCATCGCGGCTTCGTAGCGGGCCGCGTGGACGGCGTGGCCGGGCTCCAGGGCGAGGACGAGGCGATCCAGGAAGCGGCGGCGGCCGCTTGGACCTTCCTGGAACAATCGGTCCATGGCCGGGGTAAGCCAGAGGACGGAAAGCCATTCGGAAAGCGACGTCGCGGAGGCCGGGGCGCCGTTGATCCTGACCTGGCGCCGCTCGGGGGCGCGCGCCTCGGTGCCGGTGCCGATCTCGACATCACCCAGACGCGCCGCCACCGCGAAGCCGCCGCGGCCGCCGCTTCGGGCCATTTCGAACAGGGAGGCGCCGCGAAGCCCCCGCCCCGGCGAAAGCAGGGACACCGCTTCGAGGACGTTGGTCTTGCCCGCGCCATTTTCCCCGGTGAGGACGACGAGCCCCGACCCCGGCGCGAGCAGGGCGTCTTCGTGGTTGCGAAAGTCGCTGAGGGCGAGACGGACGAGGGCCATGACGCCTCTCTAGAGCGCACCGAGTCGGGTTTCACCTCCCACGTCATCCCGGACTTGATCCGGGATCCATGAACACGGATCTTGACCGGACGGCACGGACGATGTTCATGGATCCCGGCCTTCGCCGGGATGACGGACGGGTCTCAGATCCCCGCGAGGCCCGCCTCGGCCAGCCGCTTCTGAGCTGACCGGTAGCGCACCGGCTCAGCGATCCGAAGCCGGGCGCGGGCGGCTTCGAGCGGCTCGCGCATCAGCCTTTCGTAATCCTCATGGTGGAGCCAGGCGGCGCGGGCGCCGCGGCGATATCCCTCCCAGACCGCCCGGGCGAAGGCCGCGTTGCCGGTGATCTTCAGGCTTTTCGCGGCGGCGCCCGCGCCGATGAAGGCCCAGCCGAGCCCGCCCGTCTGGGCGTAGGAGAAAGCGACCAGGCAGGCCTCGCCGAGCGGCTCGTCGGCCTCGTAGCCGGTCAGGACGTGCCAGAGGTCGTGGACGTCGCGCTCGCGGCGCCCGAACCAGGCATAAGGATGGCGGACGTCGGCCGGGATCTCGGTCTCGGCGACGCTCAATTCGGCGAGGCCGTCCGCCGAATAGCCGGTGCGGTCGAGAAAGTGGCGATAGGCGGCGCCGACGCTGCCTTCCGGAAAGGAGTCGATCCAGGCCCGGTCGCACAGGCGCGGCGCCAGCTCGACCCGCTCATAGGCGAGCCGCCCGCCTTCCGCGCTCGCGATCAGCCGCCGGTAATTGCGGTGCGAGGTGTCGCCGTTCAGCGCGCGCATGATCCGGAAGACCTGAACCGTGTCGTCGCGATTCGCCAGCAGCCGGCGAAGCGCCCTGAATGCAACGCCCCATTCGCGTTTCATCGGGACCGCGGGATCGAAGCTCTGGCTCGCCATCGGCGACTCCGCTGCTGACAACGCTGTCAGTGTTGCACGTCCCGGACCCGGGCTCAATCGGGATGGGGCCCGACCCCTTCCCCGGAGCCCGGCCGGCGGGCCAGTGAGCTCGCCATCCTGCGTCCCACCTCGGTTCCGATGAGCGACGCCACTCCGGCGAACGTCATCCAGGTCAAGGCCCTGTCGGACTTGCCGACGACCATCACCCAGACGATCGCGACCGCGAAAATGGCCGCGGCCAGCAGCACGATCCATTTGAGCCAGAAATCGGCGGGGAGGTGCGACTTGAAAAGCTGGCTGGAGGCGACGCCCGCCATCAACGCTCCGGCCAGGCCCTGGGCCAGGCCCACGGCGACGGCAGCGGGCTTCCCGGCGTCGATATCCGCCCACCCGCCAAGATAGGCGATGACGAAATTGGCGAGGGCGAGGCAGACGATCGTGACGGGCAAGGCCGCCGCATAGGCCCAGGTCCCGGGCGCTTCGGGCTCGGTCATCACACCCGCATCGGCATCAGAACGTAGAGCGCCGACGCCTTGTCATTCTCCCGAAGCAGGGTCGGAGCGGCGGCGTCGGCGAGGTGGACCTCGACGATGTCGCCTTCGATCTGGCCCAATATGTCGAGCAGATAGCGGGCGTTGAAGCCGATCTCGAGGCCGTCGGCATTGTAATCGCCCGGCACCTCCTCGGCGGCGGTGCCGTTCTCGGGGCTGGTGACGGAGAGGGTGATCTTATCGCGGTCGAGCGCCATCTTGACCGCCCGGGTCTTCTCGCTGGCGATGGTGGCGACCCGGTCGACGCCCTCCTCGAAGCTGCGCGGGTCGATGCGCAGGAGCTTGTCGTTCGCGGTCGGGATGACCCGGCTGTAATCGGGGAAGGTGCCGTCGATCAGCTTGGAGGTGAGGATGGCGCTGCCGAGGCCGAAGCGGACCTTGGTCTCCGAAAGCGAAATCTGGACGGTGCCCTCGAGCTCGTCGAGCAGCTTGCGAAGCTCGGCGACGCATTTCCTCGGGATGATAACGTCGGGCATGCCCTCCGCCCCGGCGGGCCTCGGCACGGTCACCCGGGCGAGGCGATGGCCGTCGGTCGCCGCCGCCTTCAGCACCGGCTGCGCCTCGTCGGAAACGTGGAAGAATATCCCGTTCAGATAATAACGGGTCTCTTCGGTCGAGATGGCGAAGCGGGTCTTGTCGATGATCTGGCGAAGGGTCGCGGCGGGCAGCTCGAAGCGGGTCGGAAGGTCGCCCTCGGCGATGACCGGGAAATCGTCGCGCGGAAGGGTCGAGAGGTTGAAGCGGGCGCGGCCGGCATTGACCTGCATCTTGCCCTCGGCCGCGTTCAATTCGACCTGGCTGCCCTCGGGAAGCTTGCGGGCGATGTCGAACAGGGTGTGAGCGGAGACGGTGGTGGCGCCCGGCTGGGTGACGTTGGCCTCGACCGTCTCGACGATCTGGAGATCGAGATCGGTCGCCATCAGCCTGAGGCCGCCGCCCTCGGTCGCCTCGATGAGGACGTTGGAGAGGATGGGAATGGTGTTCCTCCGCTCCACCACGGACTGGACGTGGCCGAGGCTCTTGAGGAGCGTAGCCCGTTCGATCGTCGCCTTCATTGAAACCCCCGAAATGGTATTTGGAGGAGAGTATTAGAGCGGCCCGCCGCCCCCCGCTAGGGGATTGTCGCCGGGCGTGAAAAAAGGGCCGGGGCACTGACGCCCCGGCCCTCCTATCCGGTCGGCGCGTAGGTCAGAAACGCAGGCCGAAGCCGATCACGCCCTGATGCTTGTCGAAGGACTGCGAGGCTTCGTAATTGGAAAAGCGATATTCCGCCTTGACGAAGGTGCGGGAGCCGACCGCGATCTCCGTTCCGGCGCCGAGGCGCAGGCCGTCGGATTCGGGGTGCACGACGAGGTCCGGCGCGCCGCTCGCGAAAGTGAATCGGGAAGATTGGCGGAAGTTGGTGTAGCCGACCTTGCCATAGAGCAACATGTCGTCGCTGATCATTCCGCCGAAACGAACGCCGGCATAGAGGTCGCGGCCCGCTCCGGAGCAGCCTGTGTTGCCGCCGATAAACGCAGAGCAATCCTTGGCCGTGCTGTCGCTGGCCTCGGCCTCGAGCCCGAACCGGAAGCGGCCTGCAGCGAGATCGTAACCGACGCCGACGCCGTAGAGCACGCCGCTGCCGTTGCGGATACTATCGAAGCTTGCATCTTCGTAGCCGGTTATGGCTTCGACCCGGAAACCGATGGCGGCTTTGTCGGCGACGGGCTCGGAGTCCTGTGCGAGAACGGGGGAAGCAACACCGGCCACGGCCATGACCGCGGCAAGGCTATATCTAATCATCGAAAAATCCCCTCAGCTAATTCCCCTGCTGACGCGGAGTTGAGGCAGCTTCGATGAACCGCGGATAAACATATTATGGCGCAAATCGGGCAGCGATCGGCTAAGATCGGCAATGGCGCTGAAGGGCTGGAACTTTTCTATTTGTTTTCCGAGATTTGCCAAGAGCACAGACTGCCGAAATGTGGCATTTGAAAGATCAGCTTCAATATGAATTAAAAAAGACCTGTGGAGTACATCCGGAACCCCTGCTTGCGGCATCCGCGCGCGCGCGAGATCTCCCTCGGCGGGAGCGGGGGCCCGAAGTCCTCGCGGCCCGGCCTTTTCGGTTGCCAATCGGCCGTGCCTCGGGCCATTCTGCCACGATGATCCGGCGGCTGATATTTCCTTTGTTTTTCATGGTCCTGACGACGCAGGCGAGCGCTCAGCCGCAATCGATCGGGATTTTCGGGACCTGGGGCGCGTTTCGCGGACCGGAGCGCTGCTACGCCATATCCGAGCGCCTGTCGCCGGCGCGCCCGGGCGATGGGCGCGGTTTCGCCTCGGTCGGCTATTGGCCGGCGCGTGCGGCGGGCGGCCAGGCCTATTTCCGGCTGAGCCGGGCCAAGCGCGAAGGCTCGGCGATATTGCTCCGGATCGACGATCGGACCTTCCAGCTGCGCGGCGGCGGCGGCGGCGGCGCCGACGCCTGGGCGGCGGATCCGGCGGCGGACTCCGAGCTCGTCGCGGCGATGCGCACCGGGATCGAGATGAGCGTCGAGACCCGCTCGGCCGGAGGCGCCCTGGTGCGCGATTCCTACCGCCTGCGCGGGGCCGCGACCGCCATCGACGCCGCCGCCATCGCCTGCGCCCGGCGCGGCTGATGGCGCGCTGGTTCATTGCCCGCCACGGCGAGACCGTGTTCAACGCGGCCCGGAGGATGCAGGGCGAAGTCGCCCATACCCCGCTGACCCGCGCCGGCTTCCGCCATGCCGAGGAGATCGGCGAGGCGCTGCTCGCCCTTCTCGGGCCGGCACCGGAGCTCGGGCTTTGGGCTTCGCCGACCGGCCGGGCCCTCCAGACGCTGGCGATCGCCGCCGAACACCTCCGCCTCGACTGGCACGAGGCGAGCACCGACGAGCGACTGTCGGAGATGGACATGGGCGAGTGGGGCGGGCGCTTCTATGCCGAGATCGCGCGCGCCCATGGCGGCTTCGTCGACCGGCGGACCGCGCTCTTCTCCGCCCGGCCCCCGGGCGGCGAATGGTTCGACGACATCGCGCTCCGGCTTCGGGCGTGGATCGAGGAGACCGCCGGAGAAGAAGGAGACCGGCTGATCGTGATGCACGGCATTTCCTCTCGCGTGCTTCGGGGGCTGCTCACCAGGGCGCCGGACCGGCCGGGCTGCGGAGCGCCGGTGGCCGCGCCGCTGCCGCAGGGCTCGGTCGTCTGCGTCGAAGATGGGGTGGAAACCGTCGTCGGGCTGGGAAGCGGCGATTTGGGGGCTTCGGGAACGGCGTAGAGGGTCCCGTCATCCCGGCGAAAGCCGGGACCTCAGGTCGAAACGGCTCGGCGGGCCTCCCCGAGATCCCGGCTTTCGCCGGGATGACGAGGAACCGGACGCAGAGGTAGAAATTCCGCCGCCTTTCCCCTACATAGGCCGCCTCATGACAGCGCCGATGACAATCCCCGGTCATATCGACCCGGTTCCAGTGCCGCGCCCCGCTTTCGAGTCGGAGGACAAGCGCGTCGATCTCGTCGGGCTCGCGCGCGACGAGATTCGCGAAGCGCTGGAGCAGGCGGGGCTCGAGCCGCGCCAGGCGAAGCTTCGCGCCAAGCAGATCTGGCACCAGATCTACAATCGCGGCGCCACGTCGTTCGACGCGATGAGCGACATCGCCAAGGCGCAGCGCGCCTGGTTCGCCGAGCGCTTCGTCGTCGGCCGGCCGCAGGTGGTGGTCGAGCAGGTGTCGACCGACGGCACCCGCAAATGGCTTTTGAAGACGCCCGACGGCCACGATTTCGAGATGGTCTTCATCCCCGACGCCGACCGCGGGACTCTCTGCGTGTCGAGCCAGGTCGGCTGCACCCTCAATTGCGCCTTCTGCTTCACCGGGACGATGCGGCTGGTTCGCAACCTCACCGCCGGCGAGATCGTCGGCCAGGTCATGCTGGCGCGCGATTCGCTCGGCGAATGGCCGTCGCAGCCCGAGGGCCGGATGCTCAGCAACATCGTCATGATGGGAATGGGCGAGCCGCTCTACAATTTCGACAATGTCCGCGACGCTCTGAAGATCGTGATGGACGGCGACGGGCTCGGACTGTCGCGCCGGCGGATCACCCTTTCGACGTCCGGCGTGGTGCCGATGATGGCCCGGGCGGGCGCTGAGATCGGGGTCAACCTCGCCGTTTCGCTCCATGCCGTGACCAAGGAAGTGCGCGACGAGATCGTGCCGATCAATCGCAAATACGGGATCGAGGAATTGCTCGAGGCCTGCGCCGCTTATCCCGGCGCCAACAACGCCCGCCGGATCACCTTCGAATATGTGATGCTGAAGGACAAGAACGACAGCGACGAGGACGCGCTCGAGCTGGTCCGTCTGATCCGCAAGTACAAGCTTCCGGCCAAGGTCAACCTGATCCCGTTCAACCCGTGGCCGGGCGCGGTCTACGAATGCTCGGACGAGGAGAGGGTAAGGCGCTTCTCCGACATCATCTTCGAGGCGGGGATCTCGGCGCCGATCCGCCGCCCCCGCGGCCGCGACATCATGGCCGCCTGCGGGCAGCTCAAGTCGGCCGCGGAGAAGAAGAGCCGGGCCGAGCTGGACCGGATCTCGGCCGAGAAGCAGGCGGCTTTGGCCTGAGGACCGCGGCACCTGTTTGCAGGTTGACGTCAAAACCTCTATAATGACATCAGTATCGTGAGTTGAGGAGCGACCGTGGACCGGGTCCCCACCACAATTCGAATGGATCGCGCAACGCGCGACGTGTTGGAAGTCATCAGCCAGGCGAAAGGCCTTGCGATCAACGTCCTGGTCAATACCGCCATCGACGCTTTCATCGAGGGCGAGGCCGCAGCGATCGAACATGGCCTGAATGACACGCTTGCCCGCTTGCGCGCTTACAGGTCTGCGCGTCGCGACGATGAAGCGGAGATCCAGGCTGTGGTCGACGCCGAGATGTCGGGCTCCGATCCGGCCGAAGCGGACAGGGTGTTCGCCGTGAGCCCGCAAGGGCTCAAGAGATCGGTGCTCGCAATCCTCGACGATGAACCCTGACTGGGACGAGTCGAGCCCGCAGCTTGCGGCAAATATCGTTCGCGTTCTCGGAGCGGCGAGAGCGCATGCGTCGGAGCGCAAGGAGGTGTCCGTCGCGCTGATGCGCGATTGGCATGGCGATATCATGGCGGGGCTCGGAATGCGGCATCCGGGTTGGGCCGCCTGCTTTCGAGGCGAAGGCGCCGCGAAGGGTATCGGAGTGAGCATTGGTAGCCGCGACGGCGCCGCCCCCGCCAAAGTCGCTGCCGAGCTGGAAGCGTTCGAGGCCCGCCTGGTGCAAATCGTCGCCACGCTCGATTCCGCGATCGGCAAGGACGGCGCCGACAGCGAAGACGAGATCGGCGCCCTGATCGACTCGTGCGCCTGGGCGCATGGCGAGTGGGTGAGAATTCACCCGTTCGTCAATGGCAGCGGACGGACCGCGCGCTTATGGGTGAACTATCTGGCGATGCGGTACGGACTGCCGCGGTTCGCGCGCATGCGTCCCCGTCCGGGCCACGCCTACGCGTGGGCGGCGAACGCCGGCATGGCCGGGAACTGGAAGGCGATGATCCCGGTGTTCCACGCCATGCTTTCCGAGGCCTTGCCGCCCGAGGCGCCTGAGGAGGAAGGCCGAGGAATATGATGGGTCGGCTCGGGCCGTCCAGCCTGAACGCCGGCTTACGACCCCATTCAGGCGCGGCTCAATCCCGCCCCTCCATAACCCTCCTCATGCCGGTGGCCAGTTCGCCATCGCGAAAGGAGTTCAACATGTTCAGGAAGCTCAGCCTCGCAACGGCCGCCGCGGCCGCCACGCTCACTCTGGTTCCGGCCGCCGCCCAGGCCAATCATCGCGACGGCTATTCCGATCGCGGCAACTACCAGCAGAATTATCGCGGCGACCGCCAGGGCCGTTACGACAACCGCTATTACGGCCGAAGCAACGTTCGCTACAACGGCCGCCGCTGCAAGGGCACGACGGGAACGATCGTCGGCGGAGTCGCCGGCGCCCTGCTCGGCCGCGAAGTGACCCGCGACCGCTATCGCGGCCGCTCGGGCACCACCGGAGCGATCCTCGGCGGCGCCATCGGCGCGCTCGCCGGCCGCTCGGTCCAGAAGTCGAGCTGCCGCTAAAAAGTTCGAATCCCTCGGGTAGCGTAGCGAGGGCGGGGCCGGTCTCCCACGGGGGGCCGGCCCTTCTATATTTGCCTCCCCAGGTCTTCGACATGGGGAGGCAATCAAGGCGCGTCGAACAAAGCCGCCAATTGCTCGATCATCGTTCCGCCGAGCTGCTCGGCGTCCATGATGGTCACCGCCCGGTCGTAATAACGGGTGACGTCGTGGCCGATTCCGATCGCGGCCAGCTCGACCGGCGAGCGCGCCTGGATCCAGCCGATCACCTGCCTGAGGTGGCGCTCCAGATAGGTGCCGCTATTCACCGACAGGGTCGAATCGTCGACCGGCGCTCCGTCGGAGATGACCATCAGGATCCGGCGCTCCTCCGGCCGGGCGATCAGCCGGTTATGCGCCCACAGCAAGGCCTCGCCGTCGATATTCTCCTTGAGCAGGCCCTCGCGCATCATCAGCCCGAGGTTTTTGCGCGCCCGCCGCCACGGCTCGTCGGCCGCCTTGTAGACGATGTGCCTCAGATCGTTGAGCCGCCCGGGATTGGGCGGCCGCCCCGCCGCGAGCCAGGTCTCGCGCGCCTGACCGCCTTTCCAGGCGCGGGTGGTGAAGCCCAATATCTCGACCTTGACCCCGCAGCGCTCGAGCGTCCGGGCGAGAATGTCGGCGGAGATGGCGGCGATCGAGATCGGCCGGCCGCGCATCGAGCCCGAATTGTCGATCAGTAGCGACACGACGGTGTCGCGGAATTCCGTCTCGCGCTCGATCTTGTAGCTGAGCGAATGGGCCGGGTTGACGATCACCCGCGCCAGCCGGGCGGCGTCGAGAATCCCTTCCTCCTGGTCGAAGTCCCAGCTTCGGTTCTGCTGGGCCATCAGCCGCCGCTGAAGCCGGTTGGCGAGCTTGGTCACCGCGCTTTGGAGATGGACGAGCTGCTGGTCGAGATAGGCGCGAAGCCGCCCCAATTCCTCTTCGTCGCACAGCTCCTGGGCCTCGACCGTTTCGTCATATTTGGTGGAGAAGACGCGATAGTCGAAGTGCGGCGTCAGATCGGAGAGCGGGCGGTTGGGCCGGACTGGGAGCATGCCCTCCTCGCCTTCCTCGCCCATGCCTTCCTCGCCCTCGCCCATCTCCTCCTCGGACCAGTCGCGCTCGCCTTCCTCCTCGTCGCCCTCGCCCTGCTCGACCCGCATTTCGGACTGGCCGTCGGAGCCGCCTTCCTCCTCCTCGTCCTGGCCGTCGCCTTCGTCGCCCTGGTCCTGATCGCTCCCGTCGCCCTCCTCGCCGGCGTCGGGGTCCAGCTCGGCATCGGCCTCGCCCTCGATCAGCTCGAGATCGCGAAGAAGCTTGGTGGCGAGCGCCGCGAAGGCGGCCTGATCGTCGAGCACCAGGCCCAAGGCGTCGAGATCGGCCCCGGCCTTGTCCTCGATCCAATCGGAGACGAGCGCGATTCCGGCCCGCGCGGCTTCGGGCGGCGCCTCTCCGGTCAGCCGCTCGCGGACCTTGAGACCGAGCGCGGTCCCGAGCGGGACCTCGGCGCGGTTGCGGGCGCGGGTGATCGGATCGGTGCGCATGCGCATCTCGACGGCAAGGGCGAGATTGGCCCGGACGCCCGCCATCGCCCGGGCGCCGAGCGCCTCGACCCGAGCCTGCTCGACCGCATCGAACACCGCCCGGGCGACTTCGTCCGCCGGGGCGCCGCGGCTGTGAACCGCCGCGTTGTGATGCCTGAGCTTGAGCGCGGCGGCATCGGCATAGCCGCGTGCCTCCGCGACCTCCTTCGCCGCGAGCGAGCGCCCGGGCATCGGCACCTTGACGCTCTTGCCCGACGTCGAGGGCGAATCGGCGGTGAAGCCGAGCTCCAGCTCCGGCTCGCGGGCGATGGCCCTGGCGGCGCCGGTCAGGACCTGGCGGAAGGCTTCGAGGGGATTGTCGCGGTCAGCCACTTGTCACCCTCGGTCCCTTGCCCCAATCAGGCCCGAGCGCCAATTGGGGGAGCATGTGATGCGCCGCGCGCGGCTTGCAGCGAAAATGCGGATGACGGAGCGCGAGTATCGCGCGAACATCGACGGCCTCAACATCTTCTTCGGAGCGGTGCTCGGCTTCGTGCTCGCGGGGTCCGAGACGCTCGACAACGTCTGGTTCGGAGTGCTTCTGGCGATGACCGCGGGTATCGTCATTTCCATCCTGTACATCACCGCCAGCGTTCGCCGGCTCACATATTCCATCGTGGCCCTGTTCCTCATCGTATCGATGAGCTCCTGGCTCGAGGACTTCCTTCCGGGGACGAATTCCATTCCCGCCAAGCTGCAGCCGTGCCTTCTGGTCTGGGTCCTCCTCACGATTGCCGTGGAGTTCCTCCCCCGCGACAGGGCCGAAGCGGACACGATCACCGCCGCCTAGGCTTTCGCGACGACGCTCTCCGGAAGATCCTTGCCGAACACCCGCTGGTAATATTCGGCGACCAGGGACCGCTCCGCCTCGTCGCATTTGTTGAGGAAGGTGAGGCGGAAGGCGAAGCCGACGTCGTCGAAGATGAGGGCGTTCTGGGCCCAGCTGATCACGGTTCGGGGGCTCATCACGGTCGAGATGTCGCCGTTGACGAAGCCCTGGCGGGTCAGGTCGGCGACCTTGACCATCTTCTCGACCTCGGCTCGGCCGCCGTCGTGATCATATTCGCCGGACTTGGCGAGGACGATCCGGGCTTCGACCTCGGCCGGCAGGTAATTGAGCGTCACGACGATGTTCCAGCGGTCCATCTGGCCCTGATTGATCTGCTGGGTGCCGTGATAGAGGCCGGTCGTGTCGCCGAGGCCGACCGTGTTGGTGGTCGCGAACAACCGGAAATAGGGATGAGGACGGATCACCCGATTCTGGTCGAGGAGGGTCAGCTTGCCCTCGGTCTCGAGCACGCGCTGGATGACGAACATGACGTCCGGCCGGCCGGCGTCATATTCGTCGAAGACCAGAGCGGTCGGGGTCTGCAGCGCCCAGGGCAGAAGCCCCTCGCGGAACTCGGTGACCTGCTGGCCCTCGCGAAGGACGATCGCGTCGCGGCCGATCAGGTCGATCCGGGAGATGTGGGCGTCGAGGTTGATCCGGATCAGCGGCCAGTTGAGCCGGGCCGCGACCTGCTCGATATGGGTCGACTTGCCGGTGCCGTGATAGCCCTGGACCATGACCCGGCGGTTCTTGGCGAAGCCGGCGACGATGGCGAGGGTGGTATCCGGATCGAAGACGTAGGCGGGATCGAGGTCGGGCACGCGCTCGTCGGCCTCGGAGAAGGCCGGGACCTCCATGTCGCTGTCGATCCCGAACAGCTCGCGCACCTTCGCCATCCTATCGGGCGAATCCATGATCGCGGCGCCGCGGCTGGCGGGGTTGGCATTGGGCAAATCGGACATGGTCGCTCTCTGGACAGGGAATCAGGCGAAGGCGGGGCGGGACTTGAGGTGCGTATAAGCCTCTATCACCGACTGCAAAGCCTTCTCGTGGCCGCGGTCGCCGCCATTATGGTCGGGATGGTAGCGGCGGAGCAGATCGGCGTAGCGGCGGCGAAGGGTCCGGCGGTCGGCGTCGGTGCCCAGGCCGAGGATCCGGAGCGACTTGCGGTCGGGCTCGCTCAGCTCGCGGCCGTCGACCCTCGGCCCTTCGGCGGCGGCGCGGCGGAAGCGGGCGCCGATCGCGTCCAGCGGGTCCTGGAAATCGGCCCACCGGGGCGGACCGTCGGCGCCCATATGGGCAAAGGCGCGGGTCTCGCGGTCCCAGCCGCCATAGGGATTGTGCGCCGACTGGATCTCGTCGCTGCTCATCCCCTCGAAATAATCGTAGCCGGCGTTGAACTCGCGGACATGGTCGAGGCACAGCCAGCGCCAGTCGCCGGGACCGTCGAAGCTCGGGCCGCGGCCGGCGGGCGCCCGGAATTCGCCAGCGGCCTCGCAGCCCGGGTGCGCGCAGGTGCCGCGCGCCTCCGCCCGCCCATGGAATTTCGTCTGCCTGCCGCCCGCGCTCGCCACGCACTCACCTTCCAAGCCAAACGGACTATATAGGCGCGATGACCCAGGCTTTCACCGGCGGAATCGCCCCCGAGATCGAGCGGAGGCTGCGCGCCGCCCTCGAACCCGCACGTCTCGTCGTGACCAACGACAGCGCCCGCCACCGCGGCCATGCCGGCGACGACGGCAGCGGCGAGAGCCATTTCACGGTGGAGGTGGTGGCGGAAAAGTTCGCCGGGATGAGCCGGGTGGAGCGGCAGCGGGCGGTGAACTCGGCTCTGGCGGACCTGATGCGGGACCATATCCACGCGCTGGCGATCAAGGCGAAGGCGCCGGGGGAGTAAACTCAATTGCTGGCGAGAAAGAGCTGCTACTGATCCCCGGCCTCACCAGAGCCGTCAATCGCTTCGTCGATATTCCATGCAATCAAACGGTTGATGCGTGTTTTGGTCAAGCGTTCACGTCCTCTCAGCAGCGAGACGATAGCACGTCTCAATTCGCTCAGCCATTTGCGCTCGACTGCGAGCACTTCCGAGTGGCCGTTGTCGCCATATCGTCCGCCAAGGGCACTCATGATCTCGAACTGAGCCGGTGCGTCGCAGAGCATGAAGCTCTGCGCAAAAGTCTTCGCGCCCAGAATGTGAAGGATCGGCATAGAATCGACACGCCGCTCGTCCTGCCGACGGACCAGTGCGGTGAACTTTGTGGGCTCATTGGCCAGCGTATATGCCGCTTCGCGGACCTCGTTCTGCAGATCCCGCACCCGCGCAGCTTCCGAAAGAGACAGATAACGCCTCTTCAGCTCGACAAACACGGGGTGCCTGCCGTTGGTGAAACCCAACCCATGGGCGGCTCCGTGGCTAAACTGGCCTAGGAAGTCTTCTCCGAGCGGCAGCAGATTGCCCGATCGATCCAAGTCATCCAGGTAGGCTTTCCCCTCACGAAGCACCCGAGCGTCGCTCCAGCGCAAAAGGTCGAGCTTCGCCGCCTCCAGAAGGAGCCCGAAAACGTGAAGTATCTCTCCGGGATCGGAAAACGCTCTAGCGTTGAACTTGTCCAGCATCTTGGAAAAGGAGGCGCGAGTTAGCGCCTCGTCGTTTTGCATGAACCACCAAACATTCCGCCATTCGGCATTGGCTTCAGGATCGGATATCGCCGCCGCGTCGCCGATACCACGCGCGAGATAATCAGGCCGATGCAGCCCGTCGCAGATCCGGGATTCCAGATACTGGCTGTCCAGAACTCGCGAATGAAGATCGACGACTGAAACGGCGGCCTGCAGGCGATCCATTCGGTCTTCCTCCGTTGCTTCTCCGGAGCGCTCGAAAACCTGATTGAAGGGATTGGCCTGCCTGCCTTTCAGATCCTCCCTTTCGATCCGACCCGTCTTGTAGGCTAAATCGAGAGCCAGAAAGAGCAGTAGCGCCTCCGACTTAAACGCTTTACCGATCCGCTCGTCGGTCTCGAAAACCTCCGCGAGAGGGCCATAATCATCTAGTGCCTGTGCTAGCACGCGCAGATTCTCGGTTCCTACCGCCTGGAAAAGTTCTACGATCGCACCAGCGTTATTTTTGATCGTGGACGCAAGGGCCTTTGGAGACCGCTCGGCCAAGGCGGCCAGAGCGGGGCCAACGTCAGGCCGTACGGCCAATGTGAAGCCGATCGTCTTCTCCTTTATTTCTTTGAACTTCGGATGGGCCGAACGCAAAACATCTTCGCTGGCGGCCAGCACCACTTTCTTGCCTCCATGCTCGATCAGTTGATTCACGAAGCCGAGCACGGCCTCGGTGGGAAGCAGTGCGCGCTCCAGGTCGTCGAGAATAATGGTGTCGTATTGATCATATTCCAGTAATTGATCCGCTGTCAGGTCTGTAGTGATCCCGACAATCCCAAGTGCCGACCTAGCCAAGCTGCCGAAGGCTTTGGCCTTCTTGCTTTCGAGCAGGGGATATGCGGTCGCCAAGATTCGTGTGCGGAGTTCCTGCTCCGACGCGACGCCATACAAGCTGACATAGAGATGCCCAACTCCTCTCGATTCCTGGAAATAATTCTTCAGGAGAAAGGTCTTCCCGCTTCCCCAAGCGCCGGTAATCAGCACGGCGTAGCGCGGCTCTATCTTGGCCAGATACTCGTCCAGATACCGGACGACGTGCTCGTTTAGCACCGTCAAACCTTCCTATAGCTCAACGTTTATTCCTATCAGCGGACTGTTGCATATTCGCGGCCTCGGCCGATCCGCTAAAAGATGCGGGACCAACAGCGCGTTGCCGCAAACCGGCGACCCCTTGTGGATGAACGGCCGCCCCTGATGCAAGTTCAGGGTGACGATTACACCCGGCCTCCGATACAGGTCCACTATGACCGATCTCATCCTCCAGACGCTCCTCCCCGCCACCCACGATCTCGGCGGGTTCAAGGTCCACCGAACGCTTCCGCACCGCGAGCGGACCACGATCGGGCCGTTCATCTTCTTCGACCAGATGGGGCCGGCGCATCTCCCCAGGGGCGGCGGGATCGACGTCCGGCCGCACCCGCACATCAACCTCGCCACCGTCACCTATCTGTTCGCGGGCGCGATCGATCATCGCGATTCGCTCGGCACCTACGCGACGATCGAGCCAGGGGCGGTGAACCTGATGACGGCCGGACGCGGGATCGCCCATTCGGAGCGCTCGCCGGCGCATCTTCGCCCCGACGGGCCGGAGCTGAGCGGAATCCAGACCTGGATCGCCCTTCCAAGGGCGAAGGAGGAGATCGACCCGGCCTTCGAGCATGTCGCGAAGGACCGGCTTCCGATCGTCGAGGGCGGCGGCGCCAGCGCCCGGGTGGTGATGGGCTCCCTTTGGGGCGCCTCGTCCCCGGTCACCTGCCACAGCGAGACGATCTACGCCGACATCCGGCTCGCACCCGGAGGCGCAATGCCGGTCGACGCCGAGGCCGACGAGCGCGCCGTCTACGTCGCCGAAGGCGAGGCCAGCCTCGACGGGCTCAGGCTCGAGCGGAGCGTCCTCTATGTGCTCGCCCCCGGAGTCCCGGCGACCCTGCGCTCGGAGGCCGGCGCCCATGTCATGCTCTGCGGCGGGGCTCCGCTCGACGGGCCGAGGCACGTCTGGTGGAATTTCGTCTCGTCGAGCCGGGATCGGATCCACCAGGCGAAGGCGGATTGGGCGGCGGGCAGGTTCATCCTTCCGCCGGACGACGACGGCGAGTTCATCCCGCTGCCGACGGTCCCGCCCAAGACGGTGAGCTATCCTTAAGCCGTCACCCTGAACTTGTTTCAGGGTCAAGGTCGGCATACGCCGGAGAGGCGGAGAAGCGGATCCTGAAACAAGTTCAGGATGACGGGAAGGGACGAACCTCGTGACCGAACTCACCTATCAGCGCCTCGCCCTCGCCACCGGGGTCACCCTCAACCTCGCCTCCGCCGGCCCCGAGGACGGGGAGCCCATGATCTTCCTCCACGGCTTTCCGGAATCTCACCGGACCTGGCGGCACCAGATCGAGGGCCTCTCGGACCTCTACCGTGTCTACGCCCCGGACCAGCGCGGCTTCGCGGCGTCCGACAAGCCGGAGGGCGTCGAGAATTACGAAACGGACAGGATCGTCGCCGACGTCATGGCGCTGGCCGACGCGCTCGGCATCGGCCGATTCACCCTCGTGGGCCACGATTGGGGCGGGGCGGTCGCCTGGATGGCGGCGCTGGCCCATCCGGCGCGGGTGAAGCGGCTGGTCATCGTCAACGCCCCCCACCCGCTCGTCTTCCAGAACAGCCTGATCGACGATCCGGCCCAGCGCGAGGCGTCGCAATATATAAGCTTCTTCCGCTCGCCGGACGCCGAGGCCGCGATCGCCGGAATGGGGCTCGAGAACTTCCTCGACCGAGTGATGCTGAGCCACGCCGACGCGAGCCGGCTGCCGGCCGGGGAGCGGCAGCATTATCTCGACGACTGGTCGCGGCCGGGCGCCCTCACGACCATGCTCAACTGGTACCGGGCCTCGAAGATGGTCGTGCCGGCGCCGGACGAGGAGGCCAAGGCGCCGCTCTGGACCCACGCGCCCTTCCCGAAGCTCGAGATGCCGACCCTGGTCGTCTGGGGGCTGAAGGATACCGCTTTGCTTCCGGTCCAGATCGAGGGGCTGCCCGATCTCATCCAAGACCTGCGGCTGGTCACTTCGCCCACGGCGAGCCATTTCATCACCTGGGAAGAGCCCGATACGGTGACGAGCGCGATCCGGGATTTCATGGCGGAGACCGCTTGATCCTCCCCGAGCCCCCTCCCCACCGCTCCGCGGTGGGGAGGACAAGGCGTTGCCGCCGTCGCCGCCCCTTGCTACAGGCGCCGCCATGAAGACGGACCGCTTCACTCCCGAGATCAGCACCGTCGCCACCCCTCGCGTGGCCTGCGACGGTGCGAGCGAAACCCATCCGGCGCTGGGCCATCCCCGGGTTTATCTGCAGATCGACGAGAAGGGCTATGTCGATTGCGGCTATTGCGACAAGAGGTTCGTCCTGAAGGGCGGCCCGGCGGACGGCTAGAGGCAGCCCCGGCGAAAGATTGCCATCCGCTCGGACAAGGTCCAATCCGCGAGCGACCACCCAAAGGACCCGATCTTGCACAAATTGACCCTCGCCGCCGGCCTGTCCCTGCTCGGTCTCGGCGCCTGCGACTCCGAGCCGGCGCTCAACGAAAGCGTTGCGGACGCAGGGGCGCACAATGTCGCCGCTCCGGTTGCGGCGCCCGCCCCGGCCCCCGCCGCTCCGATCGTCCTCGAAGGCGCCGGGCTTCGGATCCCGAGCGCTTCGCCGCCGCGCACCCTGGCCTTCGACATGGCCGAGGCGGCGACGGTCGACGCCTTGACCAAGGCCCTCGGACGCCCGCCGACGGAGCGCGGCGAGAATTCGGACTGCGGCGGCGGCGGCATGAAGTTCGCCGAGTGGAAGGGCGAGATCACCGCCTGGTTCATGGACGGCCGCTTCGCCGGCTGGGACAACAAGGGCGGGCTTAGGACGCTCGAGGGGATCGGCATTGGCTCCAGCCGGGCCGAAGTCGCCACCCTGCCGGGCTTCGAGGTGGAAGAGAGCACGCTCGGCGCCGAGTTCCGGGCGGGCGGGCTGAGCGGGATCCTCGCCTCCAAGGCCCCGGATTCGAAGGTGACCGATTTGTGGGGAGGCGCCACGTGCGTGTTCCGCTAGCCGCCGCCGTTCTTCTCGCCGCCGCCGCCTGCTCGCCCGGAGCGTCTCCGGCTCCGGACAATGTCCAGGTCGCCGCCGAGGCTCCCGTGGCCGTCAATCTCGCCGTGACGGCCGAGCGGACCTCTGCCGAGGTCAAGGCGGAGGCCGCGCCGATCCCGAAACAGGCGGCGGCGCCGAACAAGCCCGCGCGCCGCTGCGGCTGGCTTTCCAACCCGACCCCGGCCAATTGGTGGCTCACCGATTCCGAGGGCCAGTGGATCCTCGGGACGCAGGGCTCTGAACAGGCGCCGGGCATGGACGACATGCCGGACATGAGCACGGCCGGCTGGGTCGAGACCAACGGCTATTACGGCTATGGCTGCGCCTGCATGACGATCACCGCCGACGGCGACGGGAGGGTCACCCTCGTCGCGGACGCCCAGCCCAAGCCGCTCAAGCAGTGCCGGGCGGACCGGAAGCTGCCCAAGCCGGAATGACGCTCCGCTAAAAGGGGGGCGAAACCGTCATCCCGGCGAACGCCGGGACCTCGGGCCGATAAGGCTCGGCGGGCCTCTCCGAGGTCCCGGCTTTCGCCGGGATGACGGAGGCGCTCCGCCGCCCTATATCCCTTCCATGACTTACATCGACCCCCGCCGTTTTCTCTACCGGAGCGACGCTCTCACTCCGGATTCCGCGCTTCGACTCACCGCCGACGCGCTCCGCGCCTGCGACGATGGCGAGCTCTACCTCCAATATACCGTCTCCGAATCCTTCGGTTTCGACGACGGGCGGCTGAAGACGGCGAATTTCGACACACAGGCGGGGTTCGGCCTTCGCGGGGTTTCGGGCGAGACGACCGCTTTCGCCCATGCCAACGAGCTGTCGGAGGCCGCCATCCGCCGCGCCGGCGAGACGATGGCGGTGCTCGATCCGGCCAAGGGCCAGCGGCAGGCGCCGCCGCGGCGGACCAACGCCGCCCTCTACACCGACAGCGATCCGCTCAGCCTCATTCCCTTCGCGCGCAAGGTCGCCTTGTGCCAGCAGATCGACGCCGCCGCCCGTGCCCGCGATCCCCGGATCGTCCAGGCCTCGGTCGCGCTCGCCGGCGCTTGGTCGGTGGTCGAGATCGTCCGTCCGGACGGCTTCGTCGCCCACGACGTCAGGCCGCAGGTCCGCCTCAACGTCCAGATCGTCGTCGAGCAGAACGGGCGGCGCGAAAGCGGCACTCACGGTCTCGGCGGACGCTATCTGTACGACCGCCTGTTCGAGGAGGCGGCCTGGAATCGGTCGATCGACATGGCGCTCGCCCAGGCGCTGGTGAACCTGGATTCGGTCGACGCTCCGGCCGGCGAGATGACGGTCGTGCTCGGGCCGGGCTGGCCCGGGGTGCTGCTCCACGAGGCGATCGGCCACGGCCTCGAAGGCGATTTCAACCGCAAGGGCACCTCGGCCTTTTCCGGCCGGATCGGCGAGCGGGTGGCGGCGAGCGGAGTCACCGTCGTCGACGACGGCTCGATCGCCGACCGCCGCGGCTCGCTGTCGATCGACGACGAAGGCACTCCGACCCAGTGCACCACGCTCATCGAGGACGGGATCCTCAAGGGCTATATCCACGACCGGTTGAACGCGCGGCTGATGGGCGTCGAGCCGACCGGCAACGGCCGCCGCCAGAGCTTCGCCCATGCGCCGATGCCGCGGATGACCAACACCTTCATGCTCGGCGGCCACGAGGATCCGGGCGCGATCCTGGCTAGGGCCGGCAACGGCGTCTACGCCAGGAGCTTCGGCGGCGGCCAGGTCGACATCACCAGCGGCAAGTTCGTCTTCTCCTGCACCGAGGCCTATCTGATCGAGAACGGCAAGCTGGGGGCGCCGATCAAGGGCGCGACCCTGATCGGGGACGGGCCGACCGTGCTGACCAGGGTCGCCGGCATCGGCAACGACATGGAGCTCGACGAGGGCGTCGGGATCTGCGGCAAGAGCGGCCAGTCGGTCCCCGCGGGAGTGGGCCAGCCGACCTTGCTGATCGACGGCCTGACCGTCGGCGGCACGGCCGCCTGATGGCCTGGCAAGACGAGGTCCTCGCTTTCTGGTTCGGCCTTTCGAAGGCGCAATGGTGGAAGGCGCATCCGGCGCTCGACGCCGATATTCGCGACCGCTTCCTCGGCCTTTGGGAGACGGAGCGGGAGAATGTGCCCGAGGCCTTCCTCGGCAGCGCCCGCGCGGCGATCGCGGCGATCATTCTGTTCGATCAATTCCCGCGCAACATGCTTCGCGGCCATGCCGACCAATTCTCCACCGATCCGCTGGCTTTGGCGATCGCGAAGGGCGCCGTCGATCGCGGGCTCGACGAGGGGATGAGCGAAGCCGAGCGCGGCTTCCTCTACATGCCCTTCCAGCATAGCGAGGATATCGAGGACCAGCGCCGCTCCTTGGCCTTGTTCACCGCGCTCGGCGACGATTATCAGCTCGGCTTCGCGCGGAAGCATCACGACGTCGTCGAGCGCTTCGGCCGCTTTCCGCACCGCAATGCGGTCCTCGGCCGGCCGCCGCGGCCTGCGGAGGTCGAGGCGGGCGACGTGGTGCCCTGGTAATGGCCCTGGTCGAACTAGCCCGATTCTACGACAGCCTCGCCGCCGGAGCGGCCCAGTCCCTCCTGTCCGAGGAGGGGATCGACAGCTTCATCTTCGACATGGGCATGACCCTTCAGGGCGTCGGCTTCGCGGTCCCGGTGCGACTGATGGTCGACGAGGATGATCTGACGGCGGCCGAGGGCCTGCTTGCAGAGGAGCGTTGACAGCCTCGGCCCGCGAATCGCCATCCCGGCGAAAGCCGGGATTTCGCGGAGACCCGCCGGGATGACGCTATTGACAGCCCCTGTGTCTTAGCTCACCAATACACCATGGCCGACCTCCCAGTCCTCGAGCTCGCGAACCTCAGCAAGACCTATGGGCGGCGCGGCGGCGGAGTTCACGCGGTCCGCGACGTCTCGCTCTCGGTCGGGGCCGGCGAGGTCTACGGCTTCCTGGGCCCGAACGGCGCGGGCAAGTCGACGACGATCCGGATGCTGATCGGACTGATCGCTCCGTCATCGGGCGAGGCGCGGCTGTTCGGAGAGAATCTGCGGTCCAGCCCGGCGGTGCTGAACCGGGTCGGCTCCCTGGTGGACGGCGGCAATTTCTATCCCTTCCTTTCGGGCCGCCGGAATTTGGAAGTCCTGGCCAGGACCGCGGGCAAAGGCGCCGGACGGATCGACGCTTTGCTCGATCAGGTCGGCCTTGCGAAGGATATGAAGCGCAAGGTCAAAGGCTATTCGACCGGAATGCGCCAGCGCCTCGGAGTGGCGGCGGCGCTGCTCGGCGATCCCGATCTCGTCATCCTCGACGAGCCGGTGAACGGCCTCGACGCCGCCGGAATCCAGGAGATGCGGGCCCTCATCCGGGGCCTCGCGGTCGACCAGGGCAAGACCGTCTTCCTCTCCAGCCACCTGCTCCACGAGGTCCAGCAGGTCTGCGACCGGGTCGCGATCATCTCCAGGGGCGAGATCGTCCGCGAATCGACGATCGCGGAATTGCTTCGCCAGGACGACGGCCTTCGGATCGAAGCCGCTCCGGCCGAGGTCGCCGAGGCCGCCTTGGCCTCGCGCTGGGCGGTCGAGCGCGACGGCGACGCCCTGATCGTTCGGGCGACCCGGGCCGAGGCGCCCGAGGTGGTTCGGCGCCTCGTCGGCGCGGGCGCCGATCTCTTCCGGCTGGCGCCCGAGCAGCGCAACCTCGAGGAGGTCTTCCTGTCCATCACCCAGCCGGAGGCGGACGATGCTTGAGGCGCTTTGTGCCGAAGCGCTGAAGATGCGCACCCACAAGGCGACCTGGTTCCTGGTCTGGCTGTTCCCGATCGCCCTCTCGATCGTCATGCTGCTCGTGATCGGCGCCGGAATGGCCGGCCTCGACGTGCCCGACAGCCCGAACGCCGCCGACTGGATCGAGAATTCGACGATTATCTGGTTCGTGCCGAACAACGCCGTCGGCCGCTACCTCATCTGCGCCTTCGTCGCCGTCATCTTCGCCGGCGAATATGGCTGGAACACCTGGAAGCTGATCGTCCCGCACCGGCGCCGCGCCTCGCTCATCGCCGCCAAATATGCGCTGACCGTCCTCTTGTTCGCGATCAGCTTCATCCTGACGGCCGTGCTTCTCACCGGCCTCAACTTCGCCGACGACGCGCTCACCGGAGACACGGTCCCGGCCGGACTGACCGCCGCCCTGCTGTGGGAGACCCACAGCAAGGCCGCGCTGGCGGCGGTGGCGCCGATGCTGATCTCGATCGCCTATGCGAGCCTTGCCGCGATCCTGACCCGCTCGACGATCGCCGCGCTCGTCATCGCCATCGTCGCGACCACGATCGAGCAGGTCATCGTCGGCTTCGGACCGCAATTGTACACGAAGTTCCCCTCGATCGTCTGGCCGCTCTACCACGTGCTTCCGGGTCACCACATCGCCAGCCTCGCCGACTGCATCCGTGAAGGCGCGGCGCTTAAGCGGGAGTTTCCCGGCGGGCACGTCGTCGCTTATTCCTGCGCGGCCTCGCTCGGAATCCTCGCCGCCTGGATCGCCGCCCTGGGGGGAGCGGCCTTCGCCGCTTTCAGCCGTCAGGACATCAATTAGAGACGCCGCGGCAGAAGGGAGTCGCCGTCCAGGCTCAACTCTCGAGATCCTACAGCAAACCCCGGATAGGTCCGAGATCGTAGCCCGCCGCCGCCGCCGCGGCGACGCTCTCCTCCGCCGGCGCGCCTCGAGCGGCCCGGGCCAGGGCCCAGAGGAAGGTGGAACGCATGCCCGAGCGACAGAAGGCCAGCACCGGCCCCTGCTCCAACGCCTGCGCCATCGCCTCGACCTGCTCGGGCGGCAGGCCGGCGGAGATCGGGATGTGGCGATAATCGAGGCCGGCGGCGCGGGTCGCGGCCTCGATCTCCGCCGACGAAGGCTGGCCGGGCTCCTCGCCGTCGGGGCGGTTGTTGACGATGAGGCGGATTCCTGCGGCGGCGGCCTCGTCGACGTCGCCGACATCGAGCTGCCCGACGAAGACGAAGGTGGTTTGATCGAGCCTGCGCATGTATCTTATGTCATCCCGCGACGACGGGCCTATGCGAACCCCCGTACCACTTCGACGAACGTTTCGCCGTAGCGTTCGAGCTTGGCCTGCCCGACGCCCGAGACCCGCGACAGGGCAGACAGGGTTTCCGGCTTCAATTCGGCCATCTCCCGCAACGTGCTGTCATGGAAGATGACGTAGGGCGGTACCCCAGCCTCCTTGGCGAGATCGCGGCGGCAGGCGCGAAGGGCTTCGAACAGGGGATCGTGCGGGAAGTCGGCGGCGGAGCGGTCGCGGCGCTTGCGCGGACGGCGGGCCGGCGGGAGGACAAGCTCCACCTTTTCCTCGCCGCGCAGGATCGGCTTGGCGGCCGGCCCGAAGCTGAGGCCGCCATAAGGATCGGCGCGGAAGGCGTCGCGGGCGAGGAGGGCGCGCGCCACCGGCTTCATCAATGCGAGCTCCTCCTCGCCGGCGATCCCGAAGACGGAGACCCGGTCGTGGCCGAAGCTCCTCACCTTTTCGGTGTCGCGGCCGGCGAGGACGTCGGTCAGATGCCCGATCCCGAAACGCATCTCGGTCCGGAAGGCGGCGGAGAGCAGTTTGCGCGCCGCCTCGGTGGCGTCGACCGTGACCGGAGGCGCCAGGCAATTGTCGCAATTGCCGCAGCTCGCCGGCGGGTCCTCGCCGAAGTGGCGAAGAAGCAAGGCCCGGCGGCAGCCGGCGGTCTCGACCATCGCGGCCAGCGAATTGAGGCGCAGGCGCTCGCCCGGGCGGCGCGCCTCGGGCGTCTCGGTCTCGAGCCGCTGGCGGGCCCGGGCGAAATCCTCGGCGCCCCAGAACAGCCAGGCCTCGGCCGGGTCGCCGTCGCGGCCGGCGCGGCCGGTCTCCTGGTAGAAGGCCTCGATCGACTTGGGCAGGCCGGCATGGGCGACGAAGCGCACGTCGGGTTTGTCGATGCCCATCCCGAAGGCGATGGTCGCGACCATCACCATGTCCTCCGAGGACACGAACGCCTTCTGGTTGGCGGCCCGGACCCGAGCATCGAGGCCGGCATGGTAGGGCAGCACCTTGCGCCCGCCCTCGCCGAGCTGGACGGCCAGCTTCTCGGTCTTGTCACGGCTGGTGGCATAGACGATTCCGGGCCCGGGCTGATCTGCGAGCAGAGTCTTGAGCTGCGCGCCGACTCCGTCGCGCGGGCGGACGTGATAGCGGATGTTGGGCCGATCGAAGCCGGCGACGATCAGCCCGTCGTCGGGGATCCCGAGCTGGACGAGGATGTCGGCGCGGGTCTGCCGGTCGGCGGTGGCGGTCAGGGCGAGCCGCGGAACCCTGGGAAAGGCGTCGAGCAGGGGCTTCAGGAGCCGGTAGTCGGGCCGGAAATCATGGCCCCATTCCGACACGCAATGCGCCTCGTCGACCGCGACGAGGGCGAGCGGGACCTGCGACAGCAGAATGCGGAATCCTTCGCCGCTCGCCCGCTCCGGAGCGGCGTAGAGCAGGTCGAGCTCACCGCGTCTCAGCCGCCGGACCGTCTCCTCACGGTCGTCGTCGGCCGAAGTGAGCGCCGCCGCCTTGAGTCCGAAGCCCTCGGCGGAGCGAATCTGGTCGTGCATCAGGGCGATGAGGGGCGAGATGACCAGGGCCGTACCGGGACGGGCGAGCGCGGGCACCTGATAGCAGAGCGATTTGCCCGATCCGGTCGGCATCACGGCGAGCGTGTGCTTCGAGCCCATCACCCGCCCGATCACCTGCTCCTGGACGCCGCGAAAGGCGGGAAAGCCGAAGGTCTCGTGGAGGATGGAAAGGGGGGTCACGCGCCGCTGCTAGCGGATGGGGGAAGGGCCTGTCGAGGGCGGCGGGGCCGGACATAGAACATTGGATATCCGCATTTTTCGTCATCCCAGCGGGTGAAAGGCGGGGTTCTCTGGAACCGGGTGCGATGCGTCAGCCCGTCATCCCAGCGAAGGCTGGGATCCCCCGGGGGGTGAGGAGCACCGGCGGTTTTCACCCGCCGGGGCCCCAGCCTTCGCCGGGGCGACGGATCTGCCCTCCACTTCGCTCTGGCGCCGCGGGCGCGAGCCTGTAGTCTTAGCGCGAGCTTCGGAGGGGAATCATCATGCGCGCATCTTTGAACGTCCAATGCCTCGCGCTCGCGGCCGCGCTGGCACTCCCCGCGCCGGCGGCGGCGCATTGGGAAAAGACGAAGTGGGGAATGAGCCCCCAGCAGGTCAAGGCGGCCATGGGCGCCGCGCCGGGCTCGGGCATCCCCGGCGACAACATGCCAGGCTATACCGTCGGCAACGTGGGGACCTATGCGAAAGGGGGCTTCTCCTTCCGCGCCGTCTATTATCATCGCTCGAACGCGCTCGCGCTCGTGCTTCTCCAGCTCAACTCGGGAGATTGCGCGGCGTTGCGCCGGTCGCTCGTCGCCGCGCACGGGGCGCCCGCCACCGCACAGACCAACGCGGTCTTCGAATCGGCGGTCTGGCGGGACAAGTTGAAGAACGACCAGATGACCTACCGCCGCATCGGAACCTGCTCGATCCGCTACCAGCCGCTCGCCGCTCCCGCCGCGGCCGCTTCCTGATCCGCTGCCCGGGGCGGGATCATTCGGCCGCCCGCACCTCCGCGCCTTCCGCTTTGTCCTCCGCCTCGCTCTGCTGCCTCGCCCACATGTCGGCGTAGAGGCCGTTACGTCTGAGCAGCTGGGCGTGGGTGCCCCGCTCCGCCACCCGGCCTTCGTCGAGGACGACGATCTGGTCGGCGTCGACGACGGTCGAGAGGCGGTGGGCGATGACGATCGAGGTGCGGCGGGCGGTCACGGACTGGAGCGTCTCCTGGATCGCCGCCTCCGTCCGGCTGTCGAGGGCGCTGGTCGCCTCGTCCAGGATCAGGATCGGCGGGTCCTTGAGCAGGGTTCGGGCGATGGCGACGCGCTGCTTCTCGCCGCCGGACAGCTTGAGCCCGCGCTCGCCGACCTGACTCTCATAGCCGTCGGGAAGGCTGAGGATGAAATCGTGGATCGAGGCCCCGCGCGCCGCCTCTTCTATCTCTTCCCGGGTCGCGCCGTCGCGGCCGTAGCCGATATTGTAGCCGATCGAGTCGTTGAACAGCACCGTGTCCTGAGGGACGATGCCGATGGCGGCTCGAAGGCTCGCCTGGGTGACCTTGCAGATGTCCTGATCGTCGATCGTGATCCGCCCCCCGGTCGGCTCGTAGAAGCGGAAGAGGAGGCGCGACAGGGTCGACTTGCCGGCGCCGGACGGTCCGACCACCGCCGTGACGGTGCCCGGAGCGACGTCGAGGTCGATTCCGTGGAGTATCTCCCGTTCCGGATCGTAGCCGAAGCGGACGCCCTCGAAGCGGACCCGGCCCCGCTCGAGCCGGAGGTCGGGCGCGCCCGGGGCATCCTTAACCTCGGCCGGCGTGTCGATCAGGTGGAACATCGCTTCCATGTCGATCAGGCCCTGGCGGATGGTCCTATAGACCCAGCCGAGCATGTCGAGCGGCCGGAAGAGCTGGGCGAGCAGGGTGTTGACCAGGACGACGTCGCCGGTGGTGAACTGGCCCCGGCTCCAGCCCCACACCGTATAGCCCATCGCGCCGGCCATCATCAGGTTGGTGATGAGGGCCTGGCCGACGTTGAGCCAGGCGAGCGACGTCTCGTTCTTGACCGAAGCGTCGGCGAAGGCGCGCATCGCGGTTCCGTAGCGCTGCGATTCGCGGCCTTCGGCGCCGAAATATTTGACGGTCTCGTAATTGAGAAGCGAATCGACGGCGCGTCCGATCGCCTGGTTGTCGACCTCGTTCATCTGCCGCTGCAGCTTCGCCCGCCATTCGGTGACGAAGCGGGTGAAGGCGATGTAGGCGACGACCATGACCAGGGTCGCGACGACCAGTCCGGCGCCGAACTTCACCCCGAAGATGACGCAGATGACGGCGAGCTCGACGACCGTGGGGGCGATGTTGAACAGCAGGAAATAAAGCATCATGTCGATGCTCTTGGTGCCGCGCTCGACGATCTTGGTGAGCGTACCCGTCCGCCGCTCCAGATGGAATCGAAGCGACAGCCGGTGGACGTGGGCGAAGACCGTTTCCGCCAGGCGACGCGCCGCGTCCTGCCCGACCCGCTCGAAGATGGCGTTGCGCAAATTCTCGAACAACACTCCGGCGAAGCGCGCGCCCGCATAAGCGAGCACCAGCCCGACAGCGAGCCCGACGGCCGCGTCCGCCCCGCGCGCGCTCCCCGACATGATGTCGATCGCGCCCTTGTAGACGAAGCCGGTGCTGAGCGAGATCCCCTTGGCGAGCAGAACCAGAAAGAAGGCAGTAACCACCCGCGCCTTCAGCCGCGGCTCACCGGCCGGCCAGAGGTAGGGCAGGAAGCGCCGCATCGCGCTCCAGCCGGCGTGGGGGGTTGTGTCGGAGGATTCGAGGAGGCGCATCGACTCCTAGGTAGGAGCGGGAGGACCCGAACCCAAGCTGCCCTTTGTACCTTCCGTCATGCTGAACTTGTTTCAGCATCCAGGGGGAACGCGGCAGTGAAGCGACGAACTGGACCCTGAAACAAGTTCAGGGTGACGGCTAGGGTGCGCTGTCGCAGATACACCGACGAAGCCATGCTTCACCCGGTGGGTATCCAGCGTCACGGCACCACGCGCGTCGTGATGATCTCGCTGAAGGATTTGCGGGGGAGGGGTTCTTCAGATTTAGCACGGCCCCTTCACCATGCCTCGCATGATGCCCTCCCCTGCAAATGCATGGGAGGATTTCAGGATGCGCAGCTCTGCTGAATGTCGATACGGTCTCGCTCATACTGCAACAATCGACACAAGAAGCCTCCCGGTGCGACACAGGGCGGTGACGCGCCCGGTTCAGACATAGCTCCACCAGAACCGCCATTCGTCGCAACGCCTGCGCAACGATTGGAACGGCGAAGATTCACATGGGTTTAGCCGAGCATGGGACCGAGCATCTTCATCATCGCGATCATGGGCTGCGGCGAAGCCGAGGCGCCTTGCCAGCAAATACGCACGCTCGAGGCGCGCTACGAGAGCCAGGCGGCCTGCACCGCCGCGACGGAAGCGGCCCTGACTCAGAACACCGACATCGATTTCCCGGTCGTCGCGGCGGAATGCGTCGCGGCCGGTTCGAAGGCCGGCTCGCCCAGGGCGAACGAGATCCAGCGGCCCGGGCCGGGACGCGCCGATCTCGAGGTCAGCCCGATCCGGAGCTGATCGCTCGGCGACGCTTTCACCAGAGCCTCGTTCGTGCTATGTTCCGCGAATGTCGACTCCGGTCTCGAATTCTGTCGCCCCTCGCCGCCCTGAAAGTTTCAGCACGAAGCTTTTCGTCCCTTGCGAAGCCGGAACTTCGAAATTTCCGAACCTTCGTCGGTCCGGAACCTGCTCGGCGGGCAGCGGTTTGCTTGCCGAACCTTCGAGGGAAGTAAAATGAGCAAGAGCCACCACGATTCCGAATCCGATCAGCCCCAGAACCAGAACAATGCCATGTCCGAAGATCCGGGCGACGGCAGCCGCAAATCGTTCACGACCGGCCGCGACGGCGGCAAGACCGCCGCCGAGAAGGCGCCCGAACAGGACGACCAGGACGATTCGGCGATCGAGGCTTTCGGCGAGGAAGGCGCGGGCATCGCGTCGAAGGAGTAGGTCATGGGCGATACCGAAACCCTGGACATGGTCCATGAGGACGGCCTTCCCGGCCATGAGAGCGAGCTCGAGCCGAAGCCCGAATGGGCTCCGCTCTATCCCGGCTCGGGCCGGCTCGACGGCAAGGTGGCACTGATCACGGGCGCCGACAGCGGCATCGGCCGGGCGGTCGCCGCTTTGTTCGCCCGCGAAGGCGCCGATGTCGCGATCCTCTATCTGTGCGAGCATGACGACGCGGCGAAGACGAAGGCGATCGTCGAAGGCGAGGGTCGAAAGGCGATCGCGATCTCAGGCGACGTCGGCGACAAGGCCTTTTGCGAGCGCGCCGTCGAGGAGACGGTGGCCAAGCTCGGCCGGCTCGACATCCTCGTCAACAATGCCGGCGAGCAGCATCCCGACGAGGAGATTGCCGACATAACCGAGGAGCAGCTGAAGCGGACCTTCCAGACCAATTTCTACGGTTATTTCTTCATGGTCCAGGCGGCGCGGCCGCATTTGAAGAAGGGCGCGGCGATCATCAACTGCACGTCGGTCACGAGCTACCAGGGCGCCGAGGCCCTGCTCGATTATTCGTCGACCAAGGGGGCGATCACGGCCTTCACCCGCTCGCTATCGCAGAATTTGATCGGCGAAGGCATCAGGGTCAACGGAGTAGCCCCGGGACCGATCTGGACCCCGCTCAACCCGTTCGGCGGACAACCGCCCGAGAAGATCCCCGATTTCGGCAAGGACACGCCAATGGGCCGGCCCGGCCAGCCCAACGAGGTGGCGCCAAGCTTTCTCTTCCTGGCGTGCGAGGATTCGCGCTACATGGCGGGACAGGTGCTCCACCCGAACGGGGGCAGCGTAGTGAACGGCTAGAAGCGTGAGCGTCCCGGCCGAATCATGCTATAGGACCGGTTTCGAAAGAGGGGCGACGATGGTTAGGCAGATGCCCGCAATGTCCGCATGACCCGTTACAAAAGCTTTGGCGCCTTCTGGCCGCATTATTTGCGCGAGCATAAGCGGCCGGCGACCCGGAGGCTCCATTATGCGGGCACGGCGCTCGTTCTCGCGTTTGCGGCGGCGGCGGTAGCGACCCGGGACTGGCGGTTGATGATCGCCGTCCCGCTGGCGGGCTACGGCTTCGCCTGGTTCAGCCACGCCGCCGTCGAGCGCAATCGGCCGGCGACCTTCACTTACCCTTTCTGGTCGCTTGCCGCCGACTTCCGGATGGCCGGGCTGTGGGCGACCGGGCGGCTGGACGCCGAGCTCGAAGCGGCGGGGGTGGAGCCGGAGCGGCCGAAAGGTGCGCACGATGCCCGCTGAGATGACGGACGGCGACGCCGCCGACGCCATCGCCGCCCTTCTCCTCAAGCTCAGGGTCCGGGATCTTGTCGACGGTGAAGAGGAAGAGGTGCTCCGCGCCTCGATCTCCGAAATCCGCGAGCATCCCGAAGGACGAACGCTCGTCCGGACGGGAACGACCGTCAGCCACTCGACCCTGCTCGTCGAAGGGATCGTCTGCCGCTACAAGGATCTCGCCGACGGCCAGCGGCAGATCATGGAGCTTCATGTCGCCGGCGACTTCGTCGATCTCCACGGCTTCCTGCTCAAGCAGCTCGACCATAATCTCGGAGCGATGACGGCGGTGCGGGTGGCGATGGTTCCGCACGACGCGCTTCGCGGAATCACCGAGACCCACCCGCATCTGGGCCGAATGCTGTGGTTCTCGACCCTGCTCGACGCATCCATTCACCGCGAGAAGATCCTGTCGATCGGTCGGCGAAGCGCGCTGGCGCGGATCGCCCATATCTTCTGCGAGCTCCTCGTCCGGCTTCGAATCGTCGGACTGGCGGACGACAAGGGCTATGCCTTGCCGCTGACCCAGGCCGATCTCGCCGACGTCACCGGCCTCACCTCGGTCCACGTCAACCGGATGCTTAAGAAGCTCCGCGACGACAATCTGCTCACTTTCCGCGGCGGCAGGGTGACGATCGGCGATTGGGAACGGCTTCAGCGCGTGGCGGAGTTCGACCCGACCTACCTCCATTTGGAGCGCCGGCCGCGGTGAGGGGCTCGTCGTCCCGGCGACGGAGATGCTACAAATCCACCACCTCGAACCCCTCCCGCTCCACCATCCGCCGCGCCAGCATCGAGCGGTGGCAGTCCGGCGCGTCGCGCTCGTAGCAGAGCAGGGCCGCCGGACGGGCGGACGCCTCGGCGAGCGCCTGCTCCATCGCCAGCCCCGCCTCCGGGGTTTCGAGCTGGACCGCATAGATGGCGCGCATCTCCGCGACCCGCCCCGCCCTCGCCGCCTGGCGTCCTTCCGCCGGGGTGCCGAGCGCCCGCAGGTGGAGATAGCCGATGCCGCGCTCCCTCAGCCCGGCGGCGAGCGCGGTCTTCGAGAAGCCCGGCCGTCGCGAGGCCGCGACGGCGCGGACGTCGAGGACCAGCGCGACCCCCGCCGCCTGCAGCGCGTCCAGGAACTCCGCCTGGATCTTGCCCTCATAGCCGATGGTGAACAATTTCAGCATCGTCATCGTCTAGCAAAGCCTCATGGCCAAAGCTTCCCTTTCCGGCGCTCTGCCGTTATGGCGGCGCGGTTTTTGCGAGCCGGTCAAAGAGGGTAAATGGCCAAGGAAGAGCTACTCGAGATGCGCGGGCAGGTCGTCGAGCTGCTTCCCAACGCCATGTTCCGCGTGAAACTCGAGAACGATCATGAGATTCTCGGCCACACCGCCGGCAAGATGCGCAAGAATCGGATCCGAGTTCTTGTCGGCGACGAAGTGCTCGTCGAGCTGACCCCCTACGACCTTACCAAGGGTCGGATCACCTACCGCTTCAAGTGACGGAACCGGGCCCTGCACGGCTGATCCTCGCCTCGGCCAGCCCGAGGCGACTCGAGCTGCTGGCGCGCCTGGGCGTGGTCCCGGACGCCGTGATTCCGGCCGAGATCGACGAGACTCCCGGCAAGGCGGAGATTCCCGATCGCTACGCCGCCCGAATGGCGATGGAGAAGGCGGCGGCCGCGGCCGAGCCGGGGAGCCTGATCCTCGCCGCCGACACGGTCGTCGCCGCGGGCCGGCGGATCCTTCCCAAGGCCGAGACCGAGGAGGAGGCGCGGGCCGCGCTGTCGCTGCTCTCGGGACGCCGCCACCGAGTCCATTGCGCGGTCGCCCTCACCGACGCCGAGGGCCGGACCCGCACTCGCCTTTCGACCAGCGTCGTCGCCTTCAAGCGGCTCTCGTCCGAAGAGATCGAGGCCTATCTCGCCAGCGGCGAGTGGCTCGGCAAGGCGGGAGGCTATGCGATCCAGGGCCGGGCCGAGGCGCTGGTTCGGATGCTGTCGGGCAGCCATTCGGGAGTGATGGGACTTCCGCTCTACGAGACCCGGGCCCTGCTTCGGGCCTCCGGCCATCCCCTTGGCTGAGTGGCTCTACGAGGAGGGGATCGGCGAGAACCGCGCCATCCTCGTCGAGGACGAAGAGATACTCGTCGCGGCGATCGAGCTTCCGGGGGAGATGCGCTGCGGCTCCGTTCTCAGCGGCCGGCTCGTCCAGATCCCAATTCGGGGACGGCGGGGAATCGTCGCGACCGACGCCGGCGAGGTGATGGTGGAGCCGCTGCCGGCGGCGCTCACCGAGGGCCAGAAGGTTCGAGTCGAGATCGTCCGCGAGCCCATTGCCGAGCCGGGCGCACCCAAATTCGCGAAGGGCCGGATCACCGATGCCGAGGTGAAAGAGGGTCCCAGCCTCGCGGAGCGGATCGGCAACCCGGTTCCGATCGGGCGGCTCAGCCCGGATCTGTTCGAGCAATCCGGCTGGTCCGAGCTGATCGACGAGGCGCTCGGCACCGAGATCGATTTCCCGGGCGGCGAGCTTCGGATGAGCCTGACACCCGCAATGACCCTGTTCGACGTGGACGGGTTCCTGCCTCCGGTCGAGCTCGCGATCGCCGGAGCCGAGGCGGCCGCCAGCGCGATCCGCCGCCTCGACATCGGCGGCTCGATCGGGATCGACCTGCCCACGGTCCCGTTGCGCGAGGATCGGCTGAAGGCGGTCGCGGCGCTCGACGCCGTGCTTCCGCAACCGTTCGAGCGGACGGCGGTCAACGGCTTCGGCTTCCTCCAGGTAATCCGCCGCCGGGAACGCCGGTCGCTGCCGGAATTGGTGCAATGGGATGAGGTTGGAGCGTCCGCCCGCGACCTGCTCCGCCGGGCCGAGCGGGATTCGGGGATCGGAGCGAGGGAGCTGGTCGCCTCGCCCGCCGTGGTGGAGCGGCTCCGCTCGAACCCGGAATGGCTCGACCAGCTGGCCCGCCGCCTCGGCGCCGCGATCGCCTTGCGGGAGGATGCACGCTTCACCACATGGCAGAACCATGTCCACGCCCGCCCCTCCTAAAAGCCGCGACAAGGGCTGCCCCCTGTGCGGCAAGCCCCCCAGCGCCGAGCACAAGCCTTTCTGCAGCCGCGGCTGCCGCGACCGCGACCTCCTGAACTGGCTCGGCGATTCCTATCGCGTCCCGGGCCCCCCCGCGGTCGAAAACGCCGAAGGCGGGGTGGACAGCGAAGGCTGAGCCCCTCTATAGGCGCTCGTCTTCGGCTCCCGCCGGAACGCCCAGGTAGCTCAGTTGGTAGAGCACGTGACTGAAAATCACGGTGTCGGCGGTTCAATTCCGTCCCTGGGCACCATTTTTTTCCCGCAAATCTCCGGGGTTCCCGCGAAAGCGGAAATCCATTTCGGAGTCGGGGCTGGATTCCCGCTTTCGCGGGAATGTCGGGGCGGCAGCGCCGTCCGCTACGGCCTTAAGGCTTGATTGCCGCTTCCGACGGTCGGGTCTAACGGAACCTTCCCCACCTTCATCCATCTCATCTTCGTTGCAATTCAGCACTGGTCCCAAAGGGGAATCGTACGAGCCAGGCCCATCTCAACGCGATCGGCACCGCCGTTCCGGAGCACGACGTCCACGCCGCCTTCATCCGCTGGGCGCAGGCTCGGCTGGACGATCCGCGAGCTCGCGCCGTGTTCGCCAGGATGGCGGCCCGGTCGGGGATCGAGCATCGCTGGTCCGTCCTCCCGCCGGCGCCGTACGGGAACTCGCCGGTCGACCCGGGCGGCTTCTACCACGGCCCCCTCCCGACCACCGGCGCCCGGATGGACATTTACGCGCAGGCCGCTCCCCGGCTGGCGCTGGAGGCGATCGGCAAGCTTAGCGGCGCCGCGGCGCCGGCCGGCATCACCCATTTGATCGTCGCCAGCTGCACCGGTTTCGTCGCGCCGGGGATCGACCAGATCATCGCCGCCGAGCTCGGCCTCGCCGGCAGCGTCGAGCGCACCCTGGTCGGCTTCATGGGCTGCTACGCGGCGGTGTCGTCGCTTCGCCTCGCCCACCATATCGTCCGCTCCGAGCCCGAGGCTCGGGTGCTGGTGGTGACGGTCGAGCTTTCCAGCCTTCATCTCCAATATGAGCAGGATGTCGAACGGCTGCTCGCCGCCCTGCAGTTCGGCGACGGCGCCACCGCCTCGCTGGTGACGGCCGAGCCGCACGGCTTCGCTTTGTCCCGCCCGTTCGCCGCGACGCTTCCGGATTCGAACGCGCTCATCCGCTGGCGCGTCGGCGATCACGGCTTCGTCATGGACCTGTCCGGCGAGGTGCCGGGCCGGATCGGCGAGGCGCTTCGCGACTGCGCATTCCGCGAGGCGATGCTCGGCAACGAAGCGCCGGAGGCCTTCGATTCCTGGGCCGTGCATGCGGGCGGCCGCTCGGTTCTCGACGCGGTCGAGCACGGTCTGGATTTGCCGCCGGAAGCGCTTGCCCACTCGCGCGAAGTGCTGGCCCGCCACGGCAACATGTCGTCGTCGACCTTACCCTTCGTTCTGCAGCGGCTGCTCGCCGACCCTGGGCGGCGGCGCGGGATCGCGCTCGCTTTCGGCCCGGGCCTCGCGGCGGAGGGCTTTCACTTCGAGCGGGCGGCGTGAGGCCGCTCGGGCAACGCGTCCGCGACGAAGAGCAGATGGACGATCCGTCGCTCGACCCGGCGGTCTATGACGAGGTCCTGAAGGGGCTCGGCCGGGTCAATGCCTGGACTCTCGCCGCGCGCCCGACCCTGGCCTTCCTCGCCCGAGCCACGCGCGGCCGAGACGGGTTCAGCCTGCTCGACGTCGGCTCGGGCGAAGGCGGAATGCTTCGGACGATCGCGAGATGGGCGCGGCGGCGGGGGCTGGCCGCCCGGCTCACCGGGGTCGATCTCAACCCCAAGAGCGAAACATCGGCTCGGGCGAAGACTCCGGACGACCTGGCCATCGCCTACCGGAGCGGAGAGTATCGGGACCTGGGCCGGTTCGACTTCGTCGTCAGCAGCCTTGTCGCCCATCATATGACGGACGACCAGCTGCTCGACTTCCTGCGCTGGATGGAGGCGAATTCGGACCGGGGCTGGTTCGTCAACGATCTCCACCGCCACGGCTTCGCGTGGTTCGGCTACCCGCTTCTCGCCACCCTGCTTCGGGTCCACCGGATCGTCCGCGAGGACGGCCGGCTCTCCATCGCCCGATCCTTCCGCCCGGCCGACTGGCGCTCGATCCTGGCAGAGGCGGGGGTCGCCGAGGGCGTCCGGATCCGGCGCTATTTCCCCTTCCGGCTGTGCGTCGAACGGCTGCGCTGATCGTCGGCGGCGGGCCCGCCGGATCGGCAGCGGCCATCGATTTGGCCCGCGCCGGGATCGAGGCCGAGCTGATCGAGCGGACCGACGGGCCGCACGACACCGTCTGCGGCGGCTTCCTGGGCTGGGACTCGCTCGCCGCGCTCGACCGGCTCGGGATCGACCCGGCGGCGCTCGGTGCGCGTCCGATCCGTCGGCTTCGGCTGGTTTCGGCCGAGCGGTCGATCGAAATGCCGCTGCCCCGGCCCGCCGCGGGCCTGTCGCGAAGGGCCCTGGACGAAGCCCTGCTCGCCGCCGCGCAGCGGGCCGGAGCCGCGATCCGGCGCGGCCGCACCGTGCGCGCCGCCGACCTTGCCGAGCGGCGGGTCCGGCTCGACGACGAGGAGGCGCTGTCGGGTGAGGCGCTGATCCTCGCCACCGGCAAGCATGAGCTTCGAGGCGCCGCCCGCCCCGTCGACATCTCGACCCGGCCGCTCGGGCTCAGAAGCGCGCTCGAGGCCGGTCCCGCCCTCGCCGAAGCCCTCGAGGGGGTGATCGAGCTTCACCTCTACGACGGCGGCTACGCCGGCCTTCTGATGCAGGAGGACGGCCGCGCCAATTTCTGCCTGTCGGCGTCGCGCGACCGGCTGAAGGAGGCCGGCGGGATCGCGCCCCTGGTGGCCCGGCTGGCCGAGGAGCTTCCCGCTTTCGGCGAGCGGCTGGGGCAAGGCGTGGCCGGGGGGTGGAGCGCCGTGTCGGGGGTTCCCTACGGCTGGCGGTCGCGCGAGACGGTGGAGGGCGTGTATCGGGTCGGCGACCAGTCGGCCGTTATAGCGTCGCTGGCCGGGGACGGGATCGCCATCGCCCTGGAGAGCGGCGCCGCGGCGGCGCGGGCGATCGCCGACGGCAAGGGGGCACAGGATTTCCAGCGCGATTGGGCTCGGCGCGCGCGCCGGCCGATCGGGCTCGCGGAAGTGCTTCGGCGCTCGGCCGAGAATAGAATGGCCAGGCAGGCGATGATGGGTTTGCTCGGCTGGCTCCCGTCGCTCGCGCCGCTGGCGGCGAGGCTGACGAGGATCGGCTCGGGCTAAACCTATCCGTCATGCTGAACTCGTTTCAGCATCCAGTCCGGACGCGGAAGGGAGGCGGAGACCTGGACCCTGGAACAAGTTCAGGGTGACGGGAAGGGAAGGCGCCGCCGCCTTTCCCCACCCTCAATATTGCTTCCGGTACCTCACGTTGACGTTGTTGCTTCCGCCCGAGGTGCCGACCTGGGAGAGGATGCTCAACGCCTTCGAGAGGGCGATCTCGATCTGGGTGGCGGTGAAGCCGCGGGCGTCGGTGATGATCTCCAGATAGATGTCGTTGGAGACGTAGAAGCCGGCGGCGACGGCGGTTCCGCGGCCGGTCGTGTCGTCGGCGCCGAGGATCCGGAGGCGATCGAGGCCGGTCGAGGAGCGCAGCTTGCCGAGCGGGTTGAGGCCGCCGCCGCCGCCGCGAAGGCTGTTCAGCGAGGTCGCGAGCTGGACCGCCTGGAGCGCCGAAATCTCGCTCACCGAACCGCCGAACAGGATCCGGGCCATGATCTCGTCCTGGGGCAGGCCCGGGTTGGAGGTGAAGGCGATCTGCGGATTGATGGCGCTTCCCGAGACGTTGATGTTGACGGTGACGTCCTTGATGTCCGCGCTGGCGACGATGTCGATCCGCGGATTGGGCGGGCGGTCGCCGGTGAAGGCGATGTGGCCGCGGGTGACGTCGAAGCGCTGGCCCGAGAAGCTGAAGGTGCCGCGCACCAGGTCCGCCTCGCCGAGGATCGACGGAGTCGCGGTCGTGCCCTGAACCCGGAGGTCAGCGCTCCATTCGGATTCGAGGCCCATTCCGGAGATGAACAGGCGGTTGTCGGCGCGCAGCCGAAGGTCGAGCTTCCAGATGCTCGGAGCCGTGGCGTCGGCCTGCTGAGTGGAGTCCCGGACCGTCGGCAGCGGATCGCCCTTGCGGCGGACTCCGGCCAGCTCGACCACCTGCGCGGCGCCCTGGCGGATGATCTGGTAGCGGACTTCGGGCGCGGCCAGATCTCCCGAGATGAGGGCTCCGGCGGCGCGGCTGTTGGTAATGGCGAGGTCGCCGGTCAGGGTCGCGCCGATGCTGTCGCTGCGGGCGAGCTGAGCCTGATTGAGCTTCAGTCGGATGTCCATCGGATAGCCGGACGCGGCGGCGAACCCGACGGTGCCGGTGCCGCCGATCGTTCCGGAGCCGGCGCGGCCGGAGAGCCGGGCGATCTGGAGCTCGGAGCTGGTGAAGCGGCCCTCGAGGGCGAGCTGGCTGATCCTCGTCCCGTAGGTTTCGTGGACGAAGGTCAGATTGTTGGCCCGGACGATTCCCGTGAGCTGAGGGCTCTGCACTCGGCCCGAGAAATCGGCCGCGACCCCGACCGGGCCGGAAAGCTGCATGTCGGCGATCCCGGTCAGCGACCAAAGCACCTCGGCCGGGCCGTTGTAGCGGATGCCGCCGGCGAGCGGCGCGGCCATGAGGCGGGTGGTCCAGGTCCCGGCCCCGGGGCCGACCGGCTGCAGGCGAAGCTGGGCGCGGCCGATCACGGCGGAGTCGCGGCGAATGATGGCGGCCAAGTTTCCGCCCTCGGGCCTGAGCTGCCCGGCCAAAGCGATGTCGACGGGCGGCGAGCGCACGGCGATCCCGGACCGGGTGAAACCGGCGATGGCGAGCCGGGCGTCGGCGCGCGGGAAAGTGTCGCCGCCGACCTGGGCGAAGTCGATGCTCCCGGTCGCCCGGCCGCCGACTCCGATGCCCGGCGAAAAGACGTTCAGGATCGAGATGTCGAAGTCGTTGAGCCGCGACTGGACCACCATCCCGCCGTCGCCGTAGCGGCCGGCAAGCTGGACGTTGCCCTGGGGCAGGACGAGCTCGGCCGGCGCCAGCTGCCAGCCGCCGGCGACCTTGCTGATCTGGGCCGGCCGGGCGAGCCGGAAGGGAATGTTGCGGACCTGGCCCTGAGCCGCGGCTCGGATCAGGTTCGGTGACAAGGCCGCGTTGACGGCCACCCGGAAGGGCATCCCGCTCGTCCCCTCGGCGAACACCTGGGCCAGCCCGTTGCCGCCGCGATAATCGATCTTGGCCCGGCCCCGGGCGAGGAAGAAATTAGCGGCGCGCACCCCGGCGAGCTGGGCGTCGCCGACGATATGGGGGGCGTCGTCGTAGAGGATGACGGTCGCCTGGACGATTCCGCGCTGGATCTGGATCGGGGTCTCGCCGGGTATCTGGGCGCCGTTGGCCGTCGCGTTGATTTCGGCGCGCTGGTAGCGGCCGACCGCGCCGAGCTGGATCGTGCCCTGGAGGCCCTGGCCGGTCATGGCCAGGGTACCGACGAAGGGCCCGGCGGCCGACTGGCTGACCCGGCCGGTGAAGGTCATTCCGGCGAAGAGCAATCGGCGGACGTCGACGGTGAGCGGCCCTCGGCCCGAGAGGATGGTGACGTCCGCTTCGAACGGACCGTAGGCCGACTGGCCTCTCGCACTGACCGCATAGCCCCCGGCGACGGAGCGCACCGTGGCGGTGATGTCGCGAAGGCCGATGCCGAAGCCAGGGCTGGCCGCCCTGAGCTCGATCTGGGGCCGGGTCGCGGTTCCGGTCACGACCACCGCCAGCGCCCCATAGGCGCGCGAGACTCCAGCGGCGCGGATGTTGATCCGGCCGTCGGGCCAGATGGTTCCGCTTCCCGAGGTGATTCGAAGCCCCGGCGAGCTAAGCCGGACGTCGCCGAGCGTAATCACTCCGGCCGGAGTCATCACTACGTTCGCAGAGGCGGTGGCATTGCCTTCGAGGACGCCCGCGGCGGTGGCATTGTCGATCCGCCGGGTCCTGACCGAAACCCGGCCCTTCAGTCCGAAGCCGCTTCCGGCGGTGAACACGTCCATGTTCGTGGTGAGGTCAAGGAGGCCGATCCCCTCCATGAGATAATTGTTCACCGTCCCCTGGATCCCGGCGCGATACTGGCCCTTGGCGAGATCGGCCGCGACCACCAGTGTCGCGTTGAGCCGGTCGGAGCGGATCTTGAGATTGTCCGACACCAGCTTCGTGCCGCTGATGTTGATCGTGCCGTTGACTCCGACGTTGGTCAGGAGGCTGCCCAGCGACGGATCGAGGCCGCTGATCCGGCGCGCCCTGGCCTGGACCGGAATGCTGATCCGGTCGGTGTCGACCTTGGCCCGTCCGCGCGCCTGGAGGAGCTCGATCGTCGTCTCGTTGAAGCTCAGGGTGCGGGCGCGAAGATCGTAGGCGACGAAGGGCGTCTTGAAGGCGCCGTTCAATACCATCGCCACGCGCAGGTCGGTGCCGTCGATATTGGGGCCGATCACCTTGGGCCGGGAGAGGCGCGCGGCGACCTTGAAATCCTGGAACTGGCTTCGGCCGAGATCGAGCATTCCATTCGCCACGACCGCCATCGCCGGAGAGGTCAGGCTCAGGCGCGTGTCGGCGCGCCTCTGGTCGAGCTTCGTCGTCAGGTTCACCTGCACCTGGGGCGAGAGCAAATTCTTGGGAACGCCCGCGGCCATCAGCAGCCCGGGGTTCATCGGCCCGGTGACGGTGAAGGTGCCGTCCTTCGCGCCGACCGCGAGATCGGCGAATTGCCGGCCGCCGAGAACCGCCTTGGCCTTGCCGCGCCAGTTCGCCCAGGTGCCGTTGCCGCCGACGCTGGCGACGAGCGGCTGGTTCAGGCCGGAGAGCTTGGCGACGAAGCCGTCGCCCGGCGCCTCGACCCGGACCCCGATCGCCAGCCGGTTGGCTTCCGGGACGGCGTCGATTCGAAGGGCGAGCTTGTCCCCGCCGGGCAGGCTCGGCCCGGGAATCGCATCGGCGTCGAGCGCCACCTGGGCGCGTCCGTCGTCGATCCGGGCGCTTCCGGCGAGGCGGAGGAGATGGCGATAGCCGCTGACCGCCGGATCGACGAGCATCCGGTCGACCTTGATCTGGCCGATGTCGACGTTGATGTCGGGCAGGAGCGGCGCATCGGGGTCGCCGGGCTTGAGCTCGGGCAGCCGGTAGAGGCGCGCCTGGGGGATTTCGAGCCGCTTGATGTCGATATGATTGCGGAAATAGGCGAGCGGCCGCCAGTCCAGGGTCGCTCGCGGAGCGACGAGGAAGGTGCCCTTCGGATCTTTGAGGGTGAGGTTGTGGAGCGTGAGCTCGCCGAACAGCGAACCCTCGATCCGGCCGACGTCGATGTCGAGCCCGGAGGCTATCTCAAGCTGGTTGATCTGCTTCACGACGAAGCGGTGGCCGAGCGACGAATTCAGCCAGACGAAGAAGAGAAGGATGGCGACGACGAGGCCGATGAGGCCGATCCCCGTCCATTTGGCGGCGGCGCGGGCGCGCTGCCGGCCGCGCGGCACTCGAGGAGCGGGTTCGGCCGCGGTCGCCATCTAGAAGGCCTGCCCGATCGAGACGTAGACGGCGAATTTCGATTCGCCCCGGCGGCGGCCGAGCGGAACCGCGATGTCCGCCCGCAAAGGCCCGAAATTGGTGTAGAGCCGGCCGCCGACGCCGACCCCGAAGCGCATGTCGTTCAGCCGCGGAGACTGGCTCTCATAGACCTGGCCGGCGTCGACGAAACCGACCACTCCGTAATTGCCGAAGCGGTAGCGCGCCTCGACCGCGAACTCGACCATGCTCCGCCCGCCGGTCGGGATGAGGATGGTCGGATCGGCTTTTTCCTCGGGATCGGTCGGATCGAATTTGGGGTTCGCCACTTCGACTTTCGGCCCCAGCTCCTGGAAGCCGAAGCCGCGCACCGATCCGCCGCCGCCCGAATAGAGCCGCCGCGACGGCGCCAGCTCGCCGAGCGTCGCGCCGTAGATCGAGCCGACCCGGGCGCGGCCGGCGAGGACGATATTCTCCTTGGCCGGATAATAGACGCTGCCGTCGAGGATGTTGCGTAGGTAGGGCTGGCCGGGCTCGCGGAGCGAGGTCTCCGGATTGACGAAGGCCTTGAGCCGGAAGCCCTTGGTCGGATCGAGAAGGCTGTTGGAGCGGTCGTAGCCGACCTGGCCGCTCACTCCCGCGAGGAAGAAGGCGTCCGCGATCGAAAGGCGCGGGAAGCCGGTCTGGGCCTCGTTGGTCGCGATCACCTCCGCGCCCAGCGCATAGGTCCAGACCTTGTGCCAGATCGGAGTGGATTCGCGCGCGATCGCCCCGTTCAGCCGAACCGTATAGCCCTTGAAGGCGAGCAGGTCCCGGCGCCCGGCCTCGGCCTGGACGAAGATGCTCCGGTCCCGCTTTTTCCAATTGTTGCGGCGAAGCCGGACCCGGAGCAGCTGCTCCTGGGTGCCGGCGATGGCGTTCACCATCAGCCCGCCCTCGGGAGGGAACAGGTTGCGATGCTCCCAGCTCGCTTCCGCGCGGAAGCCCTCGCCCGTGGAATAGCCGACATTGCCGCCGAGCGAGCGCGCCGGGCCTGCGTCCTGGCGGACGAGAATGTTCACATATTCGGTGCCGTCCTCGGCCATCTCCCCGGTCGCCACCGGTGCGGCCGAGACGGTGGTGAACAGGTTCGTCGCGATCATCGCCTCGCGAAGGTCGTCGACCTTGCGGCTGTCGTAGAGGTCGCCGCGCTTGAAGCGCGAGAGCACTTCGACATGTTTGGCGCCGAAAGCGAGATCGCCTTCGGTGGTGAAGCCGGCGAAGCGCGATCGGTTGCCCGGGTTCACCGGCAGGACGTAGTCGCCGTGGCGGGTCTCGGGGTCGAGCAGGATGTCGCGAAGCCCGACCTCGGCGAAGGGATAGCCCTGCTGCGGCAGGCGCAGACGAACATTCGCCTCCGCCGCCTCGACATTGATCGCGACGATCGGATCCTCGGCCTTGAGCGGAAGCGCCTCGCGGGGGAGGTCCACGGGCTCGGTCCGGGGCCCGTCGATCCTGATGCTGCCGAACAGGTAGCGCGGGCCCGGCACGATGCTCACGACCACCCGCATCTGCCCCGCCTCGGGCAATTGCTCGATCGAGGACGAAGCGGTGGCGTCGTAATAGCCCTCGGAACGGAGCAGCCGTACGGCGAGAAGCTCGTCCTCCTTCGCACGGGCCGAGATCTGGGCGCCGTTGGTCGCCTCGCCATCGGAATCCTCGAGCGCGGAAAGCTCGCGGAATCGACCCTCGAGCCCGATGTCCTCCAGCCCCTCGACGACGAGCGAGTAGCGGACCGGTTCGACCTTTTCGTCGTCGTCCCCGTCCCCCTGCGTCGGCGCAGGCGTGGTGACGTCGAACTCGGAGATCGGGGTCAGCGGTCGCTCCAGCTCCGGATCGGGCAGAGCGGCGTCGGGGATCAGCTCGCCCTCGGGTGTGGTGGCCGGAGGCGGTCCGGCGAAATCCTCGAGCGGCTCGAGCGGCCTGCCGAGCTCCGGGTCGAGCGCGGGCAATTCCTTCTCGAACTGACTGTCGGGAACGATCGGCTCGCCGGCGGCCGGGGTTTGGGGCAAATCGGTCTGGGCGAAGGCAGGCGTGGCCAAGCCCAGCGCCAAGGCGCCGGCAGCGACCGCTCCCATCAAAATACCGGCCTTTTTCAAATCTCTCGCCGTGTCCCGAGGTCCGGCGCGGTCCTTACGCCGAAAACCGTCCAACTTGAAAAGCTTGCATTTGTTCCGGAGGCGTAAGGGTGGTCCGCTGTGGCCCGTCGGCAACGCGTGATCCGTGGCATGCTGCGCCCGGTGACGTCATCCCGGCGAAGGCCGGGATCCATGAACGCGGGCTTTCAGAAAGAGGCAACCCGGGTCCGCGGCCCTTTCGGCAACCACCGTGTTCATGGATCCCGGATCAAGTCCGGGATGACGAATTTGCGGATTCAGGGTCCGGCTGCCAATCGATTGCGGACCTCAGCGCTTCGGCACCACCGGGGCGGCGCCGTCGCCGATGATGGCGAAGCCCGCCCAATAATAAGGATGGGAGGTTTCGGGCGAGTCCATCAGTTTGTATTGCGCCTGGCGAAGCGCCGTCGCGGTCGCGGTGCCGGGCGGTGCGTCGAACAGCCCGGAGACGAGCCGGTTGGTCGCGTCGTAATCGTCGGGTACCGGCCAGTGGCTGGCGACGATCGAGCGCCCGCCCGCTCCGACGAAGGCACGGACCAGCCCGTCGAGGGCGAATTCGCCGCCGCCGCGAAGCCCCGCCTCGCGGCTGGCGGCAAGGCTCGCCTTGCCCGCGGTGTCGCAGGCGGAGAGGATGACGAGGTCGGCGTCGAGGCGGAGGTCGTAAATCTCGGCGAAGGTCAGGAGACCGTCGGAATCGTGCCCTGCAAAGGAGGTCATCAGGGCCGGTCGGGCCGGGCATTCGGGGCGCGGTGCCGTGACCAGGCCATGGGTGGCGAAATGAAGGATCCGAAATTGCGAAAGATCGCCACGCGCCTTGATCGCGCTGTCGGTGAACGCTGTCCCGGTGACGATATCCGAGCCGGCGGCGCCGACCGCCTTGCGCGCGGTGCGAAGCTCGGAATCGGAGATGGGCTTGGACCATAAGCCGACCGACCAGCCGCAGCCGGGCGCCTCGCCGAGCAGCCCGCGCACCGCCGTCCGCTCGGCCGCCGGCCCCTGCGGCGGCGCGTTCTCGCCGAAGCCGAGATAGGGCTTGGGCGCCCGCGACGCGGCGGCCCGGCGGACGTCGCGAAAGGCCCGGGCCGAAACGGCGGTGCTGACGTCGCGGTCGCGGCCGAGCCAGCGCACCGGAGTGAAATCGAAGCCGTCGTCGCCCGCCCGCCGCGCCTTGGCGAGATAAGCGTCGATCCCGGTCCGTTCGGTCACCAGCAGATTGGGAGGAAGCCGAAGCATGGCGCCGTCGGGCTCGAAGATGAGATGCTCGACAAAGCGCATCGTCTCCGCGCCCGGGCCGAACAGCTGGGTGTAGAGTTCATGGGCCCGCTCGACGTCGAAAGGGTAGGTGAGGATCCGCCCGTCCTCCTCGACGGCAACGGTCGCCCGAAGCGCGTCGACCTGACGCTCGAGCTGGGCCGGGCTCGCCGCGATACGCCAGGCCAGGGCCGTTCCCGGAGTCGCGAGCAGAGCGTAGGCGTCGTCGCCCACCACGATCATCTTGAAATAGGCCTCGCCCGAGCGAAGCGCCTCCTGAAGCTCGGCCAGCTCCATCAGCCTGCCGGAGAGGACCCGGTAGCGCGGAAAATCCGCGAGCCTCGCCTGGGTCGCGACCTGCGCCTGCTCGATCCGGGCGCGCTCGGCACCCAGCGCGGCCAGGCGCGCGGCGTCGGGCTCGGGCAAGGCGGCGACTCGTCCGGTCTCGACCCGAAGGCGCTCCAGCGACCGGCCGAGGTTGACCGACTGCCGGAACAGTCGCGCCGCCTCGTCGCTGCCCCCGGAAAGCTCGCGCGCGAGGACGGCCTGGGTCTGCGCCACTCCGGGGCGGACGAGGAGCTGGCTGGCCTTGAACATCTCCGCCACCGCCGCCGGGTCGCGGCCCTCGCGCTCGAGCAGCCGGAAATAGGGGGCAAGGGTCCGATGAAGCGTCGGCGACGGGCTGCCGCCGGCCGAATTGGCATCGACCACGCGCTGGTACAACGCCCGCGCCTCGGCGGTTCGGCCGCTCCGCGAATGATAAGCGGCAAGCCGGGTCTGGGCGCCGAGCAGAGCGGCCGAGCCGGAATAATCGGTCTCGAGCAGCGAAATCGCCTCCTCATGGTGGCGCAGCGCACCGGCCGAATCGCGCCGCGCCTCGGCGACGGCGGCCTGTTCGCCGTAAATCTGCGCCCGAAGCCAGGTCGTCGAGACGACTCGGCCGTCGCGAACCGCCGCCAATTGGGCGAGCGCCCGCGCAAGGGCCGCCGAAGCCGCCTCCGGCCGACCGGCGATCCGAAGCAGGGTGCCGCGCAGATGAAGCGCCTGGGCGTCGAGTATCTGGGCCCTTTCCTCCGGCAACAGGGCGCCTCCGGGACCGCCGAGCTGGCGAAGGGCCGGCGATTCGGCATTGACCCGGGCGGCGGTACGAGCGTCGATCGCGCTCGCGGCATCGGGCAGGGGCAAAGCGGCGGAGGCCGGCAGCGGCTTGTCGAGCTCGGCCAAGGCGTCGACGGCGGAGCCGCGATTGAGGAGATCGATGGAGCGGTAATTGCGAAGCATTCGAGCGACCACCATGTCGCCGCCGCCGGCTTCCGCCGCCCGAGCGAACAAAACGTCCGCTTCGCCATAGTAGCCGAGATTGGACTGCTGGACGGCCGCGTTAACGACGGCCTCGGCTCGGCCCCCGCCGGCGGGCTCGGCGCCGGTCAGAGTGTCGAAATATTCGGCCGAATCGGCATAGAGGCCGGCATTGTTGCGGCGATAGGCCTCGTCGCGCGCCCTCGCCGGGTCGAGCGCTCCGGCCTGGGCGCGAGCGAAGGCGGCGGGATCGCCGGCCCCGGTCAGGGCCACTTCGACATTGCCGGGCACAGGGCGGTCCGCGGCCAGGGTCCTGAGACCGAGACGGAGCGCGCTGTCGTATCCGGCCAGGCCTTCGGCGACGAACAGGGTGCCGCCGCGCCTCCAGCTATAGACCCGATAGGGGAGGCCGTCGCCGGAAATGCAGCCCAGCATGGCGACTCCGCGCAGGGCCTCCAGATCGGTGCGCTCGGCGGCGGCTTCGCATCGGGCCTGCCTCAGCCCCACCAGCCTCGTGCCGGGATCGTCGCGCCTGACCTTCAGCGCGTAGAGCCGCCCGACCGGCGCGGCGGCGTCGCGGCAGACGATGGCGTAGGAGCGATCGAACATGTCCTTCAGCGCCGGATCCCGCGACTGGGATTCGGCCGAGCAGATGGCGCTTCCGTCCGATCCGAGCCGGAAGCCGTCCCGAAGGCCGATCGGCGGCTCGGCGGCGACGGCCGGAGCCGCCGCGAGCGCCGCCAGAGCGAGGAACGGCAGCATCTTCATCGCGGCCCGCCTTCCTCTTCATCCTCTTCCTCGTCCTTCCCGACCCATAGGCTGCTGTCGCCGCCGCTCGCGACCGGTTCCTCGATCAGCGGCGCCGAGCCGAGCGAGGCGTCAAGGACCTGGCCGGGCTTGCGAGCCTCGTCCGGCACCAGCGGCCCGGTGACGACGGCCGGGCCCGTCGGCTGCCCGGCAGGCCCGGGATCGACCTTCGGAGGCGGAGGCGGCGGAGGCGGAGGCGGCGGCGGCGGAGGCGGAGGCGGTGGCGGAGGCGGCGGTGGTGGCGGCGGCGGGGGCGGGGGCGGAGGGGGCGGCGGCGGAGGCGGCGGAGGGGCAGGGCATTGGCCGCTGTTGACGTTGCAGAGATTGACTTGGGAATCGCCCGTATAGGTGGTGCCGGCGGCCTTGCTGAAACCGACGAGCGCGAAGAAGTCGCTTCCCGTGGTGAAGCTGCCGTCCGGATTGCGTTGCCGGCCGAAGCCGAGCGCCGTGATCGGAGCCGCGCCGCCCCGGATGGTAAGGCCGCCCGCGCCGACCGTCAGCCCGGCGAGGTCGGTCGCCGTGCCGCTGTTCTGGACGAAGACGTTCTTCGAGACGTCGAAGACGATCGCGCCCGCCATCAGATAGCCGACGGGGTTCACCGGACCGCCGTTGGCCAGCAGAGCGGCGTCCCGGCCGGCGTAATTCGGATCGGCGGCGAGCAGCGCGGTCTGCAGATTGCCGGCGACGGTGACGCTCGGGGCGGTGAGGGCGAGACGCCCGGCGGGCGCCCCGAGAGCGTCGCTGACGAGGATGGCGCCGGCCGGCGTGAGGATTTGGATACGCTCGCCCGCGGTGACGACGAAAGCGTCCGTCGCCGACGCATTGCCGAGGCCGATCTGGCCGTCGACCCGCACCCGGCCCGGAGTGACGATTTCGAACCGGGCAATTCCGGGGCCGGACTGAGTGCCGTTCAAGGTCATCGAGCGCAGGAAGATGTCGGCCGGCCGACCTTCATTGGCGCCGATGGCGGGCGCCGTGACGAGGATATTTCGCGCTGCGATCCGGCCGATTTCCGCCGCGTCGAGCGTATAGCCGGGGCCCTGGGCGGCGCCGCCGACCACGGCCGCCTGCCCGTCGGTGAGGATTTCGAACGTCGCCGTCAGGGTGGCGGCGTCGCCGAGCGTGCCGGCGCCGCCGATCTGGATGTCCCTGGACGTCACGAGCAGTGCCTGGGCGGTCACCGGGCCATCGACCAGGAAGCTCGCGCCGGCCTGGATCGTGAAGGCGGTGCCGGCGGAGGCGTCGCCGAGCCCGATGTCGCCGCCCGCGAGAATCAACGCATTGGCGGCGGCGGATATCCGGCTGCCGGTCGACTGCTCGAAACTGCCGAGGCTCGAGGCGCCCAGAGTGGATGCCTGAATCGTGCTTGCCGCCGGGTCGCGCCCGATATGGGTTACCGATATGTCGCCGGCCGGAGCGGCGAACTGTACCGCCCCGCCGGAAATCTTCCCGGTCCCGGCAGCGTCCAGCCCGAGGTCGCCGCCGCTGGCCAGGACCAAGGCGCCGGTGGTGCCGACCGTTCCGTTCGTGGCGGTTACCGACGAAGGCGGGCGCACCGAGGGCGCGCCGGTCGCGGCGGCCTGAAGATTGAGCGCGGCCAAGCTGATAACACCATTGTCGGCGGTGACCTCGAAGCGGCCGGCGCTGTTGCCGCTCGATCCGTCTCCGGCGCCGTTCGCGGTCCCGGTCACCGCGCCTCCGCCCAGCGATCCGGGCGTTGCGGCGAAGCCTGCGCGGGCCGCCCCGAGCACGATCCGGCCGCCGCTGGCGGTGCCCAGGGCGCCGGGCGTGCCGCCGCCGACCCCCGCCGCGCCGCCGAGGCCGTCGGCATTGAGCGCAGCGCCGCCTGGAACGGTCACCGGAGCGCCGACCGAGCTCAACTCGGCGGTGCCGCCCGTTCCCCGGCCGCCATCGCCGCCCGCGGTCGGCAGGCCGCCGCCGCCGACGCCGCCGGCACCGCCCGTCCCGGGGGCCCGGACCTGAAGCCCCGCGAAGCCGGCGCTCCCCGCGACCGCCGCTCCCGTTTCGCCCGCGACGGTACCGGCCATGGCCGAGCCGCCCCGGCCGTCGCCGCCGAGGCCGCCGCCGCGATTGTCGCCACCGGCGCCGCCGGCGCCGCCGGCGCCCGGAGCTCCGACGGAGCCGTTCGCGACCGCGAGGAGCCCGTTGGCCGCCTCCGCGACCACCCTGGCGGTGCCGCCGGTTCCGTCGCCGCCGCGGCCGCCGACCATGACGATTCCGCTGCCGAGGCCGCCGGGGGCGCCCTGGCCGCGGGCGAGGACGAACAGGTCGCCGGCCGTGATTACCGAAGGGGATGGTCCGCTCAGCGCCTGGACGATCGCGGTTCCGCCGATCCCGTCGCCGCCGCGGCCGCCGTTGAGGAGGCCGGTACCGCCGCCAAGCCCGTTCGAGGCCAGTTCGAAGCCGCCGCCGAGATCGATCGTTCCTCCGAACGCCTCGACCGAGGCATTGCCGCCGGCGCCGGTGCCGCCGGTAAAGCCCTGGCCGCCGATACCGAGGGAGCGGAGGAAGCCGCCCCCCTGCAGGCTCACCGCGCCGCCGGCGGCGCCGATCCTGACCTCGCCGCCGGAGCCCGCGCCGCCGGTGCCGGCCGCATTCTCATTGTCGCCGCCGACTCCCCGGGCCACCGCGCTCAGCGCCGCCGCGAGGGTGACGGTGCCGCCGCCGTCGCCGGAAACGAGGACCTGGCCTCCGATCCCGGTGCCGCCGGCGCCGGCGGTGTCGGCGCGGCTCGAGACTCCGCTCGCCGAGATGGCGGTTGCGCCGGCCACTTCGATCGCGCCGCCGTTCAGGGCCGTCAGCGCCGCGCTTCCGCCCTGGCCGAAGATTCCGGCGGCGGGGACGGTGGTTCCGATCCCGGCCGTCCCGTCCGCGGCCAGGGTCAGAGTGCCGAGCATATCCACGCGTCCGCCGTCGGCGGAGACCCGGGCAATCCCGCCGGTGCCGCTCCCGGCGGCACTGGCCACGACGTCGAAACCGCCCAGGGCCGACGCGCCGACGAAGGCGTTGCCGGCGATCTGCACCTGCCCGCCGGCCATCGCCAGGATCGCCGCCTCGCCCGCGGCGGCGTCGAGGGGGTCGCCGGCCGGAACCACCGCCACGATCCTGTCCGAACGGAGGTCGAGATCGCCGTTGACCTGCACCTTCCGGCCGTCGGCGACGAGGAAGGCGCGGGCGTCGCCCTGAAGGGTGAGGTCGCCATTGACGGTCAGGGGGGCCGCGGCCGAGCCGGCGACGAAGTCGGCGGTCGCGCTTCCCCTGATGCTCGAGCTGTAGCTGCCGCTTTGGATGTCGAAGCTCGACGGCGACAGCTTGCCGGCGTCGACCAGGTTCCCGGCGACGACGTTGCGCCCGGCCGACAATATGATTTCGCCGTTGACGATCTGAGCGTCGGCGGCGGCGTCGAAGCCGGCGCTTCCGCCGAGCAGGGCCGTGATCGCCTCGTTCTTCGGCACCGCGACCATGTAGATCCGGTGATTGTCGTCCGCGGCGGTGCTCGCCGGCCCGCCGGTCGTCCCTTCGTGGACGAGGCTATTGAGGGCGCTGCTGCTTCCCGTCGCGACGACGATGTCGAACAGGCCGTTGTTGATGGTGAGCGCCACCGACTCGGCGGCGACGTAGGCGGCGGCGCCGTTGACCTGGACGTTGCCCTGCTGAAGGATCCGGGGCGAAGCCAAGGCGACGTAGCTGTTCTGCTCCAGAGCCTTGATCGAGGCCCCCGGCTGGACGGTGATGAAGCTGGCAGGGTCGACCGACTTCGAGAGATCGTAGCGGTTGGCGACGAAGAATTCGTTATTGCCGTCGAGCGACGGATCGATGGTGGTGAGGAGCAGGCTGCCGACGTCGAACACCGCTTGGCCGCCGATCAATATCCCGCCCGGGCTGTAGAAGGCCACCGTTCCGCCCCGGACGGTTTCGCCGCCGCCCGTCAGCAGCTGGCTGATCACGCTGCCGTTCAAGGCGACGGCGCGCTTGGGATTGAGTGGGACGATCCGGTTGAGGACGACGAAATTGCCGTTGCTGACGCTGTTCGTGAAGGTCGCGACATTGCCCGCGGGGAGGAAGTCGATCGTCCCCTGGCCGGCCATGTCGTCGGGCGCCCAGTTGATGATCGCGCTCGGCGATTGAATGCTGATGGTTTCGCCGTTGACGCCGACGGACCGGCTGACCGTGCCGGCGACGGTCGTGGGCGTTCCCTTGAAGGCCTGGGCCGTGGCCGGGCCGTTCGCTCCGAGAAGGGCGATCACGGCCGTCGCGGCGCCGAGCAGCAGTTTCGGGCGGAGGGAGGCCGGCATCAAAAGCTCCATGGCCAGAGGCGGGTCGTGAAGGACAGCAGAAGCCGCGGATCGCCGCGCTCGCCCTGCAGCCCGGCCCGCTTCAGCGGCACCGCCAGCACCGCTTCGAGCCGGGCCCCGTCGCCGAGCGCGGCGCGAAGCCCCGCCCCCGTCGACGCGAGGGTACGGCCGCCGGCCAGGACCGGGATCCGCCCCGCCTCGCCGACTCGGGCGCCGTCGAGGAAGGCGAAGGCCTGCCAGGCGAGCTTGCGCGGCGCCGCGGCGAGGGTGCCGTAACGAATCTCGCTCTGGAAACCGGCGCCCCGGTCGGCAAGCAGGGTGCCGGGATCGTAACCGCGCCCGATCGTGTAATTGCCCGCCGAATATTGTTCGAAGCTGAGCAGGGGATCGCCGGTAAACTGGGCCCGAACGCCCGCGGCCAGGGTGAGCCTCGGGCGCGGTCGATATTCGCCGGAAGCCTCGACGCGCAGAAGGGTGGCGCCGGGATCACCCTCCAGCCGGCTCGGCGGCACCGAACCGGGGCCGGTGCAGAGCGCGAAAGCGGGACCGCACGGCGGGCTCGCGCCCAGCAGCCTGAGGCCCTGGCGAAGCTCGATCCGGCCGGCGATCCGCCAGCGTGGCTCGGCGGCGCTGAAGCCGGCGCGGGTGCCCAGGCTCGCCCGGTCGCTTCGGTCGAATTCGAGCTGAACGAAGGCGACCCGAAGCCTGTCGCGGGACAGGTCGAGGCCGTTGAAGCGCACGTCCTGATCGATGAGGTCGAAGCCGATCGCGCCGCGAAGGTTCGCCGCCTGGGTCCGGAGGATCGGGTAGCTCGCGGTGACGGTGGCGAGCAGGGTCCTTGCCTCGATGTCGATCGCCGGATCGGCGATCTCGGGATCGGCCCTGGCATAAGTGAGCAGGCCGCCCAGGGTCAGGCCCTCGCCGCCGATCCGGAATTCGTGGCCGAGCTGAACGGTCTGCTGCTCGTCGAGCTCGGCGGTCGTGAACATGGCGAGCGTCGTCCGGTCGCCGAGGCCGGTCAGACCGTAGAGCTCGCCCCGGACGAGCGCCCCCCAGCGGCCGAGCGAGCGGGCGCCGAAATTCTGGAGATTGGCGACCAGCTCCCCGGGCTGGCGGCGCACCGTCACCTCGCCGATCACCTCGCCCCGCCCCGCCCCGGCCGACTTCAGAGCCAGCCGGACGTCGAAGCCGGGCAGATCGCGGGCGAGCAGCAGATAGCGTTCCGCCTCGAAGCGGTTGAACACCTCCCGCCCGGTCAGCTTGCCGAGATAGCGGGCGATGATCCGTTCCGAGCGGCCGGCATCGCCCCGAACCCGGATCGCCACCAGCTTCGCCATCAGGACTTCGAACCGGATCCCGCCGGCGGCGATGCGCTGCTCGGGTATCTCGACCGCGGCGACATAGCCGGCTTCGCGAAGGAGGGTGGCCGCGCGATCGCGAATCTCGCAGAGCGCCGAGACCGGCTGCTCGCGCCCGAGATAGGGCTCCCAGGCGGAGCTCAGCGCCGCCTCGTCAAACTCCTTCAGCCCGCCGAACGAGACGCTTCGCGGAGTGAAGCGTATGTCACTGAACCCCTCCCCCTCGAGCGCGCAGGGCGACCGCTCGATCCCGCCTTCGACGCTGAGCCTGGGCCGCCGGTCCGTCCTTTCGGGCCGGGGCCGCTCGACCTCCTCCCGGGTCGGAGCGCGCGGCGGGGTCTGGGCCTGGATCGTCGAGGCGAAGGCGAGGCCGGCACAAGCCGACATCAGGCGGACGCGGCGCGATGCACTGGAAGCCGGAAGCTTCACTTCGGTCCCCCCATCCCGCCCCCGCGAAGCGGGAGCCGCGTGCAGCATAAACCGAAAGCGGATAGCTGCAAGTTGTTACGGGGGCGGATGGTAACGGGCTTCACGACTGAGAGGGCCTTGACGACGGTATATGTTCTTGCTATGTTCTGACTTGGCTCTTTGACATCGTAAGCGAATCATACAGACGGACCGGGCGCGCCGATTGATCGTGCGCGCCTAGTCGGTCAGGGAGAGACCATGCTTTGCCCGCCTTCCCCTCGCCTGCTCGAATCGCTCGAGTCGATGCTCGGGCCGAAGGGATTCAGCCGCGACTCGGAAGCGTTGGCGCCGTGGCTGAGCGACTGGCGAGGGCGATATCGGGGCCGTGCGGCGGCCCTTCTGTCGCCGGCTTCCGCCGCCGAAGTGCGGGAGATCGTCGCCCGGTGCGCCGAGGCCCGGGTGGCGATCGTCCCGCAGGGCGGAAACACTTCGATGGTCGGCGGCGCCACGCCCGATCCGGAGGGCGGCGCTCTGCTTCTGTCGCTTCGCCGAATGAACTCGGTTCGGAGCGTTTCCGCGGAGGACAACGTTGCGGTCGCCGAGGCCGGGGTGATCCTTTCCGACCTGCACGAGACGGCGGCGGCGGCCGGACGGCGCTTCCCGCTCTCGCTCGGCGCCAAGGGCTCGGCGACGGTCGGAGGCTTGGTTTCAACCAATGCCGGCGGGACCCAGGTGCTCCGCTTCGGGCCGATGCGCTCGCTGGTCGTCGGGCTCGAGGCGGTGCTCCCCGACGGCTCACTGCTCGAAGGGCTGTCGGCGCTCCGCAAGGACAATCGCGGCTACGATCTCAAGCAGCTCCTGATCGGCGCCGAAGGCACGCTCGGGATCGTCACCGCCGCCAGCCTCAGGCTGGTCGCGGCGCCCGGCTCGCGCTCGGTGGCCTGGGTCGGGCTGAACTCGCCCGTGGCGGCGCTTTCCCTGCTTCGCCGGCTCGAAGCCCGGCTCGGCGAGTCGGTCGAGAGCTTCGAATTGGTGCCGGCGGACGCGCTCGGCCTCGTCCTTGCGGGGATAGAAGGGACCCGGCCGCCGCTCGCCGGCGCCCATCGCTGGCATGTCCTCGTCGAAGCCGTCGCTGCGCAAGGGGCCGGGGACTCGGCGGAAGCGTTGCAGGAGGCGCTCGCCGCGGCGCTGGACGAGGGCCTCGTCGAGGACGCGGTGGTCGCCTCGAGCGAGGCCCAGGCGGCGGCCCTGTGGAGGCTTCGGGAATCGATCGCGGAGGCGGAACGGCTTCAGGGGCCGTCGGTCAAGCACGACGTCTCGGTGCCGGTCTCCGCAATGCCGGCTTTCATCGAGGAGGCCCGGGCGGCGGTGGAGGCGCGGTTCGAGGGCGCCCGGGTGGTGGCGTTCGGCCATCTCGGCGACGGCAACGTCCATTTCAACGTCCAGCCGCCGGCCGGAATGGCGGCGGAGGCCTGGCTGGCCGAGCGGTCCGAAGCGGTGACCCGGCTGGTGCATGACCGGGTCGGGGAGGCCGGCGGCTCCATTTCCGCCGAGCATGGCATCGGCCAGGCCAAGCTCGCCGAGCTCGCCCGAACCGCTCAGCCGGCCCGGCTCGCGGCGCTTCGCGCGGTCAAGCGGGCGCTCGACCCGGCCGGGATCATGAACCCCGGGAAGCTGCTTCCGTCACCCTGAGGGCGGCGGCGGAGGCGGCGGCCTCGTGACCAGGCGCGGCGCGAATCGGACCAGAAGCGCCAGGATCGTCGGCACCAGCATCGTATTCCAAAGATCGTGGAGCGCCGCGGCCCTTTCCCATTCCTCGAAGAGCCCGTCGCGACGGATATCGAGAGCTTCGTTCAGGATGGCGGCGGCGAGCACCGCCAGCCAGGGAAGCGGCGACGCGAGGCTTCTCCTGAGCAGCGCCGCCGAGCCGATCTGGAGCAGGATGGAAGCATAGATGTGGAGTGCGTCGCGCTCGAGGTCGGTCCAAATCGAGATCGCGCTCTTGACCTGCTCCCAGTCCAACCGGATTCCCTCTCGCTGAGCCTGTTCGTCATCCCGGGCTCGATCCGGGGTCTATGAACACCGTTCTTCGGGGCGTCGACCTACGATGCTCATGGGGTCCGGCTTTCGCCGGGACGACGGGAAACCCTCACAACGGCTCCCAATGGTGGACCAGGGTCTTGCTCTCGAAACGGTCGCCGCCGATGTCGCGGCCGCCGCGCAGGGCGGAATACATCGGATGCGGGGACTGGTTTCGATAGACGTTGCGCCCATAAGTGACGGACTGGAGATGGATGAAATATTCGCTCTTCACGCCGCCCAGGGGCCCGATCGTGCAGATATTGTCGGTGAAGACGCCCGCCCCGACCCGGGCTATGCCCTGGGTGCCGGCGAAAATCGCCGAGATGCGGTTGCCGGTGATCACGACGTCCTGGAAGCCGGATCCGAAGATGTCGATGACGAAGCCGCCGCCGCCGAACAGCTGGTTGTCGCGGATCAGAAGGCCGCGGATCGTCTCGGGACGGGCCACGACGGTTCGGATGGCGCCGCCCTCCTGATAGCCGGTCAGCGCCTTGATGCTCGGATTGTTCTGGATCCGCACGTTGACGCTGTTGTCGCTGACGATGACGCCGCTGTTCCGGGCCTCGATGTCCACTCCGGTGATGAGGACGTCTTCATTGCCGACGCTGACGTAGATCCCGACCGACACCGTTCGAATTCGGCCGTTCGAGATCTTGATGTTGCGATTGGGCAATTTCGGCTCGTCCGGCTCGAGGTCGATCCCGCCCGCCGGTGCGATATCGACGACATGCTCGATGTCGAAGTTTCGAATCTCGCCGTTGCGGCCGCTGGCGATCGTGATTCCGTTGCGGCGGCATTTCCTGACCTTTACGTCCTCGATCAGGAACGTGTCGCAATAAGCGCCGTGGCCGACGACGCAGATCCCGTCGCCCCAGCATTCGGAAATCTCGACCCCGCCGACGATCTGGAAGTTGCTGCACGTCCAGGCCGAGATCCCCATTCCCCATTCGCCGGCCGTGCCGAGATGGATCGAACGGTCGCCGACGATCCGGCCGGGGCCGACGATCTTCCAGCCGGACGTCTGGTAGCCCTGGACGACCGAACCGAACTTCCCGCTGCTCGGAAGGGCTCGAAGCTCGCCGCCGTTCAATTCGAGGATCTGGCCCGACTTCAGGCGCAGCCCGCCAAACTCTCCCCAGGTCGGGCGCACGTTGGTGTCGATCCTGTAGACGGCCCCCGTCCGGAGCCGGACGGCCGTTCCGGGCGGAGCGATATCGAGGCAGATCTGAAGCGCCTTGGTGTCGTCGGTCTTACCGTCGCCGCGCGCGCCGTAGGTCTCGGGCTCGATGAAGCGGGCGGCGGCGGCGCAGGCCGTCCCGGGCCAGAGGATCGGCGCGGCGAGGCCGGCCACCAGGACTTCGCGGCGGTTGATCATCGTCCGGGGCCTAATTCCCGATGGGTGAACCCGTGATGAGCGCGGTCGGCGGCCTCGCCCGAGCCTTGAAACTCCGGCATCGTCTCCGAGCCTTCGGCGGCGATTCCGCTCCGCGCCAGGACTCGGCTCACCGTCATCACGAGGATCTTCAGGTCGAGCGCGAAGCTTCGATTGTCGACATACCAGGTGTCGAGCGCGAGCTTCTCGGGCCAGCCCAAAGCGTTGCGGCCGTTGACCTGGGTCCAGCCGGTGAGACCCGGCCTGACGTCGTGGCGGCGCGCCTGCTCGGGCGTGTAGAGCGGCAGATATTGCATGAGGAGCGGGCGCGGTCCGACGAGGCTCATCTCGCCCTTGAGGATGTTCCACAGCTCGGGCAGCTCGTCGAGGCTGCTCGCCCGAAGGAAGCGGCCGAAGCGGGTGAGACGCCTGGAATCGTCGAGCGGCTTGCCGTCCGGGCCGACGGAGTCGAGCATCGTCCGGAACTTGACCAGCCGGAAGGGTTTGCCGTGAAGCCCGGGCCGGATCTGGCGGAACAGGACCGGACGGCCGAGCGCCACCGCGACCGCCACCGCGATTCCGGCCATGACCGGCGCCAGGACGACGAGGCCGATCGCCGAAAGGACGATGTCGGTCAGCCTTTTGAAGTCGAAACGCGCCATCGCCCCGCCAATCGCTTACCCGCCGTCCGAATGCAACGCATTCGGGATGGGGACGTCTCCCTCTCCCGCTTTTCGCGGGAGAGGAGGGGCCCGCCGCGGAGCGGTGGGAGGTGAGGGTCTTCTCTTTTAGGCCGGGGTACAGACCCTCACCTCCCAAGCTTCGCTTGGGCCCCTCCTCACCCGTGAAGGACGGGAGAGGGGCTGGTGGGCCCCGGCTTGGCGGGGAACCGCTTCCAGTTCGGGCGGCTAGGCCTTAAAGGCCGGAACAGCCGGCCCGGAGGCCGGGCGGAGCACGGCGAAGGAGCGGATCATGTGCGGCATAGCCGGCTTCGTCGGGGGGCGTTTCGATCATGGCGGGCAGGGCGCCCGAGCCGCGCTCGAGCGCATGACCGGAGCGATCGCCTATCGCGGGCCGGACAGCGCCGGCGCCTGGCTGGACTCCGACGACAAGGTGGCGCTCGGCCACCGGCGGCTCGCCATCCTCGACCTCTCCCCGGCCGGCGAGCAGCCCATGACCTCGACGAGCGGCCGGTTCGTCACCGTCTACAATGGCGAAATCTACAACCATCTCGAGCTTCGGGCACGCCTTTCCGGCCCGTGGCGCGGCCATAGCGACACCGAGACCCTGCTCGCGGCGATCGAGGCGTGGGGCGTCGAAAAGGCGCTGGGCGAATGCGCCGGAATGTTCGCCCTGGCGCTCTGGGACCGGCAGGAGAAGGCGCTGATCCTCGCTCGCGACCGGCTCGGCGAGAAGCCGCTTTATTACGGCTGGCAGGGGCACGGCCCGGAATCGGCCTTCCTGTTCGGATCGGAATTGAAGGCCCTGGCCCGCCATCCCGCCTTCCGCCGGGAGATCGACCGCGAGGCGCTCGCCCTCTTCACCCGCTTCAACTACGTGCCGGCGCCGCATTCCATCTATTCCGGAATCGCAAAGCTTGCGCCGGGCACCTTCCTGACGCTCCGGGCGGGCGAGAAGGCCCCGGCGATCACGCCTTACTGGTCGGCCGCCGAGGTCGCCGCCGCCGGAGCCGAGGCGCCGCTCGACATCGGGCCGGACGAAGCGACGGACGCGCTCGAGCGGGTCCTTTCGAAAACCGTCTCCCAACAGAAGATCTCGGACGTTCCGCTCGGCGCCTTCCTGTCCGGCGGGGTCGATTCCTCGACCGTGGTCGCGCTCATGCAGGCGCAATCGTCGCGGCCGGTGAAGAGCTTCTCGATCGGGTTTCACGACCGGGCCTATAACGAGGCCGAGCATGCCGGCGCCGTCGCCCGCCATCTCGGCACCGATCACACCGAGCTCTACGTCCAGCCGGAGGACGCGCTCGAAATCATTCCGTCGCTTCCGTCCATCTACGACGAGCCTTTCGCCGACGCCTCCCAGGTGCCGACCCTGCTCGTATCCCGGCTCGCCCGCAAGCAGGTGACGGTGGCCCTGTCCGGCGACGGCGGCGACGAATTGTTCGCCGGCTACAATCGCTACAGCCTGGCGGCGCGCAACTGGGGGCGGATCTCGAAGGTGCCGCGCCCGCTTCGAAGCGCCGTCGCCCGCGGGCTTACCGCGCTTTCGCCCGGGCAGTGGAACAAGGTGGCGGGCGCGATCTCCCCGATCCTCCCCGCCTCGCTCCGAGTGGCTCTTCCGGGCGAGAAGGTCCACAAGGCGGCGCGCGGCCTGGCCAGCGGCTCCGCCGACGCGCTCTACCAGGAGCTTGTGTCGAGCTGGCGCGATCCCGGCGAGATCGTCATCGGCGGCGCCGAGCCGGCGACGCTCGACGACGAGACGCTCGACCGGCTGAAGGACCTCGGAACCTGCGAGCGGATGATGGCGCTCGACATGCTGACCTATCTGCCGGACGACATATTGGCCAAGGTCGACCGGGCGGCGATGAGCGTCTCGCTCGAGACCCGGGTGCCTTTGCTCGACCACCGGGTCGTCGAATTCGCCTGGCGCCTGCCGCTCGACCTGAAGCTGCGCGGCGGCGAGACCAAGTGGGTGCTGAGGCAATTGCTCTACCGCCACGTCCCCCGCGCCCTGATCGAGCGGCCCAAGATGGGCTTCGGGATCCCGATCGACGCCTGGCTGCGCGGCCCGCTCAAGGGCTGGGCCGAGGAATTGATCTCCGAGCGGCGGCTTGCCGGCGAAGGCTATTTCCGGCCCGGGCCGATCCGCGCCGCCTGGGACCTTCACCAGAGCGGCCGGGCCAACATGCAATATCAGCTCTGGGGGATATTGATGTTCCAGTCCTGGCTGGAGGGGCAGTCGGTGCCGGAGGAGGCGAAAGGGTTGGCGGCTTAACTTAGGGAAAGCGGGCCGCCGGCCGTCATGCTGAACTCGTTTCAGCATCCAGCGTCGAGCCGCCTCGCGGGCGGAGAACTGGACCCTGAAACAAGTTCAGGGTGACGGCGCATTCAGATGACGACTCGCGTGTCTCTCGGAATGCCTTCCGGCCGTTCGGCGACGTCGGGACGGCCCAGCTCGCCCTGGTCGGGGGCGATCAGCGCCTGGAGCTGCTCGCGGACCGCGACGGAATCGCCGGCGAAGATCGCGGCGCGCAGCCGGTCGATATGGGGGCGAAGCTCGGCGAAGGAGATGAAGCGCTCCTTGGCCATCTTGATCCGCGGGTGGGCGGTGTCGAGGGCGCTTTCGCCGACGAACAGCTCCTCGTACAATTTCTCGCCCGGGCGAAGCCCGACGAAGGCGATCTCGACGTCGCCGGCGGGATTGTCCTCGTCCTGGACCGTCATTCCGGACAGCGAGATCATGTTGCGCGCGAGCTCGGCGATCCGGATCGGCTCGCCCATGTCGAGGACGAAGACTTCGCCGTGCCGGGCCATCGCGCTCGCCTGAAGGACGAGCTGGGTCGCCTCCGGGATCGACATGAAGAAGCGGGTGACTTCGGGATGGGTGACGGTGACGGGGCCGCCGCGGCGGATCTGCTCGCGGAAGGTCTGGACCACCGAGCCCGAGCTGTCGAGCACGTTGCCGAAGCGGACGATCCCGAAGCGGGTCTCGCCCTGCTCGGCCAGCGCCTGGATGACGAGCTCGGCGACCCGCTTGGTGGCCCCCATGACGCTTTCCGGGCGGACCGCCTTGTCGGTCGAGATCATCGTGAAGCGGGTGAGCTTGGCGTCGAAGGCGGCTCGGGCGAGCACCCAGGTGCCGATGACGTTGTTCTCGACCCCGACCACCTCGTTATGCTCGAGCAAGGGCACATGCTTGTAGGCGGCCGCGTGATAAATGGTGTCGACGCCGTGCCTCCGGATGACGTCGCGGACGAGCAATTCGTTGAGCATCGAGCCGACCACCGGGACGATCGCCGGGCGATCCCGGGGGTCGCGGTCCTTGAGCAGCTCGATGAGCTGCTGCTCGATCGTGTAGATGGCGAACTCGCTATGATCGAGCAGAACCAGCTTGGCCGGCCGCACCCGAAGGATCTGGCGGCAGATCTCGGAGCCGATCGACCCGCCGGCGCCGGTGACGAGGATGGTCTGGCCGTCCACCACTTCCTTGATGAGGTCGCTGAGCGGCTCGACGGGATCGCGGCGCAGGAGGTCGTTGACGTCGATCGGGCGGACGTCGCTGACGGTGAACCGGCCCGAGACGATCTCCTCGGGCGCCGGCACCGTCATCACCTGGACGTTGAGCTTGTTCAGCCGCTCGATCGCGCTCAGCCGCTGCGAGCGGGTCGCCTTCGGCATGGCGAGGAAGACCTCGCTGACGGCATTGTCCTCGACCAGGCCGGCCAGCGCCCTGGGCGGATGGATCTGCGCCCCGGCGATGATCTGTCCCTTCAGCGCGGGATCGTCGTCGACGAAGCCGCAAAGGCGGAAATGGCGGTCGCGGCGAACCGATTCGGCGAGGCTGATGCCGGCGGAATTGGCGCCGTAGATGACGATGTTGCGGCGCCCGGCCCGGCCGCTCGGATGCTTGCGCTCGGCGCCGATGACGAGCGCGGCCATCGCGTAGCGGCCCATGAACAGGAGCAGGAACAGGAACCCGCAATAGATGAACCCGACCGAGCGCGGCACGAGGATCCTTATGCCGTCGACGGTCATCGAGGCGCGCATGAAATAGACCAGGATCACCCAGCAGGTCGCGGTGATCGCCGCTCCGAACAAGATCCGGCTGACGGTGCCCAGGTCGAAGAAGCGAAGGACGATATGGTAGATGCGCAGCTGGAACAGGCCCGCCAGCCCGACCAGGATCGACAAGGCGGCGGCCAGCAGGACCAGCGGATCGACCTGGAAATAAGGCTCGCCGAGCCGCGCCGAGAAAGCCGCCCAGAGGGCGAAGATCATCGCGACGACGTCGAAGGCCACCAAAATCAGGCGCTTGTGCGCCCGGTCCGCCGAGGACACTCGTCTGACAATCGGGAATATCATGGGAATGTCGGTCCTTAGACCAAAATGCCTCGCTCTGAAAGCCTAACCCACGACCGCCCGGATCAACTCGGCGAGCTTCGCGGCCCGAAGCCGGAGCCGCTCGGGCCGAAGGGTCGGGTGGATCTCGACGGCGAGGCTGCTTCGGGTCATCGCCCGGGCGTTGGGCAGATCGGGGCGGGGCAGGTCGCGGAACGCCTGCTCGAGATAGACTTCGGAGCAGGAGCCGGTGAACAGCCGGAGCCCGGCCTCGCCGGCCCGAGCCAGGATTTCCGGGCGCGCGTCCTCGGCGCCCGGCTCGAGATAGAAATTGAAGCGGTAATAAGCGTGGCGGAAGCGGGACCCCGGCAGCGGTACCCGAAGGCCCGGCACGCCGGTCAGTGCCTCGGCCCAGATGGCGGCGTTACGGGTCCGGGCGGAGTGCCATTCGGGCAGCTTCTCGAGCTGCTTCAGGCCGATCGCCGCCTGCGGCCCGGTCAGCCGCCAGTTGGTGCCGACGCTGTCGTGGAGCCAGCGGAAACCGGGGCTGGTCTGCGGCGCCTCGACCTTGCGGCGGTTCTTGCCATGGTCCTTGAAGCTCCAGGCCCGGTCCCAGGCCGCTTCGTCCTTGAACAGGGTCGCTCCGCCCTCGCCGCCGGTGCTGATGATCTTGTCCTGGCAGAAGGAGAGCGCGGTGGCCTGGCCGAAGCTGCCGGCGGGGCGGCCGTCGATCTCGGCGCCGTGCGACTGGGCGCAATCCTCGATGACGAAGAGGCCGCGGCGCTCGGCAAGCTCCATGATCGCCGGCATGTCGCAGGGCCATCCGGCGAGATGGACCGGGATGATCGCCCGGGTCCGCTCGGTCAGCACCGCCTCGATGCTTTGCGCCGTGATGTTGCCGCTGTCGGGATCGATATCGGCGAATACCGGAGTCGCGCCCAGAAGCATGACGCAGGTCGCCGAGGCGACGAAGGTCCGCGGAGTGACCACCACCTCGTCGCCCGGCCCGATGCCGAAGACCCGAAGCGGCAGCTCGAGCGCGAGCGAACCGTTGGCCAGGGCGATGCAATGCTCGCCCCGGTAGGTGCGGGCGAGCGCGTCCTGGAAGGCGAAGACCTCGCCGCCCGTCCATTGATTGACCCGCCCGGACCTCAGGACCCGGGCGACCGCCTCGATCTCGTCCTCGGCGTAGAAGGGCCAATGCTCGTCCGGGCCCTGCCGCAGGTCCTGTGCCGGAGCGGGCGCCTCGGCTTTGGCTTTCACGTTCAACATGCTCATCCAACCTTTCGCGCCGCGGGTCGGCGCCCGAGCCTCAGGCGCGGCGATAGCCCCGCCCCGCCGGTGGGGCGCCCGCATAGGCCGCCGCGCCGGGACCGTAAACCGTCCCCTTGCGAAGCCTCCTCACCGCCATCAGCGCCGCGAAGAAGACGAGGAGGGCCGGCATCATCATCATCTTCTGCCGAAGCCCCAGTCCGACATTGTAGTTCACCATGGCGAGCAGGATGGTCATCATGAAGAAGAACAATGCGGCGAAGCGCGCGAAGAAAGCCGTCCGGGCGAGAGCAAGGGAGGTGCCGGATCGCCACGCCAAGGTGCCGATTACCAGGAGCAGCACCAAATTTTCGAGCGAAGCGACATAGCCGAGCAGGCCGGTGGCATCGATGAAGAACGGTCTGAACAGGAGGCTGATCAACTTCAACGGGAAAGAGGCGTTGATGATGTTGACGTCGCCGCCCGATTCCTCGGACACCGACGACTTGGTTTCGATGAACTCGGTCACGGCATCCGAGTTCGAGATGTTCAGACCCCCGAAGCTCTCCGAGACCAGCCCTCCCACCGAGCCGATTCCGGCCGCGACGACGACGAGCAGGGCGACCCGGGTCAGGATCGAGGTCTTGCGCGCGAACAGGACGGTCAAGGCCAGGCCGACCAGTGCGATCAGGGTGATGTGCGGCCTGAACAGGACGGCGATCGCCAGCCCGGCGACGAACGCCAGGTAGCGGGTCTGCAAACGGAAAGCGGCCCAGACGCACATCGCCACGCCCAGGAAGATCGGCGAGTCCTTGCCGACCGCGCTGGTCCAGAAGTGGAGGCCCGGCAGGAACAGCAGAAGATAGATTCGGCTGAAGGTCGGTTGGCCGACCTCGTTGTGAATGTCGTCGAACGTCCTCAGGATGAACAGGATGCCCCAGAACCCGATTGCCTGGAACAGCATGAAATAGTCGAGGAGGCTGCCACCGAAATATTCCTTCAGGGTCTGGACGAGATTGACGACGAAGACGGTGCTGAGGCCTCTCTGGCCGTGAATGCCGTACGGATCGTAATAATATATGTCGACGTCGCCGCCGAACGCCTGCGCGTAGATGAAATAGGCTATCGAGGCGCCGAGGTGCGCGAGCAGCAACAGCACGAACAGGACCAGGCGGGACCGCGATTCACCCGCTCGGGCGAAGCGAAAGCCGGCGACCGCGATCAGGATTCCGATGAGGCCGAGGAGAGTCATGCGCCCGCCTCCTTCCATCGCCGTCGGAATTCCATCCGTCGGCGAACCGCGGCGAAGGCGTCGGCGACTCGCCCCGGCGAGCGAAGCACCATGGCCGCGGCGCTCAGCCACCGGCGCGATCGGACCGCGTCGGCGAAGAAGCCCAGCCATTGGGCGTTGCGGACGCGCCCGATCCGGTCGGACATGGCGCCGGCCAGCTCCGGATCGCCGCTGATTCGGGGATCGCGCGCCATCGCTTCCAGGGATTCCAGTATCCCGTCCGCCAAGGCCCGGATGCCGGTCAGCTGCCCGGGCCGGGAGCGGTAGAAATATTTGGCCTCGCGCGCCGTCACCCAGCGCGCACCGGAGAGAATCGCATTCATATAGAACTCAAAATCCTCGCCGGCCCAGTTGCGGACCGTATGAAACCGCAACCCGTGCTTGCGCAACCAGGCCGTTCGGAACATCGCCTTTATGATCCAGTCCCGCCGGCACATCTCGGCCGCCGAGATAGGCTGCCCCTCGTCGGCCTGCTTCCAGTCGGCGAGCTCGTAGATCGTCGTCCAGGGCTTGTCGGCCCCGTCCTGGATGAGGAACTGGTCGTCGCTGACCGCATCCGCGCCGGCCTCGGCGGCGACCTTCAGCAAGTAAGAGAGCCGCCCCGGAGCGAACCAATCGTCGGCGTCAAGGAGGGCGACCCACTCGCCGCGCGCTTCTTCCAGGCCCTTGTTGCGAGCGGCGCTGGGGCCGCCGTTGACCGGCAGCCGAAAGCCGCGCACCCGGGGATCGGCCTCGAGCCGCCGGATCGCGGCGGCGGTGGCGCCGTCGTCGGTCGAGCAATCGTCGACGATGAGGATTTCGACCTCGACGTCCTGGGCCAAAGCGGACCCGACCGACTTGTCGAGATACTCGGCGACATTGAAGGCCGGTATCAGAACCGAGACGACCGGCGCCGATTGTGACACACGCTGATCCGCAACCGTCATCCGCGAATTTCTCTCCGTTGGATTCATAAGAAGTCCAGCGGGCACAAGCGGGTGCGCCCATTGCGGCTGGATTTGCGGCATGCCCGCCGCTAGAGCGACCTACACGCAGCTGGCGAAGGTTGGAAGCCTCCGCTTGGGCCGCGGCGACGAGGCGGCATCGAGCAGGGGCCACGCCCTTCGGCGCCGCAGCCTCCGACAGGAAAGAACGATTCGCGATGACCAATCCACGCGCTCAAGGGAGCGCTTCCTTGAAAGGCATCATCCTTGCCGGCGGGAGCGGCACGAGGCTCTATCCCGCGACCCTGACCGTGTCGAAGCAGCTGCTGCCGGTCTACGACAAGCCGATGATCTATTATCCGCTGGCGACCCTGATGCTGGCCGGAATCCGCGAGATACTGATCATCTCCACTCCGCGCGACCTGCCGAGCTTCCGTAGCCTGCTCGGCGACGGGAGCGCCTTCGGAATCGCCTTGACCTACGCCGAGCAGGCGCAGCCGAACGGCCTTGCCGAAGCCTTCCTGATCGGCCGCGACTTCGTCGGCGACGACCCGGCGGCCCTGATCCTGGGCGACAATATCTTCTTCGGCAGCGGCCTTGCGGCGCTCTGCCGCGAGGTCGCTGCGCGCGACACGGGCGCGACGGTCTTCGCTTATCATGTCGAGGATCCCCAGCGTTACGGCGTCGTCTCCTTCGATCCGGAGACGATGAGGGCGCTCGAGATCGTCGAGAAGCCGCCGCAGCCCAATTCCAACTGGGCCGTCACCGGTCTCTATTTCTACGACAATCGCGTGCTCGACATCGCCGCGCAGGTGAAGCCTTCCCACCGCGGCGAGCTCGAGATCACCGACATCAACCAGGCCTATCTGGAATTGGGCGAGCTCAACGTCGTTCGGCTGGGCCGCGGCTTCGCCTGGCTCGACACGGGCACCCATGACAGCCTCCACGAGGCGGCCTCCTTCGTGAGGACCGTCGAGCATCGCCAGGGAATCAAGGTGATGTCGCCCGAGGAGATCGCCTTCGATTCCGGCTGGCTCGACGCGGACCAGCTGCGCTCGGCGGCGGAGCGCCTCGGCAAATCCGATTACGCCACCTTCCTCAGGCGGCGCGCCGACGAAGGGCCCGCCGGCTCGGGCGGTCTTTACGGAGTTGCCCGGTGAGCCAGCGCCTCAACATCCTCGTCACCGGCGGCGCCGGGTTCATCGGCTCCGCGCTCTGCCGCCATCTCGTGGGCAGCGGCCGTTATCGGGTCGTCAATTTCGACAAGCTCACCTACGCGGGCAACCTCGATTCCCTCAGGGAGATAGAGACGTCCGCCGACTACCGCTTCGTCCAGGGCGACATCGGCGACCAGGCCAAGGTGCGCGAGCTGCTGTCGCAAGAGGCGATCGACATCGTCATGCATCTCGCCGCGGAAAGCCATGTCGACCGGTCGATCGACGGGCCGGAAGCCTTCATCGACACCAATATCCTCGGCACGTTCCGGCTTCTCAACGCCGCGCTCGAACATTGGCGGGGCCTGCCCGAGGAAGGCAAGGCCCGGTTCCGCTTCCACCACGTCTCGACCGACGAAGTGTTCGGCGACCTGCCGCTCGACGAAGGAATCTTCACCGAGGAGACGCCTTACGCCCCCTCCTCGCCTTATTCGGCCTCCAAGGCCGCCTCGGACCATCTGGTCCGCGCCTGGCACGAGACCTACGGCCTTCCGGTCGTCCTCTCCAATTGCTCGAACAATTACGGGCCCTATCACTTCCCCGAGAAGCTGATCCCGCTGATCATCCTCAATGCGCTCGAGGGCAAGGCCCTGCCCGTCTACGGCAAGGGCGAGAATATCCGCGACTGGCTCCACGTCGAGGACCATGTCCGGGCGCTCGAGCTGGTCGCGACCAGGGGGACGGTCGGCGAGAGCTACAACGTCGGGGGCCGGGCCGAGCGCACCAACCTCGATGTGGTCGAGACGATCTGCGACCTGCTCGACGACCGCCGGCCGCTTGCCGACGGCCGCGGGCGGCGCTCGCTGATCGCCTTCGTCACCGACCGGCCCGGTCACGACCGGCGCTATGCCATCGATCCGTCCAAGATCGAGCGCGATTTGGGGTGGCAGGCCCGGGAGAGCTTCGAGAGCGGGATCGCGGCGACGATCGACTGGTATCTCGGCAACGACTGGTGGTGGCGCCCGATCCGCGAGGGCAAATATTCCGGAACGAGGCTGGGAACGGCCTGATGCGAATGCTCGTCACCGGCCGCGACGGCCAGCTCGCGCGAAGCCTCGCCGAGCGCGCCGCGGCTTTCCCCCACCTGTCCGTAGAGACGGTCGGCAGGCCCGAGCTCGACCTCGAGCAACCCGAATCGATCGCGGCGGCGATCGCCGCGGCGGCTCCGGACGTGGTCGTCAACGCCGCCGCTTACACCGCGGTCGACCAGGCCGAAGACGAGCCGGACCAGGCGTTTCGGGTCAACGGCGCCGCCGCCGGCGAGGTCGCCGCCGCGGCGCGCCGGGCCGGAGCGCGGATCGTCCAGGTCTCGACCGATTACGTCTTCGACGGCACCGGCGAGGGCGCCCGCGGCGAGACCGCGCCGACCTGCCCGCTCGGAGTCTACGGCCGCTCCAAGCTCGAAGGCGAGCTTCGGGTCGGGGAGGCCAATCCGGACCATGTCATCCTGCGCACGGCCTGGGTCTACAGCGCCCATGGCCGCAACTTCGTCAGGACGATGCTCGGAGCGGCGGGCCAGCGCGACGAGCTCAGCGTCGTCGCCGACCAGCGTGGCAGTCCGACCGCCGCCGGCGATCTCGCCGACGGCATCCTCACCCTGGTCTCCGCCTGGCGCGACAGCCCCCGGCTCGGCCTCGGCGGAACCTACCATCTCGCCGGGTCCGGCGAGGCGAGCTGGTTCGACTTCGCCGCCGCCATCTTCGAGGAAGCCGCCCGCCACGGCCTGCCGACGGCGGCGGTGAAGCCGATCCGGACGGCCGACTGGCCGACCCGGGCCGAGCGGCCGGCCAACAGCGTCCTCGACAGCGGCCGGTTCGCCGCCGACTTCGGCTATCGCGCGCCGCATTGGCGGGAATCGATGGCGGCGGTGGTCGCCGAGCTGGCCGGCGCGGCGGCGGCCGACACGCTTCCCGGCAAGGACGACAGGCTGTGACGACTGACGAGGCCCGCAAAGGCAATATCGATCCGGCCACCGTCGACGGCTTCGGCCGCGAGTGGGCGACGTTCGACCAGGTCGAGCTCGATTCCGACGAGCACGCCCAATTGTTCGAGGGCTATTTCTCGGTCTTTCCGTTCGCGACTCTTCCGGCCGGCGCCGAGGGCTTCGACCTCGGCTGCGGCTCCGGCCGCTGGGCGGCGCTGATGGCCCCGCGGGTCGGCACCCTCCATTGCATCGACCCCTCGTCCGAAGCCCTCGATGTGACTCGCCGCCGTCTCGCCGGCCAGTCCTCCGCCCGTTTCCATCTCGCCGGCGCGGATTCGATACCCCTTGCCGACGGGAGCCAGGATTTCGGTTATTCGCTCGGAGTCCTCCACCACATACCCGACACGCGCGCGGCGATGCGGGATTGCGTGAAGAAGCTGAAGATCGGGGCGCCCTTCCTGGTCTACCTCTATTATGATTTCGACAATAAGCCCGGCTGGTTCCGGATGGTCTGGAAAGGTTCGGACATGGTCCGCCGGGTCATCTCGAGGCTTCCGTTCCGCCTCCGCAAGGGCGTCACCGACGTCATGGCCGTATCGATCTACTGGCCGCTGACCCGAACCGCCCGAGTCGCCGAGCGGCTCGGCGCGAACGTCTCGAACTTCCCTCTGAGCGCCTATCGGCGCGCCAGTTTCTACACGATGCGGACCGACAGCCTCGATCGCTTCGGAACGCGTCTCGAACACCGGTTCACCCGCGCCGAGATCGAGGCGATGATGACGGAATCGGGCCTGATCGACATCCGTTTCCGCGAAGACACGCCTTATTGGGTCGCGTGCGGCCGCCGGGCGTCCTGAGGCCGGACAAGCGTCGACGGATCGGCTCGAACGCCTCATCCGCCCGCCCCGAGCCCCTGAATTCGGGGACCATGATCGTCTCAGGTTTATACAGCTTGCGTCATCCCGGCGAAGGCCGGGATCCATGAACACGGCGGCGCGAGCTGGAGTGACAACGATGTTCATGGATTCCGGCCTTCGCCGCAATGACGGAGAGGTCAGACGAAGAGCGACTCAACCGAGCGTGATCTGCTCTAGGCCGGGACGGACTCGCTCTGTTCCTCCTCGAAGAAGCGAACGGTCGCCGCCAGGCCCTCGTCGAGCTCGACCTCGGGCTTGAAGCCGAACTCGCCCGACAGGCGGCCGATGTCGGCGCGAATCTGGCGGATGTCGTTCGACCATTCGCCGCACCGCTTCACCGGGATCGCCTCTCCGGCCTGACGCTCGAGGACCTGCAGGAGATGGTTGATGCTGAAATCCTTGCCGGTGCCGACATTGTAGACCTGCTCGTCCGAGCCATCGAGCACGGCCACCACCGCCTTCACGACGTCGGCCACATAGATGAAGTCGCGGCTCTGCTCGCCGTCGCCGTAGAGATTGACCGGAAGCCCGTTCGCGGCCGCGTGCGAGAATTTGCAGGTGACGTTCGCATAGGGGTGGTCTTCCGCCTGGCGCGGCCCGTAGACATTGAAGAACCGCAGGCTGCAGTGGCTGAAATTGTGGATCTTGCCGTAAATGCTGAGCAGATGCTCGCCGGCCAGCTTGGTCAGCGCGTAGGTCGTGATCGGCGCCTGCAGGCCGTCTTCCGCGAGCGCTCCGGCGGAGCCGTTGCCGTAGACGGAAGAGCTGGAGGCGAACACCAGGCGGGGAATTCGGCGCCGGGCGCAGAACTCGATCACCCGCAAGGTGCCCCGGACGTTGACTTCGTCGTAGGTGTCGGGGTCCCGCAGGCTGTCCTGGCCGCTGATCAGGGCGGCCAGATGAACGACGCCGTCGACCGGCGGGATTTTCGAGTCGAGCTCGGCGAGGTCGCGAATGTCGCCCTCGATGAACGTCAAGGGTCCCTTCGCGGCGGCGAGATTCGAACGCTTGCCCGAACTCAGATCGTCGAGAACCACCACGGCGTCGCCCCGCGCCAGCAGCGCCTCGCAGAAATGTGAGCCGATGAACCCGGCGCCGCCGGTCACGAGATAGGTCCTGCTCAAGCTTACTACTCCGATGAAGATTGGGGGCGCCGTCGGGCGCCGGATCGGGCGCGGGTCGCACAATCCGGCCGGAAAAGCAAAGTTGGACTGCTTGGGCCCCGGCAAATTGCGCTTTAATCGAAACCCCTTGAGATTCGCCGACCAGTTCGGTTACGGGACCGCGCCGGGTGGGCGTCAAGCCACCGACGCCGTCGGGCGGACCGGCGGAGAGCAGAATCTGGATGTCAATGGAATCGGATCCGACCCCGGCCGCGCGGGCTCCGCAGCGGCGCATCAGGATGCTCGTGCTGGCCCCCTATCCGTTCGGGGTCGCCGCCGTTCAGCGCTTCAAGTTCGAGCGCTTCTACGACGACTGGCGCGCCGCCGGCTACGATGTGACCGTCTCGCCCTTCATGGGCATGGCCCTGTGGCGGGTGCTTTACGAGCCGGGCAATCTGCTCCTCAAGGCTTTCGAGGTGGCGAAGGGCTATGCTCGGCGCGCGTTCGACCTGCTCCGGATCCGATCCTACGATGTCGTCTACATCCACCTCTGGGTGACTCCCCTCGGCCCCGCTCTGTCCGAGCGGGTGGCTCGAAAGCTGGCGCGGCGGATCGTCTTCGATCTCGAGGACAATCTGCTCGCCCAGCCGACCCAGGAGCTGGAAAACCACCCGAACCCGTTCCTCCGCTTCATCCGGAGCCGCGAGAAGGGGCCCTATCTGGTCAAGACCGCGGACCATGTCATCACCAGCACGCCGTACCTCGCCGAGGCGGCGGCGAAGCTCAACGCCGGAGGGCAGGCGACCTACATTCCCCCCTCGGTCGATACCGACCGGATCAAGCCCCCCGCCAGCCGCGACGACGGCATCGTCACCATCGGCTGGACCGGAACGTTCAGCTCGAAGCCCTATCTCGACCTGTTGGCCGGAGTCTTCCAGGAGCTCGCCCGCCGGGTCTCCTTCAGGCTCCTCGTGATCGGCAATTTCGACTACGAGCTCGAGGGCGTCGACGTGAAGGTGGTGCGCTGGTCGGCGGAGCGCGAGGCCGAGGACCTTCAGGAAATCGACATCGGCGTCTATCCCCTCCCGGTCAACGAATGGGTCTTCGGCAAGGGCGGATTGAAGGCCCTCCAATATATGATCGTCGAGGCGCCGCCCGTCGCTACCGACGTCGGCACCGTCTCGAGCTTCGTCCGGCACGGCGAGAACGGCTTCCTCGTGAAGACCGATCCGGAGTGGCTGGAGGCCCTCGAGACGCTGGTCCGCGACCCCGAGCTCAGGCGTCGCCTCGGCCGCCAGGCCAGGCTCGATGCCGTCGAAACCTATTCCGTCAAAGCCATTGGCGGCAATTACCAGCGAGTTCTCTCCACCGTGTTGGAAACCGATAAATGACCGAGAAGAAGAAAATCTACATCGCCGGCTGCGGCGGCATGCTCGGCGAGGCGTTCTACCGCGTCTTCGGCGAGCGTTATGAGCTGAAGTGCACGGACAAGGACGTCAATTCGGATTGGCTGTCCTTCCTCGATTTCCGGGACGGCGATGCCTACCGGGCCGACGTCGAGGCCTTTCGCCCCGATTATTTGTTCCATCTCGGCGCCCATACCAGCCTCGAATATTGCGAGCAGGAGATCGAGGACGCCTACGCCACCAACACTCTGGCGGTCGAGGACGCGGTCCATATCGCCAACGCGCTCGACATTCCGCTCCTCTACATCAGCACGGCCGGAATCTACGACGGCGCCCAGGAAACCTATGACGATTGGGACCTGCCCAATCCGCTCGGTCATTACGCCCGGAGCAAATATCACGGAGAGCGCTTCGTCGCTGAGAATTGCCGCCGCCACCTGATCTGCCGCGCCGGCTGGATGATGGGCGGCGGCCCCGACAAGGACAAGAAGTTCATCCAGAAGCTGATGAAACAGCTGAAGGCCGGAAGCAGCGAGCTCCACGTCGTCGACGACAAGCTCGGGACCCCCACTTATACGCTCGATTTCGCCCGCAACGTCGAGCTTCTGGTCGAGAAGGAAAAGTGGGGCATCTACAACATGATCTGCTCCGGCGTGACCAGCCGGCTCGAGGTGGCGCAATATCTGGTCGAGGCCCTCGGGCTGGCTAGCCAGGTCAAGGTCACCCCGGTCGGTTCGGACTATTTCAGCGCGGAATATTTCGCGGCCCGCCCGGCCTCCGAGCGTCTCATCCCCCGCAAGCTGCAGCTTCGCGGCCTCTATGTGATGCGGGACTGGCGAACCTGCCTCAACGAATATCTCGCCGAATATTATCAGGGCTATCTGGCCCGCTGAGCCGGGCGAGGTTGGCCAGGGCGTCGCGATAATCCTGGACGCTGCGCCCCAGGGAAAATCGTTCGACGCCGGCCGCCCGGGCGCGTTCGCGATAGGCCTCGCGGTTCGGAAGGACTTCGTTCGCGATCCACCTCGCCGCCTCCGCGAGGCCGCGGGAATCGTCGAAGAAGACGCCCGCGGAGACCGGCGCCTCATTGTCGCCGACCGCGGCCGTCCCGACGGTCGGGACTCCGCAGAGCAGATATTCGCCGATTTTCACCGGAGCGATGCCCTTGGTCGAGAAGCTCTCGCTGATGAAGGCGGTGCCGACGTCCGCCCCGGCCAGATAGCGCGGAACGTCGTCGGGAGGCACTCGCCGAACGACGGTGAATTCGGCGAGGCCCGGGAGCGGATCGATGAGCTCGGCCTGCGCGACTTCCGGAGAGCCGGTCAGGACCAGGAGGCGCGTATCCGGCCTCAGAGCGCGCAGCTCGAGCGCCAGCTCCCCGATCCGGCGAGTCCGGTAACGGCCGCCGAGCGAGCCGGCATAGACGAGCAAGGGCGCATCCGGAGCGATTCCCAGCTCGGCGCGAACGGCCCTTCGTCCGTCGTCGTCGAACGGGTGGAATATCCTCTCGTCCCGGCCGTTGGTGACGACGGTATATTTGGCGGGGTCGGCCGGCGGGCCGGCCCTCGCCATCAGGACATCGCGGGTCGCCGCGGTGCGGGTGAGGATCGCGGTCGACTTGCGCACCATCTGGGCCTCGATGTCCCGGAGCAGGCGATAGACCGGCCCGGTCGTCTTCAATCCCGCGAACTCGACCCGCTCGTCGAGCTCGAGGCCGTCCGCGTCCAGAAGCACGGGCCTGAGGCCGGATCCGCCACCCGCCAGGACGGCGAGCGAGGGAAGCACGCTTCTCGGCATGATCGCGTCGGCGCCGAAATGGCGGACGGCCTTGCGTACCCGCAATCCGCCGAGCACCGCGGTCGCGAATGCGCCCAGCGCGCCCCAGCGCCAGATGTCGACCGAGCGATAGCCGCAGCCGGCTTCGGCGCAGGTCGCGCGCACCGCCGCCTCTTCCTCGGCGCTGCCCCAGCGGAACTGCAGGATGTCGAATTCGAAGCCGTCGCGCTTCAGCCCCGTGAAGATCGGCAGGAAAAGGGATTCGAGATAGTGGACCTGCGGTCCGTCCCAGGTGACGAACAATATCTTCAACCCACCCTACCTTTCGATCGAACCGCTTGCGTCTGCGGTGGCTGGATTTGTGGAGCGCCGGCCCGACCCCGCCTGCCGCGATCCGCGCCAAGACGCGCCGACTAGCGGTTAAGACCGCGGCTTTCCAGCGGTTCGGCCGCTCCCTTCGCGGCCGGCGAAAAATCGGCGATGGCGCGGACGATCTCCGGAAATGCCCGGCCGCTGACTCCGAAGTCCATATGGCCGCAATCGAGCTCCACCTGGCTGTCGCTTTCGCCGGCCCGGCCGCGCGCGCAGGCGGGCGGAATAACGCCGTCCCGCTTAGACCAGATGGCCAGGGTCGGCACCGGCGGCTTCTCGGCCAGGCGGATCTCGATTGGAGGCGAGTCGACCTTGTGACCGGCGACGAGCTCGTAGAGGCGCCAGGCGTTGGTCCAGTGCGGATCGCCCGAAAACGGCGCCCCCAGGGTCGCCACCTTGTCGACCAGGGCGGGCCTGAGCTTGGCGACTTCGCGCGCGATGATCCCGCCAAGGCTCCAGCCGACGAGGACGACGGGCCGCCCCCGCCCGTGCCGCTCGATCTGGGCCGCCACCCGTTCCAGCAGGTCCGCCGAGGCGCCGCGATTGAAGCCGAGACCCCAGCCGGCGACCCGATAGCCGGCACCGGCGAACGCGCGCTGAAGGCCGAGAGTCGTCCGGTCGGTGGCGAGAAAGCCCGGAAGAACCATCAGCGGCGGCCCGTCGGCTGGCCCACGCTCGCCGAGCCGGCCGAAACCGCGCCAGAAACGCGAGCCGAGGGCGAAACCCTCCCTGACAAGCAGCCTGAGCGGCGGCCGGCTCTCGTCAGAGATATTCGCCCCCCATCAAGCCCCGAAGGGCCTCGGGCAGCCTCACCCGACCATCCGCTTGCTGGTGGTTCTCGAGGAGCGGGACGAGAATCCGCGGGCTGGCGAGCGCGGTGTTGTTGAGCGTGTGGACGAAGCGGACCTTGCGTTCCGAATCCCGCCACCGAAGGTTCGCCCGCCGCGCCTGCCAGTCGTGGAGGGTCGAGCAGCTGTGGGTTTCGCGATATTTGCCCAGCGAGGGCACCCAGCTTTCGATGTCGTTCATCCGATACTTGCCGAGCCCCATGTCGCCGGTCGAGGTCTCGACGATCTGATAGGGGATTTCGAGGGCCTGCAGGAGCCGCTCGGCATTGGCGAGCAGCCGCGCGTGCCAGAGCGCCGATTCCTCCGGATCGTCGGCGCAGATGACATATTGCTCGAGCTTGTAGAATTGGTGGACCCGGAGCAGCCCGCGGACGTCCCGGCCGGCGCTTCCCGCCTCCCGCCGGAAACAGGGCGAATAGCCCGCATAGAGGATCGGCAGCTGGGCAGGATCGAGGATTTCGCCCGAATGGAGCGAGGTCAAGGCGATCTCGCCGGTGCCGGCGAGATAGAGCCCGTCCTTGGGCATCTCATAGGCTTCTTCCTCATGGCCGGGAAAATGCCCGGTCGCCACGAAGGCCTGGGGCTTGGCCAGCGCCGGCACGGTCATCAGGGTGAAGCCGTCCTCGGCGATGAGCTGCTGGGCCCAGAACATCAACGCCGTCTCGAGCAGGGCCAGCCGCCCCTTCAATGCGTACATTCGCGAGCCGGCGACCTGGGTGATCCTCGACAGGTCCGCCCAGTCGTTCATCTCGACCAGGGCGACATGGTCGCGCGGCTCGAAGTCGAAGCTCGGCGGCGCGCCTTCCGTCCGGACGACGGTGTTGAAGCTCTCGTCCGGCCCGACCGGGGCGCCTACCCAGGGAACGTTCGGAAGCCGGTGAATCAGCCCTTCGAGCTCGCCCGACCGCTCGGCCAAGGCTGCCTCGGCCTCGGCCGCTTCCGCGCCGAAAGCCTTGGCTTTGGCGCCGAGCGCCGGCCGCTCGCCCGGGTCGGCGGTCTTGAAGCTGGCGCTGATCTCGTTGCGCTGCCGGCGAAGCTCGTCGATCCGGGTCTTCAGGCCGCGGACCTCGCCGTCGAGCGCGAGCAACCGATCGAGGTCCAGGACGACGTTCTTCTCACGGACCGCCTTCTCGACGATCTCCCGGTTCTCGCGGACGAAGCTTAAGCTTAGCATGGGCGGCGCCTAGCGCTCCGGGGCCGCGAAGCCAAGGGCGGGACAGCCTTGACCGTCATGCTGAACGTGTTTCAGCATCCAGTTCGCAGACCGTTGTCCGGGTGGAGAGCTGGATCCTGAAACAAGTTCAGGATGACAAAAAGGTAGGAAGACCGCCTTGGGATCAGCCGAAATTGACCTTGCCGGGCTCGGGGTCGGCGCCCTGGAAGGCCTGGTCGCGATATTCCCCCTCGGCCTCAACCCAATGCAGGAAGAGGTGGGCGGACCAGCGGTTGGGGTTGGGGACCATTCGGCCGTGGCGTCGGTGGATACCGCGGTAGAGGACGGCGTCTCCCGGCGCCATCGCCACCGAGGCGTAGGTCTCGTCCTCGAAATCCTCGGTCAGATATTTCTGGCGGCCGGGAAGCGGGCGGCTTCCGATCTCGAGGTCCCAGACCTTGCCGTCGCTATAATCGAGGGTGAGCGAGAGGCTGTGCTCGCACGCCTCGCGGTCGGAATGGACCCGGCAGACGTCGCCTTCGCGATAGACCCGGAAGAAATCGTAGGTGGGGAGCAGCTCGCGGCCGACGAGCCGGCTCATCATCGGGGTCAATCCCCAGAGGAAATATTGCATCGGCGCGTAATCGGCGCCGAAAACCTGGAGGGCCGGTCGCTTCAGCACGCCGGGATGGGCATCCTTGCCTCGAAGCGGAAGCGCGGACTTGCCGAGATCCTTGGCCAGCCGGTGCAGCAAAGCCTGGGCGACCCGAGGCTCGACCAGCCCCTTGAGAAGGGCATAGCCCGTCTCCTCATAGCTGCCGACGACGTCCATCCGGCCCGGCTACCCCGCCGGTCCGGGCCGTGCAAGGGCAGCGGACGGACATATCCTTCACGGCTCGGTTGAACGATTGGATTCCCGCCTCTATAGGGCATCGCTTCGGCGCCGGAGACGTGGGTGAGTGGCTGAAACCAGCGGTTTGCTAAACCGCCGTAGGGGGATTACTCCTACCGAGGGTTCGAATCCCTCCGTCTCCGCCAGAGCCACCGAATCGTCAGTTGGGCGTGGCCGTCCATCCGGGTGGGCTCGAAGCCGTCATCGAGGGCCAGTCGACATCCTGAGTCGCCACGCCCGCGAACAAGGTCCGGTCGTCGTCCGCCACCAGGCGCCAGGTTCGGTCGAAGGACGCCAGCATCCTCAACTCGCTCGGTCGGGCCGTCATCGCACGGCTCGTCTCGATCACGATTTGGGCGATCTTGCCCGGGGCGACGGCGAATGCGGTGTCTAGCGGGAGGGGGGTGAACATCGTCAGTCTCGTACCGTCCCGGCGGCCGGGCAGGAGGCTCTCCAGCGAGGCGATGGCGACGGTTCGCAGGCCCACGTAAAGCCGAGGCGAAGCGGCGCATTCCCGGGTCAGCGGGGCGCGCGCCGAGACGACGACGACGGTCAGCCCGGCTGCGTCGCGGCATGAATCGTCACCGACCAGAGCGATCTCTTCGGCAGCGGCCAAGAGCCCGACATGATCCGGCGACGGCCCGGTCTCGCGTTCGTCGACCCACCGGACCCGGCTTGTCCCGAGCGCCTTGAGGTGATTGATCAGCGCCGCGGCTTCGTCCTGAACCGTCGCTTCGATGCCGCGCGCCGCCGGATCTCCGCCCGCTTCGCGCAACGCAATGCGAACGGCCGTAGCGCCGTCCAGCGGGCCCGCCGGGGCGAGCGATATCAGGAACGCGGAGGGGCCGGGACCCGCTTCGACGACGATCCGCCTGCCATATAGGCCGCCGCCGCGGTTGATCTCGGAAAATTGGCTCGCGAGGACGTCGCGCCACCTTTTCTGAGACGGCGTCGTCGGCGTGGGCTGCATCCGGACGACGATCTTCTCGGCATCGATGCCGGGCGGGAGGCTCGATCCCCGATCGGCCAGATAGCGCCAGAGCGACCGGCACTGGCCGGGATCGAGCGCGTAGCGCGGCATCGATCGGGCCAGCGGCCGCCCACCCGCGCCCCGGCCCGACGTCAGCGCCCGGCACAGCGTGGCCGGCTCGCGATACGGCTGCGACTCGGCGAACATGCCCTGAATGGACGGGATCGCCGTGCCCCCCTCCGAGCCGCCTTCGCCCGAAAGGCCGTGGCAGGACGCGCACGCCTGCCCGGCGGAGGCGAGCCCGTGATAGAGGCTTCTTCCCTCAGAAGGAGGATCGAGCGGGCCCGCGCCGAGGGCGCCGACACCCAGGAGCCCCAGGCCCAGAAGCCCCAGCCGGCAGGCGAGCGCCCGGCGGCTAGCGCGCGGCAATGCGGACGGCGGCGGCGAGCTTGGCCGGATCCGGCAGATCGTCGAAGCGCTTTACGAGACGCCCCGACCGGTCGAGCACCAAAATCTGCGAGGAATGAAGCTGAACGTCGACGGCGGTCTCGCCGTAATGACGCATCAGTCCGCCGATATCGCGCGGGCCGACATAAAGCGCGACCCAGCCCGGCTTCGCGCGATGCTGGCGAAGCCATCCGGTCAGCTTGGCGGGGGTGGTTTCGCGCGGCAGGATCGAGACCGACACGATCCTGAACGGCCCCGCGGGCGGGCTCTTGGCCAGGATCCCCTGGGTGCGCGAAAGGACCTCGCCGGAAAGGGGGCAGAAGCTCTGGCAGCTGGGAAACATGAAATGCAGCACCGTCGCTTGGCCGGCGACCACCTGGTGAAACGGCCGCCGTCCACCGGACTGATCGATCGTCGGCGGATTGGGACCGGCCATGCGCTGCGCGGCCAGCGGCTGCGGAACCGCGGTCGCCAGCGCCAGCAGCAATGCAAGATAGGAACCCGCCCGCGACATCATTGCGTGACCCGGATCGTCGCGACCGGCCGACCGGCAAGCCTGGCCGGCAGGGTCACAGGGTCCGGCATCACCAGGAAGGTGCCCGCCCGCATCATCGTGACCGCCGCCTCGAAACTGCCCTTGCCCAGCGACCGTGCCGCTACCCGTTGCTGCATTCCGACTCCGCTCACATCCATGATCAATACGCCGACCGTCGAAGGCATGTCGCCGCCGCCCTCGATGGTGAAGCGGACCGGCACGGTCTCTCCGGCCTTGGCTTCGTGGGCAGCCGCGGCGAGGACCACTCGAGTCTCGCGCTCTTCCGCCGCCAGCTGCGCCTTGCCCCGGACCTCGAACGCGGTGCATTGCACGAAGCGCGGCTGCGCGCCCACGACAACGGCGACGTAGCGCCCGGGCCGCTCGAGCCTGAACCCCGCCTCGAACCGGCCGGCGCCGACCGGGCGGATCGTCGGCCCCACCAGCAGCATCCGCTCGGGCACCAGGCCGGGGCTGCGCAACGTCCCCGACGGGACATTCATGCCTTCATGATAGAGATAGATCAGGTTGCGCTCGGCATCCGCCCAGGCCGAGAGCCCGTCGGGAGACACGGTCAGCGCCGCTCCCGGCCGGGTCGGAGACACGGGCTCGCCGCCCGCGATCCAGCGCGGCCCGCCGCCGTTCGGCTGGGCCAGCTCGGCCAGCGGCATGACCATCGTCTCGCCGCGGCCTTCGGTCCTGACGAACAGGAAGCTGTCCGATGCGGCCAGGCTCACCGGCCGGTCCGCCGCGATCGTCCGGGCGAACGCGCCCTGTTCGAGATTGGCGACATGAAGGCCCGAAGCGCTCCGGTCGTGGATCACGGCGGCGTTACCGCCGGGCGACAGCCAGAGTCGGGACTTGCCCGGCGCGGCGACCGGCATATCGCGAACGGGCGTAATCTTGCCCGACCGGGCGATCATGACCAGGGCGCCGTCGCCGGTCAGCCCGACCAGCCGGTCCGCGCGTCGCGACCAGGCGGCGTCCTTGAGCGCGATGTCGATGGAGCGTGAACCGCCGGCCCGGCCGATCCAGCGCGTGGAGCTTTCGCCGATCGCCCAAAGCTCGCCGTCCTCGCCGGGCGCGATCATCACGGCACTCTCGGTGCCGTCCAGCCATGTGTCCGACCCCGCGCCGATCTTGTGGACGCGGAGCCCCGGAGCGCGCGCGTACAGCACACCGTCGCTCGCCGCGGCCAGTTGAGTCACAGCTCCGGCGTCGTCGAGGGTTCGAGCGACCCGCCAGCGCGCCACATCCACCGCCACGATCTTCCCGACCTTGGGCAATGCCACCCAGATGAGCCCCTCGGCCGCGGCCCAGTGCCACGCGGAAGGCGCGCTGCCCAAGGCGAGATGCGCCAGCGAGCGAGCGCCGCGTATGCCGTTGCGCGGATCGAGAACGTGCAGGGCTCCGGCCGAATCCAGAGTGGCGACGTGGATATTGTTGAAGTCGCGGGCGGCCGGCTGGAACGGCCCCGAGCCCAGCAGCCGTTCGGCCCGCCGATCGCACGTCGCCGCGGCCGGATCGACCGTTTCCTCGTAATCGATCCAGGCGAAGGGCGGCTGAGCGGCGTTGCCCGCGTCCGACCGCGCCGCGGTCGTCACGCTGAGGCGCATCGCCGAGCCGGTATCCAGGCCGCCCTGGACCGGCGTCACCTTCACCACCGGACCCGCACCGCTCAATAATACCGCGGCGGCGACGGCCGCCGTCAGCTTGCGCGCCTTCATTCGCACCGCTGATTGACCCTTAGCACTGCCCAGAGGCCGCCGTCGAAGCCCCAGCTGTAATTGTCGCGCACCTGATAGTCGCCCGCGACCCGGCCGGAACCGCCGGCGCCGTGCGCCAGCAACATGTTCCAGTTGCTTCCGGGACCGACCGTGTCGCGGGTGCCCATGAAGGTGCTCAGCGCGTCGGTGCCGAGCTCGGTGCTATTGTTGACGAACGGCTGGTCGTCCCAATTGTGGCCGGCCACTTCGATCACATGGTTGCGGCCATGGCCGTTGGGGAACAGCACCCGCATCCGTACCGCATCGCCGGGAACGGCGCAGAACCTCGGCGTCTGGTTGCGGCTGTTGATCCCGTTGAAGGTGTCGCTCAGCAAATCGTGCTGGCGCTGGAGCACCGTGACCGACCGAGGCATTGCCGCCGAGTGGACCCGGCGCATCCAGCCGGCCTCGCTGCGATAGTTGAACGCCTTGTGGGCGGCGTCGACGGCGTCGACCTCCTCGTCGGCGACCTCGCACATCGTCGGTATCGCGTCATTGGCGGCGCCGACGCACTGGGCGACCCGGCGGACCGGCTCGTCGATGGTCGTGGTCCCCGATCGGCCGCTCCGAGTGCCCGACAGCCGCATGTTGGCGTCGTCCTGGCCGACCAGCACGAAGTCGCGGAACGGCTTCTTCTGGGTGGCGGTGAAAACGGCCGCCGAGGCGCGCGTCAATAGCGGCACGGTGCCGTTCGAGAACGGCTCGGGGGGAGTGGTGTCGTAACCCCAGCGGGCGTCCGCGGGCTGGATCACGATCGCTCCGAACAGCCCCTTGCCACCCTGCTTGACCGGATCGGCGGGCATCAGGTTGAGCGCACCGAACTCGACCGGCAGGAATTCGGGCGTCGTGCTGGTCGTCCACTTCACCACGCCGGCATACCATTCGTAGCGGCGCGAATACCCGGGAAGGATCGTCTGGATTGGATTGCGACCGGCATTGATGCCGTCGTTGGTGCCGACGTGCTTGCGCAGCGATTGGGCATGGATTCCGACCTGCTCGGGGGTGCGCAGCTGGTTGATGTTGAAGCTCGGCGAGGGAAGATTGGCGAAGCTGTTCAGGTCGCTCGGCTTCATCGCGTTGGTCAGCATCACGCTGACGCATTCACCGGCCCGGGCGCGCAGGATCAGCGGCTCGATCTTGCGGTCCTTCCTCAGCTTGCCGGTCCAGTCCAGATCCATCACCCGCACGTACATCAGCCCGGTCGGATCGTGAGCCGTCTTCCAGGCGTCGCTGGTATTGCGCGCCGGATTGGCGAACACCGTTCCCGGCCGGAAGCGGTGATAGATCAAGGTTCCGTCGGTCAGCACTCGCTTCGCATCGACCGCCGCGATCCAATAGTAGCGCACCGGCGCTTTGGGAGCGCACACCGGCAGCGACTGCGGATCGTTCATGTCGACGAGGCGCGGCAGTTCGAGCCGGAGCTTCGCGAAGCGCTCCGCCTGGGCGGCGGCGTCGGTCAGCGTCGCAGGCGCCGCCGAACGCGCGGCGACAACGGGACGGTCGGCCGGAGTTCCGGCGATCCGGGAGTCCTTCGAGTCCACCACGTCCAGATAGGACGCCGCGTCGAAGCGCAGCGCATGCAGAGTCTCGATCATCTCCTCATATTGCGCCTCGAGCACCGCCGACTTGTAATAGCCTTCCTCGTCGAGCGCCGGGGTGGTCATGCCGCTGTCGGCGAGGACGTCGCCGTCGGCGGAGACGGCGCCCGTGGTCTCGGAGCGGCTGGTCGCGGCCGAACGGAATGCCGCGGGCTGAAGCGACTCGCTGGCCTTGCCGGTGGTGCGCGACACGTCTGCAGCCTTCGTGGTCTCGAACGTGCGATCATGCGCATCCGAATTCTCGCCCTCGGCAACCGCGGCGGTTTCCGGCACGAGGCCGACCGCGACCGCCAGACCGAGCGTTTGGGCCTCGTCGAGCAGTTGCTTCTCCAGGTCCCCGAGGTCGGCGATCAATTGCTGCAGGTCAGGGTCTTCGACAACGCGATACTCGGCAGCCATCCGGCTCTCGCCGCTGTTGGCGGTCGCGGCGATGTCGGCGTCCAGCTTGGCGACCGAAGCCTGCTCCTCCGACGACGCCAGCCGTGCGGCGTCGGCAAAGGTCTTCAGATACGAGGGCCGGGCGCCCTCGCGATAGGTCCGGATCAGTCCCCAATTGCCGTACCACACGTCCTCGATGCTCGCGCCGATCCGGTAGAGGTGGTCGAGCTGGTTAAGCTTCGCCGTGGCCCAAGCGGGCGTGAGGCTGCTCGGAATATCGAGGACTCCGTTGAACTCGAAATGCTCCGACAAGGCGGTGCCGATGAAGCTTCTATAACCCGAATTGGGCTCGTGCGGCGAGTTCCTCCAGGTGAGGCCGTTGATCGTGAAGCTGTGCTCATGCTCGTGAGCGCCGGCCAGCAGTCGGATCCGGAAGGGCTCGCGCTCCGCGACCTCGATCAGCGGCGTGAAGGGGTCGTGGGTTTGCATGCCCGGCGACGGCAGCGGCCAGGAGGGCCGGCTGACGCCCCCGACCAGCGGGTAGTTCGGGATCGGCTGGTTGAGATCGTTGTCGGACCGCTGGATCGAGCGGAAGGCATGGGCGAGATCGCCTTGCACGCCCGACGTCTGGGCGGAGGTGCCGGAGTTCCACAGCCGCGGGGGCAGCGGTTCGGAGCGATAGTTGATGCTCATCTGGCCGATGTCGTCGGCGGAGACCAGCTCCGGAGCGCAGGGGATCGTGCCGGTCGGACAGGCGTCGCCCGGCATCCATTCGTGCTTGACCAGGCGCGGAAGGCTCGAGCCGGTATAATCGCCGGGATCGGCGTCGGCGACCTGATATGGATGATTGAGGCCGTTGACCTGCACCAGCGATCCGTCGTTCTGCCGCTCGAAACGGTTGTCCTTGGTGAAGGCGATGTGGAAGTCCTGGAACTCGAGCGCGAACTCGCGGAAATTGTCCTGCGACCGTCTACCGACCACAAGCGCCTTCCAGCTGGTCGGCCCGCCGTCGCGGCGGACGCCGAGCTCGCTGAGCGTGGTGCGCCCGAGATCGTCGAACCAGCGCGTGCCCGAGGGCTCGACGATCAGCCCGGCGTAAAGCCCGAGCTGCTGGTGATTGGACGCACCGAAATGGTCGTGGGTGAACACGGTCTCGAGCGTTTTGTCGAACGTGTTGCCGGTGGCGAGGTCCCTCGCCTGCTGGGTGTCGGCATACCAGCGCTGGATGGTGGCCTGTCCGCCGACCCAGGCACTTTGGCCGGGGAACCAAGGATGCGGTTCGGCGATCGGGCAGCTCGGAGTCGCCACGCGGGTATCGCCCGAGCCGCGCGTCGGGCTGCCGCTGCAGCCGTTCTGCGCGCGGATCGCAATGATGCGCGCGACGACTTCCTCCGCCGCCGGGGTCCCGTCCTCGTAGTTGAAGCCGTTAGCGCCGCCGTCGGACGCCTGGACGTCGAACTTAACCAGATGGATGTGCTGGCCGATGATGTCGGTCGGCACTTCGAGCTGGAACGCGTCGCGCTTCAAATCTTTCGGAACGACGTTGGTGTGCTCGACGACGACGCATTGGCCCGAATTGACGCGCATGAACAAAGGCTGCGGCAGCCGCTCGCCGGACAGGGTCGGAAGGATGTCGTCGCGGAACGCGAGAATACGCGCCTGCGGCGTATGCCACCCCTTCTTGTTGATGATCATGTCGTATTGGAACGCGCCGATCTGAAAGCGCCGAGTGACCGCGTTCGGATCCGAGCAGGGCTCGGCGAACGGCGCACCCTCCACCGCCTTGAGCCCGTTGGTCAGGAAGGTCGCCGCCGATCCGTCGGAGCGGAAGCTGGCGTGGTTCTGCGCGTGGAAGCTCATCGCGGACAGCTCGAGCGGCGTGCCGCCTTCGGGCAGATAATTGGGCTGGAGCGTCACATATTTCTTGACGAAGCTCGGCGGGAAGCTGGCCGGGAAATTCGTCGGAGTGGTGGTGCCGCCGACGATGATGTGCCGCTTGAGACCGCCGTCGACCGGCTGGCCGTTGTGATGCGCGATGTCGAGCGGCGGCGCCGGCGGCCGGCCGCCCGCTCTGGCCGGAACGTGAAAGGGGTAGCCGGGATAGCCGCCGGTGATGCTTGCCGTAACGATTTGGCCATTCGCGATGCTGACCGGGCCCGGCCACGGCGCCATGACGGCGCCGGGCAGCGGGACAAGCGCCGGGATCGGCGACCCGCGCGCCATCTCGCCGTCGGGCAAGGCGCGCACGTCCGGCCCCGCCGCCCTTACTCGGCCGTCGCTGTCGAGCTTGCTGCCGGCCTCGAACACGTCGTGGACCCGCCAGAGCGACCACATGCCCTGCGCGAAATGCGGATAGAAATGGCAGTGGAAGATCGAATCTCCGGCGGTCCGGTTACGGTTGCCGCTGCCGCCATAGGCGATCTCGTAGGTATAGCCGCCGCCCGGGCCGATCGTCTGGCTGTCGAGATAGGGCGCGCGCGGGTTCGCCTGGATCTGCAGCCACTGATGGGCGTGGAGGTGGAAGGCGTGATGCTCCTTGGGGCCGGCGTGGAGATTGCGGATCACCACTCGGTCGTTGAGGTAGCTGTGGTAGACGTTCGACGGATCGTCGGGGAAATAGGCCTTCTCCGCGGCCTGGCCCTGGAACGGCATTCCCTGGATCTGCATGTTGGCGGGCTTGTCGACCACCATCGCCGGATCGCCGACCGCCCAGGACGACAGGAAATATTCCTCCATCTGGCAGTCGACGCAATTCTTGACCGGGCCGACCCGCTTGCGGTTCGAAAGCACCTCGGCGCCGATCCCGGCGGTGCCGTAGTTGATCGCGAACCCGTCGCGGCCGCTGTGAAGCGAGCGGGCGAGCGCACGTTCCGCGACCGGCGCGCTGTCGTCCGCGTCGAACTCCTTATACGCCTGCACCGCGCCCGATTCGTCGTGGAAGATGACGGTGAACTCGCGATACGGCTTGGTGCGGTCGCCGCAGACCGGAAACGGCTTGCCGGAGCTGTCGAGGCAGCGGAAAGTGTCCGTGATTCCGGACTGGCTGACGTCGATGATCGCGGTCAGGTCGCTGTGGATCAGCTCGCGGCCGTTCAGCATCGCGAACGGTGCATAACTGGCGAACAGCGGATGTCCCGCCGGGGAAGTCCCGGTCTTCGCGGCCGTCATGTCGGCTTCGCTGGTCTGCGAACGGTACCAGACCGACTTCGTCGGCTCGACCGTCACGGCGGCGAACAGGCCGGCGTGGATCGCCCCGCCGTTGCCGTCCGATCCAATGGTCGCCGCCGGGCTGTAGGCGAAGAAGGTGCCCTCCTCCTCGGCGATCAGGCGATAGGTGATCGTCTGGTCGGGCGCGACCAGCGACGACGGGTTTCCGCCGACATGCTGCGCCATCCGGGTGATCGTCGTATCGGGGGCGAGGCCGGTGACGTGGAGCCCGGCCATCCTGTCTTTCGGCTGCTCGCCGCAGCCCTCTTCGCCGAGCGGCGCGTTGCCCGGCCGGGGCGGGCAGACCGCATGCTCGGGCCTGGGAGTGATGAACTGGTTGCGGCGGTTATTGTCGAGGAGGTTGGTGAAGATGATCTCGAGGCAATCGCCCTTGTTCACCCGAAGCACCAGCGGGCGCGGGCGCTTGCCCTTCCGAAGCGCGACCTTGCCGGACGACAGGGTCTCGCCGGCTCGGGGCGGGCGAATGCCGTCCACCGCCGTCGGGTCGGCGACCCAGATATCGCGGGTCAGGGCGAACATCATCCCGTGCGGCTGGACGGCGCCGTAGCGGTTCCAGACCCAGGCCTGATCGAGCGCGGCGACCCGGGCGACGACGGTGTTCGCAGAGGTGCATTGCTGCGCCCAGGCAGGCGCGCCAAACCCGATGCCGATCGCGGCCACGATTAAACGAATCAACCAACGCGCCATGAACCCAAGCCCCCGATGAGTATGCGACCGTTTACGCTGTACCGGCGCGACCATTTGGCCCCGCGATTCCACTTATTCTCTACTGTACGCTTTGAAACACCCTGCTTTTGATAAATCGGCCAAAATCAATCACTACGGCCGACTCGTCAAAGAAATCTATATTTGCGGTTTTGGAGTTAGTCACGCCTTTTCAGCTCCGTAGTGTCGATTATTCAATGGTGATCTCTGCTTTTAACGAAACACACCTGTTTCTTATCCGGTTTCCATCGCTGATCTAGTTTAGTGGCCCTCGGGAGCGCGCTTTTCGCATCGTCTCTTCGGTCCGACACGAACTGGCCATGCGCTGGCCGATTTCGACGAAGCCGTCCGGATCGGGCGATCCTGAATATCGGCTTCGTTCTGGTCAGGCCGGTTACAGCTTCGTCGCCAAGTCGACAGCGTTGCCGGCCGACGCCGGGCACATCTAGCCATCTCCGGTCGAGCCGCTAAAACGAGTCCGATGCCGAATCCGGAAATGCGATCCACCCTTCGAAAAACAATATGGCCGGCCGAGGGTACGGACCTAATCGCCTCGGCGGCGAGGGACGGACGGGATTGAAACGGCCTCCTTTCCCCAATTCCGAAGCCGTTTCACCGAACCTTCGCCGGCCCTGCCCCAGGTGAGGCCGTCGAACCGCAATAGCCGCCGCGCCGCATGACCATACTCGCGGCCATCGTGACCCATAACAGGTCGGCGCTCCTGGAGCGGTGCATCGATCAGGTCCTGGCGCAGACTCGTCCGCCCGACGGCCTGATGGTCATCAACAACGGCAGCACCGACGACACCGAGGCGATGCTCCGGCGGCGCGGCGTTCCGTTCATCACCCAGCCCAATGCCGGCGGAGCCGGCGGGTTCAACCGGGCCATCCGATACGCCCTGGAGAACGGCTTCGATTCCGTCTGGCTGATGGACGACGACGGCTATCCGGACGTCGGAGCGCTCGCCATCCTGGCCGAGCTGATGGTGGAGGGGGTCGCCTGCGCCTCTTCCGTGATCCTCCGGGAGGACCAGCACTCGCACCTCGTCTTTCCCTTTCCGGTGCTCGGGCCGGAGGGCCATCCCGTGCTCTTTGCCTGGCCCCGGAAAATCCACACCCTTGCCAAGCTCAAGGCAGCCCGACCGGACGGGACCTATCCGATCGCGAGCATGTTCAACGGCGCGCTCGTCTCGACCGACGCGGTACGGCGGGTCGGCAATGTCGACACGTCGTTCTTCATTTTCGGAGACGAAGTGGATTTCGGCATTCGCCTTCGTAGTTGCGGCCGAACGCTCTCCCATGTCGATGCCCGGCATTACCATCCGGCGGTGGAAAAACGGCCCCTGACCGACCTCAAGGTCTATTATTTCATCAAGAACACCTTCATCATAAACGATCGCTATTATGATCGGCCACGGCTGCGTAACCTTCTGACAATTATAATAATTCTGTTTCGAGTCACCGCTCGAAACGGATTGAAGCAAGGCCTGTCTTTCGCGGTCGGCCGGCGAAATGCCCTTGTTCGCAAGGCGATGACGCGCGGCCTTCGCCGTCAGATCGGCGCGGACTTCGATTCGTAGCCACCTGCCCTGCTTGCCATGCAAGGCCTCCCGGCCGTAAAAAGCCGGCGCGCGCCATCCTCCACGAGAGCTCAGATTTCCCGAACGATGACCGATGGCCCGCAAAAGACCGCGCTGATCACGGGCGTGACCGGGCAGGACGGTGCCTATCTCGCCGAATATCTCCTCCGGAAGGGCTACCGTGTCCACGGCGTCAAACGCCGGTCGTCCTCGTTCAATACCGCCCGGATCGAGCATATCTACGAGGATCCGCATTCGACGGATCAGAGCTTCTTCCTTCACTATGGCGACCTCACCGACGCCACCAACCTGATCCGCCTAGTCCAGGAGACCCAGCCCGACGAGATCTACAATCTCGGAGCGCAGTCCCACGTCCAGGTGAGCTTCGAGACGCCCGAATATACGGTCAACAGCGACGGGGTCGGAGTGCTCAGGCTGTTGGAGGCCATCCGCATTCTCGGCCTCGAAAGCAAAACCCGCTTCTACCAGGCGTCGACTTCGGAGCTTTTCGGCCTGGCCCAGGAAGTCCCTCAGCGGGAATCGACGCCTTTTTATCCGCGATCGCCTTATGCGGCGGCGAAGCTTTACGCGCACTGGATCGTCGTGAACTACCGCGAAGCCTATGGGCTGCACGCTTCCAATGGTATTTTGTTCAATCATGAGAGCCCCTTGCGCGGCGAGACGTTCGTCACCCGAAAGATAAGCCGGGCGGCGGCGGCGATCGCGCTCGGCAGTGAGGAGCGTCTCTATCTCGGCAATCTGGACGCGAAGCGCGATTGGGGCGACGCTCGGGAATATGTCCACGGGATGTGGCTGATGCTTCAGCAGGAGGAGCCCGACGATTATGTCCTCGCGACCGGCGAGGCGACCAGCGTCAGGACCTTTGCGGAATGGGCGTTCGAAGCGGCCGGGATCAGCCTGGAATGGCGGGGCGCCGGGGTGGAGGAACGGGCTTTCGACCCGAGCGGGCGATGCCTGGTCGAGATCGACAGGCGCTATTTCCGACCGACCGAAGTCGACCTGCTGATCGGCGATCCGTCGAAGGCCCGCGAAAAGCTCGGCTGGCGCCATCGAACCACGGCGCGCGAGCTGGCCCACGAAATGGTTCGAGCCGACATCGCCGCACTGCGCGACGTTCCGAGCCCGGCGAGACGCTGATTGTATTCGCTCGGCGGCAAGCGAGTCTACGTCGCCGGCCATCGCGGCATGATCGGCAGCGCCGTCGTTCGCCGATTGGCCTCCGAAAATTGCGAAATTCTGACCGCGGACCGTTCCGATCTGGATCTGCGCGACCAGCGCGCGGTGCGCGACTGGATGGCGGCGAACCGGCCGCAGGCGGTCTTCATGGCGGCGGCGAAGGTCGGCGGGATCCTCGCGAACGACAGCTTCCCCGCCGATTTTCTCTACGACAATCTCAGCCTTGAGATGAACCTCATCGAGGCGGCGCATTCGACCAATGTCGAGAAATTGTTGTTCCTCGGCTCGAGCTGCATCTATCCCCGGCTCGCGCCCCAGCCGATTCCGGAGGAAGCGCTGCTGACGGGCCCCCTCGAGCCGACCAACGAGGCTTATGCGATCGCCAAGATCGCCGGGATCAAGCTGGCCCAGGCCTATCGCCGGCAACATGGCCGCGACTTCATCTCGGCGATGCTGACCAATTCCTACGGCCCCGGCGACAATTTCGACCCGGAGACGAGCCACGTGCTTCCGGCTTTGCTTCGCAAAGCGCTTCGGGAAAAGTCCGCGAAGACCGGCCGGTTCGAAATCTGGGGGACCGGCGAGCCGCGCCGCGAGTTCCTCCATGCCGACGATTGCGCGGACGCCTGCATCTTCCTCGTGAAAAATTATTCGGACTCCGAACCGATCAACGTCGGTTCGGGCAGCGACATCGGGATCGCCGACTTGGCGCGCCTGATCTGCGGCATCGTCGGCATCGGCCCGGAGATCGTGCACGATTTGAGCAAGCCGGACGGAGCGCCTCAAAAGCTGATGGACAGCGGCAGGATACGCGCTCTGGGCTGGCGCCCGCGGATCCGCCTGGAGGAAGGTATCCGGAACCTCTACGCCGATCTGACCGCGCCGGGGGGCGCTTTCGAATAGGGTCTAAGTTCGATGAGTTCCTCCGTCATCCCGGCGAAGGCCGGGAGCCATGAACACAGCCCTTCGACGAAGAGGCGAGCCCGGCCGAGCCTCCCACGCCGACTTTTCGTGTTCATGGATCCCGGCCTTCGCCGGGATGACGGCGCTTCGCCTCAGCCGTCGAGCGCCTGAGCGAACGCATGGCGAAGGGCCAGCCCGAAATCGCGCCGGCGCGCCTCCCCCTCGCGCAGGAGCGATTCGGCGCTTTTCGGCTCAAACGGGGTCGACCGGACCCGCAGCAGCTTCTTGAGCAAGTCCTTCGGGTCGGCGGGGTCGAAGAAATGCGATACCAGCCCTTCGATCTCGCGGTTGACCGGCAGGTCGGACACGATCGACGGCCGGCCCAGCGCGATCGCATTGTAGATCGAGCCTCCGCCCGGCCCGCCTTCGGACAAAGAGGGCTGAACCACCGCCTCCGCTTCCAGCATCAGCCGGATCTGGTCCCGCTTCGGGATGAAGCCCAGGATGTGCACCCGATCGCCGATCCCGTCGCGCTCGATCCGGGCGAGCAGCTCCGAAAAATATTCCGGGTGCCGATAGTCCCGCGTGTCGCCCGTGAAGACGAAGCGGAGCGGAACGCCCTCCCGCTTGGCCAAGGCGACGGATTCGAGCACGAGCCGGTGGTTCTTGTGCTTCCAGAATTGGTTGGAGCACAGGAAGAAGGGGCCCCGGATGCCGTAGCGGGCGCGAACCTCGTCCCCGCCGTCGAACCATTCCGGACGCGCGCAGGCGGCAAACGGCAAGGGCAGGATCTTCGCCCGCGCGTCGGGATAGAAAAGACGGAGATCGTGTCCGACGTCGGCGGCGTTGACCAGCACCGCCGACGCCCGGCCCAGGAGCGCCTTGAAGTCGCGGTCCCTCCGATCTCGTTCCCGCGCGGAGAACATGTCCGGCAGACGGCGATGCTGCACGTCCGGAATATAGCCCAGCCAGGGGGCCCGCACCCCGAACGGCAACCGGGTGAACGGGCCGACGACGTCGAAGCGGCGGTCGCTCGCGAAGGAGATCGGTATCCCATGCCCGATCAGCGTTTCCAGGTCGGGAGCCTTCGCCTCGCGGCGCCCCTGAACCGCATGAGCGAGGCGATTCCACGTCCCGGTCGCCAGTCGGCGAGCGACCCTCCCCCGGCCGATCCGCGGAGCGACGGCGAGCTCGTCGCCGGCGCGCAGGTTCGCGCAAAGGCTTTGGGCGATGAGCTGGAACAGCTCACGACCCCCCTGCCAGACGAGGAAGTCGCGCGGCGTCAATCCGATCCTGATCCTGGTTCTCCGCCCGAGGGAAGCCGCCGCCTAGAGTGTATCAACGTTCAGCAGTCCGCTTTGTCGCCTCTCCCGCTTTCGCGGGAGAGGAGGGGCCCGCCCGCGCAGCGGGTGGGAGGTGAGGGTCTGTACTTCTGAGTCAGTAAGACCCTCACCTCCCAAGCCTTCGGCTTGGGTCCCTCCTCTCCCGTGAAGAACGGGAGAGGGGTTAATTTGCCCAATGGCGGGGGAATTGGTGCTTCGGCCCAAGAAACGACCCTACGGGTTGAGCAACGCATCGCACACTCGGGAAACTTCGTCGTCGGACAGGCCGGGCCAGGTCGGCAGGTTGAGCCCGCTGGCGGCGAGGCGGTCGGTCTCCGGCAGATCGGCGCCCTGCCTTTGCGCTCGCTCCCGGTAAGGCGGCAAGCTGTGGATCGGGATGAAGAAGGGCCGGGTTTCGATGCCTCGCGCGTCGAGGTCGGCCATCACCCGGTCGCGCGGGCGCCCGAAGCCGTTCGGATCGACGGTTACGCTGAACAGCCAGGGGGCGATCGTGACGTTGGGGGCGACCGGCTGCAGGCCGAGCCCGGCCACTCCGGCCAGCCGCTCGGCATAAGCGTCGAAGACCCGGCGGCGCGCCGCCAGGATCGCTTCGGCACGCTCGATCTGAGCGCACAACAAGGCGCAGCCGATATTGGTGGGCCGAAAATTGTACCCGACGATCGGGAAGAAATAGCGGCGATCGGGGTCCATGCCCTGCCCCCGGATCAGCGCCATGCGGTCGTGAAGGGCCTGGTCGTCGGTGGTGACGGCACCGCCTTCGCCGGAGGTGATGATCTTGTTTCCGTAGAAGGAGAAGGCGCCGACATGGCCGAGTCCTCCGGCCGGGGCGCCCTTGTAGGTCGCGCCGAAGGCTTGGGCCGAATCCTCGACCACCCAAAGGCCGTGCGCCGCCGCCGCCGCGTTGATCGAGTCCATATCGGCCGGATGCCCGTAGAGGTGGACCGGGATGATCGCCTTGGTCCGCGGCGAGACCTTCCCGGCGATCGCCAGGGGGTCGATGCACCAGGTGGCGGGGTCGATATCGATGAAGACGGGTTCGGCGCCGACGTAGCGCACGGCATTGGCCGTGGCGACGAAGCTGAGGCTCGGAACGATCACCTCGTCCCCTGCGCCGATCCCGAGGCCCAGCAGGGCGAGATGCAGTGCGGACGTGCCGTTGCAGACCGCAAGCGCGTGGCTCGATCCGGTCATCGCCGCGAATTCGGCCTCGAAACGGCCGACGAACGCCCCCTTGGACGATATCCACCCGGCGCGAAGCGCTTCCAGCACATAGCGTTCTTCGTTGCCGCTCAGGTCGGGAAGCGCGAGGGGTATGCGAGGTTCCGCCATGAGGTCGCCCGATACACGAAGCGGGTGCGGGGAACAGCCCGCGGCCCCGTCGCCGGCAGGATTGCGTTGTCGGACAGGTGCGGGCAGACTCGGCCGATGGTGCGGCTGCTCAAGCTCGGAATTTACGATCCGGCTTATTTGGATGGCTTCTACAGGCAGCGGAGCGGTTTGGCGGAGGCGAGCTACGGCGCCCAGCATCGGGCCCTGATCGAGGACCGGGCCGCTTCCTCGGATTTCTGGACGGCCGCTTTGGCTCGAATCGGATATGAAACGGCGGACGTCATCGCGAATGCGGCGCCCCTGCAGCGGCGCTGGGCCCTTGAGAACGCGCCGGTGGCCGGCAGGAACGGCGATCCGTTCGGGATTTCAATCGCCCAGGCCCGATCCTTCGCGCCCGATGTCGTGCTGGTGGCGGATTATTCCACTTTCAGCCCCGATTTCCTTCGAGCGCTCCGCGCCGAATGTCCGTCGATAAAGCGGATCGTCGGCTGGTGCGGCGCGCCTTATCGGGATCTGAGCGTCATTCGGGAATGGGATCTGGCCTTGTCCTGCGTCCCGGAGCTGGTCGCCGGCTTGCGGGCCGGCGGAATCGCGGCGCATCATGTCAACCACGGTTTCGATCCGCGCATACTCGGCCAGCTCGTCGACGTGCCGTCCCCGACCCCGTTCAGTTTCCTGGGTTCGGTGGTCAGGAGCGCCGGTTTCCACGAGGAACGCGAAAAGCTGCTTGCCCACCTCCTCGAACGGACCCCGCTGCAAATCTGGTCGAGCGCCGCGCGCCGGACCGGACCGGCCGGCAGGGCGCGGCAATTCGCCCGGCGGCTCTTGAGGCGCGGCCCGCCGCCCCTCGATCCCCTGATCGCCCGCCGCGCGCAGCCGCCCCTTTTCGGGCTGGCGATGTTCCGGAAGCTTCGCGAGAGCTCGGTGACCCTCAACACCCACATCGATATCTCGGCGAGGAGCGCGTCCAACATGCGATTGTTCGAGGCGACCGGAGCCGGCGCCTGCCTGCTGACCGATCGCAAGGACAATCTCGCGGACCTCTTCGAGCCCGACCGCGAAGTCGTGACCTATGGCAGCCCGGAAGAGGCCGTCGAAAAATATCGCTTTCTGGCGGACCATCCGGCCGAGAGGACCGGGATCGCCGCGGCGGGCCAGCGGCGGGCGCTTCGCGACCATGGTTTCGAGTCCCGCGCCGCCCGGATCGACGAAATCCTCCGCGCCTCGCTGAAGGCCGCCTGAGTGAGCCTGTTGCGCGGCCTGCTGTATCGTCTTCGAACCCCCGGATTCGAAGACGTCGAGCGGGCGGAGGGCGCCTTCTACCGCGCCTATCTGAGCGACGGGATGACCGCTTTCGACGTCGGCGCCCATGTCGGGAACCTGACGACGCTCTTCTCGAGGCTTGTCGGCCGGGGCGCCGTTCACGCCTTCGAGCCCGCGCCGGAGGCCTTCGGCGCGCTTCGCTCCGCTCTGGCGACGGAGCGGGCGTCGAACGTGATCGCCAACCCGATCGCTCTGTCGGATCGGCCCGGACCCGCCCGCCTGAACTGCTACGACGGGCCCTTCCAGGCCTTTACCACGATGGCGAACCGGCCGCTCGCGGATTACGGAGTCGATGCGGGCCCCGCCCGGCCCGTCGACGTGGAGGCGACCACGCTCGACGCTTATTGCAGGGCGAAGGGCGTCGGCCGAATCGACCTGCTGAAGATCGACGTCGAGGGCGCGGAGCTTCAGGTGCTGCGCGGCGCCCGCGAGATGCTGGCGGCGAAGCGGATCGGCTGCGTCGCCTTCGAATTCGGCCAGACCACGTTCGACATGGGCAACCGCCCCGGGGAGATCGCCGACCTGTTCCGCGAGCAGGGCTACCGGCTCTCGAATCTCGTCCGGGGAGCGCCTCTATTCCCCGGCGGGCGCAGCGCGAAGACCGCGCGCTTCGCGATGCACCTGGCGATGCCCATATGATCGCTCCGGACCGTCTCGCCGTCGAGACCTGCCCGGAATGCGGCGCTCGGCTTCTGGCAACGGGCTGGCATATGCCCGGAATGCGAATGCTGGCGCGGGCGCTGTGCACGGGGTGCGGCCGCGATTATTTCGTCGACCTGCCGGCGGGCCAGGGCCTCCATTCCCCCATGATCCTCGACCGGGCGACCGGCAAGGTGCACGACCGCTCCGGCGTCCCCTGGTTCGCCGATTGGCTCCGCGATTCCTATCGGGACCGCACAAGCGTCACCCCCGCCCTCACCGTAGACCGTCATGCGCCGCTCACCCGGCCCGCGGTGCTGATCAATTGCCTGGACACCCTCTACGGACACGCCCTGCTGAAGCTGTTCAACGCCCAGCAATATCTCGATTCGGGGGCGTTCGACGTCATCGCGATCGTCCAGCCGTTCCTCGCCGGGCTCGTTCCCGAGGGCGTGGCCGAGACCTGGCGGGTCGATCTCCCGTTGCGCCACGGCAAGTGCTGGAGCGACGGCCTCGCCGACGCCGTCGCCGCCGAATGCGCTCGGCTCGACGGCTTTCGGATCGCGCCGGTCCATCCGCATCCTCACCCGTCGATCTTCTCGATCGAACGCTTCTCGCGAACCCGGCCCTTCGAAACCGCCCGATGGCATTCGGGCTCGGAGAAGGCGGTGACGTTCATCTGGCGCGACGATCGGACCTGGTCGCCTCGGGGGCGGCTGATGCCGCGCGGGCAGACGAAAACGGTCGCTACGTTCTTCGACGCGCTCCGCGCCGAGCAGCCCGGCCTCGATGCCGCCGTCGTCGGGCTCGGGAACCCGGGCGGCCTGCCCCGCTGGGTTAAGGACATGCGCTCGCCGCAACCGTCCGAAAGCGTCGAGCGGGAGTGGCTTCGCCGATATGCGGACAGCCACGCCGTCGTCGGAATCCACGGCTCCAACATGATCCTCCCCTCGGCCCATGCCGGAAGCGTCTTCGAGCTGCTTCCGGACGGCCGCCAGGGCAATTTCCTTCAGGCCATGGTCTTCAACGGCACCGACCCTCGCGACCTCTTCTTCCGCTATCGCTTCCTGCCCGACGACATCGCTCCGGACCGGCTCGCCCGGCTCGTCGCCTTCGTCCTGGCGCGCTACCCGGATTTCGACCGGCTGATGGCGTTCAAGTCAAGTCACGATCCCGATGTGCGGGCTTAGCGGGATCCTTTCAGCGGCGCCGGTGACTCCGGCGCAGCGTGCCGCCGTCGCGGCCATGTCGGACCGCCTCGTCCACCGCGGCCCCGACGACGAGGGGTGGCTCGAGACCGGGCATTCGGTGATGGCCATGCGCCGGCTCGCCGTCATCGACCTGGCGGGCGCCGCCCAGCCGCTCGCCAACCGGGACGGCTCGCTGGCCCTGGTCTTCAACGGCGAAATCTACAATTATCGTGAGCTGCGCGCCGAGCTCGGAGCGCTCGGCTATCCCTTTCGGACGGAGGGAGACGGCGAGGTCGTCCTCGCGCTCTACGAGCGCTACGGCCTGGATTTCGTCCACCATCTGCGCGGCATGTTCGTCATCGCGCTCTGGGACTCGCGCTCGAAGCGGGTCGTTCTGGCGCGCGACCGGATGGGCGAGAAGCCGCTCTACCTTTACGAGACCCGCGATACCCTGGTCTTCGCCTCGGAGATGAAGGCGCTGCTTCGATCCGGCGCGGTCGATTTCGCCCTCGATCCCGCCGCCGTTCACCTCTATTTCCACTATCAATATGTGCCCGAGCCGCTGACCGCGGTTCGCGGGGTCCGCAAGCTCGACGCCGGCCGCCTTCTCGTCGTCGACCTCGAGCCGTGGACCGTCCGCGAAATCCGTTACTGGAGCCTGGAGGACTGCCCCCCGGTCGAGGGGGATCCCGCGACCCTGATCCGCGAGCGGCTCGACGAGGCGAGTCGGCTTACCCTTCGCTCGGACGTTCCGATCGGGGTCGCATTGAGCGGGGGGCTGGATTCGAGCCTGATCGCCGCGCTCGCCGCCCGGCACGCCCCGGGCTCGGTTTCCGCCGTCACCGTCGGCTATCCCGGCCGCCCTCCCAGCGACGAGCGGCGGGAAGCCGAAGCGCTCTCACGAATATTGGCGATCCCGTTTCACGAGGTCGAGCTGGACCCCGGAGAGATGGTCGATCTCTTCCCGGCCCTCAATTTCTGGCGCGACGACCCGATCGCCGACATTGCCGGCTTCGGTTATTTCGCGGTCATGCGCAAAGCGCGGGAGCTCGGAATCAAGGTCATGCTGCAGGGCCAGGGCGGCGACGAATTGTTCTGGGGCTATGAGGAGCTGCGCGCCGCGCGCTCGGCGGCGCATCGCGCACAGCGTCGGCGGAACGGTCCGCTCGGGCGCCTGCTCGGCCGCCGCGAAGGGACCGGGCGAATGCCGTTCTACGACCAGGCGCCCGACTATCGAGACGCCGAGCGCAACATTCGTAAGCATTATTCGCGATCTTTCGCCGAGGCGGTGCGGACCGTCGACCCCGGCCGCCTCTTCACCTTCGGCCTGCCCTGGCCCGACATAGACGTGGCGCTCACCGAAAGAATCTGCGCGACCTATCTGCGCGAGAACGGAATCGCCCAGGGGGAGCGGCTCGCCATGGCCTCGTCGGTCGAGCTCAGGCTCCCCTTCATGGACCACGCTCTGGTGGAGACCGTCATCGGCCTTCGCAAGCATCGCAGCGACTCGGGCCTTCCCGCCAAGGCCTGGCTGAAGGCGGCGGCCGAGGGGCTGGTGCCGCCCGAGATCCTGAACCGGCGCAAGCAGGGCTTCGCACCTCCGGTCCGGTCATGGCATGGCGCCTTGTTCGACCGCTACGGGGCGATGCTGGCGGACGGCCATCTGGTCGCGAACGACGTGCTGAGCCCGGATGCGGCGAGGGCTCTGGCCAGGGGCCCGTTTCCCGCGGGGGCGATCGCGCCGCTCTCGTTCAAGGCTCTGGTATTGGAGCTTTGGTGCCGATATCGAATGGGTCCTGCATGAGCGAGACCGACTTCCTTCTTCGTCCGATGATCCCTTCCGACGCCGCCTCGATCGCAGGCCTGCTGCAGAGCCAGCCGGCCGAGTACCTGCGGTTCTTCTACGCGTTCGGCGCCGACGAGGCCGCCATAGCGGAAATCCTGAAGAGCCGGGAAAAGGACGTCTATTCAGGGCTTTTCTGGCAAGGCGCACTGATCTGCGTCTTCATGCTCCGCGGCTGGGACGAAGGCTATGACATTCCCAGCTTCGGGCTGGTGGTGGCGGCGGACCGCCGCGGGCGCGAGGTCCTGACCGTCGCCATGGAAGCCGCCAAGCTGATCTCGCGACTCGCCGGCGCCGATCGAATGATGTGCAAGGTCCATCCCGGGAATGTCGGCGCCACGCGCGGCGCGTTGCGCCTGGGCTGGATCGCCGATTGCGAGGAGCCGGAGACCGGAAACCTCATCTACTATTTCGACCTGCGAAGCTGAGCGGGCCCGGCGCATCTTGACGGCCCTCGCCATTTCGAAGCGGAATTCCGCCTGACCGACGGACCGCTCTTCTCGGTGGTCACCATCTCGTTCAACCAGGGCGAGTTCCTGGCGCGGGCGATCGACTCCGTCATCGCCCAGGCCGGCCGGATCCAATATATCGTCTGCGATCCGGGCTCGACCGACGGCAGCCGGGCGATCGTCGACGGCTACGGGGCCGCCGTCACCGAACGGATTTACGAGCAGGACGAAGGTCCCGCGGACGGGCTCAACCGGGGATTCGCCCGAGCGACGGGAGACATATTCGCCTATCTCAATTCGGACGACACCTTCCTCCCCGGCGCCTTCGCGAAGGTCGCCGCCTATTTCGAGGCGAATCCCGACGTCGACGTCGTCACCGGCCATTGCCTGATCACCGACCGGAACGACAACGTCCTGCGCCGGGCCTGGTCGGAGCCCTATCATCGGCGGATGGTGGCCCAGGGGGTCTACGCGCATTTCCAGGCGTCGACCTTCTTCCGCGCCGACGCCTTCCGCCGGACTCCGGGCTTCAACCCGCGCAATTGCAGCTCATGGGACGGCGAGCTGCTGCTGGAGCTTTTTCTCTCGGGAGCCCGAATCCGTGTAATCGACGAATTTCTCAGCACCTACCGGCTTCACGCGACCAGCATCACCAACACCGGGGCTCATGGCGACGACGCCCGGCGGTTTCAGCGCGAACGGTTCGTCCGGCTGATGGGGCGCGAGCGCCGTTGGTATGACGACCGCCTCGCCATCGGCTGCCGCTCCCTGAAGCGGCTCAGGGACCCGCGAGCCCTGATCGAGCGCATTCTCCGCGGACCGATCACGAACCGGGGCGTGGATTGACCGCGCCGCCGGCCACGCCCTTCGAAGAGCGGCCATGCTGACTCGGCTGACCGAGCGGCGCGTCGGCAAGGCATGGGGCCGGAGCGCGCTTCCCGAACCGTTTCGAGGCGGCGCCGAAGGCAAGCGAATCGGCGAAATTCTGTTCGAGCATCCTTCGGGGGGCCATCCGGACCTGCTGGTCAAATATTTGTTCACCGCGCAAAATTCGTCGATCCAAGTCCATCCCAACGATCAGACCGCCCGCGCCGCCGGCCACGATCATGGGAAGGATGAAGCCTGGATCACGCTTTCCGCCGAACCGGGCGCCGTCATCGGGTCGGGGCTTCGCGAAGCCATGACCCGGGACGATCTTCGGGCCGCTGCTCTGGACGGCTCGATCGCCGGCCTGATCGACTGGCGGCCGGCCGCGGCCGGCGAAATCTATTACTCGCCCGCCGGGACGATCCATGCGCTCGGTCCCGGCCTCGTCCTTCTGGAGATCCAGCAGAACGCCGATGTGACCTATCGGCTCTACGATTACGGTCGGGATCGCCCGCTTCATCGCGCGGAAGGCGTCGAGGCGGCCGAGCTTGCGGGAACGGTGGCACGGGAACGACCGGAATTGCAGCATGAGGGCCGCGAAACGCTTTCGGCCCGGGGCGTGTTCGTGCTGGAGCGCTGGCGCGGCCTGAGATCGGCAAGGCTCGACCCCGGCGGCTCCGGACCGATCTGGCTGATCCCCCTGCAAGGCGCGGCTTTCGTCGGCGGCGAGACTTTGGAGCCCGGAAGCGTCTGGATGGCGGAGGGTCCCTCTACGATCTCACAGGATCCGGACGGCCAGCTGATCGCCGCTTATTGCGGCGGCGCGATCCGGCCGGGGTTGCTCGGTTAGGACGTTAAGGCGTCAATCGTCCTTTTCCGTTCGGGCTGAGCTTGTCGAAGCCCTTCACTTCCCCCTTTTTAGAGCGTGATCGCTTGAGAATGAACCGCGGACTTTTTCCCGACATCGGCGTCACCCTGAACTTGTTTCAGGGTCCAGCTGGTCGCTCGCCCGGGAAGCGGAAAGCCGGATGCTGAAACAAGTTCAGCATGACGGGATGAGACAGCGCTTCAGTCTAAAATGATCATGCTCTAGAACTGGAAAAAGAGGCCCTTCGACAAGCTCAGGGCGAACGGATGGGGGGCGATTCAGTCTGATCTTTCAACGCTTCAGTAACCTCCCCTTCCCTCACCCTGGGGGAAATCCCGCCCGCCGAGGCCGGAGTCCTACGGTCGCTCGCTCTCCCGCGATCCTCTAGACGCTCTTCGCTACCGGTCCGGCGCGCCAGCGACTCGGCTCGTCGCCCGTTCATTGCGGCGAAAGCCTTGAAAGCATTTACTTCAGGGCCGGAGCGTTAGGGGGAGTTAAGGTTATGCTGAGGCCCGTGTTCCTTCGCCTTGCGGCCGCCGCCGCTTTGGCTCTGGCCGCCGCCGCCGCGCCGGCGCAGATCTCCACCATCGATCCCAACAGCGCCGTCGATCCGGCGCCGCCCGCCCAGAGTGCCGAGCCCGGCTGGGAAGGATACGACCCCGCAAACACGCCGGTCGACGACGTCGTGATTAGTCCGGCGCCTGAGCCCTATGTCCCGATCGAGGCCGTTCCGCCCGATGACCCCGCCGCCGCCCCGACCGGAACGGCGAGCCAGCGCGCCAGCAAGGACGCCAAGGGCGAGACGGTTCCGATGAAAAGGGTGCTCGGCGCCGCCGAGGGCGTGTTCGGCAAGGGCGCCGAAGGGCTTGCCGACCTCATCGAGGATGTGCTTCGCGAGCGCGGCGATCCTACCGGCTACATCACCGGCCGCGAGGCGGGCGGCGCCTTCATCGCCGGGGTCCGCTACGGCTCCGGAACGCTTTATCACGGGATCGAGGGCGATCGGAAAGTCTATTGGACCGGACCCTCGGTCGGCTTCGATTTCGGAGCCAATGCCGACAAGGTGTTCGTTCTGGTCTACAACCTTCACGACAGCGAGCGGCTGTTTCGCCGATTCCCGGCCGGCGAGGGCAAGGCCTATGTCGTCGGCGGCTTCACCGCGAGCTATCTGAGGCGCGGCGACATCGTCCTCATCCCCGTTCGCCTCGGCGTCGGCGCCCGGCTCGGGGTCAATGCCGGCTACATGCGCTTCAGCCAGAAGAATAGGTGGCTGCCTTTTTGAGCGTGTGAAAGTCCGTCATCCCAGAGAAGGCTGGGATCCCAGGGGGTGAAGGGCGCCGCGCTCTTCACCCCCTGGGGCCCCAGCCTTCGCTGGGGCGACGGTCAGGTCACCAACCGACTCAGCCCTTCGATCGTGTCGGCCTCGGCCGCGGGCTTGTCGGTTCGAATCCGGGAGATTCGCGGGAAACGCATGGCCAGGCCGGATTTATGGCGCTTGCTGGAATGGATCGAATCGAAGGCGACCTCGAGGACCAGGCTCTTCTCGACCTCGCGGACCGGCCCGAAGCGCTGCACCGTCTTGTTGCGGACGAACCGGTCGAGCCACAGCAATTCCTCGTCGGTGAATCCGAAATAGGCCTTGCCGACCGGAAGCAGCTCGCCGTCCGGGGTCCAGCAGCCGAAGGTGAAATCCGAATAATAAGAGGAGCGCTTGCCGCTCCCCCGCTGCGCGTACATCAGGACGCAGTCGGCGATCAGGGGATCGCGCTTCCATTTGTACCAGAGGCCGACCCGGCGTCCCCCCGTATAGGGGCTGTCGCGGCGCTTCAGCATCACCCCCTCGATGGCCGCGTCGCGGGCGCCGGCGCGGATCTCCTCCAGCGCGTCGAAGGTCTCGGCCTCGATCAGGGCGGAGAGGTCGAACCGCTCGGGCTCGAGCCTCGGCACGAACGCCGCCAGCCGCGCCCGGCGTTGCTCCCAAGGGAGAGCGCGCAGGTCTTCCTGCCCGTCGAAGAGGATGTCGTAGAGCCGGACGAAGGCGGGATAGTCCTTGAGCATCTTCGCCGAGACGGCCTTGCGCCCGAGCCTTTGCTGGAGCGCGTTGAAGCTCGCCGCCGCGCCGCCATGGGCGTCGGCGCCCTGCGACTCGCCCTTGACCAGCAATTCGCCGTCGACGGCGCCGTCGGCCTCGAAGGCTTCGGCGATCTCCGGGAAGCTTCGGCTGATATCGTCGCCGGCCCGGCTGTAGAGCCTCGTCTCGCCGCCGGCGCGGACGATCTGGACCCTGATCCCGTCCCATTTCCACTCGGCGGCATAGTCCTCGAGCGACAGGCGCAGTTCCTCGAGCGGGTGGGCGAGCATGAAAGGCCGGAAGACGGGGACATTCTCCGCCGTCGGCTGATCGCCGCGCCCCTCCGCCCAGTCGAAGATCGGCAGATAGGGCGGATCGATGCCGTGCCAGACCTCCTCGACCGCTTCGACGTCGAGCCCGAAGGCCTGCGCCAGCGCCGTCTTGGCGAGCCGGGCGGAAACGCCGAGCCGGAGCGCCCCGGTCGCGAGCTTGAGCAAGGCGTAGCGCCCGCTGGAGTCGAGATGGTCGAGCATCCGCGCCAGTGCCGCCGGCGCCTCGGCTCGGCCGAGCGTCTGCAGCCGCTCGACGACGGCGGCGATCCCAAGGGAGCCGTCGTCGATCTCGGCGGGCTGGTCGATCCTTTTGGGCCAGAGCAGGGAGACCGTCTCGGCCATGTCGCCGACATAATCCCGGCTCATCCGGAAGAGGATGGGATCGATCCTCTCCTCGACGAGCGCCCGGATCGCCGCCGGCTTGACCCCGGGCAGGTCGATCTCCCCGGTCAGCGCCGCCAGCGCGTAGCCGCGGTCGGGATCGGGCGTTCGCTTCAGATAGTCGCCGAGCAGCTTGAGCTTGCCGTTGCGCGAGCGGGTGTAGACGAGGCCGTCCAGGAGCTGGGAAAATTCGCGCATCGCGGGCGTAACGGTTTGGCGGCGAGGGCGTTGCCTCGCCTAGCCGTCACCCTGAACTTGTTTCAGGGTCCAGGGTGGGGCAGCGCCAGCGTCGGAGGACTCTTACCGACTCGGTGTCGCGCTACCCTGGATGCTGAAACGAGTTCAGCATGGCGGGTGAGCGGAGTTGGCTGCCTCACGCCTCCAGCTCGATGTCCCAATAGAGATAGTCGCGCCAGGTGGAGTGCAGGTAATTGGGTGGGAAGCTCCGCCCGTTCTCCTGCAATTGCCAGCTGGTCGGCCGATAGGGGCGGCGATTGAGGCTCATATGGGCCTGGAGCGGCGTTCGGCCGCCCTTCCTCAGATTGCACGGGGCGCAGGCGGTCGCCACATTCTCCCAAGTCGTCCGCCCGCCCTGGGCGCGCGGAACGACATGGTCGAAGGTGAGCTCGGCCAGGGAGGCGCAATATTGGCATTCGAAGCGGTCGCGGAGGAACAGGTTGAACCGGGTGAAGGCGGGATGCTCGCTCGGCTTCACATATTGCCTGAGCGCGATCACCGAGGGCAGCTGAAGCGTGCGCGTCGGGCTGTGCACCTCGCGGACATATTGGGCGACGATGTCGACCCGCTCGAGGAACACGGCCTTGACCGCCGTCTGCCACGGCCACAGGCTGAGCGGATAATAGCTCAAGGGCGTGTAATCGGCGTTGAGCACGAGCGCGGGGCAGGCGTCCGGATGACGAAGGAGGTCAGGATGGTACATGCGCCGCGCGACATCCTCGATCATGCGAGGAGAAACGCCCGCCCTGTCGCACCCAGGACGGGGGAGCCCTCCCCGGTCCAAGCCCTCTCTCATTCGAGAGTGACGACGCCATGACAGCATGTCGCGAGTCTCCGGGTCAAGAGCCCAGATGAGGGTCGTCACGCGTTTCGCGCCGAGCCCGACCGGGCCATTGCATCTGGGCCACGCTTTCTCGGCCCTGCTCGCTCATGATTTCGCGCGCCGCCGGGACGGCGCTTTCCTGCTCAGGATCGAGGACATCGACCCGGGCCGCTCCCGACCCGAGCATGTCGATTCCATCATCGAGGACCTCGTCTGGCTCGGCCTCGATTGGGACGGCGAGATAATCTTCCAATCCGAGCGGCTTGACCTCTACCGGGACGCCCTCGACCGGTTGAAGTCCGCAGGCCTCGTCTATCCCTGCTTCTGCACCCGGGCCGCCATCGCCGCCGAGATCGCCGCCAGCGCCGCCGCGCCGCATGGTCCGGACGGCCCGGTCTACCCCGGCATTTGCCGACCGCTTTCAGCTGAAGCGCGCGAACGGCGCTGCGCCGTCGAGCCGCACGCCTGGCGCCTCGACGTGGCAAAGGCCTCCGCCGAAGCCGGGCCGCTTTACTGGAGCGACGGCGACACCGAGGTCCAGGCCGAGCCCGAGGCCCATGGCGATGTCGTCCTCGCCCGCAAGGATGCCCCGGTCAGCTACCATCTCGCCGTTACCGTCGACGATGACGCCCAGGGCGTCACCGACGTGGTTCGGGGCCGCGATCTTTATTCCGCCACCGACGTTCACCGACTGCTTCAGGCCCTGCTCCGACTGCCGACGCCGCTCTACCGCCACCACCCCCTGCTGCTCGGCGCCGACGGCCGCCGCCTCGCCAAGCGCCATGGCGCTCCGACGCTTCGAGCGCTTCGCGAGGCGGGCGTCGATCCGAAGGCGCTGGCGGCGGACCTGCTGACGGGACAAATGCCGTATGGATATTCGGCCATCAATTCCTAGATAGGCGCCATGAGCACAATCCTCATCATCCTGATCGTCCTTGCCGCCGGAGCGACTCTCTTCGTCCTGGTGAAGGGCGTCATCGGCATGGCGTCCGGCAAGGACGTCACCGGCCAGCGCTCGCAGGACTTGATGCGCAAGCGGATTTTCTTCCAGGCGATCGCCATCGTCCTCGTCGTCCTCCTGCTCCTCGTCGCCGGCGGAAAGGGCTGAGCCCTGGTCAGGCTCAACAAAATCTATACGCGCACCGGCGATTCCGGCTCGACCGGCCTCGCCGACGGCTCGCGCCGCTCCAAGGCCGAGCCGATCTTCGCCGCGATCGGCGACGTCGACGAAGCCAATAGCGCGATCGGCCTCGCCCTCGTCGCGGTGACGGACGAGGCGAAGCGACGAATGCTCACCGCGATCCAGAACGAATTGTTCGATCTCGGCGCCGACCTCGCCACCCCCGGCGAGGAGTTCGCGCCGTCCGAAATGACCTTGCGCATCGTCCAGCCCCAGATCGACCGGCTCGAGCGCGAGATCGATTCGATGAACGAAGGGCTCGAGCCGCTTCGCAGCTTCATCCTTCCGGGCGGAGGCGGAGGCGCCTCGGCGATCCACCTCGCCCGGGCCATCGTCCGCCGCGCCGAACGCTCGGCGATCGCGGCCTCGTCCGCCGCTCCGCTCAACCCTCTCGCCCTCATCTATCTGAACCGCCTTTCCGACCATCTCTTCGTCATGGCCCGGCTGGCCGCGTCGGGCGAAGGCGGGGAGGTTCTGTGGAAGCCGGGTGCGACTCGATAATTCGTTACCCCGGCGAAAGCCGGGGCCTCGGGGAGACCCGCGGTGAACTCTCGACCTGGGGTCCCGGCTTTCGCCGGGATGACGTGCAGATGTTAACCGCCATCAGTATTTTCGTGTAGGGAGCCGCCAAATGGCCACACAGGCAGACCCCCGACCCGCCAATGCCCTCGTCCGGCGCTATCGCGCCGTCCGGGCGCTGAGCCAGGAGATCGCCGAGCCGCTCTCCGACGCCGACGCGACCCTCCAGCCCATGCCGGACGCGTCCCCGGCCAAATGGCACCTCGCCCACACGACCTGGTTCTTCGAGACGTTCGTGCTTCGCGACCACGTACCCGGCCACCGATTGTGGAATGAGAGCTGGGCCTATCTGTTCAATTCCTATTACGAGGGCGAAGGCGAGCGCCATCCGCGCGATCGCCGCGGAATGATCAGCCGGCCGAGCCTGGACGAGGTGCGAGCCTGGCGCCGCTATGTCGACGAGGCGGTGACGGCCGCCGTGCCTCGGCTCGGCGAAGCCGCGCTTGCCCTGGTGGAGCTCGGCCTCAACCATGAGCAGCAGCATCAGGAGCTGATGCTTATGGACCTGACCGCCGCCCTCGCCGAAAATCCGCTTCGACCCGCGCTCTGGCCCGGCGCGGCCCCGGCCCCCGCCCCGCTCGCGGCGGGGATGAAGTGGGTCGAAGGCCGGCAGGGCCCGGTCGAGATCGGCGATTCCGGCGCCGGCTTCGCCTTCGACTGCGAGGGCCCCCGTCACCAGGCCCTGCTCCATCCGCACGCGCTCGCCGACCGGCTGGTCACCAACGCCGAATGGCTCGGCTTCATGGAGGATGGCGGCTATGCTCGGCCGGAGCTGTGGATGGCGGACGGCTGGGCCTGGGCGAAGGCCGAGTCTATCGGGGCGCCGCTCTACTGGCGGCGCGAGTCCGGCGGCTGGAGCCGCTTCGGGCTCGACGGCCTCCGACCGCTCGCCCCGGCCGACCCCGTCGCCCATATCAGCTGGTACGAGGCCGACGCTTACGCGCGCTGGGCGGGCGTCCGGCTGCCACGCGAGGAGGAATGGGAAGCTGCCGCGGAACCCCTCGACCCGGCCGGCGGCAATCAGCTGGATCGTGCCGGCCCGGCCCGGCCCCGCCAGGCCCCTGCCGGAGCCGGACTTCGCCAGATGTTCGGCGACCTGTGGGAATGGACGATGAGCGGCTATTCTCCCTATCCCGGCTACCGGCCCCAGGAGGGCACGGTCGGCGAATATAACGGCAAGTTCATGTGCAATCAGTTCGTTCTGAGGGGCGGCAGCTGCGCCACGCCGCGCGGGCATGCGCGCGCCAGCTACCGCAACTTCTTCTACCCCCACCAGCGCTGGATGTTTTCCGGGCTGCGGCTGGCGCGGGACCTGTAATGCACGCTCCCGTCACCCCGGTCGCCGATCCCGATTTCCGCGATGCCGTCCTGGCCGGCCTTGCCGCTCCGATCCGAGCCATTCCCGCGCGCTGGCTTTACGACCTGCGGGGCTCCGAATTGTTCGAGGCGATCACCGAGCTTCCCGAATATTACCTCACCCGCACCGAGACCGCCTTGCTCGAGCGCCGCTGCACCGACGTCGCCCGAATCGCCGGCCCGGGCCAGGCCGTGGTCGAGTTCGGCTCGGGCGCGTCGGTCAAGATCCGGATCCTGCTGGCCGCCGCCGCGCCGTCCGCCTACGTCCCGATCGACATCAGCGGCGATTTCCTGCGCGACTCCGCAGCGGCGCTCGGCGAGGATTTTCCCGGCCTGCCGATCCACCCGATCGAAGCCGATTTCACCCGGCCGATCCAGCTTCCCGCCGAGGTCGACGCCGCGCCCAAGCTCGGCTTCTTCCCGGGATCGACGATCGGCAATCTGATCCCGTCGACCGGAGTCGACCTGCTCCGGGCGATGCGCCGGACGCTCGGCACCGGCGCCTGGCTCTTCATCGGCTTCGACCGGGTTAAAGATCCCGCCGAGCTGCTCCGCGCCTATGACGACGAAGCCGGGGTCACCGCCGACTTCAACCTCAACCTCCTCGTCCGGATTAACCGCGAGCTGGACGGCGACATCCCCGTCGAGGCCTTTCGGCACCGGGCGGTCTGGAACGACAGGCTCAGCCGGATCGAGATGCACCTCGAGGCCACCCGCGACGTCGCCTTCGAAGTCGCCGGCAGACCTTTCACGATGGCCGCGGGCGAAACCATCCATACCGAGAACAGCCATAAATATGGCGAGCGCGACGCGAGAACCTTGCTCCTGGCCGGCGGCTGGACCCCGGTCGAGGAATGGACGGACGAGGAGGCGCGCTTCGCTCTGGTGCTGGCGCGGGCGGAACCGGAGCGGTCGGCGCCCTGATTTGCCTCCCCATGCGAAGCATGGGGAGGGGGACCGCCCGTAGGGGGGTGGAGGGGTAATTCGCGCAGGCCTACGCCATTACCCCTCCACCATGCTCCGCATGGTCCCCCTCCCCAAGCTACGCTTGGGGAGGCAAATTTACCGCCGAACCAGTCGCGCCCGCCACGTCGTTATATAATCCCGCGAGCCGCGGCACTCGTCCATTTCGGACTGCTCGACCAGCCGGAAGGCGCGGCCGTCCCAGGCATATTCGGAATCGGTGCCGCAGTCGCCGAGCCCCCGGCCCTTGGAGAAGCTGGTGAGAAGGCCGCGGTCCTTGTCCCAGGCGGCGTTGACCAGGATCGGCTTGCCCTCTTCAGCCCACCAGCCGGGCCGGTGGTCGAACGGGGCGATCGCCGCCCGGCCCCCGTGCCTGACGATGAAGGGAACGTAGCTGACGTTGTAGGCGCCGGACCCGCAGGCGAGCAGGAGCAAGGTCTCGCGGTGGGTCAGGGCCGCGGTTTCGGCCTCGTCGGGCCCGCCGACCTCGCCGATGGCGCAGCCGTGCTTCGAGCGAAGCGCCCGAAGCGCGGCGGGGCTCAGCGTCACCGGGCGCGACCGCGACACCGCCGGCGCGGCGACGACCGGTAGCGGCGGCGCCGCGGCGGCGGTCGCGCGGGTTCCGGGCCGAACCAAAGCCGTGGCGGTGCCTACCCGGCGCTGCTGCTCGTCCATGTAGAGCAAGGCGGCGCTCGCCCCCTTGAGCGAGATCGTCCCGAGCGGCTTGCCGTCCGCTCCGTGCAATTGCAGAGACCCGGCCGAGCGAAGGGCGCCGATCAAAGCCGCCGTATCCGCCGGAGCGACCCGGGTCACGCCCCCGGCGCCGACCAGCCGCGCCGTCAGCCTCTTGCCGTCGGCGCTCACCGAGGCGGCATTGCCGTCCGAGCCGACCTCGAAGGAGACGACCGGCTGGGCGCCGGCTTCGGCGCCGCGCCTCACGCTCATCGTCAAGGCGTCGTCGGGCCAATGTTCGGGCACCAGGGCCACGGCCTGGCAGGCGCGGCCATTGTCGCAGCCGACGGTCCAGTCGTGAAAAGTCTTGAGCGCGTTGGGCTGCGGCACGGCCGTGGCGGCGAGGAGAGCGATGACGATCATTTCGGAAGCGTAGCGCGGTCTCGAGGCGAAAACCATTCACCTCGTCATTGCCCCCACCCCGCCCCCGCCCTACATCGCCGGGACCGATCCCCGGGGAGAGACTCGATGGCGCTGGCCCTTATCCAGATTCTGCTGATTCTTCTGACGGTGGTCTGGTGGATCATCGTCATCCAGATGATCCTGAGCTGGCTGGTCGCCTTCAACGTCATCAACACCCATAACGATTTCGTGCGGGGGCTGATGCGCGGCCTCGACCGCTTCCTCGAGCCGGTCTACCGGCCGATCCGCAAGATCCTTCCCGACTTCGGCGGGCTCGACTTCAGCCCGATGGTCGTGCTCATCGTTCTCCTGATCCTCGACCGGCTGCTGGAGGGCGTCGGGCGAGACATCGCCACGAGCTCCCTGTGAGCGCCGAGCGCATCGACGGCCGAGCCTTCGCGGCGCGGCTGCGCGAGCGCGTCGCACTGGCCGTTCCAGCCTTCGCCGAGGCGGCCGGCCGAGCGCCCGGCTTGGCGGTCGTACTGATTGGCGATGATCCGGCGAGCCATGTCTATGTCCGTACCAAAGGCCGGGCGACGCAGGAGGCCGGGATGGCCGGCTTCGAGCACCGCCTGCCCGACAGCGCCTCCCAGGACGAGCTGCTGGCGCTCGTCGGCCGGCTCAACGACGACGAGGCGGTCGACGGAATCCTCGTCCAGCTGCCGCTTCCGGCCGGGATCGACGACAAGGCGGTGATCGAGGCGATCGATCCCGCCAAGGACGTCGACGGCTTCACGCCCGTCAACGCCGGCCGCCTCGCCGTGGGCGAGGAGGGGCTGGTGCCCTGCACTCCACTCGGCTGCCTGATGCTCCTGAAGGACCGGCTCGGCGACTTGTCGGGGCTGGAGGCGGTGGTGATCGGCCGCTCCAACATCGTCGGCAAGCCGATGGCGCAATTGCTGCTCGCGGAGAATTGCACCGTCACCCTCGCCCACAGCCGGACCCGCGATCTGGCGCGTGTGGTCGGGCGCGCCGACATCGTCGTCGCCGCGGTCGGGCGCCCGGAAATGGTCCGCGCGGACTGGCTCAAGCCCGGCGCGACGGTGATCGACGTCGGAATCAACCGGATCGAAGCCGGCGAGGACGGCAAGGGCCGGCTCGTCGGCGACGTCGATTTCGAGGGCGCGTCCGAAGTCGCCGCCGCGATCACGCCCGTGCCGGGAGGGGTCGGCCCGATGACCATCGCCGTCCTCCTCCGCAACACCCTGGTGGCCGCCCACGCCAGGGCCGGACTGCCGGCGCCGGAGGGATTATGATCGCGCTCTTTCTCTCCGCCTTCGTCACTTTCCTGGTGGTCATCGACCCGCCGGGCTGCGCGCCGATCTTCGCCGGGCTGACCCGCGACGCCACCCCGGCCGAGCGCCGGTCGATGGCCATCCGGGCCGCGCTTATCGCCGCCGGGATCCTGCTCTTCTTCGGCCTGCTCGGCGAGGATCTGCTGAAAACGCTGGGAATCAGCCTCGCCGCCTTCAGGATCGCGGGCGGGATCATGCTGTTCCTGATCGCCTTGGAAATGGTGTTCGAGAAGCGCACCCAGCGCCGCGAGAGCCGCGCCCAGGAGATCGAGGCGGATCCCGAGCATGACGACGTCTCGGTGTTTCCGATGGCGATCCCGATGATCGCGGGCCCCGGCTCGATCGCCTCGATCATGCTTTTGATGGCGCGCAGCGACGGGCTCAACGAGAGCTTGGTCGTTCTCGCCGCGCTCGGCTCGGTGCTTCTCCTGACCCTCGTCTCGCTGCTCGCCGCGGGATGGCTGATGCGCCTGGTCGGCCACCGGATGGAGGCGATGCTGACCCGTCTGCTCGGAGTCGTCCTGGCCGCCCTCGCCGCCCAGTTCGTGATCGACGGAATTTCGGTCAGCTTCGCGGTATGACTACCCGCCACATCTTGTAGGGCGATTTGGCGGGGAGCGGCACCGGCTGCAACCAGGACGGGACCTTGCCCCGGGCGAGCTGCATGTAGAAGCCCTGCCTGGCCTGGCTGGCATAGACGGTCGATTCGGAAAGCCCCGGGCAGATCAGCACATAATCGATCCGCCGCCGCTCCACCGTCGCCCGGGCTTCCTCGGCGCTGCCCCGGAAGGCCCGCATCACGTCGATGATGTCGCGGCCGTTGCGATGATAGGGGCCGGCGACGGCATCGTGGTGGGTGAGGGCGATCAGCCGCGGGCCGAGATCGACGAAGGTAAGCACCTGGCCCCTGGGCACCAGCGCCACCGGCCTCAGCGCCGCCAGGGTCGGGCAGCTGTTGTTGGCCTTGTTGACGACGGCGATCCCGGGCCTCGGCTTGGGCGGGAAATAGCGGACGACCTGCTGGGGGAGTAGGCCCGAGGCGATCAGGAACAGGATCACCGTTCCGGCCACCCTGACCGGCATGCGCCGGCTGACGACGGTCAGCCAGACCAGGGCCGTCGCTCCGGGCACGGCGAGCAGCTGCGCCGCCGGCCCGGCGCGGCTTTGCCAGAGGAGCAGCAGGGCCGCGAGCAGGGCCGGCGCCGCGGTCGCGCCCCAGGCGATGAGCTTCTTCTCGTCGCGGCGATCCCGCCAGAGCATGATCGCATAGCCGATCAGCCCCGTCACCGGCAGCGCCCCGACCGCGATCGCCGTCGAATAGCCGTGCATGTAGAGCGGCCGGGCCTCGCGGACGTTGCCGAGCCACAGCTGCACCAGCTCCGGCGAGGCGCCTTCGAGGCGGCCGAGGCAATGCGGCCAGGCGAGGACGAAGCCCACCGCCAGAACCGCGCCCCCCGCCGCGGCCAAGCCGAGGCGGAGCGGCCAGGTGCGCGGTGCCATGGCGGCCATCGCGACCGCGAGCGCTCCACCGGCGGCGGCCACCGAAAGCCAGACGGGCGACAAGGCGTCGCAGACCGGCGCACGGTTGGCGTAGGAGGCGAAGAGCAGGAAGCCCAGCGCCGACCCACCGGCGAGGCTGGCGCCGTAGGTGGCGAGGCGCCGTCCCTCGGCCGGGTCGCGCACCCACATCAGAACCGCGATCCCGCCCAGCAAGGCGAGGTAGAGCAGCATCTCGAGGCCGATGACGAGCGAGAGGGCGGTGGCGACACCGAGGATGACTCCGCCCCGGGCCCGCTTCGAGTCCGTCAGTGACGCGGCGGCGACCGCGAGCAGGGCCAGCTGCCAGCCGTGATGATCGATCCTTAGCGGCGCCCATTGATTGCGGACCGAATGGCCGCACAGCAGGATGGCGATTGCGACCGGGAACGCCCAGGGCGCGATCAGCCGCCGAGCGATCGCCGCCACCGCCGCCATCGCCGCGGCCATCGGCAGCAGCGGCGCCAGCGCCACCGCGGCTTTCTCCGCCGCCGGCCCGCCGACGAAGGGCGCCAGCGCCAGCTTGATCCCGGCGAGCGGAAGGTCGACGAGGCGCGACCAGTGGATGTCGGCACCGAAGGGCGGGTTGAGCCGGTGCTGGCGCAGATCGAACCAATCCTGGCCCGCGATCAGGGCGCGAACCTGCATGATCCGCATGTTGTCGTCGGTATCGCCGAGCCAGAAGGCGTCGATCAGGCCCCAGCGCATGTAGAGGAGCCACGCGGAAGCCGCGAGCCAGAAGAGCAGCACCCACCAGCGCCAGTGACGCTCCAGGCTCGTCGGCGACCATTCGGACCCGGGGTCGTGTCTCAGCGGCGGCGCTTGTTCAGACCATCGCCGCTCCACGCCCTCCATCCGATGAACCCTTTCCAACCCCTCGCCGCCGCATTAGGGCCCGTACTCAATACCCGCAACGGCCATGACGGGGCGGAGAGGCGGTCAGGGTCAGGAGCGAGCGAGGGAGCGATGCTCCACGCATCGTGACCGACGAGCGACGACGCCATGGCCGCCTCTCCGCCCCGCCGCTTCGCGGTCGCCATTGCGGGTATTGAGTACGGGCCCTAAGCCCTACACGGCAAAGGGCAAGGAAGGACGTGCGCTGCAGATGAAGCTCGACAGCGCCGTGCCGCCGTTTCTGGCGCAGGTGATCCGTTTCGGACTGGTCGGCGGCTTCGTCACCCTGCTTGGGGGGGCCGTCTATTATTTCCCGGCGACCTACATGGGCGTCCCGCCTCTGCTCTCGAACCTGATGGCCTATGCGGTCGCGGTAGGCCTCGGCTACTTCCTTCACTCCTCGGTCAGCTTCAAGGATCATGGCAGCAGGGACAGGAAAGCGGTCCGCACCGGGCGTTTCGCCATGGTCTCTTTGGTCAGCCTGGGGCTGAACAGCCTGTGGGTGTGGCTGTTCACCGGACTGCTCGACGGGCCGACCTGGTGGCCGCTCATCCCGATGCTGTTCGTCAGCCCGGCCGTCACCTTCGCGCTCAACCGGCAGTGGGTGTTCAACTGATGGCCGGGATCTGATGGAACGCATCGTCTACGATCGGATGGCGGAGCTCGACAGCCGGCATTGGTGGTATCGGGCCCGGCGCGAGATCCTGGCCGATTTGATCGAGCGGCGGATCGCCCTGCCCGGGAAGCCGGATATCCTCGAAATCGGCTGCGGCACCGGCCACAATCTCGTCATGCTCAAGCGTTTCGGGCGGGTCGACGCGATCGAGATCGATCCCGCCGCCCGGGCCATCGCCAGCCGGCGTCTCGGCCATGAAGTGATGGACGCCCCGCTGCCCGCGCTCACCGGGATCGAGGATGGAGCTTACGATCTGGTCGCCATTCTCGACGTGCTCGAGCATGTCGCGGAAGACCGGGAAGCGCTCGAAAGCATCGCCCGCAAGCTGAAGCCGGGCGGCCGGATCCTGATCGCTGTGCCCGCCCATCCCTGGATGTGGAGCGCCCACGACGTCGTCAACCACCACAAGCGCCGCTACACGAGAAAAACCCTGAGGGCGGTAGTCGAATCCGCCGGACTGAAGCTCGAGATGATGAGCTGGTTCAACAGCCTCCTCTTCCCGCTCGCCGCCGTTTCGCGCTTCGCCGGCAAGGTGCGCAGGAAGGAGGATAGCGACGACAAGCTTCCACCGGCGCCGCTCAACGCCTTGTTCCAGGCGATATTCGGGCTCGAGCGCTACGCGATCGGAAGGCTTCCGTTGCCGCCGGGGGTCTCGCTGGTGGCGATCGTCTCCGCCTCCTGAGCCACGTGACCCAGGCTCGGCTCGCCGCCGGCGTGGCCGGCGATCTCGGCGACGATGTAGAGCGGGCGATGCTTCGATTCCATGTAGAGCCGGCCGAGATATTCGCCGATCATCCCGAGAACGAACATCTGAACGGCGCCGAGCACGACGACGACCAGCATCAACGAGGTCCAGCCCTGGATGGCGCTTCCGGTGAAGAAGCCGAAAGCGATATAGGCGATGAGGAGCGCCGAGGCGGCGACCAGCCAAAGGCCGATATGGCTCGCCATCCTGAGCGGCGCCGTCGAGAAGCCGGTAACCGCGTCGAGGGCGAAGCGGACCATCTTCGACAGCGGATATTTGCTCTGCCCCGCATGCCGCTCGGCCCGGTCGTAGGCGATCGGCACCTGCCTGAAGCCGACCCAGGCGACCATCCCACGGATGAAGCGGGCCTGCTCGGGAAGGCTCAGCAGGGCGTCGAGCGAGCGCCGGCTCATCAGCCGGAAGTCGCCGGTGTCGCGCGGTATCTCGATCTCCGCGAGCCTCGACAGCAGGCGGTAGAAGAGCTTGGCGGTTCCGCGCTTAAACGCGGTCTCGCCCGCCCGCGCCTTGCGCACGGCGTAGACGACGTCCGCGCGCTGGCGCTCCATTTCGGCGAGCATGGCGCCAAGCAATTCGGGCGGATCCTGGAGATCGGCGTCGATGATCAGGATGCGCGTGCCCGAGCAGAGGTCGAGCCCGGCGGTGAGGGCGAGCTGGTGGCCGTGGTTGCGCGACAGGTTGATCGCGACCAGCCGCGGATCGGCGGCCGAGAGCGAGCGCATCATCTCCCAGCTGGAATCGCTCGAGCCGTCGTTGACCAGGACGATCTCATAATCCTCGCCCGCCGAAGACCGCGCCGCCGCGGTCAGCCGGCCGTGGAGCTCGGCGAGGCAGGCTTCCTCGTTGTAGCAGGGCACGACAATCGAAAGGGCGGGCGAAGTCATCGGGATTCCTGGAGGGCGATCGGACGTGGGTCGACGACCCGATACAGCACGCTCGTGCCGTTTTGCCAGACCGGCTGAAGTCCGCGCAGAAGCCATGGGTCGGGCCTTGGCGGGCTGATCAGCCAGACATGGGTGAATTTGTCGCGCGGGAACGAGGCCAGCGACTGGTCGAGGGTCAGCCAGCGCTCGCCACGGCAAGGGCGGGCGAGGACCTGTTGCGAAGGATCGCGCGAGAACCAGCCGCCGTCCGGGAATTTCGCGGTCAGCAGCTGGGCGCCGCTCATCGACCATTGATCGTTGGAAAAGGCGTCGCGGCGCACCAGGGCCAGAGCCGGCAGATGCTCGATCCGGGTCTGCGGCCAGTCCTTGCGGCATTTCACCCCGACGAAGGAGACGACCCTCGCGCCGCGCGGGATATGGTCCACCGCGGCCAGCTCGCGATCGTAGGCGCGGTCGTACATCCAGAAGCTGACCGTATTGCCGGCGAGGCGGGCGGCGGCGAAGACCAGGCCGGCGATCGCGAAGACCGTTCCGGCCCGGCCCGCCCAGGCGGGGCGGTAGCGGATGGCGATGACCGCCGTCGCGATGACGAAGGGGGCGAGCCGCATGTCGGCGTAATTGGAGCCGAAGACGATCCTCGGCAGGCAGACGTAGACGATGGCGAGGAAGATCGCCGAGGCGGCGAGGTTGCGCGAATATTCGAGCCTCTTCCACCAGAGCAGGCCGGTGACGAGGACGAGGCCGATGACGGCGAGCGCCGCATAGTCCCAATATTCCCAGCGGTCGCGAAGGGCCATCAGGATCCAGTTCTTCTTGAGCCGCCAGTTGAACCAGACGGACGTCTCGCCGCCCACCGCGCCGCTTCGCCAGAGCAGCATCAGGAGCACCGGCGGGGCGAGGGCGAGGCAGTGAAGGCCCGTGTTGAACCCCGCCTTCCAGATCGGCCGCCTGAGGTCGACCTGCCGGACGAGCTCCGCCGAAAAGGCCATCACGCCCAACGTCCCCCAGCCGAAGGCGTGGCAGACCCAGAGCAGGATCGAGATCGGAACGAACAGAGCGGCGCGAAGCTTCAGCCGCCCCAGCCGAGCGAGCCTGAGCCACAAGGCGAAGGCCAGGAAGGCGAGCGCCATCGACAGAGCGAAATTGAGGAAGCCGAACAGAAACGGAAAGCTGTAGGTGAGGGGCAAGGCGAAATAAGCGGTCGGCGGAATTCGGCCGTGCACCTCGCGCGCGACCCACAGAAATCCGGCCGCGGTCATCATCGGGATGAGAATCGTGATCAGCTTCACCGCCGGCTCGAGCCCGATCAGGGCGGCGAGCGGGACGACCAGCAGGTCGACCCCGAGATTGCCGATCAGCGCCCATTTGAAATCGTAATAGCTCTGAAGCAGCGGCGAGCCGCCAATCTCCATCTGGACATGGTAGCGGCCCAAATGGCCCGGCAGATCGACGAGCGGCGGCACGTCGGGCCACAGCAAAGGCACGGCGCACATCAGGACGAGCGCCAGCGCGTACCAGCGCTGCTCCCACCAAGGCTGCGGCTGGGCCGATACGGGGTCGGACGAACGGGTCAAATCGAGGCTCACCGGCTGGAAAGGCCCTTTCGGCCTTTCTCGATCGCGCACAAACAACAACGCCTTCACCGGCGCAAGGCCCGCGCCTATGAAGGGCGCGGTAACCAAAAGCAAACCGGCGCCGGTTATGGGACCGCCATGGCCGGCGATATCCTCAAAAGCGGGGCGGAAGTGCTCGGGCTTCTCAATACCCAAGGCGTCAAGGGCCAGCTGGTGCGCTACGGGATCGCCGGAGCCATTCTCGCTTTCTTCTATTCGGCCGTCTACTGGCTACTCGCCGCCCAGGCCGGGATTGCCGCCCTCGTCGCCAACACCGCCGCGTTCCTGGTCTCGCTCGCCGCCGGCTGGCTGATTCATTCGCGCTGGAGCTTCCGAGGACACGGCCCGAGCGAGCGGAGCGGCCTCGCCTACGGCCGCTATTTCCTCGTCAACATCGCCGCTTATGGGCTCAACAGCTTCTGGGTCTGGCTGATCGTCCTGCGTCTGGGCGGCTCCGTCGAGCTGTCGCTCCTTCCGATTCTCGGGGTGACGCCCTGGGTCTGCTTCTGGATCAACCGCCGCTGGACCTTTGCGTAGGGGGGCCAGTCGGCACCCACCGGAACCCTTCGCGCCGTCTATCGGACTTGGACGCTCGAGCGATTCTCGTCGACCGGATTGTAACGGACGTGGGTGAGATAGATTCGGCCCGTTTGAAGCCGACAGGCGGTTTCGAACTCCGCATCCACCTGCTCCTGGCTGACCAGGACGCCCGGTCCAGTCGCGAAAACCGTATCGAGTCCGTTCAGTTTGACGGTAATCGGCACGATTGCGAAACCGTGTTCGTCGCTTCGGCTCACCCATGCCGAAAGATCCGCCGCCGACGCGTCTTGCGTAACGAAGCTGTAGGCACCCCGCAAACCACCAGGAGCGGAGACGCCGACGTGCGGCGCCCGGTGTTGCGGACAGGCTCGGGTGAACCGCACCTTCCCCGTCTCCGGCTGCCAGCGCGTGCTGCACCCGCCGATCGGCAACGCGAAGACCAGCAACGTGGCGACTTGTCGCGCAAACATGAGTTCAGCCCCATCTTTCCATCATCTGGTGCAGGATTCGCACGACGCCGCTAAGGAATGGTTAGCCGACCTGTTCCCGGAGCGATGAGGTTTAACTCGTCCTTGTTCCCGTTCGGGCTGAGCTTGTCGAAGGCGTTCACTTTCCTTTCCAGAATAAGAAAGGCCCTTCGACAGGCTCAGGGCGAACGGGTGGGGCGATCCGCTCCAATTCTTCAACGCTCCGGAAGGTCGGCCCCGGGCAAAGCCCCGGGCCGACGGCCGCCCCGGCAACAGGGTTACTCTTGGTTAACCCTTTTCTTTTAGCTCCTCGTTACGAGAACAAGGCGGGGAAAGCGGATGCGGGGGGACTTTAAACTGGATGTGGCGGGCGCGGTCGAGGCCGATCCCAGCGCCATCGTCCAGCTCGAGCGCGAACTGCTCCACGCTCCGGCCGCTCCACCGCGCCGCCACGTGCCGCTGCTGCTCTACGGGGCGCTCGCCTTCTGCCTCGGAATCGCCATGTATCTGGCGGGCGTTCTCCTGGTCTTCCCCCGCTATCTGCTCGGCCTCAACGCCGCGCTCGACCCGGTCAGCGAATGGATGGTCTGGTACAGCGGAGTGCCCATCGTCGCCGGCCTGGGCCTCGCCCTCACCGACCTGCTCCTCTTCTTCGAAGGCAAGAAGCCCGGAACTCCGCTTCGCTATGAGCCGCTCGCCAACCGCTCCGTCACCGTCGCCCTCACCGCCTACAACGACGAGGAGAGCATCGCCGCGGCCGTCGAGGACTTCCGCTCGCACCCGTTGGTCCGCCGGGTCATCGTCGTCAGCAACAACAGCCGCGACCGCACGTTCGAGCGCGCCGAGGCCGCCGGAGCCCTCACCTTCGACGAGCTCCAGCCGGGCTACGGCCGCTGCGTCTTCCGCTGCCTTACCGAAGCGGCCAAATTCGAGGACACCGACCTGGTCGTGCTCTGCGAAGGGGATCTGACCTTTCGCGCCTACGATATCGAGAAGCTGCTCGCTTATGCCCCGCACAGCGACATCGTCAACGGCACCCGAACCGCCGAGCCGCTGCGCCAGCCGGTTACCCAGCTCAGCACCTTCATGTATTACGGGAACGTGTTCGTCGGGAAGCTGCTCGAGGCCAAGCATCTCGGCCGAGGCACCATCACCGACGTCGGCACCACCTACAAGCTCTGCCGCCGCGACAAGCTGCTGGCGCTGCTTCCCAGGCTCGACCCTTCGGTCAACCTCGAGTTCAACGCCCACTTCCTCGACGTCGCGCTCGGCCAGGGGCAGGTTCTGGTCGAATGCCCGATCACCTTCCATCAGCGGGTCGGAATCAGCAAGGGCGGCAATATCAGCAATCTGCGCGGCCTTGCCGTCGGCCTTCGGATGATCCGCGGCCTCGTCTTCGGCTGGAAGGGCGGCGAATGAGCTCGGGCTATCACGACTCGCGTCTCGCCCACGATTCGCGCCGCGACACGGTGTGGAAGGCCCTCTGGCGCTATTATTTCCGAAGGATCGTCCCCAGCGACGGCTGCGTCCTCGACATGGGCTGCGGCTACGGCGAGTTCATCAACAACGTGACCGCCCGCCGCCGGATCGGCCTCGACATGTGGGACGGAATCCGCGAGCACCTCGCGCCCGGGGTCGAGCCGGTGGTGGGCAGCGTCACCGATCTGAGCGGGATCGAGGACGGCAGCGTCGACTTCGCCTTCGCCAGCAATCTGGTCGAGCACATCCCGCAGAGCGACTTCGCCCGGGTTCTGGAGCAGCTTCGCTCCAAGCTGACGGAGCGGGGGACGCTGACCCTCCTCCAGCCCAATTACCGCTACGCCTCGCGCGAATATTTCGACGACTACACCCATGTCGCGGTCTATTCCCACATCAGCCTCGCCGATTTCCTCACCGCCAACGGCTATGAGGTGCTGGAGGTGCGCCCGCGCTTCCTGCCGCTGACCGTGAAGTCGCGGCTGCCGGTGTCGCCGCTCCTGATCGGCCTCTACCTTCGCTCGCCGTTCAAGCCGATGGGCAAGCAGATGCTGCTTCGGGCGAGGCCGCGCCGCGGATGAGCGTGGAGCAGCCGATCGTCGCCGCCAGGGCCGACCGCACCCGCCGCTACGCCGTCGCGGCGATCGTCTTCGCCATGGCCGTCCTGGCCCTCGACGCCGCCCGCCTGTTCGCCGCCGGCGACGCCGCGGTCCGGTTTCCCTGGGAGCTGGATTATGGCGAGGGCATCGTCTGGGAGCAGATGCGCCTGATGCTGTCGGGCCAGGGCTATGGGTCGATCGACGGCCTCCCCGCCATCGTCTTCCACTACCCGCCCGTGTTCCACATGGCGACCGCGGCGCTGGCCGGCGCCACCGGGCTCGACCCGCTCGCCGCGGGCCGGCTGGTTTCGCTCCTTTCCACTCTCCTGACGGGCGTCTTCGCCGGCCTCATCGCGGCGAAGACGGTTCGGGCGGAATCCTCGGCGGCGGTCGCCGCCCTGAGCGGCGCGGTGGGCGGGCTGGCCGTGTTCAGCCTTTGGCCGGTCGTCCATTGGGCGCCGCTGATGCGGGTGGACATGCTGGCGACGGCGCTCAGCTTCGCCGGCGTCTACGCCGCCATGCTGGCGCTTAAGCGACCGCCGCTGATCCTCCTGGCCGCCGCCTGCTTCGTCGCCGCCGTCTATACCAAGCAGACCTCGATCGTGGCTCCGGGCGCCGTCTTCCTCACCTTCCTTGTCGTCCGGCCGAGACTGGCCTGGGCCTGCGCGGGCTTTTGCATCGTCCTCGGCCTGGCCGCGCTCGGAGCGCTCGCCTGGGCGACCGACGGCGGCTTCATCCGCCACATCTTCCTCTACAACGTGAACCGGTTCGAAGCCTGGCGGCTGCTCCTGTTCAAGGACGTCGTCCTGGGCCATATCTTTTATTTCGCGGTGCTCGCCATCGGCCTCGCCGCCCGCCTCAAGGCCAGGCTGCCCTTCTATCGAGGCTGCGGCAACGTCGCCGGGCTTCGGGAGCGGCTCGCCTCGGCGCCCGCCGACGCCCTGCTGCTCCTCGTCCTCGTCTATGCGCTGCTGGCGGGCCTGATGACGCTCAGCGTCGCCAAGTCCGGCTCCAACGTCAATTATTTCATCGAGTGGATGGCGGTGCTCGCGATCCTCCTTGGAATATTCGTCAGGGACGCCGCGGCGGCCGCTGCCGGGGCCGTCTCGGGCGCAGGGTCGAGGCGCCTGTTCGCCCAGCCCGCGCTAATGCCCCTGCTGATCGGCCTTCAGGCGCTGACCCTCGCCTCGCCGCCGGCCCGAACCGAGGCCCGCGCCCAATCGCGTGTCGCCGAGCTTGAGCAGCTGAGCCTCATGGTGCGCGAGGCGGACCGCCCGATCATCTCGGACGACATGGTCCTTCTCCGCCGCTCGGGCGTTCCGGTGCAGTGGGAGCCGGCGATCTTCGCCGAGCTCGCGAGCACCGGCGCCTGGGACGAACGCGGCTTCGTGGAGCGGGTCCGCTCCGGCCAGTTCGCTTTCTTCGTCACCGCCGGCACACGGGGGCAGCGTCTCTTCGACAGCCGCTACAATCCCGCCGTCGCGGACGCGATCTCCGCCGCTTATCCGGTGCGCCGCAAGCTGGCCGGCTTCACGATCCACCTGCCCGCGGGAGCGGTGAAGTGAGCGAGGCGCCGGCCCGGCCCGCGATGGAGCACGAACCGGTGAGGCAGGTCCTGCTGGGCACCGTCCTCTTCGTCTTCTGCGCGTCCCTCTTGCTGCCGCCGCTGCTGAGCATGCGGCTCCACGGCAGCTTCTACGCCGCGCCGATGGCGGTGTTCGGGCCGTTCGCGCTCCTCATTCCCTTCCTGGCCTGGCGGCGGATGGACCGCCTCAAGGCGGCGATCGAGCTGTTTCTGCTGGCGTTCCTGGCCTCGCTCGCCGTACTCGCCCTCACTTATGCCGCGATGCGGCTCCGCTTTCCGCTGGCGGATTCCGGCCTCGCCGCCGCCGACGCCCTGATCGGCTATCACAGCCCGAGCGTCGTCGCCTGGCTGGAGACCCAGCCGCGCCTGGCCCGGATCCTCGGCGCCACCTACGGCAGCTTCATGCCCCAGCTCCTCCTGCTGCCGGTCCTGCTCTGCGTCTCGGGCCGGGTCGCAAGGGGCTACGGGATGGTCCTGGGCTATCTGCTGCTCGGGATCTTCGGTTCGGTGATCTGCGCCTTCTTCCCGTCGGAAGGCGCCTATGTCCATTACGGCCTGGCCGCGAGCGACTTCAGCGGGGTCAATCCCAAGATGGGCTATCTCTTCCTGGACAGCTTCCACGCCGTCCGCGACGATCCCTATTTCACGCTCGAGCTCGGCAACGCGGCCGGGATCGTCACCTTCCCGTCCGGCCACGCCGGAGCGGCGATCCTTTGCGCCTGGGCCGCCTGGGGATGGCGGTGGATGCGCTGGCCGTTCCTGGTCCTGAACCTGGGCATGTATCTTTCGGCTCTGTCCCACGGCGCCCATTATCTGATCGACGTCGCCGGCGGTACGGCCGTTGCCCTGCTCTCGATCCGGATCGTCACGATCGTCATGGACGGCCGCTGGCCCTCGCTGATCGCCGCCACTCGCCGAAGGTTCCGCACCGAGCCGGCCTGAGGGAACGAACCTCCTCTCCCGCTTTTCGCGGGAGAGGGGGACCCAAGCCGAAGGCTTGGGGGGTGAGGGTCTTGCTGAGGTCGGTGTACAGACCCTCACCTCCCACCGCTTCGCGGCGGGCCCCTCCTCTCCCGTGAGGACGGGAGAGGGGTTTATGGGCGTTTAAAGCCTACTCCGCCGCGAGATGCCATTCGGGCGCCTCTTCGATCTCCCGAAGCCGTGCCGATTCCTCGTACATATAGTCTCGGGTCATCGGGATGGCGTCGCGGCGCTTCACGTACTGGACCTGCCAATTGACCATCCCGCCATATCTGAAGGCGGCCTCGGCGCCGGCGAGGTAGAAGAGCCACATGCGGTAGAAGCGCTCGTCGTAGAGCGAGACGATCTCGTCCTTGTGGGCGACGGTCCGGGCATACCATTCGGCGAGGGTGGGCGCGTAATGGAAGCGCATCGCCTCGACGTCGGTGACGATCAGCCGGTGCTTCTCCGCCTGCGTGACGAGCTCCGACAGCGCCGGGATGTAGCCGCCGGGGAAGATGTACTTGCGGGTCCATTTGTCGGTGACGCCCGGCTCGCCCATGCGCCCGCAGCAATGCGAGACCATCACTCCGTCGTCCTTCAGAAGCCGGCGCATGTGGGTGAAGAAGCCGGGATAATGCGGGGTCCCCAGATGCTCGATCAGTCCGACGTTGCTGATCCGGTCGAACTGGCCCTGGACGTCGCGATAATCGAGAAGCTCGAACTTGACCTTGTCCGACACGCCGGCTTCCCGAGCCCGCTCGTTGGAGAAGTCGACCTGGTCGCGGGCCAGAGCCACTCCGAGCACTTCGACCCCGTACATGCGATTGAGATAGAGGGCGAAGCCGCCCCAGCCGCAGCCGACGTCGAGCACCTTCATTCCCGGCTTCAGGTACATTTTCGAGGCGATATGCGCCTTCTTGTCGAGCTGGGCCTTCTCCAGGCTGTTCGACAGGTCGCGATAATAAGCCATCGTATATTGCCGGTCCTCGTCGAGGAACAGCTCGTAGAGGCGGCGGGTGAGATTGTAGGTATGCTCGGCATTCTTGGCCGACCGGGTCTTCCAGTTGATCTGGTCGAGGCGCCCGGCGATCCGGCCGATCGTCTGGCGGACCGGCCCTTTCGGCTTCAGGGCGCCCTGCCGCTCGACGGGGGCGTTGTAGCGGATGAGGAGGACGAGATCGCGCAGATTGCCCTGCTCGATCACCATCCGGCCGTCCATGAAGACCTCGCCGGCGCCGACCCGCGGATCCTTGATGATATGGTTGGCCGCACCCTTGTCGGTGAAGCGGACCCGGACCGGGCCGTGCGGCGCCGGCTGGCCGTCGCCGTAATGATATTCCTTGCCGTCGTGATCGATGACGGTGAGGTCGCCCTTCTGGACGACCTTCCGAAGCATTTTATTGAGCAGCCACATTTCTACTGATCCCCAGTTTTTTCGGCAATGAGCATGGAGGAGGCTGGCCGGTCAAGCGCCTCTCCCCTCTCCCGTTCGGACGGGAGAGGAGGGGCCCGCCGCGAAGCGGTGGGAGGTGAGGGTCTGTACCGCCGACTCAGCAAGACCCTCACCTCCCAAGCCTCCGGCTCGGGCCCCTCCTCTCCCGCGAAAAGCGGGAGAGGGGTTTCATCTCGCCGGCGCCGGCCCCTGCTTCTCTCTCAGCCTCGCCTCGTCCTTCAGCATATAGTCCCGAGTCATCGGCGCGGCGTAGCGGCTGCGCAGATATTGAAGCTGGTAGACGACCATCGCGCCGTCGGTGAACATCGTCATCGAGGCGGCGAGGTAGAACAGGTAGAGCCGGTAGAAGCGCTCGTCGTAGAGGGCGACGATCTCGTCATGCTTCGTCTTGAAGGTCTCGTACCAGGCTCTGAGCGTGTAGACGTAATGGAGGCGCAGCGCCTCGCAATCCGCCATGATCAGCCGCTCGCGCTCGCTCGCCGAGACGATCTCCGAAAGGGCCGGCAGATAGCCGCCCGGGAAGATGTACTTCTGCATGAACCGGTCGGTGGTCCCGGGCTTGCCCATCCGCCCCATCGTATGGACCAGGGCCGCTCCGTCCGGTTTGAGCAGCTCGCGGATCTTGCGGAAGAAGATCGGGAAATGGGCGGTTCCGAGATGCTCGAACATGCCGATCGAGACGATCCGGTCGAACTGGCCGGCAACGTCGCGATAGTCGCACAACTCGAACTTCACTCGGTCAGAGACTCCGGCCTCCTCGGCCCGCTGCCGAGCCACGGCGAGCTGCTCCTTGGAAAGCGTCACGCCCAGCACGTCGACGTCGGCCACCCGGTTCAGGTAGAGCGCCAGCCCGCCCCAGCCGCAGCCGATGTCGAGTATTTTCTGCCCCGGCTCGAGCAGCATCTTGGACGCGATATGCGCCTTCTTGTCGAGCTGGGCCTGCTCGATGCTGTTGGAAGGGTCGGTGAAATAGGCGCAGCTATATTGCATGTCCGGATCGAGGAAGAGCCGGTAGAGATCGTTCCCGATGTCGTAATGGTGGACGACGTTCTTCAGCGAGCGCGACTTCCAGTTGAGCGTGCTCAGGCGGTGGCGCAGCTTGCCGGTCTTCTTCAGGAACTCGTTCGGCCGGGTCCTCTCCTCCCAGCGGCGGTTGCGGCGGATGATCAGGATGAGATCGATGATCTCGCCCTCCTCCAGCACCAGCCGGTCGTCCATCCAGGTCTCGATCGCGCCCATCGTCGGATCGCGGGCGATCTGGAAGGCGACCTTGCGGTCCTTGAGCCGGACCGTCACCGGCTTCAGCTCCGGATCCGGGGCGCCGAAGCGGTGGGCCTTGCCGGCCGGGTCGATGACGGTAAGCTCGCCTTTTCTGATGAGCCCGGGAAGCATCTTGTCGAGTAGCTGCATGGGCGCGCACAATAGCCGCATGCCCGCCGAGCGCAACTCCGTTACGGAAGCGATTTCATCGCGGAGATCGGTGCGCGCCTTCCTGCCAAGGCCGGTCGCTCGAGCCTTGGTCGAGGATATCCTGAACCTGGCAGCCCACGCGCCATCCGGAGGCAATCTCCAACCCTGGCGGGTGGACGTGCTGACCGGGGAGCCGCTCGCCGCGCTCAAGGCGGAGGCGCTGGCCTCGACTCCGGGAGCGATGGAGATCGAAGTATATCCCTCGCCGCTGCCCGAGCCGTACCGGAGCCGACGCTATCGGAGCGGCGAGGCGCTTTACGCGGCGATCGGCATCGGACGCGAGGACCGGCCGGCGCGGCTGGCGCAATTCGCCCGTAATTTCGACGCGTTCGGAGCGCCGGTGCTTTTGCTCGTCTCGATCGACCGGATCTTCGATCGCCCGCAATGGGCGCATCTGGGCATGTTCCTCCAGAATGCGATGCTGCTCGCCCAGGAGCGCGGCCTCGCCACCTGTCCGCAGGAGGCGTGGGCCGCGGTTCACGAGACGGTCGCCCGCCATATCGAGCTTCCGCCGGAGCGGATCCTGTATTGCGGCCTGGCTATGGGCCACGCCGACCCGGACGCCCCGATCAACACGCTCCGGACGGAGCGGGAGACGGTGACGGACTTCGCGAGCTTCCGCGGATTCTGAATCCTCCCCATCGCTTCGCGATGGGGAGGGGGGGGACCACCCGAAGGGTGGTGGAGTCGCCGGCGTCGCGGCACTGCGCCTATTTCGCCAGAGCGAAATCGACCCTTATCTGGACTTCGCGGGTGCTGATTCCGGGCTGAACCGGCGGGGCCGATTGCGCCGCGACGGGAGATGGAGCGGCCTGCTCCATCATGACGGCGTCGCCATCGGGCGATAGGGCGACGCGGCCCCGGCATCGGATATCGCCAGCACCCGGGCCACCTTGAGCCCCGCCGCCTGGGCATAAGCCTCGGCCCGTCCGCGAGCGGCGCGATAGGCCGCCGCATAGGCCGAGCGGCCGGCCTTCTCCGGATCCGAGACCCGCAGGTTCGGCCCGGAAAGCACGTTGGCTCCGGCTTCGGTGATCGCGGCCAGGGCCTCCCCGGCCCGCTTGATGTCGCGAACCTTGATGTCGATGAGGTTGTTGGCCTGGAATCGCCCGCGATTGGGGCCGTAGTCGATCCTCGACAAGCTGATCGAGCGGGTCTGGAGATCGTCCTCCTCGACTCCGAGCCGCTGCAGAGCCGCCGCGACCTTGTTGATCGTGGCGCTGTTCTGAGCGCCGGCGGCGGCCGAGGTGGCCGCGATCGTATCCACTCCGACCGTGAACCGGGCCTCGTCGGGCCGCGTATCGGCCCGTCCCGACGCGGAAACCTGGACCAGCACTTCGTCGCGCCCCACGCCCCGCGGATCGGGAGCCGCTTCCGAACAGGCACCGAGAAAAAGTGCCAGGCCCAAAGCGGAAAGCCGGTTGCGCATGCCATTACTCCCGTCGTTAGTCGCGATATAATATCACTTGGCCGCAGCAGGCCAGCCCTGCCTTGAAATATGGCCTAAATGTGTCTACCTCGCTGTTATGCAACAACTTATCCGCTTTGCAGCGTTCGCGCTGGCCGGTCTCCTCGTGATCCTGCTGGCCGTACCGGCCTCCGCTCAGGAGCAGGCCGAAGGCCAGAGCAAGGCCGATTATCTCGCCTGGCTGTCGCGCGATGCCGGGGCCCGCACCATGGTGCTGTCGTTCAAGAGCTTCCTCGAGGCGGCCGACGTCGACGACGTCGTTCCGACCTGGCAGCTGGTGCGCACCGCGAGCAAGTGGCGCGACTGCGGCGGCCCGCGCTTCGAGGTCGCTCCGGCCGCCGAGTGGGTCAACATCGCCGACACTTTGCGCTTCGTCAAAGCCGAGGTGGAGCCGGTGATCGGGGACGTGCAGCCGGTCTCCGGCTTCCGCAATGCCGAGCTCAACCACTGCGCCGGCGGCGCCAAGGCGAGCGCTCACCGCCATTTCTACGCCCTCGACCTGGTCCCGGTCGACGAGGAGGTGTCGCGCGCCGCCCTGATCCGCGACGTTTGCCGGATTCACAGCGGCACCGGCCGCGAGTTCGGAATCGGCCTCGGCTTCTACTCCGGAATGCGCTTTCACCTCGATTCGAAGGGCTATCGCCGCTGGGGCGCCAACGGCAGCGGAGCGACAAGCCCCTGCGCGACGGGCCATTACGCCTAGCGCCTCAGGCGCTAAATCCGAATCACTCGTCCTGCCGGACTCGATCCGGCATCCCCCATTTTTTCTTCGCTACGGCCGGCAAGGTGGGCCCCCGAGCCGCTCAAGCGGGGCACACCCCTTTTTTGCCCGACGGGGAGCGCGCCGCAACCGCCGATACCGCAGCCGATCCCGAAAAGTCCGGATCGGACCAACTTGTAGGATTATTGCCGGAAAAGTTCTGCTTTTGTTCACTGCATGAACGGTTTCGGGTGGGCGCGTAGAGGAAGCCGGGGGACGGACCCGTGGCCGTCCCCATGCCCGCCCGGGCGAAGCCACCCGGCGCGGTCGAAGGGCCCGCCGGGTGGCTTTTGCCGTCCTGGGCCGTTCGCGAAGCAGGATTTTTGCAATTGACCGATCCATCCCTGAAGTCCGGGCGCGAACCGGATCCGGACCCCGAGATCGAGGCTCGGCTCGATTTCGAGACGGCCCGCCGTCACGACGGCTGGAGCCCCGCCCGCCAGACCGAGCAGCGCCGCCTGAACGCACAAGCCCGGCAAGGGTGGGAGGAGAAAGCGAAAACCGAGTCCGGGGAATGGAGAAAGCGAGAGGGTGGACAAAGCGGCCCGAGGGAAGGCGAGGGAGGCGAGCCGTGAAGTTCTTCGTCCCCTGGGCCGCCGACGACGACCATGCCGAGCAGATCTGGAGCGACTCCCGCGCCGACCTTTTCGACCTCGGCCTCCCCACCACCGAGCGCCGCATCTGGGCCCTCTCCCTCGACGTCCGAACCCCCGCCACCTTGCTCCACATCGGCCGCGAGGTCCCCGAGGAATATGGGCCGGCCATGCTTATCCTCGAAGCGAGCGATCTCGACGTCTATTATGTGTGCACGCCGTGGAACGGGGTGCTGGGCGGGGAGCCTTTCGTGCTCGGCCTGACGAAGCTGGGGCGGGCGATCGACTTCGAGGAGGTGGTGGAGGGCCACGCTTGAGCAGCGCTGTGGACGCGAAGCACGCTATCGGCCGCCGCACGTCCCGTCCCAGTGCCGCCAGAAAATCCCCCTCGAATTCCTCACAGCCATGCCGAACGACGATCAACCCGCCGCTCGAACCCGGCGGCGAGTGACTTCGCCCTTGCGCGCAGCAGGGCGAGCCGACCTTTCGGGGTGCGCGTGTAGACGAGCTTGGAAGAGCCGATTCGTGCCGCGAACAGGGCTGCGAACCGTTCGGCGCCCTGCTGAGTCGAGCCCAGCACGTTCGGCACGGCATGATAATCCCGGCGTTTCTTCCAGAGAAGCCGGCTCTCCCGGATCAGAAGGTAGCGGGGATTCTGCACGGGGCCCAACAGTTCGGCGATGGCGTTCATGACGCAACGCTCCGTGCTCCGGCTCGCTCCGACGAGGACGATCTCTTTGCGTCCATCGAGGCTGGAGAGCATTTCGAACCGCCCGAAGCGCAGATCGTCATCCTCCGCCAACCCCGCTTCATGCAAGGCGACGAGGACTGTTTTCCCGACTTCGTTGAGGCTCCCTTCCAACGATCCGTTGCGCCAGGCGAGACGACCGGCCCTGGCCAGTTTCGGCAGGCTCGCCACACAGGCCGCGCCGGCAATAGCCGTCCAAATGACGCCGATTTCCTGCGCCGAGCTGACATTTCGTAGCGCGTTGGCCGCGGCAAGCGCACCGGCAGCAAGCCCACTCATGACGAGAGCTTGCAGCGTATCGTATACAGCGAGTCGCCGCGGCGCGTAGCTGGGCGCCGCGGTTTCGCGGGTACGCGCCTGCGGCGTCCCCTGGCCCAGCGAGTCCGTCCAGCGGCGGGCGATCTCCACGCGATCGGCGGCCAGCTCGAACGTCTTCCTGTTCGCCTCCGCGAGGCCCATCGCGACGTCGATTCCCAGGCGCCCGATTCCGCTCTCGATCAGATGGGAACGACCATTCGAAATTCCCTCGAAGGCGCGGAAGCGGCGGTCCAGCATCCCCACATCGGAAGCGGCGAGCGACGGGTCGTCATGAAGATAGCCCCAATTCACGGAATCGGCGACCCCCGCAAACCGGTCCGAAGGCTCCACCGTCGCCAGGTGCCAGATGTTGGAGACCTTGCCGGAGTCGGCAGGATCGACCCTGATCGCTCGTCCGCGCATCTGGTTTGAAAGCATGAAGGAAGCGGTGTTGCTCGCCAATATCAGGCTGTTCAGCGTCGGCGCATCCCAGCCTTCTCCGAGGAGAGACTGGGTGCCGACCAGGATCCGAACCTCCCCTCGAGAGAACAGCTCGGTGACCAGATTCATCAGATCGCCCCCGCACGAACCGGAGCCGAGACGAACATGGTCAGGGCAGGCCGCCAGGTCCGATGACCGGATCGAACCGGGATCCAATCCCAGCTCGAAGGCGATCTCCTCGACGGCCTCGACCGCGGCCCGGGGGACCAGCACCAGGCTCCCCGTAAGGATCGCCAGCCGATCCGCGGCAATCCCCTCCCGTCTCAGTGTCTCGAAGATCGGCACGACGCCGAGCTTGGCGGCAACGAATTCTTCCGAGCTGTCCGCCGGCAATTCCCCCGCTCGAATATGATCGGACAGGATCACCATCCGCAGGCCCGGACCGAGGGAAGCATGCTCCGCCCGTGCGATTTCCGCGATGCTGCCGAGCTTCGCGAGGCTCGATGCGAGGAGTCGGAAGATCGACTGCGTGTGGTGCAGGCGAACCTTCCCGCCCTCGATCAAACCGTGCCGGTGCAGCCGATTACGCCAGTGCGTCGCCCAATCGTCTCCGATGGAGAAATTCGGGGTTTGCTTGCTCAGGAGGCCGTCAAGCAGCCTTTCCAGCCAGAAGAGGGACGGAGCCGGCAAATCGTGGGCTGAGACTCCGAGCAGCTCCAACGGAGGCGCCGGCAGCTTGCGGCCCGCGGAGCTCAGCAGGATGAGCGCGGCCGAGAGCATTTCGGGATGATCGAGGATCTCCTCGACGCAGCTTTCGGGGCTCGCGATCCACGGATGCCCCTCCAGGAAGTCGAGCAGGCGCGCATCGCCGCGCAGATCGCCTTGCGATTCGGCGATGGACCGGCGTCGCCGGTCGAGCAGGGCGAGCGCGTCCTCGGTCGGCGCGGACAGGATCACATGATCCTGGTGGGGACACAGGTCCCCGTTACGAACCAGCTCGGGAATTCCGATCTCGTAATCGATGGGACCGCACAGGGTCTCGTAGCGGGCCCATTCGGCGAAGCTCGAATCGTACGGCGGCGTTGCCGTCAGCGCCACGATCCGGACGTTATGGAGCCCCGATGCGAGGGCTTCGAGGCTTCGCCACCATTCTCGTCTCAGGTGGTGGGCCTCATCGAGCACGAGGGTAAGCGGGCCCATTCGATCGAGGGTATCGATCACGGCGTCCAAGGTCTCGCCTCGCCTGAACGAATCGAGGGCCTGATAGGTGGTCAGCGTCAGTCGTCCGGGTTCGGAAAGGTCACGGGAGACCTCACCGGCGAATGGCGGCGCGTCCAGGAACAGGGGGCAGAGCCTTTGCACCCATTGCTCGCGGATCGCGACGGTGGGGGCAAAGACGAGGGCGGGACGCGCCAGCCGGCGAACCGTCTCCAACCCGAGAATGGTCTTTCCCGCCCCCGGAGCGGCCACCACGTGCAGGCGGCCATCGTCCAAATGACCTTCGATCTCCTCCAGGACCCGGGCCTGATAATCGCGCCAGGCACCCTTGAAACGCATCCGATCCTGCATTCCGGCTTTCTGAGGGCGGCCGATGCCGGTGGCAAGGCCCACAGCCGCGGCCGCCTCGCCTGCGCCAGGGTGCCGGCAGCCTCGGAAAAACCGAGCCAGTCGGATTAGATGAACGACGATTCCTCACCTCCGCCCCTCGACCTCCTTCATCTCGAACCCCGCGATCTTCCCGTCCCACCGGCACTGGAAGGACCGCTTCCGCCCCTCCCCTTCGACCGCGCCCCACACCACCACCTTGGCGACGCTTTTATAGACGACGTCGATGATCCGCACGGTCCCGTATTGCGAGGCGTGCACCGTGCAGGCCGCCCGGGCGGCGGGGCCGGGATCCTCCTTGGGCGGCTTGTCCGGCGTGTCGGCCGCTCTCACCGCGGCGCCGACGGCGCCCGCCGCGATCGACGCCGCGCAGCCGCCGAGGGGAAGCGCCGCGAGCGCGAGGACGGGAAGGATCGATCGGCGCATCCTCGGCTCCTTTGCAAAGACCATCGCCCCAAGTGCCACGCCGCCGCCGGCCCGGCAATCGCCCCCCGCGCCGGTCGTCGGGAGGCGGCGCCGTTACGTGATGTTGCGAGGATGCAAGCCGGGACCCGGCAGGCGATAAGGCGGTGCGTTAACCATGGAGTCTTCGGTTATGGGCGTTCACGAAGGCAAGACGTTCAAGAGCCGGGGACGAACCGCCCTGCGCCTCCCGGACGGGCTTCGGATCGCCGCCGGCGAGACGATGCTGATCGAGGCCGAGGGCGACCGGATGACGGTCAGCCGCCTCCCCGACCGCAAAAGGCTCGTCCGCAAGCTTCGCGCTTCGCTCGTCGCACTGGAGGCGATCGGCCGGCCGGGACGCTGAACGGGCTCGCTACAATTCCGGCACCCGCATTGTAGGAGATGTTCCGCTTCCGTTCGCTCATAGGGCGACATTATGGATCCACCCCGAAGCCGCATCCCGATCCGGAGATCGAGGCCCTGCTCCACTTCGAGCCGGCGGCAAATAGGTATTGTGTCCCCGAAAAGGGAGGGGCCCGAGCAGCCACCTTGCTTCCTCCCCGCCCCCCTCGGCCAGGGCGACCGCAGCCCCCAGAAAATCCGAAAATGACCGACCATCCAGTCGACCGGGATCCGTGACAGCCACCAATTTCCTTCGCGGCTTGGCGGCTTCGCGTGAAACCGATCTTCTCCGACATTCTTGACGCACCAGGACCAGCAAAGCGGTCTCATGCAAAGCCGCAAAGCCGCAAAGTCGCAAAGAGTCGGTGCGTCGCTCGCTCGGAAGCTCCACGACGAAATCGCCGAGCGGCTCGGCTTCATGGTCTGCCGCAAATCCGTGTAAAGATCGGAAAACCGGAACGGAGATCGCCATGCTCTTGCTCGCCGCCGCCGCCTTGTCCGCTTCGCTCGCGCCCGCTCATGTCGCAGCCGAAGCGCCCGCGGCCGTGGTCGCCTTCGCGGATGCCTTTGACCGGGCGCAGCTCGCCAAGGACGGGGCGGCGCTGGAGCGGATGGTGGCGGACGAGCTCGTCTTCATCGACGGGTCGGGTGCCCGCAGGGACAAGAAGGCGTTCATCGCCGGGTGGACAGGCCCGGGGGAGCGCTTCGCGCCAATTACGCTGGTCGACCGGACCTTCACCCGGCTCGGCCCGGACGCCTGGATCGTGGGCGCTGAGGTCACCTTGAGGGGCAGCTCGGACGGCAAGCCCTTCTCGAGCCGCTTCCGCTTCGCCGACACGTTCATGCGGACGAACGGCCGCTGGCGGGCCGTGCACATTCAGGTGACTCGCATGCCCTGACCGCTCCGACGGCGTCCTTGTCATCGACTTCACGGAGTCGAAATTTGTGCCGTCGGAAAGGCCGGTTGAACTATGAGTGAAACATGCCCCCCATCTCCTTTCGCCCCCTGAGCCTGGCCGACGCACCTTGCGTGCTCGGCCTCCTACGCCGAGCCGAAGGCGGGCTTGGCCGGCTGCCCGGCGAGATGGACCTGCAGTGGATGGAAGAGGCGCTCGCGGGGGCGCTGGCGGGCGGCCTCGCGATCGGCGCCTGGGACGGGACATGCCTCGCGGGCATGATCAAGGCCAGCCGGATGCCCTCCGTTCAGTTCCAGCACGTGCTTTGGGATCTGACGGTCGCCGTCGCCCCGGAATCGCAGGGCCGCGGCATCGGGTACGGGTTGTTTGCGGAATTGCTCGCGGACGCGGACGCCTTGACGCCGAGAGTCGAGCGGGTGGAGCTGGTCGTCAGGGAAGGCCTGACCCACGCGATCCGGCTCTACGAACGCCTCGGCTTCCGCCGGGAAGGCCGGTTCGAGCGACGGTTCCGGCTGTCGTCCGGCGCTTACGAGGCCGACATCCCGATGGCCCTGGTCCTGTAGCTGACGGTCGGTCGGGTTCCGCGCCTATCTCTGCGCCCCGATCTCCTGGTTCGAGCCCCGCGATCTTGCCTTCCCACCGGCACTGCAAGGACCGCCGCCGCTCCCCCTCTTCGTCATCCTGAACTTGTGTCAGGATCCGGATTCGCGCCGCTCCGCTTTCTGTCGCCTATGCATCGTGCGACTTTCCTCCTCGGCCGGCAGCCCCTGGATTTCTTGAGAGAAGGCACGAAGGCACAACGGCGCGACGTAGAAAAAAAGGGGCTGCTCTACATTGTGCCTTCGCGACTTCGTGCCTTCTCTTTGAAAACCGGCACCTGGGCGCCGGGGAGTGGACGCGAGCGTTCGTCCCACGGCCTGACCTCCGAACCGGCGGCTGACTGGAGCCGGAAGAAATCCGAAAAACAACTGCCTTATAAGCCGCTTCGCTTATAAGCGAGCCGTCGGCGCCGCCCCGCTTTGCCTCCCCGCCCCCCTCTGCTAGGGCGCTCGCAACCCCATAGAAAATCCGAAAATGACTGACCTAAAAAACATACGCAATTTCAGTATCATAGCTCATATCGATCACGGGAAGAGTACGCTCGCCGACCGGCTGATCCAGTCGACGGGCGGTCTCACCGAGCGGGAGATGACCAGCCAGGTGCTCGACAATATGGAAATCGAGCAGGAGCGCGGGATCACGATCAAGGCGCAGACGGTTCGGCTCGATTATCGCGCGAAGGACGGCCACGACTATGTCCTCAACCTCATGGACACGCCCGGCCATGTCGACTTCGCCTACGAGGTCAGCCGGAGCCTGGCCGCCTGCGAGGGCGCGCTCCTCGTCGTCGACGCCGCCCAGGGGGTGGAGGCGCAGACTCTGGCCAACGTCTACCAGTCGATCGAGCACGACCATGAGATCGTCCCCGTCATCAACAAGATCGACCTCCCCGCCGCCGACGTCGACAAGGTCCGCAAGGAGATCGAGGACATCGTCGGCCTTCCCGCCACGGGCGACTGGAAGGACGGGGGGGCCGTCCTCACCTCCGCCAAGTCCGGGATCGGGATCGCCGACGTGCTCGAAGCGATCGTCACCCGGATCCCGCCGCCGACCGGAGACCGCGACGCGCCCCTCAAGGCGATGCTGGTCGACTCATGGTACGACCCTTATCTGGGAGTCGTCATCCTCGTCCGAGTGATCGACGGCGCCATCCGCAAGGGCCAGAACGTCGCCTTCATGGCCGCCGGGACCACCCACCTGGTCGACCGGGTCGGCGCCTTCCGGCCCAAGATCGAGCAGCTCGCCGAGCTCGCCACCGGCGAGATCGGCTTCATCACCGCCCAGATCAAGGACATCACCGAAACGAGGGTCGGCGACACCATCACCGACGCCAGGCGGCCGGCCGCCGCGGCCCTGCCCGGCTTCAAGCTCGTCCAGCCGGTCGTCTTCTGCGGCCTGTTCCCGGTCGACGCCGCCGATTTCGAGAAATTGCGCGAGAGCATCTCCAAGCTCCGCCTCAACGACGCCAGCTTCAGCTTCGAGATGGAGACGTCCGCGGCCCTGGGCTTCGGCTTCCGCTGCGGCTTCCTCGGCCTCCTCCACCTCGAGATCATCCAGGAGCGGCTGACCCGCGAGTACGACCTCGACCTGATCACGACCGCGCCGTCGGTCATCTACAACATCCATCTGTCCCATTCGAAGGAGGACGCGTCCCGGGAGGGGGGGCTCGGCAAGGTCATCCAGCTCCACAATCCGGCCGACATGCCCGATCCGAACCGGATCGAGAGCATCGAGGAGCCGTGGATCGAGGCGACCATCTACGTCCCCGACGAATATCTCGGCCCGATCCTCAAGCTCTGCCAGGACCGCCGCGGGATCCAGAAGAACCTCACCTACGTCGCCGGCCGAGCCCAGCTCACCTACGAGCTTCCCCTCAACGAAGTGGTGTTCGATTTCTACGACCGGCTGAAGAGCATCTCGCGCGGCTACGCGAGCTTCGACTACCACCAGGTCGGCCACCGCGAGGGCGACCTCGTCAAGATGAACATCCTCGTCAACAACGAACCGGTCGACGCCCTCAGCATGATCGTCCACCGGGCGGCGGCCGAGGCGCGGGGGCGCCACATGTGCGAGCGGCTCAAGGACCTGATCCCGAGGCACCTCTTCAAGATCCCGATCCAGGCCGCGATCGGCGGCAAGGTCATCGCGCGGGAGACGATCGCGGCGCTGAGGAAGGACGTGACGGCGAAATGCTACGGCGGGGACATTTCGCGGAAGCGCAAGCTTCTGGATAAGCAGAAGGAGGGGAAGAAGAGGATGCGGGAATATGGCAGCGTGAGCATTCCGCAGGAGGCGTTTATCGCGGCGCTTCGGATGGGGGAGGAGTAGCCGTCACTTGTCCGAGGATAATGCTCCCGATAGGCTGTTGCTGACGAGAGGTGGGCGTGGCGCAGCGAGCTAGAGCACAATCCGTTCGCTTCGACGAACTGCTGGAAGCCATTGCCGAGACAAGGAACGGGCAGGAGGCGTCGATGTACGGCCATCTGCAAGGCTTGTTCGTCCACTTCCTCGGCTATGCCCGCCGCAGCGTGCTTACCGATACGGCCGGGGAAGCAGGTCGACCAGACCTGACCTGCCGCGCGCCGAGCGGGCTTGGAAGCGACGTGGACTGGATTGTCCTCGAAGCGAAGGATCGCACCCACGGCTTCGGCTCCGAAGAGCGGATCGAAGCCATCTTCGCCGAGAAGTCGAAGTATATCACGCCGAACACGGCTTGGTTCGTGATGGCCGATCCCAACAAGATGATCGCGCGTCCTGTTTTCGCGGGCGACTGGAACAGTGCGAACGACATCACCTTCTGGTGGCGCGGCCCGCATCAGGGGACGGCCGAGGAGGCTTTTCTCGGCACCTTCAGCGCCCTCAAGGCGGAGGTTGCGGGCGTGCCGGACCGGCTGAGGCGCTTCAGGGAAGGCGACACAAGCCTGATCGGTACCGAGAAGCTTCTGGTTGCCGATGACACGTCAAAACGCACGCAAAATCGGGCCCTGCTTGCCCGCCGCGTTTTCTATTCGGCGCTGCGGGAAGTCACCCGCTTGCTTCAACAGGCAACCTTGCAGACTTTGCGTGACGCCTGGCCCCAGGTCGAGGCCATCCAGAACGCGGTAGCCGAATTCGAGCGGGAATATGGCCCCTCCGAGTTCAACCCGCACGGACTTACAATCAAGGCGAATCCGAGGCTGGATCAACGGCGCTACGGGGCCGATGTCGCGAAGCTGAACCGGCGGCTGCGCAAGGCGGGGAGCCTGTCCCGGCTGGCGGTCGTCGGCTATCCGCAATTCCGCGCCCGCATCGCTACCGACAATGAAAGCCAGGCGCAGGAAATGTTCGCCACTGAGACGGCGAATCTCGTGCTCGCGCGAGTCCTGCTGATCCGCTTTTTCGAGGATCACGGTTTCTTCGGCAGCCACCGGTATCTCTGCAATGGCGGCGTACGGGCGTTCCAGCGCCTGCGGGAAGTGTTTGAGCAGGGTTATACGCGCCTTCTCAGGCTCGCTTACGAGAAGGCCCAGCAGCTCTACGCGGCCGCCTTCGACGAAACCGAGCTGGACTGGGTGTTCGACGCGCATGACGAGCGGCTGTCGAACGCCATCGAGTGGGCGATGTACCAGCTTTCGCGCTACGATTTCCGAACGGTCAAGGGCGACATCCTGACCGGTATCTACGATCGCTTTCTCGACCGCGACCAGCGCAAGAAGTTCGGTGAATTCTACACGCCGCCGTCCATCGCCCGCTACATCGTCGACCGCCTCGAGCTTACGCCCGAAGATCGATTTCTCGATCCGGCGTGCGGCAGCGGCACGTTTTTGATCGAACGCTACCAGCAGGCGATCGGCGAAGACGCGGACCGGGGGCTTGCGACGTTCCCCGAGGTCGTGGGTGTTGTCGAAGGGCTTGCGGGCAACGACCTCAACACCTTTTCCGCGGTCTTGGCACAGATCCAGCTGCTCTGGCACATCCTGAGCTTTCGCGACGAGCTGCTGGCGGCCGAAGATTTCCCCGACATCGCGATCAGCGACAAGGCGAACAGCATCATTTCGGCCGATGCCGCCGAAGGCGCGCAAGGCCGGTGGGCGGAGCTCGACCGTCTCGATTATGGCGGCGTGGGCGGCAATCCCCCTTATGTGCGACCGGAGCGCAGCGGCGAGGTAAGCGCCAGCACGCGCGCTTATTTCGAGCAGCCGCGCGAACTGCCGGGCACGGGGAAGAGCTGGCCCGGCATTTCGGCCGAAGCTAATCTCTACGCGCTGTTCATCTATCGCGCGCTCACCGACTGGTGCCGCCAGCCGAACAAATGGGGCGAGGGCGCGGGACGCCTCGGCTTCGTCCTACCACTCGCGCTGTGCGGCACGAAAGAGAATGCCGCGCTACGGCGCCTGTTCGGGCCGAACGGCCGATGGACGATCAAGGAGATCATCGATCTCGAGGTCATCTGGCGCCAGGTTTTCGACGCCGACGTGCTGCCAATGATCCTTATAGCGGAAGCGCGCCCACCCCGTCCGCCGATCGGGCCGGACGAACTCGGCGCTGCCGACCTGCCGGCGGATGGAGTCCGGCGCCTGCAGGTTCGTGCCGCCCGTTTGCAGCCCTGGCTCGACGCTCGCGTGGAGGCTGCTGCCCCTGGGCGCCGCTCGGAGTGGCAACAGGTTGCCGAACAGAACCGGCGACGCTGGACCCCCGACCGGGTCGCGATTCGACTGGCCGACAAGAGCATCATCGATTTCGACGAAAGCGGACGACGGCCGACCTTCAGACTCGGCGATGCACCGTGCACCGAGGTCGATTATACGGACCTGTTCACGTCGGATGGCCGAATCGTCACTCGGCTTACGGAAGAGCGGAGGGCGATCATCAAAAAGCTGAGCGCCAATGCGGCGTTTGCCGATGCACTGCAAACCTATTGGTACAAGCAGTCCGGAACGGCGCGAGGCAGCACCTCCCTGGTTCAGCCGACGCTGGAACGAGATCGGTGGGAACGGCGGGAGATGGTCTCACGGGGGATCGTGTTCGCCGGCCGCAAATCATACGCACCGCCGGGTCGAGGACACACGATCTACAAGGCTGAAAATATCCTCGCCGGCGAGATTTATGGCGATCCACAGGACGTGGATGTCGAGATTTCAACCGCTCGCAACCGGTACTTGATGGAATTCCCGGAGATACTGCCAGAGCACCTTTGGGCAGTAGCTCGGATTGCAACGTGCCCCAACGCGGTTCCATTTGATCCAAGAAGGATCGCTTTTACAGATACGGCTACTATCTTCGGACCCCGCAGCGACCTAGTGAGAATGCCGTTCGACCTACTCTTCCTTTCGAGGATCTACCGCTATTGGTATGCGCTGGTAGGGCGTATGTCGTTCAGCAACTCGATGCGCAGCGATATCTACCCCGCGAACCTTCGTCAGTTACCATGGAACGATGCCTTAGCTTTCTCTGCCCAGCCGCTCGAGGCGTTGCGCGAACGGCTGGTCGCGGCCTGCGCTGACGCATTCCGTACCGAAGAGGCGTTGTTCGCCGAGCTCGACACGCTGCCGCTGATGCCGTTCCGAGATGTGGTGCGGCAGGCCCGGGGCAAGGTCGAGTGGTCGGAAAGCTTCAAACGGGCGGCCGAGAAGATCGAGGTGGCGGCCGAGCTGCATCTCGCGCCAACCGACGATGGCGCCTGGCACCTGCAGGTGTCTCCTTATCTTTATGACCATCTCAACGTCTTCGGCGAGGATGCGGCCCGCGGCCTAAAGGCCGCGCTTTCAGTGCGGGCGGGCAAGGCGCTCGACAAGGACATAATCCTCGCCATTCCCATTCCGCCCGACTCGGGCACCCGCGCCGATTACGAGCAAGTGATCGCGCGATTCGGCGGCGCGGATCACATGGCGAGGGTGGAGCAGGTGGTGGATGAGATCGACGCGCTGGTCGGACCGCCACTCGGCCTGAATGACGACGACCTGGCGGCCATTCGCCGCGACATTCTCGAGGACCCGTTCCTCAAGAACATTCAGCCGCGCTGGCCCGGCACCCGCACCAGGCTGCACGGTTACCGCACCGGTCTGGATAGTCCCGAACGATACGCCTGAGCGCAGAAATCTGTGGAGAAGGTTGTGCAGCGATGCGTTCACTGATTCCCCGACCGGACCACTTGCCGTAGATTGCGACGATGGATGATCTGTTCGGCGATGTTCCCCAACCCATCCCGGCGTCCCCGCAGCCGGAGCGCAGGCCTCTGACCGCAGACGATGTGCGCGGACAGATGCTGAGCTTGATCGCGACGGCACGGGCGGCGGACAGCATGCCGTTCGAAGCGACCGAGCTGAAGCGGCACATCGCGCTGTTCCCCATCATGGCCCGGTGGCTGGGAGACGAAGAAGGACAGCAACTCGTTTTCGAGTTCGAAGCGGAGATCGAGCGGCTGCTGGCGGCCTAAAGGCGTAAGGTTCACTTTCAGGAGTACCCACGACCGGAGGCCTACGCATTCGATCGATTGCGTCGGCGCAACTGCAACCGATCATCGGCAGGCCTTAGCTTCTGGCTTCGGCGGGTCCCTCTTCCGTGCGAATGCAGGCGAGGAATGGAGCAAGGTCCTCGCCGCCTTCCGCCGAGGCGGAGTTGCGGGCGTTCGAGCGGGCTATGGCGGGCGGGTCGGCCAAGGAGGAGGAGGTTTGGCTGCCCGTGTACGAGGCTCGGATCGATGCGTTCGGCGCGGCGGTGAGGGGACGATGCTGGCGGGGGATTCGGATTTTGCGGCGTTTGGGTCCAAATTGGAGTTGTTTTTCGAGCATGAGCTGGAGCCGCATTCGGTCGAGGAGGCGGTGTTAGCGGCGATCCGGAAGGACGTGAGGCGTCTCGCCGAGACGGGGTGACTGGCCGCGGCGTCGGCTTATGATGCCGGCCATGACCGAGCCCACTGCGCCTGACGATCAGGACGATGAAGTCCCTCCCCCGCCCCCCAGCGCCTTCGGGCTGCCCGCTCGGCCGGTAGGTTGCGGCCTCCTCGGCGGGGCGCTGTTCGCGTTCGCCGCCCTGCCGGTGGTGCTTCTCATCGTCGCTCCGAACCCTTGCAGCGATTTCGGCGGCGGGGGTTGTCCGTGGCCGCCGGAGGGGGCCGGGCTCGGGCTCGCCCTGACCGCGTGGGCGGGGGCGGCGTTCGGGGTTGCGACGGCTTGGCTGGTGGGGCGGCGGCTGGCTTTGTGGCGGGAGGGGCGGAGCGTGAGGCCGGCGCTCTGGGCGTCGTTCGTCGCCCTCTTCCTGCTTGGCTGGGGGCCGGGGAGCGTGTTGCTGTCGCTGGTGCTTGGAGCGATCGGGGCGGTGCCGGGGTGAGGCCGTCACGGAAGTAAAATCCGTGACGTCGGACGCGCTCGCGTGCCTTTGAGGCCGAGCGCCTCGCCGGCCGGCCTCGCCCTGCTCTTCGTCTATGAATCGGCGGCGCCGTCGCGCCGGCGTTCATGGTCCCGGAGGGCTTCGGCTTCCCATTCCACCTGAGCCCGCGCATCGCGAGCGCATTGCGCGTCGATCGCCGCCTTCTTCTCCGCCGCGCCCTCGCCAGAAAAGCCCTGGCTCGTGGTCAGCGGCTCGGTGGCGAAGCCGTCCTTCTGCTCGAGGAGGTGGCGGGGCGGGTATTCGGGGCGGGGCGGGGCGCCCTGCTCCTCCCAATATTCGCGGCGGGCGCCGTCGAGGAAGATCGACATTCCGGTCTCGGCGATGGCGAGCAGGCCGTAGTCGCCGAGGCGGGCGCGCTTGAGGACCTCCATGCCGTTGCCGCTGACGACGTCCATCGAGACTTCGAGCATGGTCATCTGGCGGAGGTAGAAATCGGCCTCGGCGATCCGGCCTTCATGGCGGCAGCGATGCTCGGCTTCGAGCTTCAGCCGATATTTGCGAATGATGGCGAAGAGCGTGTCGAGATAGACGTCGTCCATCGCCTCCAGCGCGGCGCCGATTTCGAGCGGCGGTGGCGGGGCGGCCTCCGCGCCTGGGCCCGGAGGGGGCTGAACGGCGGCGGTTCCGGACCGTGGCCCGGACCGGCTCGCGGATCGGCTCCACGGCGGGGCGGCGGGGCGCCAGCCGGACCGCTCGCCGGCCACGGCCCGGACGCCCTCGGCGAGGCGGCGGCCGCGTTCGTCGGCGGCCATCGCCATCGCCTCGTCATGGGCGGCCCGGAACCCTTCGCTGCCCTCCGCCGCGAGCAGCTGATCGACACCGAAGGCGGCCTTGCCGACCGCGCGTGCGGCCTGACGCTTCGAGCCGGTGAGCGACAGAGCGGCGATGTAGGCGCGCTGGACCTCGGAATCCCAGCCGTCGGCGCGATTTTTGCGCCGAGGGACGGGCTCGAAATCGAGGAGGGCTCCGAAAGCTTCGAACGGGTCTTCGCCGGCGAGGCCCTCGGCCCGGCAGCGGTCGCAGATGACGAAGAGGGGAGCCGGAGCCGTCATGACGGCTGGAACATATTGCGAACTAAATCCTACATTGCAAATCCTGTTTGGTCCGTTTCGGCGGCATGCTAATCGGCGCGCTCCTGGACGGAAGGGTGAGCGGATGAGGGTTTCGGCATGGGCGGCGGCGCTGCTCCTGGCCGGCTGCGGCGGGGCCGGGGATGGCGGGCGGGCGAACGAGGCGGCTCCGGCCGATCGGTCTGAGGCTCCGGCGGCCGCCCCTGAGGCCGAGGCTCCGGCCCCCGCGGCGGCGGCGGCGCTGACGGCGGAGGGGTTCGGGCCTTTGAGGATCGGGATGACCCGGGCCGAAGTGGTGAAGGCGCTGGGCGAGGACAGCGATCCGGAGGCGGTGGGCGGGCCCGACCCCGAGAGCTGCGACGAGTTCCGGCCGGCGCGGGCTCCGGAGGGGATGCTGGTGATGATCGAGGACGGGCGGCTGACCAGCATCGCTTTGGTCGAAGGGGCCAAGGTCCTGACCGATCGCGGCCTCGGCCTCGGCGCCGCCGCCGCTTCGGTCCGGGCGGCCTATGGCGAGGCGCTTCGGGCCGGGCCGCACAAATATGAGGCCGCGCCCGCCGAATATCTGACCGTCTGGACGAAGAACGCGCCCCGCGGCGACGGCTATTCGCAAGACCCGGCCGCCCGCGGCATCCGCTACGAGATCGGCGCCAAGGGCCGGGTGCAGGCGATCCATGCCGGCGGTCCGAGCCTCCAATATGTCGAGGGCTGCGCCTAATTTAAATCTGCACCCACGTCCCCGGCCTGAGCCTGCGCTCGCCCCAGCGCAGGCCGTCGCCGCCGCCATGGGAGCCTTCGGCGAAGAGGCGAATCGCGGCGAGGCTGCCATAGCCTCCGTCCTGGCGCGGGCCGACCCAGCTGCCGGCGCTGGAATCCCAGATCTTCACTTCGTCCTCGCCGACGAGGAGTGCGGTCGCCTCGTGGTAGATATGGTCGCCGTCGAGCCAGTGGCAGGAGACGTCCTCCCGACCCCATCGGCCGCGCCACTGCCCGGTCGCTTCCGCGCCGTAGCGCTGGACGAGCTGGGCCGGAAAGGCGGTGAGGCCGCGCGCCCGGAAGACTTCCAGCGCCAAGGCGGCGTGGGCGCCGCAGTCGATCGTCTTGCGCCTGACCGCCTCGCACCAGTGCATCGGCCAGGGCGAGGGCCCCCATTTATATTTGGCCCGAAGCCAGCGCGGGCCGCTGGTGAGATCGGCGCCGTTCAATTGCGCGAAATCCATCAGGGTCACCCACTGGCGCGCGATCTCGCAGCACGGCTGGCCGTGGTGGGAGAGGGCGCTGTGCGGGAAATCCTGCCAGCGGTCGCTCGCGAGCGGCGCGGGCTCCGCCGCGTCGGGGCGGATTTCGATCCGCGCCTCAGCCTCGGCCAAATACATAGGACATGCTCCTGTCGTAACCGCCGGCGTCGCAGAAGATGAGCATGTCGCCGGCCTTCGTGCCTTCCGGCAGCGAGACGTTCGAGGCGACGATGTCATGCTCCATGCAGAGCCGGCCCATCAAATGGGTCTTGCCGCGCCCGAGCGGCTGGAGGGCTCCGGTCGTCCCGCACTGGCGAAGGATCCGGTGGGGCTGGAAGGCGTGCATCGGAAGCTCGGCGATCGAGCCGTCGACCACCGCCTCGACATAATCCTCCTCATGCTCCTGGATCTCGAGGATCCGCATGGCGAGCGCCATCGAGGGCTGGGCCATCGCCTTGCCGGGCTCGGAGACGATCTGGCGGGCGCCGGGAAGCAACGCCCTCACCGTCTCGACCGCCCGGGCGAACTTGCTTTCGTCGTCCGAATGCCAGTCGTCTGGGAACCAGCCGCCGCCCATGTCGAGAAGCTCGATCCTGCGGCCGGCGAGGCTTTCGATCGATCGGCACCATTTCAGCATCGATTCGAACAAATGCCACCACATTTCGACCCCGATGTTCGAGCTCGCCATGTGGAAGTGGATCCCGAAGGCGGAGTCCTGCGGAAGCCGGCCCACCGACTCGATCAGCCTGGCGAAGGTCTCCGGGCTGTCGAGCGGGATTCCGAAGCGGGAGGTGACGTTGGGGGTGCGGATCCGGATCCCGACGGTCTTGGCCGACATCTCGCCGGCCTCGATCGCCGCGACGCAGCGGTCGAGATCGGCGACGCTGTCGCAGAAGACGGCGTGCATCCGCGCCTTGGGCATCATCCCCTCGGGCCACCATTTGCCGGGGCCGTTCAGGATCACCTGGTCCGCCCGGAAGCCGATCTCGATCGCCTTTTGCGCTTCGGCGAGGCTGATGCACTCGGCGTAGAAGCCGTTGTCGAGCGCCAGCCGGATCAGCCTGTCGTCGGGATTGGTCTTGATCGAATAGCCGCTCACCACCTCCACTTCGTTGGTGCTGAGCCGGTGAGCGCGGTTCGCGGCGCGCTTGAACAGGCCCTCGGCGGTCTTCTCGAAGAACAGGAATTGGGGGGTCTGAAGCGTATCGAGCGCCATCGCGCCGATGTCGCTGAGATAGGATTCGGGAATCTCCGGCCGGCCGTCGGCTTCCTCCTCGTCCGCTCCGCCGGCCAGCCCGATCAGCTCGGCATCGGCCTTGTGCAGCCGCTCCGCGAGCGAGGTCAGGCCGGAGGGATGCTTCATCGAATGGCCGACCGCGCCGGCGAACGGCTCGGGCAAGTCGGGAAGCGGATAATCGGCGCGCACCGGCACTTCGAGGACGACCCGGGTGAATTCGGTCGCCTCCGCCTCCACCGGCCGGGCCCGGATCCCGGTCGCGCCCTGCACCAGCAGGGCCGGCAGATTGTAACCGCCGATCGTGGCCCCGTGCACCCAGGCCGGAAAGCGCGGGTTCATCTCGAGCAGCCAGCATTGGCCCGCGGCGTCGCGGACCATTTCGAGCTCGCCGCCGCCGGTCCAATTCAGCTCCCCGACGATCCTTCGAAGCTCGCTTTCGAAGGCCGGGTCCACCGGGCCGACGTCGCCGGCCCAGGTCTTGCCCTCGGCGGTGACGTCGCGCTTGCGCATGGCGACGCAGGCGAGAAGCTCGCCGCGATAGGCGGCGAGCATCACCGATTCCTCATAGCCGCCGACATGGGCCTGGAGGAAAAGCTTCTCGGTCGACCAGATTTTGGTGAGCGCGGCCCGGGCGGCGACGAAGCTGTCCCAGCCGGGAACCCTGGCGGCGTCGTAATAGGGGCCCTTCAGCCAGACCCGCCAGTCATGCTCGCGGCAGAAAGCGTGCAGCTCCCAATCGGAAAGGTCGCTCGAGACGAAGGGCGGGATCTTGACGGGAAGCCCCTGGTGGGCCTCGACCGCCGGCTTGGCGATCCGCTTCAGGCCCGCGGCCGGCGGCGCGAGCAGATTGGGGTGGCCGTCGGGGAAGACCGAGGCGAGCCACATCGCCTCGAGATCGCTTCCCGAGATCCAAAGCGCGCCGCCGTCGAGCGTTTCGCGCACCCGATCGGCATAAAGGTCGAGATCGAGCTCGTCCCACGGGCGCTGGATCCAGAGATCGTCCAGGTCCTTCCAATGGATACCGGACACCCGGTTGTTATACTCGACGCCGACCAGGGTCGCGTTGGGATAGCCCTGGCGCAAGGAGCGAACGATGCCGACGCCCGGCTGCGGGTTGCCTCCGCCGTAGAGGCCACTGACATATACTTTCATATTTCTTCCAGGCAGCAAGTATTGCACGCCAGAACGGCGTCTACGAAGCGAGGAACTTGTCGTGTTTTCTGGTAGTTCTGCTAGGGAGCTGCTAATTAGTTAACATAACCAAGACATTAACCAAGGTTAAGATGAGCGAATATTTTATAAAACAACAAAGCAGCAGGCTTGCGGTTCCGCCCCCGGCAGCCGCGCCCTCCTATCCGAGCTATGTGGACTTCGATCCCTTCATCGACGTCGACCGCCTGAAATCGCTGGATTCATACCTTCGCGACCGGCTCCGGCGGCGCGTCGAACGCGCCCGCGACCTGCAATTCTACACCGGGCCCTTCCGGCTCGACGGGCGGGCGCCCGAGCGGCCGGGGCCGCGGATGGTCTATCTCGCCTGCTCGGCGCGCGGCCACGGCCTCGATACCTATTACGACCTCGACGATACCGAGATGTGGCGGCCGAGCGAAGCGGCGGCGGAATTTTCCGAGCTGATGGATTTCATCGCCACCCTGCCGTTCGCGGCGATCGGGCGGATGCTGATCATCTATGACGACAGCGGCCGAGCGGTCCCGGCCCATCGCGACCATGACGACGAGACCCTGTGCCACGAATTCATCTGGCTCAGGACCAATTTCGACAAGCCATTCTATATGCTGGACCCCGGGACCGGCGAGAAGAGCTACGTCGCCTCCCACTCGGCCTGGTTCGATACGGTCAACCAGTTCCACGGCGCCGACGCGACGGCCGGCCTCTCGTTCAGCCTGCGCATCGACGGCCGCTTCTCGGACGGGCTGCGAGCCTGCATTCCCTTTCCCGAGACGGGCCGCGCCGCGGCGCCCGCGCTGTGGGCCGGGGCGGCGATGCGCCGAGCCGAGTGCAACCAAAGCCGGGCGCGGCCTGTTCTCACCTCCGACGGATAGTGGCGGGCGGTTGCCGAAAGGAAGTCCTTGATGTTGCGTTACATGATGGCGGCCCTGCTCGCCTCGGCACCGGTCGGAGCGGCCTCGGCCCAGCCGCAGAAGACGGAAGACTGGGCGCTGGCCGCGATGCCCAACGGCTGCATGGTCCAGGCGGTCTCGCCGCACGGCACGATGCTTTCGATCTGGGCCTTCGCCGGCGAGGAGAAGCTCGGCTTCCTGCTCCAGAACCGGGACTGGGATGTCGAGGACGGCAAGAAGACCGCGCTTCAGGTCGCGTTTTCGGGCGCTCGCGCTTGGCCGGTCGAGGCCACCGCCCGGGCCGATATCGACGCCGACGGACCGGGCCTCTATTTCACCGTCGAGCCGGGCGGCGCCGATCGCGGCGATTTCCTGGCCGCGTTCACCAGCGCCCGGGGCATGAGCATCCGCCGCGACGGCGCCGACGTCGACACCCTGCCGCTCGCCGGCAGCCGCGGAGCGATCGCCAACCTGGCCAAATGCCTCGCCGACCGGTGGAATGAGTCGGGACCGATGCCGGCCGAGACGAAGCAAGCCCCACCGCCCGTCGACGAAACGATCTGATCCGGTCGACCCCGCCGGCCTCGGGGAATTGCGAGGCAATTGCGGGGACACAATACCTAATTGGCTGATCGGCTCGAACGGCGAAACGGCACTCGGCTCGTCATCAATTGCGGGGACACAATACCTAATTGGCTGATCGGCTCGAACGGCGAAACCGCACTCGGCTCGTCATGAATTAGGTATTGTGTCCCCGCATTAGCCGGGATGACGGTCCGCGCCTTACAGGACGGCGGGTGGCGCCTTATTGAAGTAGCTGCCGCCCGGCGCGCCGACGGGGAATTGCGGGAATTGCGGGGACACAATACCTAATTGGCTGTCGGCTCGAACGGCGAAACCACGCTCGGCTCGTCCGTGAATTAGGTATTGTGTCCCCGTATTAGATGGGATGACGGTCCGCGCCTTAGGGGACGGCGAGGGGGGCTTATTTGAAGTAGCTGCCCCCCGGCCGCGCCGAAGCCGAAGGCGCCTGCTTTTCGGGCCGGGGCTTGGGGGGCGGTCGCATCGCGGCGCGCGCGGCCGCCTCGGCGCCGTGGGTGGCGAGCTTGAGATAGGCGCCGTGCGCCCGCCGCAGCCGCTGCCGCTCCGGCTCGCTCTTGGCCTCGCCGAGCTGGGTCAGAGCTTCCTCGGCTTTCGCCTGATATTCCTCGGCCGTGCTCATCGCATCGTTCCTTCGTGACGGGGGAGCTCCGGCCGCTGCCGGGCGCTTGGCGCGAGCGTGGGCGCTTTGCCGGTCACTTACAACCTAAATCCAGGTTAGCGGGACCGGGCGATGAAAGGCGTCATCCGGTCGGAGCGTCAATATCCATTGTCCCTGTTTCCGTTCGCCCTGAGCTTGTCGAAGCCCTTCACTTTCCTTTTCAGAACAAGAAAGAAGGCCCTTCGACAAGCTCAGGGCGAACGGAGGAGGCAACTCGAATCCGATCCAGTGAGGCCTTTAGCCGCAATCGGGGTTGAAGACGTAGCCGGCCGCCCGGACCGTCTTCAGGCATTCGGGCTTGGCCGGGTCGCGCTCGATCTTTCGGCGGATCCGGGCGATCCTCGTATCGATCGAGCGGTCGAACGCCTCCATCTCCTTGTTGTGCGCCAAATCGAGCAGCTGGTCGCGGCTGAGCACCCGGCGCGGATGTTCGGCGAAGCATTTGAGGAGATCGAACTCCATCGAGGTGATCGGAACCTCGGTGCCGTCGGCCTCGAACAGCTTGCGGGCGTCGAGGTTGAGACGGCATTTGCCCATCTGCACCTCGCTGCCCATCGTCGCCGGCGCCTCGCCGCCGCGGCTGGCCCGGCGAAGCACGGCTTTCACCCGGGCCAGCAGCTCTCTCGGGTTGAACGGCTTGGTGATGTAGTCGTCCGCGCCGATTTCCAGCCCCACTATGCGATCCACGTCGTCGCTCTTGGCCGTCAGCATGATGATGCCGGCGTCGCCGAGGCCGCGAATTTCCCGCGCCAGGGTGAGGCCGTCGTCGCCCGGCATGTTGATGTCGAGCAAGGCGAGGTCGATCGGCCTCGTCGCCATCAGCTCGCGCAACGCGGCGCCGCCGTCGGCCTCGCTGACCGAAAGGCCGTTGCGCCTGAGATATTCGGCGACGGTGGAGCGGACGTCCTCGTCGTCGTCGACGACGACGATATGGGCGGCGATATCGTTCATGCCTCTACTTTCGGCTGGAGGATGGAAGCGATCAGGCAGCGTACCCCGACCTTGCTGAACGGTTTCTCGAGCACCGGGCGGCCGCAGGCGCGGAGGAAATCGTCCATGCTCGAGCCCAAAGTGTCGCCGGTGACGAAGCCCATGCGCTCGATGAGGTGCGGTTTGGTCTCGGCGAGCCGGGCGTGGAGATCCGGGCCGCTCACCCCCGGCATTCTCAGGTCCGACAGGATGAGGTCATATTCGCCGCGGTCGAGCGCCATCAGGGCCGCGGACCCGTTGCCGGCGACGGTGACCTCATAGCCCTCGCGCTCGAGCAGCTCGCGAAGGGTCTCGGCGACGTCGGCCTCGTCCTCGACGACCAGAGCCCTGCCGCCGCCGCGCGCCGTCTCGGCGACGGTCTCCGCCGCGATCGGCACCGCGACCGGCCCGCTTTCCGACGCCGCCGCCGGCAAGGCGATCCGGAAATGGGCGCCGCGTCGGCTCGGCTCGAGGGTGATGGTGCCGCCATGGGCCTCGACGATGCCGTGCGAGAAGGAGAGGCCGACTCCGGTGCCGACGCCCTGCGGCTTGGTCGTGAAGAAAGGGTCGAATATCCGCCCCTTCAATTTTTCGGGAACGCCCGCGCCGGTATCGGTGACGTCGAGCAGGACCTCGCCGCTCTGGCTGACCGAGGTCCTCACCGTCAGAGTCTTGTCGAACGCCGCGCCGCTCTGCATCGCGTGCTGGGCGTTGACGATCAGGTTGACCAGAACCTGGTGGAGCTGGTCGCGGTCGCCGAGCACCTTGGGAAGCATCGACCCCAGGGTGACCCGGACCGAGATGCCGGTCGTTCGCAGCCCGTATTCGGCGATCTCCAGCGCCGTTGCGACGACGTCGTTCAAATCGACGAGGCTTCGCTGGGCGTCCTTCTGCCGGGCCATGGCGAGGAAGGTCTGGACGATCCGGGCGCAGCGCTCGGCGGCGGCGGCGATCTTCTTGCCGCGCACCTCGAACGCGGTCCCGACGCTGTCCTCCTGGAGCATCTCGGCCTGGCCGACGATGGCGGCGAGCGGGTTGTTGAGCTCGTGGCTGACCCCGGCGAGGAGCGAGCCCAGAGCCACCAGCTTCTCCGACTGGTGGAGCGCCTCGCGCGAGACGGCGAGCTCCTGCTCGGCGCGCTTGCGGTCGGTGATGTCGACATGGATCCCGGTGACGAGAATCGCCTCCCCCTCGGAGTCGCGCACCACGGTGCCGAGCGAATGGACCCAGCGCGTCTCGCCGTTCGGCCAGATGACGCGATGCTCGAGCGACACGGCGTCGTTGGGGAAGCCGTTGCGGGCGGCTTCGACCACCACGTCCCAATCGTCCGGGTGGATGAAGGCCTTCAGAGTCGTTCCGTCGAGATGCATCTCGCCGTCGACCCCGTAAAGCTCGCGCGAGCGCGCGCTGTACCAGGTCTCGCCGGTCCTCGGGTCGATCGTCCACAGGCCGAGATTGGCGCCCTCGACGGCAAGCTCGAACTGCCGCCGGGTCTCGGCCAGCTCGGCCTCGCCGCGCTTGCGGTCGGTGATGTCGAGGTGAATGCCGGTCACCATCGTCACCGTCCCGGAAGAATCGCGCTGGGCCTGGCCCAAGGCATGGAGCCAGCGAACCTCACCGCCCGGCCAGATCACCCGATGCTCGAGCGAGACCGTCTCCTCCGGAAAGCCCTCCCGATAAGGCTCGCGCACCGTCTCCCAATCTTCCGGGTGGATATAGTCCTTGAGGGTGGCGGCATCGATCGGCATGTCGAGGTCCATCCCCCACAGCCGGCGCGAGGTCTCCGAATGCCAGACCACGCCGGTGCCCGGATCGACCGACCAGAGGCCGAGGCCGGCGCCCTCGACGGCGAGGTCGAGCGCCCGCCGGGCCTCGTCGCGCTCGTCCTCGGCCCGCTTGCGGTCGGTGATGTCGAGATGGATCCCGCTGACGCTTCGGGCGATCCCGTCCGAATCGCGGTTGAGGGCGCCCAATGAATAGATCCAGCGGGTCGAGCCGTCCGGGCAGCACACCCGATATTCGACTTCGACGCGGTCCTCGTTGAAGCCGTTGAGATAGGGGTCCGAGACCTCTTCCCAATGATCGGGATGGACGGAAGCGCGGATGGCGGCGGTGCTCATCTCGGCGTCCGGAGCGAGACCGTACATCGCCTTGGAGCGGTCGGAATACCAGGTGCGGCCGGTCTCCATGTCGAAGGTCCAGGTGCCGAGCTTGGCGCCTTCGACGGCGAGCTCGAGGCGGCGGCTCGATTCGGCCAGCTCGTCATTGGCCTGGCGCGCCGAAAGGTCGCGCGGGCTCAGCAGGAAGCGCCGCCTGCCGCCGATGACGAGCGAGGTGACGCTGATCTCGAGCGGGACGATTTCGCCGCTCTTCATCCGGACGTCGACGACGACCCTCAGCCCGGTGGCGGCGTCGCCGCCTTCGATATAGGCTTCGAGCGCGTCCTCGTCCTCCTCGCGGGAGGCGTTGCGGTCGATGAGGCTCCAGATCGGCTTGCCGACGACTTCGCTTCGGAAATAGCCATAGGCCTCTTCCGCCGCCCGATTGAATTCGAGGATCTCGCCTTTCTCGTCGAGCAGCAGGAGGCAGTTCAGCGAAGAGCTGATCACGCTCGCGACGACGCAGGCGATCTCGCCTTCTTCCACCCTCTCATCCCCCCGGATTCGGCCAGCGGCACCGTTATAGCCGCCCGCGCCGCCCGTAACAATTGACACAATTTTCCCGGCCGCGCGGAATGGCCCGGACAAGTGCCGGCTCCAGAAAGGCGAGGTCGCGGCGTTCGTTGCCGCGCCGATTTTGGAGACTCGAAATGACCGCCATCAACGCCAGGAAAAACCGCCTGCAGCTCGTTCTGCTCGCCGCGGCCGCGCTTGGATCGTCCTCCGCCGTGCTCAGCGGCGCGGTGACCGTCCTCACGATGCAGCAGCCCGCCCACGTCTCGACGCTCGCTTGAGCGGCGCGACCGGGAAGGGTAATTGCAGATGTTTCACAATTTCAACTTCAGCGACGTCCTCGCCAGCTCGGCCAAAGCGGCCTGGCAGGTCGAGGACGTCCTGCCCGCCGGCGCGAAGCTCGACCTTACGCGCCGCTTCATGCCGGAAAGCCTCGCGCGCACCGACGGACTCGCCTTCCTGAGCGACGACGAGAAGCGTGTCCTCAACCAGATCCGCGGCCATGAATATCTGACCATATTCGGCCTCGTGGAGGAGTTCATCCTCCCCTTCGTGCTCGACCACGCCCGCCCGCAGCTGAACGGCGACGACCTCAGGGTCCGCGCACTGCTCAACTTCGCCGGCGAGGAAGCCAAGCACATCCACCTCTTCAAGCTCTTTCACCAGCGCTTCACCGAGGCCTTCGGAACGCCCTGCGAGGCGATCGGCCCGGCCGAGGCGATCGCCGCCGAAGTGCTCGGGCACGACCCGCTCTCGGTGGCCCTCGTCATCCTCCAGGTCGAGTGGATGACCCAGAGCCATTATGTCGATTCCGTCCGCGACGACTTCGCGCTCGACCCCTTGTTCAAGAGCCTCCTCAAGCATCACTGGATGGAGGAAGCGCAGCACGCCAAGCTCGACACCCTGATGGTCGAGGCGCTGGCCGACGGCCGCGACGAGGCCGGGATCCAGGCCGCGATCGACGGCTATCTCGCGATCGGCGCCTTCCTCGACACGGGCTTCGCCGCCCAGACCCGCCTCAACCTCGACGCGTTCGAGAAAGCGACCGGCCGCAAGCTCGGCGACCAGAGGCGCGAGCATCTGCAGGCGCAGCAGCATCAGGCGCTGCGCTGGACCTATCTCGGTTCGGGCATGGTCCATCCCAAGTTCACGGCCACCTTGGCCGGGCTCTCACCCGCCGCCCGCGACCGAATCGCGGCCGTGGCCCCGGCGTTCAGCTGATCACCCCGTGGAGACCTCAAAAATGCTCGATTTCACGACTCGCCCGCCGGTCAACGGCCTCGACCTCGCGGCGCTCGACGAGACCGTCGCCGCCATTACCCAGGACCCCGGCAAGGGCCAGGTCGCCTTTCGGGTGAAGACCGAGTGGAAAGGCCAGACCAAGTCGGAATCGACCGTCGATTCCTATACCCTGGCCGGCGAGATCGTCCCGCGCAGCTTCACGATCGTCGCCGACGAGCCGCACGAATTGCTCGGCGCCAACGCCGCGCCCAACCCGCAGGAGCTGCTCATGTCGGCGGTCAACGCCTGCATGATGGTCGGCTATGTCGCCCAGGCCTCGGTCCGCGGGATCACGCTCGACGCCTGCCGGATCGAGACCGAGGGCGAGCTCGACCTTCGCGGCTTCCTGGGAATCGATGAGAGCGTTCCGGTCGGCTACCGCCGGATCGTCTACACCGTCTTCCTCGAGGGCGACGGCACCCGCGAGCAATTTGAGGACATCCACCAGTCGGTGATGGCCACCTCGCCCAATTATTTCAACATGGCGCAGCCGATCCAGATGGTCGGACGGCTGGCCTGACACCTTCCCTGACCCCTAGGGACACTCGGCCCCGGCGGTGAGAACCGCCGGGGCTTTTTTATTCCGTCGGGCGAAGACACGAGCCGCTTCCGCGCTCCCCCGTCGTCATGCTGAATGTGTTTCAGCATCCAGCGGCGAACCGCCTCGCGGGTGGCGGACTGGACCCTGAAACAAGTTCAGGGTGACTGGTCGGTGAAGTCCGCATGTGCTTTTTGGTTGCCGTGGCGGCCGTGATAGCTCTTCGTCATGGACCGGGTTTCCTTCGCCTACATATTGGCGAGCCGATTTCGCGGCACCCTGTACGCGGGTGTGACGTCCGATCTGATGCGGCGCATATGGGAGCATCGGAACGCCATCCGTTCGCGTTTTCCCGGCCGCTATGCCGTCTACCGCTTGGTCTGGTTCGAGGCGTTCGGCGACATCGAGCTCGCCATCAGACGCGAGAAGCAGATCAAGCGCTGGCACCGGCCGTGGAAGATCAACCTGATCGAGGCAGCGAATCCGCATTGGGACGACCTGGCGGTGACACTTGGATTCGAAAGGCTGCCGGACGAGCCGAGGCGCACCCGTCCGCCCAAGCCGTCATCCTGAACTTGTTTCAGGATCCGGCGGCGAACCGCCTCGCGGGCGGCGGACTGGACCCTGAAACAAGTTCAGGGTGACGGTTGACGGCGAAGACACGCGGCCAATTCCATGCGCCCCCGACGTCATCCTGAACTCGTTTCAGGATCCAGCGACGAGCCGCCTCGTGGGTGGAGACCTGGACCCTGAAACAAGTTCAGGGTGACGGGACGGGGGACGGGGGACGGAAAAAGCGAGGCCGCTTCCGTGCTCCTCCCCGTCATCCTGAACTTGTTTCAGGATCCAGCGGCGAACCGCCTCGCGGGCGGCGGACTGGACCCTGAAGCAAGTTCAGGGTGACGGGACGGGGGACGGGGGACGGAAAAAGCGAGGCCGCTTCCGTGCTCCTCCCCGTCATCCTGAACTCGTTTCAGGATCCAGCGACGAACCGCCTCGCGGGCGGAGACCTGGACCCTGAAACAAGTTCAGGATGACGGTGGACGGGCTGCGGCCCGTCCTGGCCCCCGCCCCCTGTAACAATTGAAACCAAGTTCAACTTGGTGTGGCATTCGGCTGACACAGCTTGCCGCCAGAAGGGTCTCACCAGCCGGGGAGGCTGGAAGCCAGGCAGGAGACGGTTTGTGTATCTGTACCGTGGGACGTGGTCCTTATCCTGCCTGGCACCGTCTTCCCCGGCTGCGCCGGCTTCATCCCCGACGGGATGGTGACGGCGACCAGCCCGGGCACCGCCCGAGAACCTCAACCGATCGACGAAAAGTCTCCGCCCGGCCGTTGCCGGAGCGGTCAGGGAGTAGAATGAGATGAAGACCATATTGTATGCGTTGGCCTCCGTGGCCGTCCTCGCCGCCGCCGCCACCCCGGCCGCCGCCGAAGGTTTCCGCGCCGAAGTGCATGGCGGCTGGGACCATGTCCGCGCCGACGGCCCCGGCACCGCCAACGACGACAGCGACAGCGGCATCGTCTACGGGATCGGCGCCGGCTACGATTTCTCGATCGCCCCGAAGGTCGAGCTCGGCCTCGACCTCAGCGCCGACCTCAGCACGATGGAAGAGTGCGAGAGCGGAGTCATTCTCCCCAATGACCGCGCCTGCCTAGACGCCGGCCGCGATCTCGCCGCGGCGGTCCGTCTCGGCTACAAGGTTTCCGAGCGCGGCACCCTCTATGCGCTGGCCGGCTATACCAACGCCCGCTTCCGCTTCGACTATACGACCCCGGGCGGAGTCACGACCCGCGACGGCCGCAATCTCGACGGCTTCCGCCTCGGCGCCGGCTATCAGCACGACTTCGGCAAGAAAATGTACGGCAAGGTCGAGTATCGCTACTCGAACTACGAAGCCGGAGTGACCCGCCACCAGGCGCTGATGGGCGTGGGCGTGAAGTTCTAAGTCTCCTCTTAGATCCTCCCCGCGATTTCGCGGGGAGGGGGACCGTCCGACGGACGGTGGAGGGGTCTGTGCGCAGGAAGCAGAGGCTCCAAAGGGATCCTCCCGAGGCCTGTGCAGACAACCCCTCCACCATGCTTCGCCTGGTCCCCCTCCCCATCTCGCGATGGGGAGGATTTTTACGTCCGCGCCAATATCTCTTCCGCAACCCGATGGGTGCGCTCGTTGTCGACGTCGATGGCCAGGCGGCCGTCTTTCGCCACCAACGCCCGGATGTTCGCTCCGAAGCGGCGGGAAAAATGGCGGAAGATGCCGTCCAGGGACACAAGTCCGGAGGCATAGAGGAACAAGGCGGTCAGCCCCAGCGCCCGGACCGCGTCGCGCTTGCGCTTGGCGAACTGGCCGCCGTAGCGGAAGCTCTCGATCGCCTTGAAGGCGTCGGCGCTCGTCAGCCAGAACAGGTTGCAATTGGAATAGGCGCCGCCTCGAAACGCGTAGAAGCGGCGCTGGCCGTCGGGATGCGCCGCCATGATGTCCCGCTTCTCGGCCATCATCACGACCCCGTCGACGCCGCGCTGGGAGCCCGCCTGCGCGATGGCTCGGAAACCCTCGACGCTCATCAGCACGTTGTCGGCGGTGCAAAGGATGAGCGGAAAGCCGGTGGTCCGGCTCGCCTCGACGACGCTGTCGACGATATGATGCTCGGCCTCGACCGGAGTCAGCCGGCCCACGGCATAGAGCTGGGCGACGGTCGGTTCGTCGGCGATGATCGCGAAATCCTCGACCGAGACGAAGAGGGGCGATTGCGGGAAAGCCTCGGCGGCGATTCGGAGCACCCGGCCGACCATTGCCTCGCCGGCGACGGGGACCAGCGCCTTATGGCTGACCCCGAGCTTCGCCGCGAGCGGGTCCAGCGTGGCGGAGCGGCGTCCGGCGAGGACGAGGATTCGGGGATGCTCTGCGGTCAAGGGGCTGTGGCCTGGGGAAATTGTGGGTGGGTGCCCGGTGCGGGACGGGGCGCGATATCTGCCCGGGCTCAAGGAAGCAACTCCGGGGGGCTTCGCACGACTGTCGCGAACGGTTCTTCCGTCACCCTGAACTCGTTTCAGGGTCCAGTTTTCAGTCCGCGAGGCGGTTCGTCGCTGGATGCTGGAACAAGTTCAGCATGACGAGGCGGGGGAGGCCGGTTCCGGCGCTTTACGCCGCCCGCCCCTCCATCGCCTTCTGGCGGCGGCGCTGGACGGAGGAGCCCAGCCCGATCGCCTCCCGGTATTTGGCGACGGTGCGGCGGGCGATGTCGAAGCCCTTGGCCCGGAGCCGCTCGACGAGCTGGTCGTCGGAGAGGATCGAGCGGGCGTCCTCGGCGGCGATCAGCGTCTTGATGTGGCTCTTCACCGCTTCGGCCGAGATCGCGTCGCCGCCGTCGTTGGACTGGACGCCGCTGGTGAAGAAATATTTGAGCTCGTAGAGGCCGCGGTCGCAGGCCAGATATTTGTTCGAGGTGACCCGGCTGACGGTCGATTCGTGCATCCCGATCGCTTCGGCCACCTGCCTGAGCGTAAGCGGCTTGAGCTGGGCGACCCCGTGGCGGAAGAAGCCGTCCTGCTGCTTCACGATCTCGCGGCACACCTTGACGATGGTCCGGGCGCGCTGGTCGAGCGCCTTCATCAGCCAGTTGGCGCTGGCCAGGCATTCGCTGAGCCAGGCCTTGGAGCGGCGGTCGGCGCCGCCGGTGAGCTCGGCATAATAGCGGCGGTTAACGAGCAGGCGCGGGAGGGTCGCCGAGTTCAGCTCGATTGCCCAGCCGAAGCCGCGGCGGGCCACGAATACGTCGGGAACCGCCGCCTCGACCCGCTCGCCGCCGGCGAACCGGCAGCCGGGCTTGGGATCGAAAGCGCGGAGCTCGCGGACCATGTCGCCGAGATCCTCGTCGTCGACTCCGCAGATCCGCTTCAGCGCCGAGAAATTGCCCTTGGCGAGATAGTCGAGATTGTCGATCAGCCGGGCCATGGCCGGATCGTAGCGATCCGCCTCCTTCGCCTGGAGGGCGAGGCATTCGGCGAGGCTTCGGGCCGCCACCCCGGTCGGATCGAAGCTCTGGACGATGGCGAGTACGCGCTCGACCTCGGCGAGCGCCACGCCCAGCCGGCCAGCGAGCTCGAGGGCGGAAGCGAGCAGATAGCCGGTCTCGTCGATCTGCTCGACGATCTGGCCGGCGATGGCGAGGTCCGGGCCCGACAGCCGCTCCCCGGCCTGAGCGAGGAGATAGGCGTGGAGCGAGACGTCGTCGGACGCGAAGCTGTCGAAATCGGGGCCCTCGCCTTCATGCCCGCCGCCGCCGGACAGCCCTTCCATCCCGAGGCCGCCGTCGAGGGCCCGGTCGGAGGCGCTGTCCTGGTGGAGATTCTCGTCGTTGACGTCGAGATCGAGCGGCGCCTCGCCCGAGCCGAAATCGTCCGCGGCAGGCGGTTCGTCCGGAGCTTCGGGCGCGGCCTCGGCCGGCGGCGATTCGTCGGCGGCGCCGGCCTCGAGGAGGGGATTGCGCTCGATCTCCTCGGCGATGAAGCTTTCGACCTCGAGGTTGGACAGCGCCAGAAGGCGGATCGCCTGCTGGAGCTGCGGGGTCATCACCAGCGACTGGCTCTGGCGGAGGTCGAGGCGGGGGGCGATGCTCATCCTCTCGTCATCCCGGCGCAAGCCGGGACCTCGGGCCGGAAGAGTCGCGGCGGGTCTTCCCGAGGTCCCGGCTTTCGCGGGATGACGGGTTGAGGCACATACTCCAAACCATCGCTAAAGCTCGAAGCTCTCGCCGAGATAGAGGCGGCGGACGTCGGGGTCGGCGACCAGTTCCTCCGGGCTTCCGGCGAAGAGCACCTGGCCGTCGTAGATGATGCAGGCGCGGTCGACGATGTCCAGCGTCTCCCGGACATTATGGTCGGTGATGAGCACCCCGATGTCGCGATTCTTCAGCTCGATGACGAGGTCGCGGATGTCGGAGATGGAGATTGGGTCGATTCCGGCGAACGGCTCGTCGAGGAGCATGATCGAGGGGTGGGCCGCGAGCGCCCGGGCGATCTCGCAGCGCCGCCGCTCGCCGCCGGACAGAGCCATCGCCGGAGCGTCGCGCAGATGGGCGATGTGGAACTCGCCGAGCAATTGCTCGAGCCGCTCGCGCCGGACCTTCTTGTCCCGCTCCGACACTTCGAGCACCGCCATGATGTTCTGGGCGACGGTGAGGCCGCGGAAGATCGACGTTTCCTGAGGGAGGTAGCCGAGGCCGAGGACGGCCCGGCGGTACATGGGCAGGCCGGTAATGTCCTGGCCGTCGAGCAGGATCCGGCCGCTGTCGGGCTTCACCAGGCCCATCACCGAATAGAAGCAGGTCGTCTTGCCGGCGCCGTTGGGGCCGAGCAGCCCGACCACCTCGCCGCGGTCGACATGGAGCGAGACGTCCTTGAGCACCCGCTTGCGGTCGTAGGATTTGGCGAGGCTGACGACGGAGAGCCCCCGCGCCAGCTCGGCGAACACCTCTGCGGCTTGCGCGCGGGGAAGGGCGGCGGCTTCGTTCATCTCGGCGGCAGACTTAGGCCATGCGGATTATCGGGTAAACTGGCAGGCTTCGTGCATGGATGAAAAAAAAGGCCGAGGGTGGCTTTGTCTCGGCACCCTGAAACCTTCCTCGTCACCCTGAACTTGTTTCAGGGTCCAGTCCTCCGCCCGCGAGGCGGTTTGACCCTGGATGCTGAAACAAGTTCAGCATGACGGTGAGGGATAATCCCGCCGCCCAGCTTAAGCTCAGCCGCCCGTCTTCTGCGGCACCGTGAACCGGCCGGTGACCCGGCCGCCCTGGCTGGTCGTGCCGGGCGGGCCGCCGCCGTCCATCACGGCCCGGCCGCTGTCGAGATCGATGGTGAGCCGGCCGCCGTTCACGTTCGCGTCGCGCTGGACGAGGCTGACGTTGCCGATCAACGTAATGATTCGCGCCTGAGTGTCGTAAATGCCCACGTTCCCGCGCGCCGTTTCCGACGGGCTTTTGACGGTGACCCCGCCGCTGGCGTCGATCCGGCGCAATTGCACTCCGCCGCCGCTGGAATAAGCGACGTTGATCCGGGGGGCGGTCAAAGTAAGCTCGCCCTGGCGGACGACGACATTGCCTGAAAAGATCGCCCGGTCGGCGCGGTCCTGAACCTCGATCCGGTCGGCGGCGACGTCGACGGGGGCGTTGCTGTCATGGCCCTTCAGGGCCGAAGTCTGGCTCGCGGCGGGCCCGACGAAGAGGCCGGCGAGCAGCAAGGCGGGAACGAGGCGCTTCATGCCCTTCATCTGATGCCCCCCTGCTTGATATGCAAGCGCGGACGGCCGGTGAGGACGACCCGGCGCTGCGGCAGATCCACGGCCATCCCGCCGGCGGTGAAGCGGCCGAGCCGCATCTGCCCCTCGACTCCGCCGCCGCTGACGGCCGTGTGTTTGTTGAGGTCGAGCGCCACGTCCCGGGTCTCGAGGCGGTAGCCGTCCGAGGCGGTGAACAGGATCGGGCCGAGGACGTCGACCTTCTGGGTGTCCATGTTGAAGCGCGCCTTGTCGGCGGTGATCGTGGCCGGGCCGTCCTGGAGCTGGATCCGGGCCGACATTCCGCCGATGTCGACCACCGGATCGGACGATTTGGCCTGAACCGCCTGCGCCGCCTGAATGGAGAAGGGGCGGCCCTCGTCGTCGAGGCCTCGATATTCGGCCTTCTGGGTCTTCAGCCGCTCGCGGGCGGTGTCGACCTTGTTCTTGTCGAGCAGGAAGCTGATCTCCTTCTCCTTGGAGAGCGGCGACAGCAGGAGATAAGCGAGAAGCAGCCCGACCCCGGCCGGAAGCGCCACCTTGAGGAAGCGCATGAGCCAGTCGTGAGCGCCTCCCGGCGCCGCCCAGCCGCGCTTGGCGGCGCGCCGGTCGCCGGCGAGATCAGACATGGGCGAGATCAGACATGGGCGAGATCAGACATGGGCGAAGATGTCGACCTCGGCCCAGCCGGCGAGATCGAGCAGCGCCCGGTGCGGCAGGAAATCGAAACAGGCCGAAGCGAGCTTCATCCGGCCTTCGCGCTCCAGCCTTTCGTCCAGCTTCTCCTTCATCGCGTGAAGATAGCGGACGTCCGAGGCGGCATATTCCTTCTGAGCGTCGGAAAGATCGGGGGCGCCCCAGTCCGACGTCTGCTGCTGCTTGGAGATGTCGATCTGGAGCAGCTCCTTGATCAGCTCCTTGAGCCCGTGCCGGTCGGTATAGGTGCGGATCAGGCGCGAGGCGGTCTTGGTGCAATAGACGGGCTTCGCCATCACTCCGAGATAGGCCTGCATGATCGCCAGGTCGAAGCGGGCGAAATGGTAGAGCTTGAGCCGTTCCGGATCGGCGAGCACCGCCTTCAGGACGGGCGCGGCATAGTCGCTGCCCGGACCGAAACGGACGAGATGCTCGTCGCCGCGGCCGTCCGAGATCTGGACGACGCAGAGCCGGTCGCGGCCCGGCAGAAGGCCCATGGCCTCGGTATCGACGGCGACGGGGCCGGGGGCGAGGACGCCCTCGGGCAAATCTTCTTCGTGGAAATGGACTGTCATGGCCTCCGCATAGGCGCAAGCGGCTTAGGGCTCAATCGCTGGTGGCGCGGCACTTCGTCATCCCGGCGAAAGCCGGGACCTCGGGGAGACCCGCCGAGACTTCTCACCCTGGGGTCCCGGCTTTCGCCGGGATGACGGGCAGGCTCGCACTTGATCGATTCGCCCCGCCCCGCCACAGGGGCGCGAACCATCAGGAGCCTTCCCCCATGCCCTCCGGTCTTGCCGCACTGCTCGACGACGTCGCGGCGATCGCGAAGCTGGCCGCCGCCTCGATCGACGATGTCGGCGCCGCCGCCGGCCGCGCCGGCTTCAAGGCCGCCGGCGTGGTCATCGACGACACGGCGGTGACCCCGCGCTACGTCACCGGCTTCACGCCCGACCGCGAGCTTCCGATCATCGCCCGGATCGCCAAGGGATCGTTGAAGAACAAGCTCCTCATCCTCCTGCCCGCGGCCCTGGCGCTGAGCGCGCTCCTGCCCTGGGCGATCATGCCTCTGCTCATGCTCGGCGCCGCCTATCTCTGCTTCGAAGGCGCCGAGAAGGCCTGGGAGGCCGTGTCGGAACCGGATCACAGCCTGGCCGAGGACGAAGCCGAGCTGAGCAGCGCCGAGCACGAGAAGAAAATGGTGAGCGGAGCGGTCCGGACCGACTTCATCCTGTCGGCCGAAATCATGGCCATCGCCCTTGCCGAGGTGGCCTCCGAGCCCTTCTGGACCCGCGCCATGATTCTCGCCCTGGTCGCGGTGGCGATCACGATCGGGGTCTACGGCGTGGTCGGACTGATCGTGAAGATGGACGATATCGGCCTTCATCTTGCGGAGCGGGGCAACCGCGCCGCCAAGGCGATTGGGCGCGGGCTCGTCCTTGCCATGCCCAAGGTCATGGCGGCGCTGTCGACGATCGGGATCGCCGCAATGATCTGGGTCGGCGGCGGAATCATCGTCCATGGGCTCGAAGAATTCGGCCTGTCCGCGCCTGCGCATCTGATCCACGATGCCGGCGCGGCCGCCGGCCACGCGGTTCCGGCCATGGCCGGAGCGATCGAGTGGGCGGTCGGGGCGGCCGGTTCCGGCCTCGTCGGTCTCGCGCTCGGGGCGCTGATCGTCCTCGTCCATCACAAGGTCGCCCGCAGGCATTGAAGCGGCGTCCGAAGCGCCTGTGGAAAAGCGCTCGCGGCTTAAAACAAATTGAGTTATATGAGTCGGCGGTGTGCCATTTTCGGGAGCGCACGAGACCGTTCGCGCGACAGCCCCGCGCGGTGGTTTGCACGTGCAGGCAGGGCCGCGGAAAGTAGGGCCGGGCATGGGATTCGACAGAGGGCGCCGCGGGGAGCGCGGCGGGCGCGGCAGAGACAAGCGCGACGGTTTCGGCGACGAGAATTTCAGTGGATTTGAAGAACGCGGCGGCGGCGG
>Ga0190275_10000038_pt1 | contig 173035 bp, 185 predicted proteins | sample Popmic550T_FD_133745 | JGI IMG/M metagenome (GOLD analysis project Ga0190275, IMG submission 133745) | Populus adjacent soil microbial communities from riparian zone of Yellowstone River, Montana, USA - 550 T | ecosystem: Environmental > Terrestrial > Soil > Riparian zone > Trees stand... | reverse complement strand
GGTCGCGAAATCCATGTTCGGCCCCTCGACGATCGCATCGACCGGGCAGGCCTCCTGACACAGCCCGCAATAGATGCACTTGGTCATGTCGATGTCGTAGCGCGTGGTCCGCCGGCTGCCGTCTTCGCGGGGCTCGGCCTCGATGGTGATGGCGAGCGCCGGGCAGACCGCCTCGCACAATTTGCAGGCGATGCAGCGTTCCTCGCCGTTCGGATAGCGGCGGAGCGCATGCTCGCCGCGGAAGCGGGGCGAGATCGGGTTCTTCTCGTAAGGATAGTTGATCGTCGCCTTGGGCTTGAAGAAATATTTCAGCGTCAAGGCGTGCGCCTTCACGAATTCCCAGAGGGTGAAGGTCTTGATCCAGTGGGCGATGGTCGAGGTCATGAGCCGGGTCTCCGGACGATGCTGCCATATCCGCAGATGCCATAGCCGTTCAGACCGGGCGCCGACGGCTCGCCAATTTGGCGCAGGCGGATGAGCTTCACCGCTCGCGAGCCTTGGGTGTACATCGTCTGGACTCCCTCGGGGCCGCCGCGACGGCTGAACGCGCCGACCTGCCCGCCACGCCCATTGAGCCAGCGGACTTCCATCGTGACCGGGCCGCCCGGCCAGAGCTGAGCGCTCTGCAGCCGTGCGCGATTGCGGTCGACAAGCGTGAAATCCAACCGCATCCGCCGGCCGTCGCTGAGGATCAGTCCGCAATCCTGCGGCCAGCGTGCCGGGTCGAAGGCGGGATTGTCCGCCCCGGCGTCGTGTCGGCCGGCACCGGGCTCTTCGCCCGCGGCCGCCGCCGGACGCTCCTCGCAAAAACCATAAGCGACCGGCAGCGCCGCGCTCCGCCCGCCGCGCCGGGACAAGGTCGTCGCGCGCTGGCGGGCCGCGGATTCAGGCCCCAAATGGAGATCGAGGCCCGCGCTCCCGCCGATCACGAATCCCGTGGTCCCCTGGCGTCCGACGACGCTGTGCGCCGGCCAGGCCGAGCCCGGCGCGGCGGTAAGGCGAATTTCGGCGGGGTTCTCCGTTCCCCGGACGACGAATCCGATCGAGTCGCCGCGCGGCGTCACCAGCGAGCAGACCGGCAGTGTGGGCGCCGGAGCGGCCGCCTGCGAGGCCGCGGCAAGAAGCATCGCCGTCATCGTCATGGCTGCATCTCCCGCGGCGGAAGCATCACGGCGCCGGAGGCGTCGCCGGCAGCGGCCGCCGCCGCCGGGGTCTGGCAGCGGATCGCACCCGACGATCCCTCCATGAAGAAATTGCCGCCGACCCTGGTCGGGCCCAGCAGCCAGGTTCCGGCATAGACGCCCTGCTCGCCCTCGGCGGGGCTCAGCGTGATCCGGGAGGTCTGCCGGCTGAGCGCGATCGTGCCGTCCCGCAGGGTCGCGGTCCAGCGGAGCTGGCGCGGCGAAGGCTGGCTGGACTCGATGCGAAGGCCGCCGCTTGCGTCGGGCGAACCGGAGAAGATTTGGAGCCCCTGTGTCGAGGAGAAGAGCGGCGACCCGTCGACCCGCGCGGAGGCGATCCGGCGGCCGCGCACGTCAAGGGTCAAGACCAGGCGCGTCGGCTCGGCGGCGGCTTCGGCACTGTCGGTCAGCGTGCAATCGAGCCGCATTTCGCCCGCGGGTAATTGGAGCGCGAGCGCGGCAAGGAGCAGGATCGTCATGAGAGCGCCTCCGCGCGGATTTGCGCCGCGCCGGACGGTGTCAGCGTGCAGCTGCCGCGGGCGACGCGTTCGCCGTTGCGATAGCCTTGCAGCCGGGCCGGGCGCCTTGGCCCGCTCGCGCCTTCGATGATCAGCTCCATGCCGCCGCCGGTGCGCGGGTAGGCGATGCTGAGGGGGGCAAAAAAGATGGCGTCGGGCGGGCCCACCATGCCGGTCCGCGCGTCCATCGCCCGGCCGGAAAAGCCGATCTCGCTGTCCGCGATGCGGGCGTCCGGGAAGGTGTAGAGCCAGCGCGTCCCGCGGCCCGCGGCGGCGGCGCTCTCGAAGCGCCGGCCGGTGCCGAAGCTGCCGGAAAGCCTGAATCGGCCGCCGCCCTCGATGTGGGTCATCCGGCAGGCGAAGCCCGGACCGGACCAGTTTTGGGACGGGTGCGGCGCCTCCATCGCCAATGCGGCCAGCGCGGCCAGGAGCAGCGGAGCGGACATCAGCCTCTCCTCCCAAGCCTGACGGCGCAAATCGCATAAGCGTGGCTCGACCCGCTCTGGTTTACCCCGAGATCGTTGAAATTATACGTGCCCACGGCCAAGCTTCGCGCCTCGTCGATATAGCCGATCGTGAGCCCCGTCGGATTGCTCCCGGCTTCGTCGCTGAAGATGGCCGACACCATGATCGGAATGGCGCCTTGCGCTGGAATTCGGGGCGCGCCCATTTCCCTCGACCTCTTCGGGCCGGCCCAGACGATAGCGTCGAGCGGCTCAAAGAGCCGGTCGCCGCCCTCCAGATGGGTGCGGAAACGCGAAACCGCGCCGCTCTTGGTGAGCATCGCGCAAGGAGCGCGACCGTCGGCGGCTGCCACGAGCGCCGCTTCATGGAGCTCGCCGAAGCCGACCGAAGCCGTCCGGCTTCGCGGCCAGGCTTGCGCGCCGCAATAGCCTACCGCGACCGGGAAACCCGTCATTCCCTCCTGTTCCAGAGAGACGTCGACACTCGTGCCCAGGCTGGTCCTGAGGCGGAAGACCAAGGCGTTGGGGAGACCACGGATTACGAAGCGGCGATCCGCTGCCCGAACGAAGGGCGCATTGCGCCCGGGCACGCGCGCCTCCCCGGTCCCTTCGGAGCCCCTGAGCTCGAAGGGAAAATCCAGGCGGGCGCCGTTGACGGCGATGGCGCGGCAATGGAGGCGCGTGACCTCGCCCGCGGCAGGCGTTGCCTGCGCGGCCAGCAGGCTGGCGAGGACGAGAGTCACCAAGGGAGCATCCCCTGCTTCTGGAGCATGAGATAACCCGAGACCAGAAACACCCAGATCAGCGCGATCGGCAGGAAGATCTTCCAGCCGAGCCGCATCAGCTGGTCGTAGCGGAAGCGGGGCACCGTCGCCTTCACCCATGAGAAGACAAAGAAGAAGATGAATATTTTCAGGAAGAACCACAGGATTCCTGGGATGGCATATAAGGGCGCCCAGTCGATCGGCGGGAGCCAGCCGCCCCAGAAGAGCAAGGCGTTCATCGCGCACATCAAAAGCACGTTGCCATATTCGCCGAGCCAGAAGAGCGCGAAGCTCATCGACGAATATTCGGTCTGGTAGCCGGCGACGAGCTCGCTCTCCGCCTCGGTGAGGTCGAAGGGCGCGCGCGCGGTCTCGGCCATGGACGAGATCAGGAACATCACCGCCAGCGGAAACAGCAACGGGTTGAAGCCGAAGCCGTTGATCGTTCCTAAGATATGGCCGCGCTGCGCCTCGATGATACCGGTGAGGTTGAACGTGCCCGCCCAGAGGACCACCGGGATGAGGATGAAGCCGATCGAGACTTCATAGGATACCATCTGAGCAGCCGCTCTCAAGGCGCTGTAAAACGGGTACTTCGAGTTCGATGCCCAGCCCGCGATGATGATCCCGTAGACGCCGAGGGAGGAGATTGCGAGCAGGTAGAGGAGGCCGACATTGATGTTGGCGAGCACCATGCCGGGCCCGAACGGTATCACCGCCCAGGCAATTAAAGCGACGGAGAAGGTGATGATCGGCGCGATCAGGAAGAGGCCGCGATTCGCCGAGGAGGGAATGATGGTCTCCTTGAGGAAGACCTTGAGCCCGTCGGCGAAGCTCTGCAGCAGGCCGAAGGGCCCGACCACGTTCGGCCCCCGCCGCAGGGCGATCGCCGCCCAGATCTTGCGGTCGGCATAGATGATCATCGCCACCGCCAGCATCAAAGGCAGCGCGATCAGCAGGATCAGCACGAGGGTCGCGATGAACCAGCCCCAGCCGGCGCCGAGCAGCCCCTGGAACCAGGCGGTCATTCGCCGCTCTCCGGAGGCTCGGGGCGGCGCGTGTTGCGCCAGATCGCGAGCAGGATATGGGCGGCCACTCCGTTGGCGGCGAGATAGAGCGAACTCTCCAACGCCTGAAGCCACGCGGTGAAGAGCGCGAGCCTGCTGTACGAGTCCATGGCGCCCGCAGAGCCGCCCGCGGCTTCCAGGGCGTTCGCCAGCTGAAGGTGCGTGAGCGCGATCGACCCGATGAAATACAGGATCGCCGCGACATAAAAGAATAGCGGCGCCCTTTGCACAATCCTGGGCAAGCCGTTCATTCCGCCGCCTCCGCATAGTCCGCGCCGTGCAGCAGCTCGGCCGAGCAGCGCTGCAGCGTCGGCGAGGAGCGGGCGATCGGGTTGGTGAGGTAAAAATCCCGGATCGGATAGGCGAGCGCGGTGCCTTTGGCGATCGCGAGCGCCTCGAGCTTCGGCGGCGCCCAGTCGAAGGCCGCGAGGCCGGGCCTGGCGAAGGCCGGATGGTCCGCGAACAGGGCGGCGCGAAGCTCCCCGAAGCTGTCGAAGGGCAGCGGCCGACCAAGCGCATCGGAGAGCGCGCGCAGGATCGACCAGTCGGCGCGGGCGTCGCCGGGCGGATCGACGGCCTTCTCCGAATATTGGACGCGGCCCTCGAGATTGACGTGGATTGCGTGCTTCTCGCTATAGGCGGCGGCGGGCAGGATCACGTCGGCGCCATGCGCGCCCTTATCGCCGTGATGGCCGAGATAGACCTTGAAGCTCTTGGCGAAGGGCGCGAGATCGGCTTCGTCGGCGCCGAGGAGGAAGAGCAGCTTGGGCGCCTTTTCAGCCAGTGACGCCATGCCGCCGGGCAAAGCGTAACCGAGCATCAGGCCACCGGTGCGCGCGGCGGCGGTGTGGAGGACGTTGTAGCCGTTCCAGCCGTCCCGGACGAGATCGAGGCTCTCGACCAGGGCGAGGCTCGCCGCCTGCCCGCCGGCGACCTTCAGGCCAGCGCCGCCGACGATGATCGCGGGCCGCGCCGCCTGCGCGAGGGCGTCGGGCAGCTCTCCGAGCAGCGAGAGATCGTCGCCCAGCCAGGTGACGGGATATGTGAGATCGACCTCAGGCCCGATCGCGAACACTTTGGCCCCTGCCCTTGCCGCCTTGCGGATGCGGGTGTTGACCAACGGTGCCTCCCAGCGCGGGTTGGTGCCGATCAGGAGGATCGCGTCCGCCGTCTCGATGCCGGCGATGGTCGAGTTGAAATTGACCGCGGCGAGATTGGTCGCGTCATAAGCGAGGCCGGTCTGGCGGCCCTCGAGCAGATCCGAGCCGAGCGAGGCGAGCAGCTTCCTGGCGGCATACATGGTTTCCACGTCGACCAGGTCGCCGGCCACCGCGGCAACGCTCGCCTTGGCCTTCTTCGCCACTTCGGCGATCGCGGCGAAGGCCTCGTCCCAGCTCGCCGGACGGAGCCTGCCCGCCTCGCGGACCCAGGGCCGGTCGAGCCGGTTCCTGGTCAGCCCGTCGACCGCGTGGCGGGTCTTGTCGCTCGCCCATTCCTCGTTGACGTCCTCGTTGAGGCGGGGGAGCGCGCGCATCACCTCGCGGCCGCGGGCGTCGAGGCGGATGTTGGTGCCGACCGCGTCCATCACGTCGATCGCGGGCACTTTCCTCAGCTCCCAGGGCCGCGCCTCGAAGCTGTAGGGCTTGGAGACCAAGGCGCCGACCGGGCACAAGTCGACGACATTGCCCGAAAGCTCGCTCGACAAGGCATGCTCGAGATAGGAGGTGATCTCCATATTCTCGCCGCGGCCGACCGCGCCGATCTCCGCGACGCCCGCGACCTGCTCCATGAAGCGAACGCAGCGCGTGCAATGGATGCAGCGCGTCATGACCGTCTTGACCACGGGCCCCATATATTTCTCGGTGACCGCGCGCTTGTTCTCGTCATAGCGATTGTGGCCGCGCCCATAGGCGATCGCCTGGTCCTGCAAGTCGCATTCGCCGCCCTGGTCGCAGATCGGGCAATCGAGCGGATGGTTGATGAGGAGGAACTCCATCACCCCCTCGCGCGCCTTGCGGACGCCGGGCGTGTTGGTGAAGATCTCCTGATTGTCGGCGGCCGGCAGCGCGCAGCTCGCCTGCGGCTTGGGCGGGCCGGGCTTCACCTCGACCAGGCACATCCGGCAATTGCCGGCGATGGCGAGCCGCTCATGGTAGCAGAAGCGCGGAATCTCCTTGCCCGCAAGCTCGCAGGCCTGGAGCACGGTCGCCCCCTGCGGCACCTCGATCTCGACACCGTCGACTTTGACTTTGGGCATAGGATCGCAACCCGGAATCAATCGGGCCCGGAGGGGCCGCGGCCTGCGGTGCCGTTAGCCGCTTAACCCCATGGCCGACAAGGGGCACAGGGGGATTTCGGGGCGATTTCGACGATCCGGCTGCGGAGCGGTTCAACCGCCAGGCGGCGGCGCCGCCGCAGCGACCCGGCTCCATCCATTGTGATCGACGAGGCGATAAGCGGCCAAGGCGAGGATGGCGCGGCCGGACAGGCGGTTCAGGCGGACGCTGCTGCCCGCGCTCAGGCACGAATTGAGCTCCGGCATCAGCGCGCGCAGCGCAGCGCCCTCCTCTTCGCTCGCTGGGCCGGTGCGGAGCAAGGCAGACACTTTCGCCGGCGATGCCCGCACCACGCAAAGCGCCATCAGCTCGGTCTCGTCGCGCGCCGCGATCGACGGGCGAGCGGGATCGAGCGCGACGAAAGCGCCCAGATCGGCCATGGCGCCATCCCGGCGCAGCAGGTATTCGGCAAGCCCGCCGGCGAACAGCACGGCGCCGAAGGCGAGACGCCCGCCGGACGGCACGCAATCCGCATTGTCTCCGGCGAGCCGCAACATCTCGCGCCGATATTGGTCGGTCCGATAATCCAGCGCCAGCAAGGCGCGGCTGCGGCCTCGATGGGACAGCGCGACGCAACTTGAAAATCGGGCGAGGATACGGATCTCTTGCGGGGTGGTCGCGTCGCGATCGAAGCGCGGACGCTGTTGCGCGGACGCGGACGCGCCGAGCGGGGCGGCGGACAAGATCATCGCCAACGACAGTTTGAATAAAGACATACGCCCTCGATTGTGATGGGAATATGATGGATGGTCGGCGATTATTGGGGAGCCGGCGCCGCCGGCGCGGCCGGGGCCGCCAAGGGCGAGGCAGGGCCGTCGCGCTGGACGACCGACCAGCGGTAGAGCGCCTCGGCGAAGAAGTTGCGCATCACCCTGGGGTCGATGCGCAACTGGGAGCCGGCCGGCACGCAGGCGACGAAGGTCGGGTTGAAGGCGGTGAGCGCGGCCGTTTCAGCCGCGCTCCTCGGTTCGGTCGCAAGCAGCGCGCGGGCGAGATCCGGCTGGCGCGGCGTCGCGCAATCGACCAGCGCGAACATCGGCGCGAGGGCTTCGGCGATCTGCGCTTCGGTTCCCGGTCCGGGCCTCGGCAGCGGCACCGCGCCGAGCGCCGGCGAGCGCGCCGCCACCGGTGTGGCGAAGCGGCTTTCGTAGAGGAACTCGGCAACGACGCCCCGCAGGGAAAAGGCCGAGGTCGCGATCGCCTCGCGCAGCCTGAGGCAGCGCTGAGCGACGCGCACGAAGGCGGCCGCCTGGGTCCGTTCCTCGGCCGAGAAGGGGAGCGTCGCCAGAAGCGCGTTGCCGGCGTTCGCGTCGCGCCCGATCGCGCAGGCCACGGCGCGCAGCACCTCCGCGGGCGCGGTCGCGGCGGGGGCCGCCGGCGCCGCCGCCGGCTGGCCGCTCGGCGCCGCGGCGGGAGGCGGCGTTTGCGGCGCACTGCCATATTGGGCCGCGCCGGGCGCCGCGCCCGAGGCAAGCAGGATCGCGCCAAGGACGCCGACGACTTTCTTGATTGGATGCATGGCTGTCTCCGCGTCGCCGCCTCCCGCTGGGGCGGGCGCGCGCCGGACTATCTCATGGCCGGGGCGCGTCGTAAAGCGTCCCTAATTCCTTCGCCGTCCGGGCGGCGGCGACAGCCCGTCGAGCAACCGGTAGAGCGCGACCGCGACCATCGCGCGCAGCCCCACCTGGTCGACTCGGAGGGACTGGCCCTGGTTCACGCAGGCGCCGACCTGCGTCATGACCGGGCGGCGGGCCGTTCGCTCCTCGGCCGTCGCCGGCTCGGTCAGCACCAGGGCCCTGACCGCGTGCGGATCGCGGCGCGCGATGCAGGCGGCGATGTCTTCATAGCCGTTGCGCGGCCCGAGCCCCAGGCGCGCGACGTCCTCGTCGGCGAGCGCGGCGACCGGGGCCAGATCGGCGGTGGAAAAGCGCGCGCGAATCCCGGCCTCGCCAATAGCCCCGGCGAGGCTCTCCGTCGGGAACCGCATCGACAGGCCGGTTCGCCCCATGCAATCTTCGGCGCCCTGGACCCGCCTGCGGACGATCGCGGCCTGCTCCTCGCCGCCATAGGGCGCCGCGACGATCGCCTCGGCGGTGCGCGGCCGGTTGTCGAGGAGGCAGGCGGCATAGGTGCGCATCACCCGGCGCGCGGTGGCCTGATCTTCCCGCTCCTGCGGTGTCACCGCTCCGCGCGGCCCGGATTCGAGGCGCGATCCGATCTCCGGCTCGGCCCCGGCGGCGGCGGGCAGCGCCGGCAGGGCAATGATGGCAGCCAGGACGATTTGGCGCGGGCGCACGGCGTTCAATTGCCAGCCGCGGCCGGGGCGGCGGGCGCGAGCCGCATCAAACCCTCGATCAGGCGGTAACGGAGCAAGGTCGCGCTGCCGTTGAGCCTGGCTCCGGCCGGCATGCAGGCGAGGAATCCGTCTATCAGCGCCAATACCGCCTCATATTCCTGCCGCGAGCCGGGCGTAAGCGGAAGCAGCGCGAGCACCTGCTCCCTGTGCCCGGCGGCATAGCAGCGCGCGGCGTCGCTCAGGTTCCGGACCTGATCGACGGTCGGGGCAGGAAGCAAGTGGCTGGCGGGAACGCCCATGCCCGACCGGTAGACGCCTTCGGCGATGGCGCCGCGCACATAAGAGAGCGGCGCGCTCATGGTGGTGCCGGCCGTAAGGCAGCTCAGATTGTCGCCACGAAACAACCGCCGATAGGTCTCGGCTTCCTCGCGCGACGTGGGACGGGTGGCGAGAAGGGACAGGCTCTGGGCCCGGAGGTTCCTGCCATAGCAGCGCCCGAACGAAGCCAGCTCGCGCATGCCCTCGGCCCGATCCATATATTGGAGGCTCGAGCTTCCCGACCGACCGGTCCCGAGTTGACCATGCGCCGTGCCGGCCATGCCGGTGGCGAGGGCGAGGGGAAGCAGGATCGCGCCCACGGCGCCACGGATCTTATTGATTGGCTGCATTCCGGCCTCCGCGTCCCCGTCTTCCCCAGGCGGGCGCCCGCCGCATTGTCTCACGGCCGCGCCGGCTCGTAAAGCGGCGCGCAAGGCCTATTGGCCCCAGCCATTATGCACCGCCAGGCGATAGGCGGCCAAAGCGAGAATGGCGCGGCCGCCCAGGCGATTCAGGGTGACGCTGCTGCCCGCGCGAAGGCAGGAGGCGAGCTCCGGCCTCAGCGCGCGAAGGGCCGCGCCCTCCTCCTCGCTCGCCGGCGCGGTCCACAGCAGGGCGGTCACCTTCCCCGGCGACGCGCGGACGACGCACAGCGCCATCAACTCGGTCTCGTCGCGCGAGGCGATCGCCGGGCGGGCCGGGTCGAGCGCGACCAGGGGCCTCAAATCGGCCACCGCACCGCGCTCGCGCAGCAGGTTTTCGGCGAGGCCGCCGGCGAACAGCACCGGGCCGAAGGCGAGGCGGCCGCCGAAGGGCACGCAATTCGCATTGTCCCCCGCGAGCCGCATCATCCCATCGCGGTACTGCTCGGTCCGGAAATCCAGCGCCAGCAGCGCGCGGCTGCGCTGGCGATTGGCCGGGCGCCCGGCGACGCATTGCGAGAACCGGGCGAGAACGCGAACTTCGGCGGGAGTGGCCGGATCGCGATCGAAGCGCGGACGCCGTTGCGCGGACGCGGAAGCGGATGCGCCGAGCGCGGCGACGGCGAGGATCGCCGCCAATGAGATTTTGAACAAAGACATGGTCCCCCGAATCGACCGCGACGGCGGTGATGGGCGGCCATCTACTTGATGTTCAACGAGAAAACGAGAACAATTACTCAGCGGCCTCCAGCGCCGCGCCTTGCCGCTCGACGATGCGCCGCTCGAGCTCGGGCCGGAAGTGGCGGATCAGGCCCTGGATCGGCCAGGCCGCGGCGTCGCCAAGCGCGCAGATCGTGTGGCCCTCGACCTGCTTGGTGACGTCCCAGAGCGTGTCGATCTCGTGGATCGCGGCATTGCCTTCGACCAGCCGCTCCATCACCCGCCACATCCAGCCCGTGCCTTCGCGGCAGGGCGTGCACTGGCCGCAGCTCTCATGCTTGTAGAAATAGGAGATGCGGCTGATCGCCTTCACGATGTCGGTGGAGCGGTCCATGACGATGACCGCGGCGGTGCCGAGGCCGGAGCCGAGATCCTTGAGGCCGTCGAAATCCATCGGGGCGTCGATGATCTCGTGAGCGGGGACGAGCGGCACCGACGAGCCGCCGGGGATGACGGCGAGGAGATTGTCCCACCCTCCCCTGATCCCGCCGGCGTGGCGCTCGATCAGTTCGCGGAACGGGATCGACATCGCCTCCTCGACCACGCAGGGCTTCTCGACATGGCCGGAGATCTGGAAGAGCTTGGTGCCCTCGTTCTTCTCGCGGCCGAAGCCTTTGAACCAGAGCGCGCCGCGTCGCAGGATGGTCGGCACCACCGCGATCGATTCGACATTGTTGACCGTGGTCGGGCAGCCGTAGAGGCCCGCCCCCGCCGGGAAGGGCGGCTTCAATCGCGGCATCCCCTTCTTGCCCTCCAGGCTTTCGAGCATCGCCGTCTCTTCGCCGCAAATATAGGCGCCGGCGCCGCGATGGACGAAGAGGTCGAAATCGTAGCCGGACTTGCAGGCATTCTTGCCGAGCAGCCCCGCCGCATAGGCTTCGGCGACCGCGGCCTCGAGCGTCTGCGTCTCGCGGATGAACTCGCCGCGTATGTAGATATAGCCCGCCCGCGCGCGCATCGCGAAGCCGGCGAGCAGGGCGCCCTCGATCAATTTGTGCGGATCGTGGCGGATGATCTCGCGGTCCTTGCAGGAGCCGGGCTCGCTCTCGTCGGCGTTGATCACCAGGAAATTGGGGCGGCCTTCGCCCGGCTCCTTGGGCATGAAGCTCCATTTGAGCCCGGTGGGGAAGCCGGCGCCGCCGCGGCCGCGAAGCCCGGAATCCTTGACGATCTCGATGATCGCGTCCTGGCCGAGCGCCATCAGCTTGCCGGTGTCGTCCCAGTCGCCGCGCGCCTGCGCCGCCTTCAGCCCCCAGGGCTGGAAGCCGTAGACATTGGTGAAGATCCGGTCCTTGTCGTCAAGCACCGGTCGGCCTCCTGAACATCAGGATATAGAGCAGGCCGATGCAGGCGCCGCCGACCCCGGCGGGGATCATCCGTGCCAGCTCCCCCTCGACGCCGAGCGCCGGCAGCAGCAAGCCGCCGCCAATGCCCAGGCACAAGGCCATGATCGCGAGCGCGACCAGCAGGAACCAGGCGACCCTCAACGCGGACCGCCCAGCTTCTTGCGGATCACGACGAAGGCGGCGACCGCCGCGCCCACGAGCAGCAGCACCGCAAGCAGCTTGAAGATGAAACCGGCCACCTTGACCAGGATGAAGACCGCGAGGATCGCGAGGACGATGGCGATGATGCCGCTCATGATGAAATTCCCTTCACTAACCAAGCTCCCCCTCGCCGCAATTCTCGCGAATCGCGCGGTCCATCTCGCCGGCGCCCATCTGCGATTCGACATAGGCCATCTCGCCGTCGACGACGATATAGCGCTCGCGCCGGCCGCGATGCTCGACGTCGCCGCAAACGATCGGCACGCGGCCGGGGTCGATGACGCGCGCATTGGAGAAAACGAGGCCCGGCGGGTTGCGGAGCCGGCGGCGCACGACCTGCTCGGCGAGCGCGCGATCGTCGGCCGGCCGGACCGCTCTGGCCGCGGGCGCCGCGACATTGTTGGCCGGCGCCGGCTGGTTCTGGCAGGCACCGAGCAGGGCCAGAGGGGCATAAGCGAGCCGCGTCACCAGCGGCCCCGGTAATCGTGATTCTCGCCGACCATCTCCTTGAGGCTGGTCGGGCCGCCCTGCGCGCAGCTGGTTTGCCGTTCGATCTGCGGGCCGGGCGCCGGCGTCTCGCCTTTGGCGAGCGCGTCGAGGATGGCGGCCATGGTCTCGAAGGTCAGGTCCTCGTAATTGTCGTCGTTGATCTGCACCATCGGCGCGTTGGCGCAGGCGCCCAGGCACTCGACCTCGGTCAGCGTGAACAGGCCGTCGGCGGTGGTGTGCCCCTTCTTCAGGCCTTTGGCATAGCAGGCAGCGAGCACGTCGTCCGAGCCGCGCAGCATGCAGGGCGTGGTGCCGCAGACCTGGACATGGTGGCGGCCGACCGGGGCGAGGTTGAACATCGTGTAGAAAGTGGCGACCTCATAGGCGCGAATATAGGGCATGGAGAGCTCAGCCGCGACGAACTCGATCACCGGAATCGGCAGCCATCCCTGGGTCCCTGTTTCGGCGCCGATCTGGCGCTGGGCGAGATCGAGCAGGGGGATGATTGCGCTCTGCTGGCGCCCCGCCGGGTAGCGGGCGATGAACGTCTTCGCCATCTTCGCATTCTCCGCCGTCCACGCGAAATTGCCCCAGCGCTCGCGGATTTCGGTGGATGCGGGCGCGCGGCCAGCCTCAGCCATGAAGTGATTCCATTGTCATAGATTCCCTGCCGCGTCCCTAGCCCCGAGCGGCGGGCGCGGCAATGGGAAGGTCATGGCCTGGGCCGACGTCTGGGCGCCGGGCCTGGCGGCCGCCGGCGCGGTAGACGGACGTCGATCGGGCCCGGATACCAGGACGCCGCCAGCATCCCCGCGGGATGATGCCAGAACCGGACGTAGACGCCTGGGTCCTGGGACGCATGGAGCCCCGTTCGCGCGCGGCTCATGCAGACGAAGCGATACCACATTTCGGGCTCGGCACGGATCCGTGCCGCCTCGAAGAGCCGGCAGCCGCGCAACGCCTCAATCAGCGCCTCGGGGCTCGACAACTCGATGGCGAGATTCCCGTCGGAGCGCGACACGAAGCGCCCGACGATGGCCCCCACGGCGTCCGCATCCCCTCGGGTCAAGGCGCCACCGAAGGCATCGCGCTCTTCATTCGTGATCGGCACCCGTGCCTGGGCATGGGCCGTTGCAGGACTTGGTGACACAGCCGCCAGGCCGCACAGCAGCGCTGTCGTCGCGCGAAGGCTCACAGCGTTTCCAGCGTGTCGCGGGTGAGCGCCGATGTCGATTCGCTTCCCGTATTGGGCTCACCCTCGCGGTCCATGATCAGCAATTCGACCTCCTCGGGCGCTACCGGACGGTGCTCGACACCCTTTGGCACGACCAGGAACTCGCCGGGCCCGAGCGTGCGGACGCCGTCGCGGAATTCGATGACGAGCTGTCCCTTCAACACCAGGAAAAGCTCGTCCGTCTCCTTGTGGCTGTGCCAGACGAACTCGCCCTTGAGCTTCGACACCCGCACTTCGTTGCCGTTGTAGCGGCCGACGATGCGCGGGTTCCAGTGGTCGCTGAACCGGCCGAGCTTCTCGGCCAGGTTGACCGTGTCGGGCGAGCGGTTGGTCATGCCTTATCCCAGGTCGTCAAGGCATAGGAGCCAGCACTCCGAATATCCGCGCTGTAAAGCCGGTATCTCACTCCAGTCCTTCAGCGCTGCTCAGCGCAACCGTCGGGATCGCCAAGAGGAGCGCCTGGATTGCCTACCCCGGACAATCTGATCTTTCCACCGCTCTCGCGCATGCCCCCGGCAAGTACCCAGCATCGTGAATTGCCGCCAACCCCCGGAGGACATACCCAGCCCATAATCCCGCCGCCAGCATTCATTGCACGGCAGCGAGATATCAATTCGACGAATTCGGCAGCGGACATCTCCTGACCGTTAACCAGCTTCACTGGCGAATCCAGGAGCTGACGCAACGTGTCGAAATCGCGGGCTTGTGCCGAAGCCACAAATCGCCTTTCGAGTTCGGTCCGCTGACCACGGGCGGGAAAAGATGACAACGCCAGTCCAGCGATCGCAGCCGCGGCAAACAGCCGCCTCACCGATCCACTTCCCCGAACACGATATCGAGCGCGCCCAATATCGCCGTCACGTCCGCAAGCATGTGCCCCCGGCTCATGAAGTCCATCGCCTGGGGGTGGGAGAAGCCGGTCGGGCGGATCTTCACGCGATAGGGCTTGTTGGAGCCGTCGGCGACCAGATAGACGCCGAATTCGCCCTTGGGGCTCTCGGTCGCGACATAGACCTCGCCGGCGGGGACGTGGAAGCCCTCGGTGTAGAGCTTGAAGTGATGGATCAGCGCTTCCATCGACTGCTTCATCTCGGCGCGCCTGGGGGGCACGACCTTGCGGTCGAGGCTGGCGATCGGGCCCTCCGGCATTTCATTGAGGCACTGCTTCATGATCCGCGCCGACTGGCGGACCTCCTCGACCCGGACCATGAAGCGGTCGTAGCAATCGCCCTTGGTGCCGACCGGAATGTCGAAGTCCATCCGGTCGTAGACGTCGTAGGGCTGGGAGCGCCTGAGATCCCATGGAATGCCGGCGGCGCGGATCATCGGGCCGGAAAAGCCCCAGGCGAGCGCGTCCTCCTTGCTGACCGTGGCGATGTCGACGTTGCGCTGCTTGAAGATGCGGTTGTCGGCGACCAGGCTGATCGCGTCCCCGAACAGCCGCGGCAGGCGCGTGTCGAGCCAGTCGCCGATGTCGGTGAGCAATTTCAGCGGCACGTCCTGGTGGACGCCGCCCGGCCGGAACCAGGCCGCGTGCATGCGCGCGCCCGAGGCCCGCTCGTAGAAGTTCATGCAGTCTTCGCGCAGTTCGAACAGCCACAGGTCCGGCGTCATCGCCCCGACGTCCATCATGTGGCTGCCGAGGTTCAGCATGTGGTTCGAGATGCGGGTCAGCTCGGCGAAGAAGACGCGGAGGTATTGCGCGCGCAGCGGCACTTCGAGGCCGAGCAATTTCTCGATCGCCAGCACGTAGCTGTGCTCCATGCAGAGCGGCGAGCAATAATCGAGCCGGTCGAAATAGGGCAAAGCCTGGAGGTAGGTCTTGTATTCGCAGAGCTTCTCGGTGCCGCGGTGGAGCAGGCCGACATGGGGGTCGACGCGCTCGATGATCTCGCCGTCCAGCTCGAGAATGAGGCGCAGCACGCCGTGCGCGGCCGGGTGCTGCGGGCCGAAATTGATCGTGTAATTGGCGATGTCGCTATGCGCCGGGCTGGTGCCCTCCGCCAGCGCCTCCGCCTCGACCGCGTGCGGGATGATGCCGGCATTCTCAGCCATTGCGCACCGTTGCAGACACAGGAACCGTCATTCCAGCGAAAGCTGGAATCCCACTTCCTGAAGGCAAAGAGATTCCAGCTTTCGCTGGAGTGACGGGAGAAGGCGCGCTCATCCCTCCCCCCTCGGCTTGCGCGGCGCGCGGGGCTTGCGGGAGGGCCTGGCGGCGATCGTGTCGGCGGGCTCTCCTGCCCCGGTCTGTGCCCTGCTTTCGGTGGTCTTGGGCGTCGGCGGTGGCGTGGCCGTCTTCGGCGGAGCGGCCTTGTTGATCTCGGCGGAGGTGAGCGGCGTCGGCGCGCCACACGCCTCGGGCTGGGCCTTCTCGTCGCCGGGGATGATATATTCGGCCCCCTCCCAGGGGCTCATGAAATCGAAATCGCGAAAGTCCTGGGCGAGGCTGACCGGCTCGTAGACGACTCGCTTCTCCTCCTCCGAATAGCGCAGCTCGACATAGCCGGTGAGCGGGAAATCCTTGCGCTGCGGATGGCCGCGAAAGCCGTAATCGGTGAGGATGCGCCGAAGGTCCGGATTGCCCGCGAAGACGACGCCGTACATGTAGAAGACTTCCCGCTCGAGCCAGCCGGCGACCGGATAGACATTGGTGACCGTGGGCACGGTCCGCTCCTCGTCGGTCGAGACGCGGATGCGCAGGCGATGGTTCTTGGTCACCGAAAGCAGGTGATAGACCACCTCGAACCGCTCCGCCCGCTCGGGATAGTCGAGCCCGGCGATCTCCATCAGCTGCTGGTAGTCGAGCTCGTCGCGCAGGGTCCGCAGCACCTCCGCCACGTTTTCGCGGGCGACGTCGATCGAGACCTCGCCGACCTCGTCCTTGAAGGAAATGAAGGCGTTGCCGATCGCGGCTCGCACCGCGTCGACGATGCCTTCGCGCGGCTGGACGAGGGGGGCGGGGCTACCCACTGACTTCCCCGACCCGCAAACCGTTCGGGCTGAGCTTGCCGAAGCCCTGTCCTTCACCCTTTCTCTCAAGGAAGAAAAGTAAGCCCTTCGACAGGCTCAGGTCGAACGGTGCGGGAGATAAGGAGGTCTTTGCCATATCTCTACCGCTCGATCGTGCCGGAGCGGCGGATCTTCCGCTGCAATTGCATGATCCCGTAGAGCAAAGCCTCGGCGGTCGGCGGGCAGCCGGGGACGTAGATGTCCACCGGAACGATACGGTCGCAGCCGCGCACCACCGAATAGCTGTAATGATAATAGCCGCCGCCATTGGCGCAGCTGCCCATCGAGATCACGTAGCGCGGCTCCGACATCTGGTCGAAGACGCGCCTCAGCGCCGGCGCCATCTTGTTGCAGAGCGTGCCCGCGACGATCATCACGTCGCTCTGCCGGGGGCTCGCCCGCGGCGCGACGCCAAACCTCTCGAGATCGTAGCGCGGCATGTTTACGTGGATCATTTCGACCGCGCAGCAGGCAAGGCCGAACGACATCCACCAGAGCGAGCCGGTCCGCGCCCATTGGAACAAATCCTCGGTCGTGGTGACGAGGAACCCCTTGTCGCTGACTTCCGACTGGATCTGGTTGAAGACATAGGGGTCGGGCGGGGTATCGCCGGCACTCGCCATCGGCTGCCCCCCAGCGTCGAGGATCACTCCCATTCGAGCGCGCCTTTCTTCCAGGCGTAGGCGAGGCCCAAGGCGAGCTCGGCCAGGAAGATCATCATCGCGATCCACGCCGCCCAGCCGATATCGAACACGCTGACCGCCCAGGGGAAGAGATAGGCCGCCTCGATGTCGAAGATGATGAACAGGATCGCGACCAGGTAGAAGCGCACGTCGAACTGGGCGCGGCTGTCCTCGAAGGCCGGGAAGCCGCACTCATATTCGGTGAGCTTGTCCGGATAGGGCTTGTTGGCCCCGGTCAGCCGCGACACGAGCATCGGCAGCACGACGAAGGCGAAGGACAGTCCGAGCGCGACGCCCAGGAACAGCAGGATCGGCAGATAATCGGCGGCGACGGACGCCATCGGAGACTCCGGTTACCAAGGTTGGAGCGGCTTTAGGACCGGCGCAGGTGCGACGCAAGGCTCTGGCGGCGCGGCTTGAAAGGTCGGGCGCGCCTGCTATCTGCGGCGCCGGGCCGAGAGGGGAATCCGAGACAATGAAGACGCTCGTTTCTAGGCGCGGCCTCGGCCTGTGGATCGCGGCGCTCGCCTTTGCCGCGCTGCTGCCCTGGGCCGCCCCGGCCGGCGCGCAGGGCGCAATCGTCGAGACCCCGATCCAGGGCTTTCCCCGCGCCAAGCTCTATCGGCAGGCCGGAGACGCGGCCCGGCCCGTGGTGGTGATCCTGGCGGGCGCCGAGGGCGGCGACGGCGCCGGGCGCCGGTTCGGGCCGATGCTCGCCCGGATGGGCTATGCAGCGGTGAGCCTGCCTTATTACTCGCCCAATTGGGGCCAATATGGGCCGCCGCCCGAATATCCCGATCTGCCGGGCAGCTTCATCGACATCAGGGTGGACCAGCTCGCCGAACTGCGCGAGGCGCTGCGGGCGATGCCGGGGGTCGACGTCGACCGCTTCGGCCTGTTCGGCGGATCGAAGGGCTCGGAATTCGCGCTGATCGCGGCCAGCCGCTATCCGTGGATCAAGGCGGTGGTGGCCTATACGCCCTCCGATCTGGTCTGGGAGGGCTGGGGCCTGGAGATGCTGGAGGCCGAAGGCACCCGCTCCTCCTTCTCGTTCGGCGGGCGGCCCTTGCCCTTCATGCCCTATCGCGGCTTCGTCGCGGGGCTGCGGGCGGGCGCGGCCGCGGATCTGCGCGCCATTCACGAAGGAGGCCGCGCCGATCATCCCGGGCGCGAGGCCGCGGCGCGGATTCCGGTCGAGGCCTATCGCGGCGCGCTCCTGCTGGTCGCAGGCGATCGGGACCGCTTGTGGAATTCGGGCGGCATGGCGCGCAACATCGTCGCGGCGCGGCGCGCGGCGCGACTGGAGACCGAGGCCCTGCTCTATCCCGAGGCCGGCCACGATCTTGGCGGCGATTCCGCCGAGCCGCGCGAGGATCCGCGCGGCGGCGGCAGCCCGGCCGCCAACGCCCGGGCGCGCGCGGACGCCTGGCCGAAGGTCATCGCCTTTCTGGCTCGGACGCTGGCGCCCTAATTGGACGGGCGGAGCAGGCGGATGGCGGTGGGGCGCTGCGCCCCCTCCCCCTGGAGCGCGCCGGCGGGGCCGTAGCGGTCCCACTGGGCGTCGGCGACGTAGAGGAAGTCGCTGCCGCGGACGATGCCGAGCGTCGGCTCGCCCCATTCGGCATTGTTGCTTTCGAGGACGCGCGCGCCGGCGATTCGGCTGCCGTCGCGGCTCAGAGTCAGCAGCAGGATGCGGCGCGGGTTGGTGCCGTTCTGGATCGCGAGCAGGCCGCCGCGATAGCCGACCAGGCCGTCAATGCCGTCGAGCATCGTCCCGGCGTCGGATTCGAGCCGGCTGACCTGCCCGTCGGCGAGGCTGACCATGGCGAGGCCGTAGCCATAATCGGAGACGTAGAGCCGGCGGCCGCCGGCGGCGAGGACCAACCCCTGCGGGCTGCGCAGCCGGCCGGGGGGAACCAGGACCGAGAGCGCGGCATCGCCGAGCCGGGCGCGGTAGACGGCGCCGCTATTGGGATCGCTCGCATAGACCGTTCCATCTGCGGCAACGACGATGTCGGCCGGCGAGCCCGCGCCTTCGACCGGCACCCGGCGCACCGGGCGCAAAGTCGCGAGATCGACGGCGATCAGGCCGCGAAAGGCGGTCTCGGGCGACGGCGTCTGCTCGACCACGCCGGACGCAAGCCAGAGCAGCCGGCGGCGCGGATCGACGGCGAGGCCGAACAGGCTGCCCGCCTCCAGCCCCTCGACTTCGCGCCAGCCCTGGGCGTCATGCACCAGCAAGGCGCGGCCGACGACGGTGGCGGCGAACAGCCGGCGATCCCGCGAGTCCCAGGCAATGCCCTCGACCAGGCGGTGTGCGGCGGGCACGGTGGCGAACAGGCGGCTTCGCTGGACCCGGGCGCCATTGGCTGCGAAGCGCAGCCGCAGCGCCTCCATCTCGGCCTCGGGAACGTGGGTGGCGAGCAGGTCGATCGTCGCCTGGCTCGGCGCATAGCCCGAGGCGGCGAGGCGCGCGATCCCGGTCCGGACCGTGGCGGCGTCGCCGGCCTGGTGCGCGGCCGCGAGCAGGCGGCGCAGCACCGAGGCGCTGTCGGGGAATTGCGCGGCGAGCCCCGCGGGCTCCTCGGCATGGACCGGCCAGGCGGGGCCCCGCTGCGCGAGCGGCGCGGTGCATCCGGCGAGCAGGAGGAAGGCCAGCGCGGCGGCGCCGCGGCTCACCCGCGCAGCGCCCCGGCGAGCAGCTTGTGCAGCCGGTTGTGGAGCTGATCGTTGCCCGCCAGGATCTGGCCCGTCTCGAGACCCGCGGCGCCGCCGCGGAAATCGGTTACGTAGCCGCCCGCCTCCCGCACAAGAACGATGCCGGCGGCGACGTCCCAGAATTGGAGGTCCTCCTCCCAGAAGCCGTCGAAGCGGCCCGCCGCCACCCAGGCGAGGTCTAGTGCCGCGGAGCCGAAGCGGCGGATGCCCGCGACCTCGGGCGAGACCGCGTCGAGGATCCTGTTGAAACGGCCGATATCGCCATGCGCCTTATAGGGGATGCCGGTCGCGATCAGCGCTTCGGAAAGGTCGCGGCGCGCCGAGACCCGCAGCCGCCTCTCGTTGAGCCAGGCGCCCCTGCCCTTTTCCGCCCAGAAGCTCTCGTCGGTGAGCGGATTGTAGACCAGGCCCTGGGTGAGCTCGCCCCAGCCTTTTCCTCCCGGCTTCGGTTCCTGGACGGCCAGGGAGATGGCGAAATGGGGAATGCCGTGGAGAAAGTTCGAGGTGCCGTCGACCGGATCGACGATCCAGCGCGGCTTCATCGGATCGCCCTCGATCGCGCCGCCTTCCTCGAGCAGCAGGCCCCAGTCCGGGCGGGCGTGGCGCAGCTCCTCCACCAGGGTCGCCTCGGCCTGCTTGTCGGCCATGGAGACGAAGTCGGCGGGGCCCTTGCGGCTGACCTGAAGCTGCTCGACCTCGCCGAAGTCGCGCCTGAGGCGCGGCGCCGCCTTGCGGGCCGCGCGGCTCATGACGGTGATCAGGCCCGAATGGGATACCAAAGCCAGTTCCTCGAAATCCCTCTCCCATTTGGGGAGAGGGAGGGGCCCGCCGCGAAGCGGTGGGAGGGAGAGGGAATGCCCCTAGGGCAGAAAGGCCCTCACCCCAACCCTCTCCCCAAATGGGAGAGGGAGCTAGTCCGCGCGCCTCACATAGGTCTGTTCGTACACGTCGACCACGATCCGGGTGCCCGCGCTGATGTGCGGCGGGACCATGACGCGCACGCCATTGTCGAGGATTGCGGGCTTGTAGCTGGACGAGGCGGTCTGGCCCTTCACCACGGCGTCGGCCTCGACGATCTCGGCCTCGATCGTGTCGGGCAGCTGCACCGAGATCGCGCGCTCGTTGTAGAGCTCCATGACCACGTCCATGCCGTCCTGGAGGAAGGCGGCGGCGTCGCCGAGCAGGTCGGTGGGGAGCGTCACCTGCTCGTAATCGGCCTTGTCCATGAAGGTCAGCTGGTCGCCGTCGCGGAACAGGAACTGGAAGTCCTTGGTGTCGAGCCGGACGCGCTCGACCGTCTCGGCCGAGCGAAAGCGGACATTGTTCTTGCGGCCGTCGATGAGGTTCTTCATCTCGACCTGCATGTAGGCGCCGCCCTTTCCGGGCTGGGTGTGCTGGATCTTGACCGCGCGCCAGATGCCGCCCTCATATTCGATGATGTTGCCGGGACGAATGTCCACGCCGCTGATCTTCATGGGAATGCTCGCTGGATCGGAAGGGTTGGCGCGGCCTTAGCGGCGCGCCCGGCTCGCGGCAAGCAGCGGATAGGGATTGACCGGCGCGCCCTGGTACCAGCGGTCGCTCGCGCTCATCCGGTGGACCGCGAAATGGAGGTGCGGCCAGGCGGGGTGGGCATTGCCGGTGCTGCCGACCCGGCCGATCGGGTCGCCGCGCTCGATCCGCTGGCCGACGGCGAGGCCGGGCGCATAGGAATCGAGGTGCGCGTAATAATACATCCAGCGCCCGTCGCTGGAGCGGACGTAGGCGGTGATGCCGCCGCCGCCGCTGCGGTGCAGCCGCTCGACGACGCCGTCCGCGGCCGCCACAACCGGGGTACCGCGCGGCGCCATGATGTCGAGCGCGTTGTGGACTCGGGCGCCGCCGGCGCGGGGGGCGCGGAAGGTATCGACGATCTGGGCGGCCTGGACGCCGATCACGGGGATGGCGAGGCCGGAGGCCGAGAAGGACGGCATCTCGGGGATGTCCGCCATCTTGGAGCCCGCCGCGCCGAGCGCAACGTCGAGCTCGTCCGGGCTCGGCGCCGGCCCGTCCTCGACGGGCTCGAACGTGTTCGCGGCCGCCGCGACGGACAGCAGAAGGGCCCCCCACAGGCTCATGCCCTCCGAAATAGAGCGGGCGCCCGCCAATGCCCAGCCCGGGAGGGGACGGGTGGAGGATATGCGCGCCATAGCGTTGCTGGCGCGCGATGAAGAGCGTCATGATCCGCCTGTGCGCCCGAGCTGCCGACGGCGGAGGGCGCGCTAGCGGTTGGCGCGCCCGGTCAGCATGGGATAGGGATTGAGCGCCCGGCCCTGCCACCAGCGCTCGTCCGGGGCCATCTCGCGGATCGCGAAATGGAGGTGGGGACCGTCGGGGCTGGCATTGCCGGTGCTGCCGACGAAGCCGATCGGGTCGCCGCGCGAAAGGCGCCCGCCCTCGGCGAGGCCCGGCGCATAGCGGTCGAGATGGGCGTAATAATGAATGAGCCGCCGATCCGGCGAGCGAACGTAGACGGTGATCCCGCCGCCGCCGTGACTGAAGTGCAGCTTCTCGACAATCCCCTCCGCCGCCGCGACGACAGGCGTGCCGCGTGGCGCCATGATATCGATCGCGTCGTGGGGGCGGCCGCCTCCGCGGGCCTGAAGGAAGGTGTCGCTCAGCTGATCGGGGCGGATGCCGGCGACCGGTATGACGAGGCCGGAGCCGGAGGCGGCGGGCGCGCGCGGGTCCGGGGATGTCGGCGCGACCGGAGGCGGCGGCTCGGCGGTCGGAGTGCGGGCGACCAGCCAGACCGCTATTCCGATTATGAGGGCGAGCAGCGCGCCGCGAAAGGCCGTGCCCCCGCGCATCAGGCGCGGAAGGTCGCGGTGACGCCCGCCCGCACCATCTGCGCGAGCCGCGCCGCGTCCCAATTGGTGAGGCGGATGCAGCCATGGCTCTCGGTGCGGCCGATCATCCTGGGCTCGGGAGTGCCGTGGATGCCATAATGCTCGCGCGACAGATCGATCCAGACCACGCCAACGGGGCTGTTCGGGCCGGGCGGCAATGTGACGCTCCGCTCGCTGTCGGAGACGTCCCAGAACAGCCGCGGATTATAATGGAAATCGGGATTGAACGCCGTGCCCTGGATCCGCCATTCGCCGAGCGGGAGCGGATCGCGCTCGCTGCCCATCGTCGCCGGGAACTGGGCGACCAGCCTGTCCTGGGCGTCATAGACCATCAGCACTGCGTCCGACTTGTCGACGACGATTCGCGCGGCCCGGGGCTGCTCGCTGGCGACGCCGAGCGAGATCAGGGTGCCGACCCAGCCGCGCGCAGCCTCGGCGTTGGGGGCGACCCGGTCGTTGCCGACATTGGGGACCGTGATCCGCGCGCCCGCGCGGGGCGCGAAGCCGGGGTCCGGATTGAGCGCGCGAATCGTCTCCGGAGTGGTGTGGAAGCGCTCGGCGAGCTTTTCCATCAGGTCGGCATAGCCGAGCGAGGCAAGCCGCGCCTGCTGCTCGGGCTCGCGGGGAAGCGGGCCGGGGAACGGGCCGCGGGCGAAGTCCTCGCCGATCACGATTGTCCGCGTCGACGGGATCCGCTCCCATCGGACAAGCGCGGCGCGCGTCGGCGCGTCGAGACGGCCGGTCGGCTCGAGGCGATTGGCCTGCTGGAACCCGCGCACGGCGCCCGTAAAGGAACGCCCTTCCTTGCCGTCGATCACACCGGAGGAGAAGCCGAGCCGCTCGAGCACCACCTGCGCCTGCATGATCGGCCGAGGCTCCGGAGCATCGGCGGCGCGGAGCAATGCCTGATCGTCGGACGGGAAGACCGCCTGCGAGCTCGCGGGAGCCTGGGCCGGCGGCGGGGAGCGATTTGCCTGCGGCGCCCCAGGCGATGACTGATCGGCGACCTTGAAGACGCCGAACCAGAACAGGCCGGCGGCCACCAGCCCCAGCAACAGAACAAACAGCAGGATCTTGCGCATCAGGCCACTCCGTCGCCGAAAACCGAGCAACCAACGGACGAGGTGCGGCTTATTTCCGTCAGCGCCCCAGGATCGGGGCGAAGGCGCGCACGGCGGCGGCGGCGCCGGCGGTATCGCCCCACACCCCATTGCAGACCGCAAGGAAGTCGGCGCCGGCCTCGACCAGCGCGCGGCCGTTCTCGGGGGTGATGCCCCCGATGGCGACGCCGGGTATCACGAACAGGGTCGACCACCAGGAGAGGATGGAGGGGTCGGGACGGTGGCGCGCCTCCTTGGTGGCGCTCGGGAAGAAGGCGCCGAAGGCGACATAATCGGCGCCCGCCTCGCCCGCCTCCATGGCGAGGTGGCGGCTGTCATGGGCGGTGACGCCGATCTGGGCGGCGGGGCCGAGCAGCGCGCGGGCCTCGCGCGGGTCCCCGTCCGCCTGGCCGAGATGGACGCCATCGGCGCCGAGCCGTTTCGCCAGCGCCGCGGAATCGTTGACGATGAAGGCGGTATCGCGTGCGGCGCATAGCCGCTGCAGGGGCTCGGCGAGCCGCGCTGCTTCGTGCTGGTCGATCCCCTTTACCCGGAATTGGAAGGCCGCCACCGGGCCAGCGTCGAGGGCGGCGGCGAGCCGGTCCGGGAACCCTCCCCCGACGTCGAGCGGCGAGATCAGGTAGAGCTGGCAGGCGGGCCGGCGGGGATCGCGCACGAACTGCGCGGCGAAATCGGGATCGAGCGGATCCGTCATGCGTCCACCAGCGCGAGGACGAAGCCGTCCCATCCCTTGACGCCGACCGTCTGCACCGCGGTCGCGGACAGGCGCGGCTCGGCGGCGATCGCCTCGAACAAGGCGCGCGTCCCGGTAATGCTAGGATCGCCGCTGCCCGGATCGAGCATGGCACCCTCGCGGACGACATTGTCGACAAGGATCGCTGTGCCCGGGCGCGACAGGCGCAGCGCCTCCCTCAGATAAAGGGCGTTTGACGGCTTGTCGGCATCGATGAAGATGAAGTCGAACGGGGCTTCCAGGGCCGCGAGCGTGTCGAGCGCCGAGCCGACGACCACCACCACCTTGTCGGCCACGCCGGCGGCCTTCAAATTGCCCCGCGCCACCTCGGCATGATGGGGATCGATCTCCAGGGTCACCAGCCGCCCGCCCTCGGCAAGCGCGCGCGCCAGGCAGATGGCCGAATAGCCGCCAAGCGTTCCGATCTCGAGGATTCGCCGCGCACCCGCCATGCGCGCCATCAGCTCGAGCATCCGCCCCTGCGGCGGCGACAGGTCGATGGCGGGCAGCCCGGCGGCGGCATTGGCGGCGAGCGCGCCGGCGAGCGCGCGATCCTCGCCGAGCAGGTGCGCGGCGATATAATCGTCGACCGCGATCCAATCCCGCTCCTCCGGGCATGGCTTCCGAGCGCTGGGCGCTGCGCGCCTGTCCAGCGCATCGAGCGGGTTCGCCGTCATGCGCAGGCGGCCGCCTTGTCGACCGAGGCCCGGTAGATGTCGTCGATCGCCCCGCCCAACGCGCCGTCGAATTCCTCGTCGGTCATGCCGTGGCGCAAATCCTCGAGCAAAGCGCGCGAGAAGCTCGCTATGACGCCCCCATTCTTCGCCAGCTCGGTGCAGGCCTCGGGCCGCGCATAGCCGCCGGAGAGCGCCACCACGCGCAGCACCCGCGGGTGGGCGACGAGCGGGTCGAACAGGCCCGGCGTGACGGGGAGCGAGAGCTTGAGCATCACCCGTTCGCCTTCAGGCAGCGCGTCCAGCGCTTTCTCGAGCGCGGCCAGGAGCAGTGCGTCCGCCTCCGCCCGCTCGGGGCTCTTGATATTGACCTCGGGCTCGATGATCGGGACGAGGCCGGCGGCCAGCACCTGCCGGGCGACTTGGAACTGCTGCGCCACCACCGCGGCGATGCCCGCGCGGTTGGCGAGGTTGATCACCGAGCGCTCCTTGGTGCCGAACACGCCGAGGCCGCGGGCGCGGGCGAGCAAGGCGTCGAGCTCGGGCATCGGCTTCATCAGCTGGACGCCGTCCGCCTCGGCCTCCAGCCCCTTGTCGATCTTGATGAACGGGACGACGCCGCGCTCCTTCAGCACGTGGGGCACAGGCTTGCCGCCGATCTCCCCGTCCATCGTCCGCTCGAACAGGATCGCGCCAAGCACTTTGTCGCCGGTGAAGGCGGGAGAGGTGATGATCCTGGAGCGCATCTCGTGGATCAGGCCGAACATCTCCTCGTCGGAGCCCCAGGCGCCTTCCTCGATGCCATAGCCCTTGAGCGCCTTGGGGGTGGAGCCGCCGCTCTGGTCGAGCGCGGCGATGAAGCCTTGTCCGGTCTCGATCCGCGCCATCATCTCGGAATCCTGCATCGTCATTTTCCCTGGTTTAGCGCCGCCACGCCCGGCAGTTCCTTGCCTTCCATCCATTCGAGGAAGGCCCCGCCGGCGGTGGAGACGAAGGTGAAATCTTCCGCGGCGCCGGCCCGGTTCAGCGCCGCCACGGTATCGCCGCCGCCCGCGACCGAGACCAGGCTGCCCTCTTGGGTAAGCGCGGCGGCGGTGCGGGCGAGCGCGACGGTGGCGGCGTCGAAGGGCGGCGTCTCGAAGGCGCCGAGCGGGCCGTTCCAGACCAGGGTGCGGCAGGTCTTGAGGACGTCGGCGAGTGCCTCGACGGCGGCCGGGCCGATATCGAGGATCATCTCGTCGGCGGCCACTTCATGGACGTCGCAGGTGCGCAGGGACGGCGGGCTGGCGGCGAGTTCCTTCGCGACGACGACGTCGTAGGGGAGGTGGACGGTGCAATTCGCCCGCTCCGCCGCGTCGAGGATCTCGTTGGCGGTGCCCGCGAGGTCGTGCTCGGCGAGCGACCTGCCGACATCTACGCCGCGCGCGGCGAGGAAGGTGTTGGCCATGCCGCCGCCGATGATCAGATGATCGACCCTGGCGACGAGGTGACGCAGCACCTCGAGCTTGGTCGAGACCTTGGCGCCCCCGACGACCGCCGCGACAGGGCGCTCGGGATCTCCGAGCGCGCGCTCCAGCGCCTTCAATTCGGCCTCCATCGCGCGGCCCGCATAAGCGGGGAGCAAATGGGCGATGCCCTCCGTCGAGGCATGGGCGCGGTGGGCGGCGGAGAAGGCGTCGTTGACGTAGAGGTCGCTCAATGCCGCGAGCCGGGCCGCGAAGGCGGGGTCGTTCTTCTCCTCGCCGGGATCGAAGCGGGTATTTTCGAGGATCGCGACGTCGCCCGGCGCCAGTGTCGCGACCGCCTGCTTATCCCACTCGCCGATGAAGCGGACCGGGCGGCCGAGGACCTGCTCGTAGGGCTTGGTCACGAGCGCCAGCGACATGGCCGGATCGGGCATCCCCTTCGGCCGCCCGAAATGGGCAAGGAGGAGGACGATCGCGCCCTTGTCCGCAAGCTCGGTGACGGTCGGCAGCGTCGCCCTGAGCCGGGTATCGTCGCTGACCTTCCCCTCCTCCATCGGCACGTTGAGGTCGACGCGCACGAGGATGCGCTTGCCGCTTGCGTCGCCGAGATCGTCGAGGGTCTTGAATGACGTCATGACACCGAAATCCGTTCGTCCCGAGCGAAGTCGAGGGGCGCTGGCACGGACTCATCACATACGCCCCTCGACTTCGCTCGGGACGAACGAGCTTGGGCGCGTTGCATGTCAGATCAGCCTCGCCATCGCCGCCGCCGTGTCGACCATGCGGTTCGAGAAGCCCCATTCATTGTCGTACCAGGAAAGCACGCGGACCAGCTTGCCCTCGATCACCGCGGTTTCGAGGCTGTCGACGGTCGAGCTGGCGGCATTGTGGTTATAGTCGATCGAGACGAGCGGCTCGTCCGAATAAGCGAGGATGCCGGCGAGCGGGCCGCTCTCGGACGCGGCCTTCAGCAGGGCGTTGACCTCCTCGGCCGAGGTGTCGCGGCCCGGCGTGAAGGTGAGATCGACCAGGCTGACATTGGGGGTCGGCACGCGGATCGCCGAGCCGTCGAGCTTGCCCTTCAATTCGGGGAGCACCTCGCCGACGGCGCGGGCGGCGCCGGTCGTGGTCGGGATCATCGACATGGCGGCGGCGCGGGCGCGGCGCTTGTCGGAGTGGATCTGGTCGAGGATCTTCTGGTCGTTGGTGTAGGCATGGACCGTGGTCATCAGCCCGCGAAGGATGCCGACGCTGTCGTTCATCACCTTGGCGACCGGGGCCAGGCAATTGGTCGTGCACGACGCGTTGGAGACGATCTGGTGATCGGCGGTCAGTTTGTCGTGGTTGACCCCGTAAACGACGGTGAGGTCGACACCCTTGGCCGGCGCGGAGATCAGGACTTTCTTCGCGCCTGCAGTCAGATGGGCGCCGGCCTTGTCGCGGTCCGCGAAGAAGCCCGTGCATTCCAGCGCGATCTCGATGCCGTCGTCGCCATGCGGCAGCCTGCCCGGATCGCGCTCCGCGGTGACCTTGATGCGGCGGCCGTCGACGATCAGGTCGCTGCCGTCGGCGCGGACCTCGCCGGGCCAGGCGCCGTGGACCGAGTCGCGCTTGAACAGAAGGGCGTTGGATTCGGCGTCGGCGAGGTCGTTGATCGCGACCAGCTCGAGCCCGCTGTCGGCCTTCTCAAGGATGGCGCGGGCGACGAGACGGCCGATCCGCCCGAAGCCGTTGATCGCAACTCTGGTCATTCTTTAGCTCCTAACTCTCGCTCCGTTCGGCCTGAGCCTGTCGAAGGCCTCTTCCTTCTCCCTTCCCTGCCAGGAAGAGAGGGCTTCGGCACGCTCAGCCCGAACGGTTGTTTTGCAATGATTCCAATATCCTGGGCACGATAGCTTCGGCGGTGAATCCGAAGCGTTCGAAGAGGTCGCCGGCGGGCGCCGAGGCGCCGAACCGATCGAGGCCGATGTTGAGGCCGGAGCGGCCGGTGTAGCGCTCCCATCCGAGAGTGGCGCCAGCCTCGATCGAGACGAGCAGCGGGCCGTCCGGGAGGATGTCGGCGCGCCACACCGCATCCTGTTCGTCGAACAGGCTCCAGCAGGGCATGGAGACGATGTCGGCGCCGATCCCCTGCTCTTCGAGCGCCTCGGCCACCGCGACCGCGACCTGGACCTCCGACCCTGTGGCGACGAGCACCACCTTGCGCGGCGCCGCGGCTGCCCGCAGCCGATAGGCGCCGCGCGCGCTCATCAGCTCGGCGGAGCGCTCGAGCCGCAGCTGGGGCAGGTTCTGCCGGGTCAGCGCGAGCAGCGACGGTCCCTGCGTCCGGCGCAGCGCCAGCGACCAGCATTCCGCGGTCTCGACCGCGTCGCAGGGGCGGAACACCGCCAGGTTCGGAATCGCCCGCAGGCCCGCCAGCTGCTCGACCGGCTGGTGGGTCGGCCCGTCCTCGCCGAGCCCGATCGAATCGTGGGTCATCACATAGATCACCCGCGCCTGCTGCAGCGCGGAGAGGCGGATCGCGGGGCGGGCATAATCGGAGAAGATCAGGAAGGTGCCCCCATAAGGAATGACGCCGCCGTGCAGCGCCATCCCGTTCATCGCCGCGCCCATCCCGAACTCGCGAATGCCATAATAGATGTAGCGCCCGGAATAATCGTCTTTCGTCAAAGGCTTCTGCGCCTTAGTTTTGGTATTGTTCGAGCCGGTGAGGTCGGCCGAGCCGCCGATCGTCTCGGGCAGGAAGGCGTTGATCCACTCGAGCGCCATCTCCGAGGATTTGCGGGTCGCGACGTTCTGCGGATTGGCGGCGAGCCAGTCGAGATACTCGTCGCGGCTCGACCCTTCCGGCAGGCGGCCCTCCATGCGGCGCATGAATTCGTCGCGGTCTGGGCTGGCATCGAGCCGCGCCCGCCAGACTTGATGGTCGCCTTGTCCGCGCGCGCCCGCCGCCCGCCAGGCCTCGGCGATCTCGGTGGGGATTTCGAACGGAGGCGAAGCCCAGCCCAACGCCTTGCGCGCCGCGGCGATCTCGTCCGCGCCGAGAGCCGCGCCGTGGGTGGCGGCGGTGCCCTGCTTGTTGGGGGCGCCATAGCCGATGATCGTGCGGCAGGCGATCAGCGAGGGGCGCGGGTCGGCGAGCGCTTCGTCGATGGCGGCGCGGACGCTGTCCGCGTCGAGCCCGTCGCAGCGGACGTGGTACCAGCCATAAGCGGCGTAGCGCGCCTCGATATCCTCGGAGGTGGAAAGCTCGGTGGCACCGTCGATGGTGATCCTGTTGTCGTCCCAGAAGACGATCAGGCGGCTTAAGGCCAGATGGCCGGCGAGGCCCGCCGCCTCGTGGTTGATCCCCTCCATCAGGCAGCCGTCGCCGGCCACGACCCAGGTCCGGTGATCGACCAGCGCGTCGCCATATTGGGCGTTCAAATGCCGCTCGGCGATCGCCATGCCGACCGCCATGGCGAGCCCCTGCCCCAGCGGTCCGGTGGTCGCCTCGACTCCGTCGAGCAGGAAATTCTCAGGGTGTCCGGCGCAAGGCGAGCCGAGCTTGCGGAAGCCCTTGATGTCCCGGATGGTCGGCCGCTCGTAGCCGCTCAGGTGCAGCAGCGCGTAGATCAGCATCGAGCCGTGGCCGGCCGAAAGCACGAAGCGGTCTCGGTCCGGCCATTTCGGATCCGCCGGATCGTGCCTCAGATATTCGGTCCACAGGATGGTAGCGGCGTCGGCCATGCCCATCGGCATGCCGGGATGGCCGCTATTGGCGGCCTCGACCGCATCCATGGCGAGGGCGCGGATCGCATTGGCGAGCGTTCGGGTCGGGACGGCCATGGGCTCCTGGGGGCTTGATCCGGGGACGGACGCGCTTGGGGCGCGCTGCGGTCCCTTTATCGGCGGGGCGGCGCGCGTCAACCATGGCGGGTTGAAGCGGGCGACAGTCATGCTATGCCTTCCCCATGGGGGATCAACGGGCCCTTGACGCCGTAAGCCGGATCGAGCGCGCGCTGGCGCGAGTCGAAAGCGCGGTTCGCCGCCAGCCGCACGCCGGCGACGGCGTGGATTCCGCCGAGCTCGATCAGCTCCGCGGCGCGCATCAGGCGTTGCGCGCGCGGGTCGAAGGCGCGATCGGGCAGATCGACGTGCTGCTCGAAGCCGGGGGGCGCTGATGGCCAATATCGACATCGAAGTCGCGGGCCGCCGCTACAACGTCGCCTGCCGCGACGGCGAGGAACAGCATCTCCATTCGGTCGCCGCGATGGTCGACAAGCGCGCCAAGGATGCCGCCGAAGCGCTCGGCAGCCTCACGGAAACCCGTCAATTGCTGTTCGCCGCCCTGCTCATGGCCGACGACATCAAGGAGATGCGCGCCGGCGCCGGCATCGCCGATCCGCCGCCGCCGCCGCCCGACCCCGCCGTGGCCCAGGCGCTCGAACGGCTCGCCGCCAGGATGGAGTCGCTCGCCGACACCCTTGAGCGGAGCGGTGCGAGCGCCTAGATAAGGCAGGACGGGTACTGCCCTGTACGAGCTTCTAGAACATCCCTGGGCGATAAGCATCCTCGGGGGCTATCCCTGGCCGGGCCCTGGTTCGGCACATATGGTTCCCACCTGACGTTGACGCGTCAGAGGATATTCAAGCAAACGGCTATGGCGGTCCCGTCACCTTCTTCTCCTCCCTCCGGCAAGAGCGCCATGCGCGCCGAGGGTCTGCGCCTGCGGCGGGACTATGCGCGCAGCCTGACGGGCGATCTCCGGACGAAGCTCGAAGCGGAGCTGGCGCGGCTGGTCCTGCCCCATCTCGCCGCCGCGCGCATCGTCGCGGCCTATCATCCGCTCAGGGACGAGATCAGCCCCGCCGCGATCCTCGCCGGCCTCCGCGCGAGCCAGCGTTTCGCCTTCCCCTGGTTCGCGCATCGCGACGCTCAGTTCGTGTGGCGCGCAGGGCCGGCCAGCGAGCCCGGCCCATGGGGCGTGCTCCAGCCGCCCGCCGAAGCCGAAGCGCTCGCTCCCGACATCGTCCTCGTGCCCGTCGTCCTCGCCGACCGAAGCGGTACGCGGATCGGCCATGGCAAGGGCCATTACGACCGCGCGCTCGCCCACTTGCGCGACGGCGGCACGGCCGTCACCACCATCGGCCTGTGCTGGGAGAGCCAGCTCAGCGACTCAGCGCTCGCCGCCGACCCGTGGGACGTGAGGCTGGACGCGATCGCAACGCCGAAGGAGTGGGTGACATGCGGCTAGAGCCGACCTGGCGGCAGCCCTTCGGCATCTTCCTGATCCTCGCCTGGGTGGCGGGATGGTGCGTGATCGTGGCCAGCGTCGGCGGGCTGATCGTGCATGCGCCATGGTGGACGCTCGTCCTCTATTACGTCACCGCCGGCCTGGTCTGGATCCTGCCGCTCAAGCCCCTGCTACGCTGGATGGAGACGGGGCGCTGGCGGCGTCAGGAATAGGCCCTGCATGGCGAGGCCCCCGCAGACCGAGATCCGCATGCGCCTCGTCATCGAGAGCCCAGTCCCGGGCGTGACGCACAGCCTCCAGGACAAGAAGGGCGCGCCGGTCGACGCCAAGGTGTCGGCGGCCGGGGAATCCCTCAGCTTCGACTGTCCGGTCCGGATCGGGCCCGGCCCCAAATTCTATGGCGAGCAGGTGCGCAGCGAAGGCCCGGCGCGGCGCTTCGTCTATGTCGCGGTGGGGCGGCAGGCCGGCGCGCATGACCTCCACTGGAGCCGCCGGATGAAGATCGATATCCACGACATCCCGGGGGCGCTGCTCGATGGCGCGATTGCGGGCAGATGCCTGGTCGGAATTGTGCACGGCACGGCGGCGGACGGCAGCCCCGCCTGCGCGACGGTCCGCGTGGAATCCTGGCGGCTCGACTGAAGGAATGGCGCGAGTGACGGGGCTCGAACCCGCGACCTCCGGCGTGACAGGCCGGCGCTCTAACCAACTGAGCTACACCCGCGTTCTGGTGAAGGCGGCGACCTAGTGAAGGCGCTCTACCCTGTCAAGGCGAGCACCGCCGCCCTGCCGGCCCTAACCCGTCATTCCCGCGAAAGCGGGAATCCAGCCTTCTGCGCGGCGGCGGCTGGAAGAAAGGAGCTGGAACCCCGCATTCGCGGGGATGACGGAGGAGGTGATCATCAGACCCCCGGCGGCGGCTGGCCCCTGGGCTCGTCCGGATCCTGGACGAGCGTGCCCTCCTCGAACAGAAAGCCGGTGATGTCGGGCTTGCCGGCGGCGGCGAAGACGGTGGTGAGGATGATCAGCAGCGGCACCGCGAGCAGCGCCCCCGTCGTCCCCCAGACCCAGGCCCAGAAGCTCAGGGCGAGGAGGATCATCAGCGGGTTGATGGTGAGCTTGCGGCCGACCACCATCGGGGTGATGATATTGGCCTCGATCAGGTGGAAGACCACGAACAGGATCGCCGGCAGCATCGCCCGCCACGGCTCGACGAAGACCATCAGGCCGCCGATGCCGAGCAGCAGGGCCGCGACGATCGGCCCCAGATAGGGGATATAGTTCAGCACCGCGACGATGCCTCCCCACATCAATGGCGATTCCATGCCGATCAGCCACAGCACGAAGGCGACCAGCACACCGAGGCACAGGTTCACCAGGGTGATCGTGCCGAGATAGGTCGAGGTCGCGTCGACCACCTGCTGGATGACGCGCGCCGTGGTCATCGCGCCGTCGAAGCTCGCCCGGTTGGTGATGGTGCGCTTGCGCATCTTGGTCCAGCCGGCGAGGAAGAAGTAGATGACCAGCGTCGCGAAGAACATCTGGATGATCGCGAACGGCGCCGAGGTGGCGATGATCTGAAGCAGCGAATTGGGCGTCTCGACGGTCACCGTCTGCGTAGCGAGGCCGGGCCCGCGCGAGAATTCGTGGGCGACATTGTTGATGAAGGCGTCGAAGTCCGAAAAAGCCTCGAAGATCGGCCTCAGCGTGCCGCGGACGCGGTCGATCCGTTCGGGCAGCATCTTCACCCATTCGCTCGCCGGAAAGACGATCGCCGCGACGGCGGCGTTGGCGATGATCAGGAACAGCATCAGGCACAAGAAGGCGGCGAGGCCGGAGGGCACGCGCCGCCGCTCCAGCCATTCGAGCGCCGGCACCAAAGCGATCGCGATCACCAAGGCGGCGGTGACGGGAAGGAAGAATTCGGCGCCGGCGCGAAGCGCGAACGGCAGCGCGATCAGCACGCCCGCGCCGGTCATCAGCGCGAGCGAGGCGAGCAGCCGGTCGCGGCGGTAGATCGTGGTCTCGGTTTCCGGCTCGGCGGCGGCCGCGGCGCCGTCGGCCAGGGGCGGCCCGCCGGGCCTCGGCAGGATCGACCGCGTCCGCCTGAACGGGGCGGCTCCGGCATCGCTCTCGGGCGGCTTGCTGCTCATCCCCGACCCCTCCTCCTTCGCGCCGACAATGCCCGAGGCGGGGGCCGCTGAGAAGCGGATATTCAGCGACAGAATCAATGGTGCCCCTGGCCCGAGTCGAACGGGCACTCCTTGCGGAACTCGATTTTGAGTCGAGCGCGTCTACCAATTCCGCCACAGGGGCACGGAACGCCGGCTCTCTAGTCGCCCGGAGAGCCGGCGGCAACCGTCAGCGGAAGACCTGCGCGTCGGGACGCGCCTTGGGATCGGGCCCGAAGCGGTTCGGCCCCGGCGTCCCGTCGATGAAATAGAGAACGAACAGCCAGATCCAGCCGATCAAGGGGATGAGCCCGATCAGGATCCACCAGCCCGATTTGTTCTGATCGTGCAGCCGCCGCACGGTCACCGCGAGGTTCGGGATGAAGGTCGCCAGGGCGTACAGCCCGAGGATGATGCCCGCGATGCCGAGCGAGTCGAAGATGGCCTGCAAGAAGACGTCGGGCGGGATATCGTATCGCATCCCGTCCACCTCGACATAGCTGCTGACGTAATCCATGGGGACATAATCGGCGAACTCGCCGGCGGCGGCGCGATCGGCGAGATCGGCAATCGCGTCGAACGCCCCGATGAAGACGAACACGAGCAAGGTGCCCGTGACGATCGTATTGAACAGCGCCCACAGCCAGAATTCGAGCCGCCGCGAACGCCCCGAGAAATCCGCATAGCGCTTCAGCGGCATAAACATGTAGTTCATTGCGATCCCCCTGCGAACCGAGTCGCTCCCCGCGGCAACGGGCGAAACTCAGCCATTTCCCGGCAAGAGGCAAGCGGCGCCGCGCGCCGCACAAACCGCGCTTCAGATCTCCCCGAAGTCGCCGCTCCGGCCGAGCCCGCCGGCGAAGCGAGCCGCCCCCTCGCGCGCGCCGTCGCGGAGCGGCGCGGCGCCGGCGTCGGCCTCGGCCCGGAGCGCCCGTGCCAGCCCGCCGTCCCAGCCCGCATAGGCGCTGAGCCGGTCGGTGCGCAGGCAGAGCTGGGGAAAGCGGGCGATTTCGGCGGCGAGCCGCTCGGCTTCGGCGCGCGCCTCCCCTTGCGCCACCACCCGGTTGGCGAGGCCGAAGGCGAGCGCCTCCTGTGCCCCCACCGGCCGGCCGGTGAGGATCATGTCGAGCGCCCGCCCCTGGCCGATTATCCGCGGCAGCCGCGCGGTGCCGCCGTCGATCAGAGGCACGCCCCAGCGCCGGCAGAAGACGCCGAAGGTCGCGCTCGCCGAGACGATCCGCATGTCGCACCACAAAGCGAGCTCGAGCCCGCCGGCGACCGCATAGCCCTCGACCGCGGCGAGCACCGGCTTGGCGAGCAGCCGCCGCGTCGGGCCCATCGGCCCTTCGCCTCGCGGATCGTGATCCGGGGCCGCGCCGGCGACGGCCTCAAGGTCGAAGCCGGCGCAGAAATGGCCGCCCGCGCCGGTGAGCACCGCGACATGAGCCCCCTCGTCCGCCTCGAAAGCGTCGAAAGCTTCGCGCAGCGCCAGCGCGGTGGCGGGATCGACCGCGTTGCGCCGCTCGGGCCGGTCGATGACGATGGTGACGACCGCGCCCTCGCGCTCGACCAGCACGTTCATATCCGCCGCTCCCTGCCCTCCCAGAAGGGGTCGCGCAGCGCCCGCCGCAACGGCTTGCCGACCGGGCTCAGCGGAATCGAATCGACGAAGCGCACCGATTTCGGCGCCTTGTAGCCGGCGAGGTGCGCATGGGCATAAGCGATCAGCGCTGCCTCGTCGGCTTTCGCGCCCTCGTGAAGGACGACGAAGGCCATCACCGCCTCGACCCAGATCTCGTCCGGGACGCCGATCACGGCGACCTGGGCGATCGCGGGGTGGGCGGCGAGCACGTCCTCCACCTCGCGCGGATAGACGTTGTAGGCGCCGGTCACGATCATGTCGGAGGTGCGGTCGACGAGGCTGAGATAGCCCTCCGCGTCTAAGCGGCCGATGTCGCGGGTCCGGAGCCAGCCGCCGGGGAGGAAGGCCTGCGCGTTGAGCTCGGGATCGGTATAGCCCTTCATCACGAAGGGGGCGCGCAGCACGATCTCGCCCGGCTCGCCGGCGGGCGCGTCATCGCCCGCCTCGTCCACCAGCCGGACCTCGCATTCGTCGCTGGGCCGGCCGCAGGAGAGCAGCCGCCCGGCCGAGGCGCCGACATGGTCCGCCTTGGTCAGCCGGCAGATGGCGAGCGGCGCTTCGGTCTGGCCGTAATATTGGATGAAGACCGGACCCCACAAGGCCAGCGCCTTTTCGAGCACCGGCCGGGGCATCGGCGAGGCGCCGTAGCAGATCGTCTCGACGCAGGAGAGATCGGCCGCCTCGATGCCTGGAAGCTGGAACATCATCTGCAGCATGGTCGGGACGAGGTTCAGCGCCTGCGGCCGCCACCGCTCGATCGCCTCCAGATAGGCGGCGGGCGCGAACCCCGGCAGGATCGCCGCCGCGCCGCCGCGCACCCAGTAAGGCAATACGAAGGTGCCGCTGGCGTGGATCATCGAGGCCGCGTGAAGCATGATCTCGCCCGGCTTCGGGTCGATCACGTTCGACAGGATGTTGTGCACCACCGCGCCATAGGTCGCTTGTGTATGCTCGACGGCCTTGAGGGTGCCGGTCGTGCCCGACGTGAACAAAGCGAGGGAGACGTCGTCCGGCGCGAGCGGGAGCCGGGGATCCGAGTCCGGCGCACCCTGCGCCAGCGCGAGCAGGTCCGGGCCGACGCCGTCGTCGCCGAGCCCGTAGACGGCAAGCCCCGGCAAGGCCGTCTTGAGTGCCGCGGCACGCTCGGCCTGGCTGGGCCCGTAAATCATCGTGGCGGCACCGATCTTCCCGATCATCGCCACATGCTCGGCGAGCGACAGGCGGCCGTTCAGCGGCGTGCGGACCAGGCCGGCCTTCACGCAGGCGAAATCGCCGGGCACCGAGAGCAGGCCATTGTCCCACAGCAGGGTGATCGCGCTCCCCCTGGCAAGGCCGGCCGTGCCGCCGAGCGCATGCGCGATCCGGTTGGAGAGCCGGTCGACCTGTCGGAAGCTCATCCGCTCCTCGCCGAACAGCAAGGCGGTGCGATCGCCATGATAGGCCGCGCCGCGGCGGATGAGCTCGGTGACCAGCATCTATCGCCTCCCCTCGCCCGCCTTTAGGCCATGGCGCGCCGATGCTGGCAAGCGGCCGGAAGGTTCGAAAAGTTCGGCTTCCCAATAGGAAGAAAAAGTCCGGTTGCCCGCGAAGCCTTGCCGAGCCACGCCGTCCAAGTCTTGTAATGCGGATTGCTTCGCCATTCGGGCAGGATGACAGAAACCGGGCGTGTAGGAAAACGGTGCGGGCGCGCCGCCCGGCCCGGCAGGATCAGGGCGCAGGCTCGCCGTCGCCGATCGGCTTCAGGGCCTTGCGCTGCAGCCGCCCCTTGAGCTCCGTCAGCGTCACCCGCTCGGCCGCGAGCGCCTTGTCCGCGGCCGCCACGACCTGGGCGAGATGGCCGAGGCTCTGCTTCATGAGATCGATGGATTGCAATTCCAGCGCGTGGCGGCGCAGGAGGATCGGATCGTTCGCCAATATTCCGCCGAGCTGCTCCAATTGGCGGACGATGAACTCCATCTCCTCGGCAATGCGGTGATCGAGCGGATCCTCGGAGGGCGCGGGCCGGGCCGGCGCGGGCTTGAACAGGCTCCTTTGCCCGGAGTCGATCTCGCTCCGGATCGCCGCCTGAATAGCGTCGATCTGCCGCTGATGTTCGGGCAACGGCTTTGCCGGGCTTTGGCCGGCACTGAAGTGCTTGTCCATTTACGCCCTCACTACAGCATTGATACGTGGGCCGGGTAAACGTCCCACTAACGACATTGCTCCCTCCGGACGCGCGCGCCAAGCCGGAGCAACGCGAGAACTCGGTTGCTTGACGTATTGGCCCCGGGCATTTTGCCCGTCTTTGCGGCGGAAGGACGTTTCGTGACGCGCGTTCGCATTTTATCTCTGGGGCTCTGGGCCTTACTAGGCGCGGCCGCGCCGCCGATCGCGTTCGTGCCGCAACACGCCGGCTTTGCCGCGGCGGCCGACGAATATCGCGCGATCTGGCAGGCGGAGGGTCCGCGCATCGTCGCCGCGTTGGAGGCGGCGGCCGGGCTTCGCTTCCCCGCCGCCCGGGTCGAAGCGATCGTCAATGACGGCCCGCCGATGACCGCTTATGACGGCCGCTCGATGCGGCTGAGGGCGCGTTATTCCCCGGACTATAAGAAGGCGACTCTGGTCCACGAGCTCGGCCATCTCCTCTCCTTCGCCCTGCCGCGCACGGCCGGGCTCGACGACCACCGCCTGCTCTACCTCTTCCTCTACGACGTCTGGACCGACCTCTACGGCCGCGCCTTCGCCGACCGCATGGTCGCGATCGAGCGGCGGATACCAGGCCGCTACGATTACGACGCGGCGTGGAGCTGGGCGCTGGCGATGACTCGGGAGGAGAGGCAGGCGCGGCTGAGGGCGCTCAGGGAAATGCGCGCGCCTCGTTAGGCATCACCGCCGCGCGCAGCCTTGCAACGTGAGCGGAGCGACGCGAAGAGTCCGGCCGCGATGGCGGCAGAGCATTGCATCGACAAGGGCGGCGATCGTCCTGTTGGGATGCTCCTCATCCACGGCCGGCGGGCATTGGCCGACAAGGCTTTTCACGCCAGAGGCCGTGACCCGCTCGGTCAGAAAGCCAGGTCCGTCCATGCAGACAATAGTTTCGCCGTTGTCTGGATCGGGGACCGGGTCGCGATATCGGGCGAGCGCCGCATCCACCTGCGCGGCCAGTTGCCGATACTCTGCTGCGGTTAGGATGAACTGATCTTCGTCCTGCAGCTCCCAGCGCGTGCGCCAATGCCCCCACAATGTGAACAGCCGCACATGAGCCCGCCGCCCTCCGCGACGGACGATCTCGACTACGGCCGCGCGGCCGCCGAACTCGGGTCGCCGGGAGAAGCGTATCGCCTCGGGACTGAGGCGGGGCGGCGGGCGGGCGATGAGCGGCGTCGAGGATATCGGCTTCCTCATCGCGGACGAATTCGCAGGGCTGCAGGTCGGGTCCATCGCGATAGCGGCCGCAATCGGGCGCCGCGGGTTGCGCGATCACGAGCAGAGTCGCGAGCCAGATCAGAATGCCTCCGCCGCCAGCGCCATGATGCTCTCCGCCCCCGCCTCGATCTTCCTCCTATGCGCATTGCTCTCGGGCATGATGCGGTCGGCGAAGAAGCGGGCGGTGGCGAGCTTGTTCTGGTGGAAGGCGGCATTGTCGGTGCCATTGGCGAGCGCGGCGGCGCTGGCCTTGGCCATGCGCAGCCACATCAGCCCCAGGCAGACCACGCCCATCAGGTTCATGTAGGGATAGGCCGCGGCGCCGGCATTGTTGGGGTTGGAGAGGCCGTTCTGCATCAGCCACAGGGTCGCGGTCTGGAGGTCGTTGTTTGCGCGCTCGAGCGCCGATGCGAGATGGGCCACTGCCGCTCCGGCTTCGCCGGTCCCTCCACCAGCCTGCGGCTGGTCCCCCTCCCCGTTCCGGGGAGGATTTTTTCCGGCGGCGGCTTCCTCGCCGACGATCTTGAAGAAGGCCTGGACCGCGCGGCCCCCGTTCGCGCCCAATTTGCGGCCGACCAGGTCCAGGGCCTGGATGCCGTTGGTGCCTTCGTAAATCTGGGCGATGCGGGCGTCGCGGACGAACTGCTCCATCCCCCATTCGCGGATATAGCCGTGGCCGCCATAGACCTGCTGGGCGTTGACCGCCGCCTCGAAGCCCTTGTCGGTGAGATAGCCCTTGATGACCGGAGTGAGCAGGCCGAGCAGATCGTTGGCGGCCTCGCGCTCCTCCTCGGTCTGCGCCTTGCGGCCGATATCGACCTGGAGGGCGCCCCACAATACGAGCGCGCGCGCGGACTCGTTGAAAGCCTTCGCCTCCATCAGCATTCGGCGCACGTCCGGGTGGTGGATGATCGTGTCGGCCTTGGCGTCGGCCTCGCGCTCGCCGGGGACGAGCGCCCGCCCCTGCCGCCGGTCCTTGGCGTAGATCACCGCATTCTGATAGGCGACCTCGCCCTGCGCCAGGCCCTGGACGCCGACGCCGAGCCGGGCCGCGTTCATCATGATGAACATCGCCGCGAGGCCCTTTTCGGGCTCGCCGACCAGCCAGCCGGTGGCCTCGTCATAATTGAGCAGGCAGGTCGAATTGCCGTGTATCCCCATCTTCTCCTCGATCGAGCCGCAGACGACGCCGTTGCGTGCGCCCAGCGAGCCGTCCTCGTTGACCAGGAATTTGGGCACGATGAAGAGCGAGATGCCCTTCACGTTGTCGGGCGCGCCGGTCACCTTGGCGAGGACGAGGTGGATGATGTTCTCGGCGAGGTCGTGCTCGCCCGACGAGATGAAGATCTTGGTGCCGCTGATCTTGTAGCTTCCGTCGCCCTGAGGCTCGGCCTTGGTCTTGAGGAGCCCCAGATCGGTGCCGCAATGCGGCTCGGTCAGGTTCATCGTCCCGGTCCATTTTCCCGAGACCATGTTGGGGACGTAGGTCCGCTTCTGCTCGTCCGAGCCCTTGGTGAGGATCGATGCGATCGCGCCCTGGGTGAGGCCGCTATACATTTCGAACGCCTGGTTGGCGGAGAGCAGATATTCGCTGACCGCGGTGGCGATCACCATCGGCAGGCCCTGGCCGCCATATTCCTCGGGAGCCGACAAGGTGGTCCAGCCGCCCGCGACGAACTGGTCGTAGGCCTGCTTGAAACCCTTAGGCGTGGTGACGCTGCCGTCGTCGTGGCGGGTGCAGCCCTCCTCGTCGCCCGAGCGGTTGAGCGGATGGAGGACCTCCGCGGCGAAGCGGCCGCCCTCGCTCAGGATCGCCTCGATGAGGTCGGGCGTGGCATTTTCGAAGCCGGGCAGGTTCGAATAGCGCTCGATGCCGAGCACCTCCTCCAGCACGTAGCGCGTGTCGGCGACGGGGGCGGTATAGCTGGGCATCGTGTCTGTTCCTTATCGGGCGAGTTGGGGATCGCTCGCCTCGACCATGGCGATGAAGCGGTCGAGCTCGTCGATCGTGGCGTCGATGTCGATCTTCTGCTTGCGCAGATGATCGACGCGGGCGCGGCATTTTGCGAGGGTGACGCGGCGCTGCGACAGGCGGTCGTCGCCGACGTCGTAAAGGTCGATCATCTCGCGTATGTCGGAGAGCGAGAAGCCGACCCGCTTGCCGCGCAGGATCCAGGCGAGCCGCGCCCGGTCTCGCCAGCTGTAGACGCGGGCGAGGCCGTTGCGCTGCGGCGAGATCAGCCCCTCATCCTCGTAGAAGCGTAGCGCGCGGGCGGTGACTCCGAATTCGGCGCAGAGCTGGGTGATCGTATAGGTGCGGACCTGGCGCGGCTGGCGGTAATCCGAATGGAGCGCGGTCTCGTGCATCGGCCGGGCCTAATTCCGCTTTACGTTAACGTCAAGCGCGCAAGGTAGGCTATCTCCGTCATTCCCGCGAAAGCGGGAATCCAGCTTCTTTTCTGAGTCGCCGCTACAAAGAAAAGCTGGATCCCATTGGCAGGTCGCCACGCCCCCCGGGCGTGGCTGGACAATGCGGGGCATTGTCCACCTGTCAATTTCGCGGGGATGACGCGAAGGGGGATGACGTCAACCGCAAAGCGGGTCGCCGACCAGGTCGCGGGCGCGCAGGGCATCCTCGCGCCGCCCGCCCGTCTTGGTGAGGGCCAGGGCGGCCAGCGTGGCGCCGGGCGCGCAATAATAAGCGCAGCCGCGCGGCAAGGCGGCCGGGAAGGTCACCGCGCGGCCCCGGACCCGCGCCGCGATCGTGCAGGGCGATTCCCCATCCATGGTCAAAGTGAGGTCGTCGCCGCGGCGGACTGCGGCGCCGGCGCCCGAGCAGCCCGCCCGCCCGCTCTGCCGGGTCACCAGCCCGAAGCGGGCGCGCTCGCCCTGCTGAAGGACGCAGACCTGGCTGGGCGGGGCGCCGGGCGTTTCGTAGAGGCCGGTCAGAGTCCAGGTCTGGGCCGGGGGGCGGGGCGGCGCAACGGGCACGACCGCCTGCTCGGCGCGGCTCTCATTGCCGGCGCTCGGGCCGCAGCCGGCCAGCGCCAAAGCGAGGATCAGCGCTTTTCTCACACAAGGCTCCTCATCCGGGGCGACAAACGGCAGGGGCCTGACTATAGGACCGCGCAGACCAGCCTTCCAGCGGGCGAAATGCACGGCACCAATCCCTTCAATGACGACAAGCTCCGCGAGGAATGCGGCATATTCGGGCTGTGGGGCGCGGACAGCGCCTCGGCGATCGCCGCCCTGGGGCTGCACGCGCTCCAGCATCGCGGCCAGGAAGCGGCCGGGATCACCAGCTTCGACGGCCAGACCTTCCACAGCCACCGGGGCATTGGCCATGTCGCCCGCGTCTTTCGCGAGGAAGCGCTGATGCGCGAGCTGGCGGGATGCGCGGCCATCGGCCACGTCCGCTATTCCACCACCGGCGGCGCCGGCCTCAGGAACGTGCAGCCGCTCTTCGCCGAACTGGCGAGCGGCGGCTTCGCGGTCGCGCATAACGGCAATATCTCGAACGCGATGCGGCTGCGCGGGGGGCTCAACCGGCGCGGCTCGATCTTCCAGTCGACCAGCGACACCGAGGTGATCATCCACCTGGTCGCGACCTCGAGCTACCGCACCCTGCTCGACCGCTTCATCGACGCACTGAAGCAGGTCGAGGGCGCCTATTCGCTGGTCTGCCTGACGGCGGAGGGGATGATCGCCTGCCGCGACCCGCTCGGCATCCGCCCGCTCGTCATGGGCCGGCTCGGCGACGCCTATATCTTCGCCTCCGAGACGGTGGCGCTCGACATCGTCGGCGCGACCTATTTGCGCTCGGTCGAGCCCGGCGAGCTGATCGAAGTCTCCGACCAGGGGGTGCGCTCCCACCGCCCGTTCACGGCGCAGCGGCCCCGCCCCTGCATTTTCGAGCATATCTATTTCTCGCGGCCCGACAGCGTCGTCGACGGCCACAGCGTCTACGACGTCCGCAAGAAGATCGGCGCCGAGCTCGCCCGCGAAAATCCGGTCGCGGCCGACTATGTCGTGCCGGTGCCCGACAGCGGCGTGCCGGCGGCGATCGGCTATGCGCAGGCGAGCGGCATCCCGTTCGAGCTCGGCATCATCCGCTCGCATTATGTCGGACGCACCTTCATCCAGCCCGGCGACCAGGTCCGCCACCTTGGCGTCAAGCTCAAGCACAACGCCAATTCGGCACTGATCCGGGGCAAATCGATCATCCTCGTCGACGATTCGATCGTCCGCGGCACGACCAGCCTCAAGATCGTCCAGATGATGCGCGAGGCCGGCGCCCGCGAGGTCCATATGCGGATCGCCAGCCCGCCGACGCGCCACTCCTGCTTCTACGGCGTCGACACGCCCGAGCGCGCCAAATTGCTCGCCGCGCAGATGGATGTGGCCGAGATGAACACCTATATCCACGCCGACAGCCTCGCCTTCGTCTCGATCGAAGGCCTCTACCGGGCGCTCGGCGAGACGGCGCGCGACGAGGCGGCGCCGCAGCATTGCGACGCCTGCTTCAGCGGCGACTATCCGACCGGCCTCACCGACCAGGAGGATCTGGAGAAGCGCCACGAGCTCGAGCTCCAGGAGGGCCGGGTCGCTTGATTTTGATTTCGTCATGCCGGCGAAGGCCGGCATCCAGCAATATAAACGCGAACGCCGCCTGGACCCCGGCCTTCGCCGGGGTGACGGGGAAGAGATGAGTAGAGCGTTCGACGGCAGACTGGCGCTGGTCACGGGCGCAAGCCGCGGGATCGGCGCTGCGATCGCCGAGGCGCTGGCCGGCGAGGGCGCGCACGTCATCCTGACCGCGCGGACGGGCGGCGATCTGGAGGCGGTCGAGGAACGTATCCACGCGGCCGGCGGCTCCTCGACGATCGCGCCGATGGACCTCGCCGCAAGCGACGGCATCGCCAGGCTCGCGCAGGCGGTGAGCGGCCGCTGGGACGCGCTCGACATGCTGGTGCTCAACGCGGCGATGCTGGGGACATTGGGACCGGTCGCGCAGATAGACGGCAAGGAGTTCAACAAGCTGCTGACCCTGAACCTGCTCGCCCAGCAGGCGCTGATCGCCGCCTTCGACCCGATGCTTCGGCAGAGCGAGGCGGGGCGGGTGCTCGCCGTGACCTCGAGCGTCGGCGCGATCCCCCGCGCTTATTGGGGCGCTTACGGCGCCTCCAAGGCGGCGCTGGAGACCTTGGTCGTCGCTTACGCCCAAGAGGTCGGTAACGTCACGCCGATCAAGATCGCGATCGTCGACCCGGGCGCCACAGCGACGACGATGCGGGCCCGCGCCTTTCCTGGGGAGGACCCGGCGACGCTGAAGCCGCCGGCCGCGGTGGCGCAAGCGGTGGTGGACTTGCTGAAGAGCGATTTCGAGAGCGGCGCGAGGCTCGACCTTGGAAAGTAAAAGGAAAGCCCTTCGACAAGCTCAGGGCGAACGGTGTGTGGGATTGACCTCTGCAGCCCCCTCTCCCGTTCGGGCTGAGCTTGTCGAAGCCCTCTCCTTCTCTTCGGTATTGCGGGCGAGCGCGGCGATCAGCTCCCAGTCTCCCCGGATCAACGCCAGCTTCTTTGCTCGCCCCCAGCCCTTTATCTGCCTCTCCGCCTGCAGCGCTTCGTAGCGGCTCGGAAACTCGTCCGCCCAGACCAGGGTCACCGGCAGACGCGTTGAGGTGTAACCCGGGATCAGGCCTGATTGATGGGCGCCGATCCGCGCATCCAGATCATCGGTATGGCCGACATAGAAGCTGCGGTCGGCGCAATGGAGCATGTAGGTCCAGAAGCCCATGAGGGATGTAGAGAAACAGAAAGGGAGGGCTTCGACAAGCTCAGCCCGAACGGGGGAGGGGGTGGCGGAGGTCAATCTCAAACTCCGTTCGGGCTGAGCCTGTCGAAGCCCTCCCCTTCCCTTAAGCGCCTGACCATAGTCACCTGCGCGACGTCGATGCCGCCGCCGCGGAAGCCGCCTTCGCAATACATGAGATAGTAGCGCCAGAGCTGGTGGAAGGCCTCGTCGAAGCCGGCGGGGAGGCGCCTCGCGGTCACCGCCTCGTCGTAGCGGGCGCGCCAGCGCTGCAGCGTCTCGGCATAATGAAGGCCGTAACCCGCGCGGTCGCGCCATTCGAGGCCGGCCGCTTCGGCGAGCGCGCGGAACCGGGCCTCGCCGATCAGGAGGCCGCCCGGAAAGATGTAGGTCTGGATGAAATCGGCATTGGCGGCGTAGCGCTCGAACAGATCGTCGCGGATCGAGATGAGCTGGAGCGCCGCCTTGCCGCCCGGCTTCAGCACCCGCGCGATGCTGCTAAGATAGGCCGGCCAATATTCCTGGCCGACCGCCTCGACCATCTCGACGCTGACGACGGCGTCGAACCGCCCCTCGATATCGCGATAGTCGGTGAGCGCGACATCGACCCGGTCGGCGAGGCCGGCATGGGCGAGCCGGCCGTCGGCATAGGCCTTTTGCTGCGCCGACAGGGTCAGCGCAGTGACGCGGACACCATGATCCCGCGCGGCGATCTCGGCGAGCCCGCCCCAGCCGCAGCCGATCTCGAGCAGATGCTGCCCCGGCTTCAGGTCCAGTCTTCCGAGCAGCAGCTCGACCTTGCGCGCCTGCGCGGCCTCGAGCAATTCTCCGGTCCCCGGCAGATCGGCGAAGACCGCGCTCGAATAGGTCATGCCGGGATCGAGCCAGGCGGCGTAGAAATCGTTGCCGAGGTCGTAATGGTGGGCGATGTTGCGCCGGGCGCGCATGCGATTGTTGGCGCGAAGCCGATGCGCGATCCAGTTGACCGCCCGCCAAGGCCCCTTGGCGCGGGCGGTGTCGCCGAGGCTGGCGGCGTTGCGCATGAACAGGTCGAAGATCTGGACCGGATCGTGGCTCGCCCATTCGCCGCGCGCCCAGGCCGCGTACCAGCCGACCGAGCCCGAAACGACGAGCCGGACCAAAGCGCGCCAGCTCCTGAGATGGATGATCGCGACCGGCCCTTCGCCCCGGCCGCCGACCGTCCGGAAACTGCCATCCGGCAAGGTCGCATCGATCCGGCCATATTCGAGCGCGCGGTCGATCCGGTCGAGCAATTTATGGAAGCCGCCGGCGAACAAGCGCGCGGTGAGGCCCCCGCCGGTGGCGAAGCCGCGGTCGCCAGCGACCAGATGTTTGCCCCGCTGCAGCATCGTGCGTTCCATGATGCGGCGGGCCTTGGGACGCAAGCGGAGTCGCGTCCACGGCCCGATCGCGCCAGCCTGGCAATCGCCGGGGGAACAATCATGTCCAGACTGCTGCGCGTGGTGATCGGAATCGGGATCCTCGAGCTGATGCTCGCGGGGATTTGGTATTATCTGCACCGCGATCTGGCGGCCACTGGCGACAATTCGCCCGAATCGGCAGGCGCTCTCGGCCAGATGATGGGCGGCGCGATGGGCGCCGTCCTGGGCTTCGCCATCCTCCTTTATTTCCTGCGATGGATGAAGGAGCGCCGCGACGGCAAACGCTAGATTTCGTGCGGCTCTTTTTCGACCTGCCAGGTCTGGCCCTTTGAGACCAAAGCCTGGAGATCCGCGGGCTTGCCGGCGGCGGCCTGCTCCTGCTGCGCGCGGACCGCGCTTTCGAAGGTCGGGCGCGGATCGTCGTAGATCACGCCCAATGCCATCGGAAAGGCGCCGATCGGCATGTCGATCAGCATGTGTGCGACCGCCTTGTTCTTGGGATCGTGGACGATGACGTCGGCCGCCCGCCAATCGCCGTCGGCGACCTCGACGACCTTGAGGTTGAGCGCCCCGCGGTCGAGCGTCAGGCCCTTGGTGCCGCCGTCGAACAGCATCGGCTCGCCGGGCTTCAGCCAGAGCTGCTTGCCCGAATTGTCGCGCGCGGTGAACGGCGCGAACACATCGTCATTGTAGACGATGCAATTCTGGAAGATCTCGACGAAGGACGCGCCCTTGTGGGCATGCGCGGCCTTGAGCAGATCGGGCAGGAACTTGCTGACGTCGATCCCGCGGCCGACGAAGCGGGCGCCCGAGCCCAGAGCGAAAGCGCAGGGCCGGACCGGCCGGTCGACCGAGCCGAAGGGCGTGGAGGGTGAACGCGTGCCGACGCGGCTCGTCGGAGAATATTGCCCCTTCGTAAGGCCATATATCTCATTGTTGAAAAGCAATATCTGGCAATCGAGGTTGCGGCGCAGGATATGCATCGTGTGATTGCCGCCGATCGAGAGCGCGTCCCCGTCGCCGGTGATGATCCACACGTCGAGCTCGGGATTGGCGAGCTTCACCCCCGTCGCCAGCGCCGGCGCGCGGCCGTGGATGGTGTGGAAGCCGTAGGTCTCCATATAATAAGGAAAGCGGCTCGAGCAGCCGATGCCGGAGACGAACACCGTCTTGGGGGATCGGCGCCGAGGTCCGGCATGGTCCGCTGCACGGCCTTCAGCACGGCATAATCGCCGCAGCCGGGGCACCAGCGCACCTCCTGGTCGGTGGCGAAATCCTTGGCGGTAAGCGCGACCATCTCGGTCATGGGTTCAGCCTCATCGATAGAGATAGATGATGACCGCGACCACGACCACGAGCATCAGCACCAGCGGCAGCAGGCGGGGCGGGTTCATGCATTCCTCCATGCTCTGAAAACCGGGGGTGGATCGCGCGGAGCCTTGTCATCCCAACGCCTCCCCGATCGCCGCTTCGATCTCGGCGATCTTGAAGGGTTGGCCGGAGGTTTTGGTGACCGGGCGGGCGTCGACCAGATATTGGTCGCGGAGCAGGGTCTTGAGCTGGCCCGTGTTCATTTCCGGTACGATGATCCGGTTGTAAGTTTTTAAGAGCGCTCCGAGATTCTTCGGCAGCGGCCAGATGTGGCGGATGTGGATGTGGCTCACGTCCAGCCCCCGCGCCCGCGCCCGTCGGACCGCCTGATGGACCGGGCCGAAGGTCGAGCCCCAGCCGACCACCGCGAGCGCGCCGCCCGCCTCGCCGAGGCAGACCGCCTGGTCGGGGAAGCTGTCGGCGACCCCGAGCACCTTGCTGGCGCGGATGTCGGTCATCGCCTGGTGGTTCTCCGGCCCGTAATCGATGTGGCCCGAGCCGACATTCTTCTCGATGCCGCCGATCCGGTGCATCAGCCCTTCCGTTCCGGGCTTGATCCAGACCCGCGCGAGCTTGGCGTCGCGGCGATAGGGATTGACCGTCTCCCCTTCGGCGAGCGGCGTATCGTGGAAATGGACCGGGAAGGGTTGGTAGGTCGCCATGTCCGGCACCTTCCAGGGCTCGGCGGCATTGGCGATATAGCCGTCGGTCAGCAGCATCACCGGGGTCATGTACTGGACCGCGATCCGGCAGGCCTCGATCGCGCAATCGAAGGCGTCGGCGGGCGAGCGAGCGGCGATCACCGGCATCGGCGCGTCGCCGTTGCGTCCGTAGACCGCCTGGTAGAGGTCCGACTGCTCGGTCTTGGTCGGCAGGCCCGTCGAGGGGCCGCCGCGCTGCGAATTGATGATGACGAGCGGCAGCTCGGTCATGATCGCCAGCCCCATCGCCTCGGTCTTGAGCGCGATGCCCGGGCCCGACGAGGACGTGATGCCGAGCGAGCCGGCGAAGCTCGCGCCGATCGCGGCGGCGATGGCGGCGATCTCGTCCTCGGCCTGGAAGGTGGTGACTCCATATTCCTTGAGGCGCGAGAGATGGTGGAGGATCGCGCTTGCCGGAGTGATCGGATAGCCGCCGAAGAACATCGGAAGGCCGGCGAGCCTGGCGCCCGCCACCAGCCCCAGCGAGATCGCCTCGGCGCCGGTGACGGTGCGGTAGAGGCCGGGCTCGGCGGGCGCGGGAGCGATATTGTGCTGGGTGACCTGGCCGCCCATCTCGGCGGTCTCGCCATAAGCGTGGCCGGCATTGAGCGCCGCGATATTGGCCTCGGCAAGCTCGGCCGCCTTGGCGAACTTGGCCTTGAGCCAGTCGATGATCGGCTTGCGGTCGCGGTCGAACATCCAGAGCGCGAGCCCCAGCGTCCACATGTTCTTGCAGCGCAGCGCCTCCTTGTTGCCGAGGCCGAAGGGCTTCACCGCGTCGAGGGTGAGCTGCGAGATGTTGAGCCGGATCACCTGCCATTTGGCGAGCGTGTTGTCGTCGAGCGGATTGCCTTCATAGCCGGCCTTGGCGAGGTTGCGGGCACCAAACTCGCCCTCGTCGGCGATGATCAGCCCGCCCGGCTTCAGGTCGTCGACATTGGTCATCAGCGCCGCCGGGTTCATCGCGATCAGCACGTCGGGCGAGTCGCCCGCGGTGTCGATCGCCGAGGAGCCGAAATTGATCTGGAAGGCGGAGACGCCGAAGGTCGTCCCCTGCGGCGCGCGGATCTCGGCGGGGAAATCGGGGAAGGTGGCGAGATCGTTGCCGGCGAGCGCGGTCGACAAAGTGAACTGGCCGCCGGTCAGCTGCATGCCGTCGCCGGAATCGCCGGCGAAACGGACCACCACCGCTTCCAGCGGCGCATCGTTTCCGGCTTCTTCCGGGGTGAGATAATGGCTGGCCGTGGCCACGGCTGATTCCTCGAAATCGGTACGCAAGACGCGACCCTAGACTTGTCCGGCGGAACCCACAACAGGTGGCGGCGGTCGCGCGTTCGCCTATGGAACGCAACCAACGGGGCGAGCGATTCGCCGGTGAAGGGAAAAAATGGATGGCGGAGCCCTATGTGCGGCCGGACGTGCGGCTGTTCCTCGATTTCGTGAACGCGCTGCCGGGGCCGAAAAGCCATGAAGCGGGCCCGGCCGAAGCGCGCAGCATGATGCTCGCCGGGCGCCACGTCGCCGACGTGCCGGCGGGCGAACTGGCCGTGATCCGCGACCTTTCCTGCCCCGGGCCGGCCGGCGACATCCCGCTCCGGCTCTACGACGCCCGCGAGACGCGCGAGGCGGGGCCGCTCTTCCTGTTCATGCACGGCGGCGGCTTCGTGCTCGGCGATCTCGACACGCACGAGCCGTTCTGCGCGGAGATGGCGCGCGAATTGGACATGCCGGTGCTCGCCATCGACTATCGGCTCGCGCCCGAGCATCCCTGGCCGGGGGGAATCGAGGATTCGATCGCGGCGGCGCGCTGGGCGGCGGCGAGCCCAGAAGCGCTCGGGCGGCAGGTGTCCGGCCTCGTCACCTGCGGCGACAGCGCCGGCGGCAACTTCGCGATCATCGTGACCCTCGCGCTGCGCGACGAACCGGCGGCGGTGCCCATTCTCGCTTCATGGCCGATCTATCCGGCCGCCGACCCGGGCAAGGGCTATCCGAGCTACGAGGATTTCTGCGAAGGCCATTTCCTGACCAGGGAGGGGATGGACTGGTTCGAGGATTGCTATGCCGCCGACAATAAGGATTGGCGCTATGCCCCCCTGGTCAAGAGCCAAGCCGGCATGCCGCCGACTTTGGTCGTGACCGCCAGCCTCGATCCGATCCGCGACCAGGGCCGGGCCTATGCCGCCGCCTGCGTGGCCGCGGGCGTTCCCACGATCTTCCGCGAGGCCGAGGGCAATATCCACGGCTTCATCAACCTCAGGAAAGCGGTCCCCTCCTCGGCAGACGATATCGCCGGCTGCGTCGCGGCTCTCAAATTGTTGCTGGGCGAGGCGGGAAGGAAGTGACCGACAAGACCGCTCTTCCCTATCGGCCGGCGGCGGGCGTGATGCTGCTCAATCGCGAGGGCAAGGTCTGGGTCGGCCAGCGCCTCGATTCGACGCTCGAGGCCTGGCAGATGCCGCAGGGCGGGCTCGATCCGGGCGAGGAGCCGCAAGCCGGCGCGCTGCGCGAGCTCGAGGAGGAAACCGGCATCGCCCGCGAGCATGTCGAGATCCTCGCCCGCTGCCCGGTGGAATTGCTCTACGACCTGCCCGACGATCTGGTCGGCAAGATGTGGCAGGGCAAATGGCGCGGCCAGCGCCAGACCTGGTTCCTGATGCGCTTCCTGGGCGAGGATACGGACGTGAACCTCGCGACTCCCGAGCCCGAATTCCGCGCCTGGAAATGGGCGGAAGCCTCCGAGCTGCCGGCGCTGATCGTGCCGTTCAAGCAGCGCCTGTACGAGGATGTGATCGAGGCCTTCGCGGAGTGGCTTTAGCCAATTAGCCGCGCTAGAGCGCACGCCATGCGGGGACTGACCCAGATCGAAGCGGCGGCGGTGGAGCGTTGCGCGGACGCGCCGATGCTCGACCAGGTGACCGAATGGGCGGCGCTCAACAGCGGCTCGCGCAACCTTGCGGGGCTGGAGACGGTCGCGGGCCTGCTCGCCGACGCTTTCTCCGCGCTCCCGGGCGAGCTCGTCCTCGAGGAGGCCGCCCCGGTCGAGACGATGGCGGCGGACGGGTCGCTCGATGCAGTCGCGCACGGCCGCAACCTGCACCTCACGGTCCGCCCCGAGTCGCCGGTGCAGCTGCTCTTCACCGGCCATATGGATACGGTGTTCGGCGCCGATCACGAGTTCCAGAAAGTCTTCTGGCGCGAGCAGGGCGTGCTCGGCGGGCCGGGCGTGGCCGACATGAAGAGCGGGATCGCGGTGATGCTCGCGGCTGTGGCGGCGGTCGAGAGCGCCGGCGCGGAGCGGCTCGGCTACGAAGTGGTGATCAACAGCGACGAGGAAGTCGGCTCGCCGGGCTCGGCCAGCCTGATCGCGGCCGCGGCGCGAGGCAAGCGGGCGGCGCTGACCTACGAGCCGTCCGCCTTGCCCGACGGGACGCTCGCCGGCGCGCGGCCCGGCAGCGGCAATTTCTCGATTCTCTTCGAGGGACGCAGCGCCCATGCCGGCCGCAATCCCGAAGAGGGCCGCAACGCTTTGCTGGCCGCCGCCGATCTGGCGCTTCGCCTGGCCGCGGCGAAGCGCGACGGCCTCACCGTCAATCCGGCGCGGATAGACGGAGGCGGGCCCAACAACGTGGTACCCGACAAAGCGGTGCTGCGCGTCAACATGCGGCCGCGCACGCTGGCGCTCCAGGCCGTGGCGCAGGCCGCGCTCGACGACGAAGCGGCGGCGGTCGCTGCGAAGCACGACGTGACGATCCGCATCCATGGCGGCTTCGCGCGGGCGCCCAAGCCGGTCGATCCGCAAGCGCGAAAGCTGTTCGAGCTGGTCAAGCGCGCCGGCGCGGATCTCGGCCAGGAGATAGGCTGGCGCGACACGGGCGGGGTCTGCGACGGCAACAATATCGCCGCCTGCGGGGTGCCGGTGGTCGATACGATGGGGGCGCGCGGCGGCCTTATCCATTCGGCGGACGAATATCTGATCGTCGAGAGCCTCGCCGAGCGCGCGCGATTGTCGGCGCTCGCCATCCTCAGACTCGCAAATGGAGAGGCGTTGTGAGCTTCAGGGTCAGGCCGGCGCGGAACGAGGATTTCCAGGCGATCTACGAAATGGCCAAGCTGACCGGCGGCGGCTTCACCAACCTGCCCGCCGACAAGGGCACGCTCGTCGCCAAACTGGCCCGCTCCGAGCAGGCCTTCGCGAACGACCAGGGCGACCCCGACGGCGACCTGTTCGTGTTCGTGCTGGAGAATGTCGAGACCGGCCAGATCCGCGGCACCTGCCAGGTGTTCAGCCGGGTCGGCATGACCGAGCCTTTCTATTCCTATCGCCTCAGCACGATGACCCAGACCTCGCCCGAGCTCGGCAAGACCTTCCGCGCCGAGATGCTGACCCTGACCACCGATTTCGAGGGCAGCTCGGAGGTCGGCGGCCTCTTCCTCCACCCGGCCGAGCGCGCCGGCGGGCTGGGCGTATTGCTCGCCCGCAGCCGCTACCTGTTCATCAAGCTCCATCGCGAACGCTTCGCCGACCAGGTGCTGGCCGAGCTGCGCGGCGTCATAGACGAGGCCGGCGGCTCGCCCTTCTGGGACGCGATCGCCGGGCGCTTCTTCGGCATGAACTTCCAGGACGCGGACTCATTCAACGGTGCCCACGGCACCCGCTTCATCGCCGATCTCATGCCCAAGACGCCGATCTACACCGCCTTGCTGCCGGAAAGCGCGCGGGCGATCATGGCGATTCCGCACCCCTCCGGCCGCGCGGCGATGCGGATGCTGGAGCAGGAAGGCTTCAGCAGCGGCGACTATATCGACATTTTCGACGGCGGGCCGACCATGTCGGCCGACACCGACGACGTCCGCACGATCCGCGAGGCGCAGGCGCTGACCCTCGCGCGTGTCGACGACGAGGCCGTGGGCAAGAGGATGATGCTGGCCGCCGGCCTGCGCGGCGCTTTTGCCTCGGGCTACGGCCATGTGAACGTCATGGGGGACGGCGAGGCCACGCTCGACGGCGCCGCCGCTTCGTTGCTCGGCATTGCCCCGGGCGACACCTTCCTCGCCGTCGGACGCTGAAGAGCCAGTGGCACTGGTCGAGATCAATTTCGACGGGATCGTCGGGCCGAGCCACAATTATGCGGGGCTGAGCCTCGGCAATCTCGCGGCCACCGCCAGTGCCGGCAGCACCGCCTTCCCGCGCGCCGCCGCGCTGCAGGGCGTGGATAAGATGCGGCACAATGTCCGGCTCGGCCTGGCGCAGGGCGTCCTGTTGCCGCACGGACGGCCGAACCGCGCCTGGCTGGAGGTGCTCGGCACCGATTTTGGGGAGGCCGACGAGACGCTGCGCGCCGCCGCTTTCTCCGCCTCGGCAATGTGGGCGGCCAATGCCGCGACCGTCTCACCCGCTCCCGACACGCGGGACGGCCTTTGCCACCTGACGGTCGCCAATCTGCGCACCATGGCCCATCGCAGCCACGAATGGCCGGCGACCTTGGCGCAGCTCCGGCTCGCCTTCGCCGACCCGGCCCATTTCGCGGTCCACGACCCCGTGCCCGGCACCTTTGGCGACGAAGGCGCCGCCAATCATATGCGGCTGAGCGCCAGCCACGAGGCGGCCGGCGTGGAGATCTTCGTCTACGGCGTTCGCGGCGGCGAGTTTCCGGCGCGCCAGCATGTCGAGGCATCGCGCGCGGTCGCCCGCCTGAACCGGCTCGATCCGGCGCGGACCCTGTTCGTCCGGCAATCGGAGGAGGCGATCGCCGCCGGCGCCTTCCACAACGACGTGGTCGCGGTCGCCAACGAGCATGTCCTGTTCGCGAACGAGCAGGCGTTCGACGACAAGGCGGGTTTCTATGCGGAGCTGAGACGCCTGCTGCCGGAAACCGAGATCGTCGAGGTTCCCGCCGCTGTGGTGAGCCTCGCCGACGCGGTCGAATCCTATTTGTTCAACGCCCAGCTGGTGACCCTTCCCGAAGGCGGAATGGCGCTGATCCTCCCCGAGGAAGCGCGCGAGACTCCGGCGGTCTGGACCTGGCTGGAGCACATGGCCACCGGCAACGGCCCGATCCGGCGGCTCGACCTGGTCGACGTGCGCCAGTCCATGGCCAATGGCGGCGGCCCGGCCTGCCTGCGCCTGCGCGTCGCCGCCGATCCGGCGACGGTCGATCCGCGTTTCCTGGTTGACGAGGCGAGGCTCGACCGGATCGCCGGGTGCATCGAGGCGTACTGGCCCGAGGAGATCGCGCCCGCCGACCTCGCCGACCCCGCCTTGTGGGCGCGGATCGAGGCGGCGCGGCGCGCGCTCCTTGCGCTGCTCGGCCTCGAAACCTTGCTCTGAGCAATGTGTTTCTCCCGCGAAGGAGAGACATCATGCCCGCCAAGTCCGCCGCCCAGCAGAAAGCCGCCGGTGCCGCTCTGTCGGCCAAGCGCGGCGACACGCCGAAGAGCAAGCTCAAGGGCGCCTCGAAGCAGATGGCCGAATCGATGACCGAAAAGCAGCTCGAGGAATTCGCCTCGACCAGGCGCAAGGGCAAGCCTGAGCACGTCGGCGATTGATCAGCGCTTCGGCGGCCGCGGCGTCCGCCCCTTCCCGTCACCCTCGCCGACGGGCGCGGTCTGGGTGTGGATCGGGGCCTGGCGCATTTGCGGCATGGCGGCGGCGTTGGCGGACGCCAGCCGCACCACCACGTCGTCGATATGCACGCCGCCGCGCTCGACCAGCAGATTCTGGTAATTTTGCTCGTCCTCGCGGGTCTGCGCCGGAATGTCCCCCTCGCGGCGGAAGCGGCGGCGGACATAGGTGGAAAGCTCGCCGGCGGTGACGATTCGGTCGCCATCGTCGTCGGCCTCGCCCGACAGGCCGCCGCGCAGGAAGTAGGAGAGGAAGCCGCCCGCCTTGAAGCGGTCGGCGACGAGGCTGGTCAGATCCTCCTCCGAGCTGAACAGGCCCATGACGTTCGGCCTGTCGATCAGGCTGCGGAAGCCGCCGGCGAAGCAGGCGTCGATTACCAGCATCGACATCCGCCCGCGCACGCTGCGGAACAGCGGCGCGAGCTGGACGTCGCTGAGCGCCGCGTCATAGAGCTCGATCGTCTCCGAACGCCCGTCGAGCTCGGCCGCGCTGACCGGAACGTTCTGCTGGTCGCCATGGCCCGAAAAGAAGAACAGGAACATGTCGTCAGGGCCCGCCGCGGCGGCGGCGCGCTCGAAGGCCTGCGCGAGGTTCTTGGTCGTCGCCTCCTCGTTGGTGAGCAACCGGCTGGCGGGATGGAGCAGGCCGGCGGCGCGCAGGCTGTTGTAGAGCTCGCGCGCGTCGGCATCGGTATTGGACAGCGGATTCATCCGCTCGCCATAATCGGAAACGCCGACCAGCAGAGCGATCACGCGGGCCCCGCCGCGGACGCCGGCCTGGCGCGGCAGGCCCGGGCTCCGGTCGAGGGTCAGGCGATAGGCACCGGTCATCTGGGGCCGGTAGCTCGTCGCGACGATCACATAATCGCCGTCCTCGGCGAGCACGGTGTCGATGCGGCTGTTTAGCGAGGGCTCGCCATTCTCCTCGCTGTCGTCATTGGCGTCCTGCGAGCCGTCCGGCCGCTGGAGAATTAAATAGGTGTCGAGGTCCTCGCCGCCGGTGAGCGCGATCCGGACCCGGTCGCCGCGCCGCGCGGTGAAGCGGTAATGGTCGCTATATTCGCCCGAGGCGCGGCGGGCGTCCCCATCGCCGAGCCGGCCGTTCACGCTCTGGCCGATGCGGATCGGCGACGCGCGCCGGGGCGTGGCGACCTCGGCATTGGCGGCGGGCGTCGACGCCTGCAGCCGGTAGCCGCCGGTCTCGCCCGCGCGGAAGCTGGTTGCGGTGACTCGATAGGCGCCGTCGGCGGGAAATTCGATCACCAGCCGGCTATTGACCGATTCGCCCTCGCCCTCCTCGTCGTCGTTGGAGAGGTTGAAGCCACCGGGCCCCGTGACCAGCAGAAAGGGGTCGAAGTCGCTGGAGAGGAGCCTCAGGTCGATGCGCTCGCCGCGCCGGCCCTGGATGGTGAAGACGTCCTCATACTTGCCCGAGCGGCGCTGCGTGTCGTTGGCGCTCAGGTCGCCGATCAGGCTCTGCCCCGCCGCGAGCGTGCGCGCCGCGGGCGGCTGCGCGTCCTGTCCGATCGCCGAAAGCGGCGCGGCGAAGACCGCCGCCGCCAGCAAGAAAGCAGTCCCGAGACGTTTCATCTGAGCCCCTCATCACCCCGTCGCGGCACCGTAACAGCACGGCGCCCGGCGCGGGACGATGTCGACGAGTCGTGCTGAAGGAAGGATGAATGGAGTTGGAAGCCGCCGTTCAGCCAGCATCGCGAGCGATCGGTCGGGAAAATGGCGCGCCCGGAAGGATTCGAACCTCCGGCCCCCAGATTCGTAGTCTGGTGCTCTATCCAGCTGAGCTACGGGCGCGCGGGAGGGTGCGACATAGGGGGAAGGGCATGGGCACGCAACCCCCGCCTGCGCCGGCGGCGGCCGGTGCCTGCGCCGGCGGCGGCCGGTGTTGCGGGCGCGCGGCCGGGGGCATAGGGAGGAGCGATGAACTCGCGCCGCGCCCGTCTCGCCCTCCTCTCCGGCATCCTGCTCGGCGGCTGCGTGACCGAGGGCCCCTTCCCTTCGCTGGCGCCGCGGCCGGACGAGCGGCTTGCGATCGAGGAGCCGGTGCGCGAGCCGCCCGTCGTCGCCGACGATCCGGCCCTGCCGGCGCGGATCGCGGCTTTGCTGGGCGAGGCGCGCCAGGGAGACCGGGCGTTCGAGGCCGATTATGGCGCCGCCGCCCGCGCGGCCGGAAGCGCGGGCCCTACGGGCTCGGACAGCTGGATCGACGCGCAACAGGCGCTCTCGCGGGTCGAGGTTGCGCGCGGCCGGACGACGGACGCGGCGGCCGAGCTCCATCAGCTCGCTGTGGCCCGCGCCGGCCAGGCGGTCAGCGCCGCCGACCGGCAGGCGCTCGACGACGCGGTCGCCGAGGTCGACAGGCTCGTCGCCGATCAGCAGGCCCGGATCGATAGGCTCCGCTGACAAAAACAGACGGTCACTATTTTCCCGCGACGGCGGCGGCGTGCAGCTTGGCGAGCGCGACATAATGGGCGACTCCGAGCGCCATGCCGGCGAGGTCCGCCGCGCCGAGGTCGCGGACATATTTGGCGGGGCGGCCGGCCCAGAGCTGGCCCGTGGGGATGCGCTTGCCCTGGGTGAGCAGCGCGCCCGCGGCGAGCATGGCGTCGCTCTCGATTTCGCAGCCGTCCATCACGATCGCGCCCAGGCCGACAAAGGCGCGGTCGTGAAGGACGCAGCCATGGACCATTGCCAGGTGGCCGATCAGCACCTCGTCGCCGATCAGCGTCGGGTGGCCGCCTTCATTGCCCGGGCGCGGAGAATCGACGTGGAGGACCGAGCCGTCCTGGACGTTTGTGCGCGCGCCGATGCGGATGCGGTTGACGTCGCCGCGCAGCACGCAATTGTACCAGATGCTGGAGTCCGCGCCGATCTCGATGTCGCCGATCAGCCGAGCGCCGGGCGCGACGAAGGCGGCGGGATCCACGAACGGCGTCTTGCCGCCGAAGCTGATCCCAAAGCCGGTCATGGTCATCGGCGAAGCTCCCCTGGCCTGATGTCGTAGACGATGGTCGGATTGAGATCGGGAAAGCGCGGATCGTCATAGTCGCATTCGGGCCGCCGGGTCATGCCGAGCCGCTCCATCAGGCCCCAGCTTGGCACATTCCCCTGAAAGGTGATGGCCACGACGCGAGGGGCGCCGAGCGCATCAAAGGCATGATCGATCGAGGCGACCGCCGCCTCTTTGGCATAGCCCTGCCCCCAAACGTCCTCGCGCAGCCGCCAGCCGACCTCGTGCACGCCCTCGATCGGGCTGCCGGCGGTATCGGCGATCTTGATTCCGCAAAAGCCGAGCAGAGCGGCGTCGGCCTTGCGCTCGACCACCCAGAAGGTGAAGCCGCGCTCCTCCTGCCAGCGCATCATGCGGCCGCGGATCGCGTCGGCCAGCGCCGCCCCGGTCTGGACGCCGCCCAGCCAGCGCATCACCGCCGGCGTGTTGGTGTGGCGGATGAACGGGGCGATGTCGGCCTCGCCCCAGTCGCGCAACGTCAGCCGCTTGGTCTCGAGTGCCACGGCGGGGTCAGGGCCCGCCGAACCGCAGGAGCTGGCGGAAGTTGATGATCGGCAGGATCGAGGCATGGTCGTCGGTCCAGCCCGAAAAGCCCGGCTGACGCTCCACCGCCTGCCAGCGGGACCGGTCGATTCCGGTCCGCGCTTCCAGCTCCGCGAGCATGCGATCGTTCATCGTCGTCATCGCCTCGATCGTAGCGGGATTGCGGGACATGGCGATCCACACAGAGAGCGTCGCGTTCTGCCGTTCCTCGCCGGGCGCGGGCTGATAAACCATCAGCCGCGCCGCCCAGCCCTCGCGCGCCGCGAGCTCGGCGATTACGGGCTCGAGCTGGAGGTAGCGGTTGGAGGTGTGGAAGAGCACGATGCCGTTAGGCTGCAGCGCCCTGCCATAGCCCCGCAGCGCCTCGGCGGTCAGCAGATGCATCGGCACCGAATCCGACGAGAAGGCATCGACGGCAAGAACGTCGAGCGAGGCAGGTGCCATGCGATCGATGCTGAGGCGCGCGTCGCCGAACTCGATCAGCCGGTCCGGAACCAGGGGGGTCGGCCGGCAGAGGCGGACGAAGTCGAACCGCCTCAGCGCGACGTCCTCCATCGCGCGGTCGATTTCGAAGAAAAGCCACTTCCGGTTGGGATGGCCCGCCGCGTAGCAGGCCAGGGTGCCGCTGCCGAGGCCGACCACCCCGATCCGGGGCTGGGCGCCGAACAGGGCTTCGGCATTGTCGAGCACCAGCCCCACGCCCGACAGGCGGGCATAATAAGTCGTCGGCACCCTCTCGGAGCCGGGGGTGAGATTCTGCTTGCCGTGCACGGTCGTGCCGTGAGTCAAAATTCGGTAGGGCTCGCCGGTCTCGGGGGCGTGAAGGTCCTGAACCTCGTAGATGCCGAAATAGGAGCGTGTCCGATTGCCCTCCAGGCTGGTGTCGATCTGGTCCCAACCGCCATAGCTCAGCATCAGCGCGGCGAGCGTCGCGGCGAAGCACCAGCGCCGACCGAGACAGGCAAGCGCGATCAGCGAGATGAGGATCGATCCCGCCATCGTCCACTGCGGCGCATAGCCCTGATGCTGCATCAGATAGATGGCATAAGAGAGCAGGGCCGCCGCGGTCGGCAGCGCCAGAGCGAGGGTGAAGGCATAGGCTTTCGGCCACGGCACGAGCGCGGTCTGCGGCACCAGGAAGGCGGCGGCGAGTATCAGCAGCGGGTGCTCATAGGCCCAGTCGAAGACGAGCGGCGCGACGATCGCGCAGAACAAGCCGCCGACCATGCCGCCGAACGACATGGCGAGGTAGAAATGGGTGAGATGGCCGACCGCGGGCCGCAGCCGGAACAGCTCGCCATGCAACGCGACCGCGATCGCGAACAGCAGAAGCAGGCCCAGGCTGACGAGGTAGAGCGGATTGCCCGCGCCGGGGCTGAACACCAGGCCGCCAGCGATCAGGATGACGAGTGGCGCCAGCATCGTGACGAGATTGGCCGGCCCGCGCCGATGGGCGAAGGCGATGACGAAGCTCAGCAAATAGAGGCCGAGCGGCAGCACCCAGAGCATCGGCCCGGCGGCGATGTCGGTGGTGAGGTGCGTCGTTGTCGACAACATCAGCCCGGAAGGCACGGCGGCGAGCGCGATCCAATGCAGGATCCGGCGCCTGGTCGGCGGCGGCGCGGTCTCTTCGGGGACCTCCTCCACGGCTCGGGCCGGCACGGTCAGCGCGCAGGCCGCGACCAGCAGGACGAGGAAGGCGTAGAGGCCGGTCCACAGCCACCTCTGCTCGTTGAGGCCCATCAGCGGCTCGACGAGCAGCGGATAGGCGATGAGGCCGGCGAAGCTCCCCAGATTGGAGGCGGCATAGAGCGGATAGGGATCGCCGCGGCTCGTCTCCAGCGCGTACCAGCGCCGCATCAGCGGCGCCTGCGCCGAGACGATGAAGAACAGCAGCCCGATCGAGCTGATCAGGAACCAGGGAACCCAGAAGGCGAGCTCGCCTTCGGACGGGGGGAAGGCCGCGGTCAGGCCGATCGGCAGCGTCAGCGCCGCGAGGCCGAGAAAGGCAAGGTGGATGCCGGCCTGCAGCCGCGGCCGCAGATAGGAGACGCCGTGGGCATAAGCGTAACCGGCGAGCAGCAGGAACTGGTAAACCAGCATCGCGCTGTTCCAGACGGACGGCGAGCCGCCGACGCGGGGCAGCGCCATGCGCGCGATCATCGGCTGGGTGAGGAAGAGCAGGAAGGAGCCGGTGACGATGGTGAGGATGAAGAGCGGCCGCGCATAGCGCTCGCTCACGCGCCGCACGGCCGGCGCGGCGGACACCGGCTCGGCCGGGGCAGCCGGCGCGGCGGCGGCCTTGGCGGTCTTCTTCTTCTTCGCCATCAGCGGGCCAGCAGCCACGCCGCGACGGGCGCATGATAAGTCAGCACGCCGGACGCGCCGGCCCGCTTGAACGCAAGCAAAGTCTCCAGCAGCAGCGCGTCGCGCTCGCCCGCCCCGGCGGCCGCGCCGGCCTCGATCATCGCATATTCCCCGGAGACCTGGTAAGCGAAGACAGGGACTTCGAACCTGTCCTTCACACGCCTTATGATGTCGAGATAGGGCAGGCCCGGCTTCACCATCACCGTGTCGGCGCCCTCCTCGAGGTCGAGCGCGACCTCGCGCAGCGCCTCCAGCGCATTGGCTGGATCCATCTGGTAGCTCTTCTTGTCGCCCTTCAAGCGGCCGCGCGAGCCGACCGCGTCGCGGAACGGCCCGTAAAAGGCGGAGGCATATTTGGCGGCATAGGCCATGATCTGGACGTTGACATGGCCCGCCTGCTCCAGAGCTGAACGGATCGCGCCGACGCGGCCGTCCATCATGTCCGACGGGGCGATGATGTCCGCGCCCGCCTGCGCCTGGACCAGGGCCTGCTCGGCGAGGATCGCCTTGGTCGCGTCGTTCAGCACGTAGCCGCCCTCGTCGACGATCCCGTCATGGCCGTGCGCCGTATAGGGATCGAGCGCGACGTCGGTGAGCACGCCCACCTCCGGCGCCGCGTCCTTGGCCGCCCTGACCGCGCGGCAGACGAGGTTGCCGGGGTTCAGCGCCTCGCGCGCGTCGTCGCTGCGCAGGGCGGCGGGGGTGTTGGGGAACAAGGCGACGCACGGAATGCCGAGATCGCGCGCCAGCCGCGCCTGCGCGCCGATCCGGTCGACCGACCAGCGCGACACGCCGGGCAAGGTTGCGATCGGCTCATCGATGCCCTCCCCTTCCGTGACGAACAAGGGCCAGATCAGGTCCGCCGGCGTCAGCAATGTCTCGGCGACCAGCGCCCGGCTCCAGGCGGAGGCGCGGGTACGGCGCAGGCGAAGGGCGGGAAAGGCGGCGGCGGACATCGCGGCAGGGCTTAGCGCGCCCTATCGCGCCTGCAAAGCGGCGAACGACGAACCGCGGAGCCGCGATTGCCCGGTTCCGGCTTCCTTGAAAAGGAAACGGAACGGTGGCATTCTATCGGAGCCGAAACAATATCGGCACGGGGGATCAAAACCCGTCCTTCACTTCGGGATGAAAGGACGATCCATGACCAGAACCAAGTCACGCGTCTTGCTCGCGGCCGCTTTCGGGGGGGCGATGGCGATCGCCGCCGGTTCCGCGCAGGCCCAGCCCAACCCGATTCTCTATTTGACGCGCACGGAGCCCTTTACCGCCAACGGGCAGAACTTCGTCCGCTACTTTTACGACGTGTTCAACAAGGACCAATATCCCGCCGCGATGTTCGCGCCGGCGCCGGGCCTGCCGCCCTGCGGCCTCAACACCAATTCGTCGCGCTCCTGGGTCAATTTCTTCGAGAACAGGACAAACCGGCGCATCTACGGCTTCTGCGCGCTGGGCAATCCGGCGAATATGGGCAGCATCTGGTTCGCGCTGCCGGAAGAGCAGGTCCCGCCGAGCTACGTCTATATCGAGATCGAGGACCGCCAGACCAACACCAAATACAGGTCGAACCTCGCCGACACGGTGATGTAATCCGTCGCCGATCGCGGCGCCGGGCTAAAGATTGGACACGACTGGCCTCCCGCGGGTTGAGGGAGGCGTGTCCGCGTCCGAGCCTGTCCCCAAGCACGCCGTGCTCATCGTCAATGCGCGTTCGCGCCAGGGCCGGGCGCAGTTCCGGCGCGCCGTCGAGTTGCTGCGCGGAGCCGGCGTAGAGCTGAGCGCGGCTCATGCGGTCCGCAATCCGCGCAAGCTGACGCCGACGGTCAAGGAAGCGGTGAGGGGCGGCGCGGCGATGGTGATCGTCGGCGGCGGCGACGGCTCCCTCTCCAGCGCTGTCGAGGAGCTGGCCGACCGCGACTGCGTCTTTGCCCTGCTGCCGCTGGGCACCGCGAACAGCTTCGCCCGCTCGCTCGGTATTCCGCTCGATCTGGAGGGCGCGGTCGAAACCATCGCGTCCGGGCGGCGGCGGCGCGTCGATCTCGGCGTGATCGACGGCAATCATTACGCCAATGGCGCGGCGATCGGCCTCGCCCCCTTGGTCGCGGCGACCGTGCCGCACAAGCTCAAGCGCTGGCTCGGCCACCCGGGCTATTTGCTCTGGGCGATCTGGTGCCTTGTCCGCTTCAAGCCGTTCCGGCTGACCGTCGAGGTGGACGGCGAGCGCCACGAGATGAACGCGCTCGAAGTTCGCATCGCCAACGGCGCCTACCATGGCGGCGTCGAGGTGGTGGAGGATGCCGAGGTCGACAGCGGCGCGATCGTCGTCCAGGTGGTTACCGGCCGCGCCATCGGGCGGCTGATCCGCAACTGGGCGGCGGTGCTGCTCGGGCGCCAATCGAGGAGCGAGACGATGGTCGATTTCCACGGCCGCAAGCTGCGCCTGGTCACCGATCCGCCGCTTCCCATCTCGATCGACGGAGAAGTGCTGGGCCACACGCCCGCCCTCGTCGAAGTCGCCCGAGGCGCGATCGAGGTGGTGGTGCCGGCCTAGGCCGTATCGACATTCAGTGTCACGTCATTCCCGCGAAAGCGGGAATCCAGCTTCTCGACAATATCCATAAGGAAAGCTGGACCCCCGCTTTCGCGGGGGTGACGGAAAAATGGAAACCCCAACCTACAAAGGGGGCATCGCCTAAGGGTCGATAGCGCCTAGGATCCGAGCCGCGCCAGAGCGGCGCGATACTTTTCCGCGTCGGAGGATTTTTCTTCATGGTCCGCGCGCGCCTTCTCCACCGCCTCGGGCTTGGCGCGCTCGACGAAGCTCGGGTTGGCGAGTCGCGCGGCGAGGGAGTCGCGCTCCTTCTCCGCGGCCTCGGCGGCCCTGGTGAGGCGCGTCTTCTCGGCGGCGATGTCGATCACGCCTTCGAGCGGGAGGATGAATGTGGCCTCGTCGATGACGATCTGCGCGGCAACCCCGGTCCAGCCCATCGCGAATTCTGGAGCATGAACTCTGGCGAGGCGCATTAATGCGTTCGTCTGACGATTGATCCGATTCTGGGTTTCCGCTGAAGCGTCGTTGTGCAGCAGCCTCAGCCGCGCGCCGGGCGGGACGTTGAGTTCGACGCGGGCGGTGCGGATAGCGTTAACGAGGCGGATCAGCCAGTCGATCTCCGGCCCGGCCTCCGGATCGAGCGCGCGGGCGTCGGGCACCGGCCATTTCGCGATAATCAGCGGATAGGGCCGCTCGCCCATCGCGTTCCACAATTCCTCGGTGACGAAGGGCATGAACGGGTGGAGCATGACCAGGATCTGGTCGAGCACCCAGCCCGCGACCTCGCGAGTCTCGTCCGCCTCGTTCCGTTCGGCCTGAGCCTGTCGAAGGCCATTCCTTCCCTCATCGGCCTCCGAAGTTGAAGGGTGGGCTTCGACAGGCTCGGCCCGAACGGATTCCTGTGTGATGCCGGGGCCCAGCACCGGCTTGATCAGCTCCAGATACCAGTCGCAGAAGGTCGCCCAGGTAAAGTGATAGATGATGTTGGCGCTCTCGTCGTAGCGCAGGTCGGCGAGCGCGAGGTCCAGCGCCTGGACGGTTTTCACCGTCTCGCCGACGATCCAGCGATTGACCGGCAAGTCCGCTTTCGGCGGCCCGATCGTCTGGCTCGCGCCGATTCCGTTGGCCTGGCAGAAGCGAGCGGCGTTCCACAATTTGGTGGCGAAGTTGCGATAGCCTTCGACGCGCTTCTCATCCAGTTTGATGTCGCGGCCCTGGCTCTCCATCGCCGCCATGGTGAAGCGAAGCGCGTCGGCGCCGTAGCGGTCGATCAGCCCGAGCGGATCAATGCTGTTGCCCTTGGACTTGGACATCTTCGCGCCCTGCGCGTCACGTACCAGGCCGTGCAGGTAGAGCGTCTTCCAGGGCTTCTCCTTCATGAACTGGAAGCCCATCATCGCCATCCGCGCATCCCAGAAGAAGATGATGTCGAACCCCGAGATCAGCACGTCATTGGGATAATGGCGCCTCAGCGTCTCCGTCTCCTCCGGCCAGCCCAAAGTCGCGAACGGCCAGAGCGCGGAGGAGAACCAGGTGTCGAGCACGTCCGGGTCGCGGCTGAGGGCGACCCCCTCCCCCGCCTCGGCCTGCGCTTCCCCCTCGGTCTCGGCGACGTGGACGTTGCCGGCCTCGTCGTACCAGGCCGGGATCCGGTGCCCCCACCAGAGCTGGCGCGAGACGCACCAGGGCTGGATGTTCTCGAGCCAGTTGAACCAGGTCTTCTTCCAGGTCTCCGGCACCACGCGGATGTCGTCTGAGCGGACCGCGGCAATGGCGGGCCTGGCCAGCGTCGCGGCGTCGACATACCATTGGTCGGTGAGCCAAGGCTCGATGACCACGCCCGAGCGGTCGCCATAAGGCGTGGCGACGATCCGGTCCTCGACCTTTTCGAGGCAGCCGGCCTCGTCGATCAGCGCGACCACGCGCGTCCTCGCCTCGAAGCGGTCGAGGCCGAGCAAGGCGCTTGGGATCAGGCCGTCCGCGGTCTGGATCACCTTGGCCTCGCCGTCGAGCATGTTGAGCATCTCGGCCGGCTTGAAGCCGGCGCGCTTGCCGACTTCGAAATCGTTGAAATCATGACCCGGGGTGATCTTGACCGCGCCCGAGCCGAGCTCGGGATCGGCATGCTCGTCGGCGACGATCGGCACCAGCCGGCCGGTAATCGGCAGGCGGACGTGGCGGCTGATCAGCGCGGCATAGCGCGGGTCCGTCGGATTCACCGCCACCGCCATGTCGGCGAGCATCGTCTCGGGCCGCGCCGTCGCCACCGAGATGAAGCCGCTGCCGTCCTCGAGCGGATATTTGAAATGCCAGAATTTGCCGGCGACGTCGGTGGTCTCGACCTCAAGGTCCGAGATGGCGGTCTTGAGGCCCGGATCCCAATTGACCAGCCTCTTGTCCCGATAGAGCAGGCCCTGGCGGTGGAGGTCGACGAACACCTTGACCACGGCGCGGCTGAAACCCTCGTCCATGGTGAAGCGCTCGTTCGCCCAGTCGCAGCTCGCGCCGAGCCGGCGCAGCTGGCGGGTGATCGCGCCGCCGCTCTCCGCCTTCCACTCCCAGACCTTGGCGACGAACTCCTCGCGGGTGAAATCGGAGCGCTTCTGCTGGTGCTCCTCGAGCTGGCGCTCGACCACCATCTGGGTGGCGATGCCCGCATGATCCATGCCGACGACCCAGAGCGCATCCTTGCCCTGCAGCCGGGCGTGGCGGACCAATATGTCCTGCAGCGTATTGTCGAGCGCATGGCCGATGTGGAGCGAGCCCGTCACGTTGGGCGGCGGGATGACGATGGTGAACGGCTCCGCCTCCGGCCGGTCCGGGCGGAACAGCCCTTCGGCCTCCCAGCGCGCATACCAGCGCGCCTCGATCTCGGCGGGGTCGAATGTCTTGGGCAGTTCGGACATGGAGGAGCCGCTTAACGAGCTTTCCCCTCTCCGTCACTCCCGCGAAAGCGGGAGTCCAGATGGACGCCGCAACGGGCACCAAGGCCGCATGGATTCCCGCTTTCGCGGGAATGACGGACTATCGCGAAGGCCGCAGCCACCGGTCGAGCCAGCCATGGACCTCGCGATACCATTGGATCGAGTTTTGCGGCTTCAGGATCCAGTGATTCTCGTCGGGGAAGACGACCAGGCGGGAGGGGATGTTCCGCCGCTGGAGCGCGTTGAACAGGCCCAGCGACTGGCTGTAGGGAATGCGGAAATCCCGCTCGCCGTGGATCACCAGCATCGGCGTGCGGAAATTCTGCACGAAATTGACCGGGTTGTGGCGCTCGTAAGCGGCGGCCGCGGCGGGCTCGTAATAGGGCCCGCCGAACTCCCATTCGGTGAACCACAATTCCTCGGTCTCATAGGCCATGGCGCGCTGGTCGAACACGCCCGAATGGCTGACCAGGCATTTGAAGCCGTCGGGCCAGTTGCCGGCGATCCAGTTCGCCATGAAACCGCCGTAGGAGCCGCCCAACGCGCAGGCATTTGCGGTGTCGAGCCGCGCATCCTCGCGGCCGGCGGCGGCGAGGCCGAGGCGCAGATCCTCGAGCGGCGCCCCCCCCCAGTCGCGGTTGATCGAGTCGGTGAAGGCCTGGCCGTAGCCGGTGCTCCCGTGGAAATCGACGGTGACCGCGGCATAGCCGGGCGCCGCGAACAGCCAGGGGTTCCAGCGAAACGACCAGCCATTGCCGAAGCTCGACTGCGGGCCGCCATGGATCAGCAGCAAGGTGGGCAGCCGCTCGCCGGCGCCCGCGGTCGTGACGATCTGGCCCCAGACGCGGTCGCCCCGCGCACCGGCGAAGCTGAACCGGCGCACTGTCGCCGGATCGAGCCCGGCGAGCCTGTCGGCATTGACCCGGGTGAGTTGGGTGACGGCCCCACGGGCATCGAGCCGGTAAAGGTCGTCGGGCGCGTTCAGGCTGTTCAGCGTGTAGATCACGCCGCCGCGCACGGGGATGACGTTGCCAGCCGTCCCCGCCTGCGTGAGGCGGGTGACCTGGCCGGTGCGGACATCGACGCGGAAGACCGGCGTGTCGAGCGTGTCGCCGGCGGTCACGTAGAGCGAGCGGCCGTCGCTCGCCCAGGCGATCGAATTGACCGAGCGGTCCCAGGCGGCGGTCAAGGCGCGGGTGGCGCCGGTGCGCAGGTCGCGCAGCTGCACCACCTGGCGGTCGGCCTCGTAGGTCGCGCGCGCCATCGCGGTGTAGGCGAGCCAGCGGCCGTCGGGCGAGACGGCGGGGCCGGTATCGGTGCCGCGGTTGGCGGCGGTGAGGTTGGTCGGCGCGGCGGAGCCGTCGGCGGGGGCGGCGTAAATGTCGAGGTTGGTCGAATTGGGCTCGCCGCGGCCGCCTTCGCGCAGGGTGAAATAGAGGGTGCCGCCATCCTGGCTGAAGGCGAGCTCCTCGGCGCCGCCGAACGGCTTTGAGGGAGAATCGCCGACCAGGTTCGGTGCAACCGGCGTCCCAGCGCCCTGCGGGCGGCCATCGACCATCGGCATGATGAAGATGCGCGAACGCACGCCCGGCTCGGCCCAGGCGTCCCAGTGCCGGACGAAAGTCTCGTCGTAGACCCGGCCACTGCCCTGCCCCTGCTGTGGGCCGTGCACGGTGAGGCAGTTGATGCTCTCGCAGGCCATGTGGCGGTCGGCCCAGACCGCGACGCGGTTGCCGGACGGCGCGATCAGGAAGCCTGCGACGTCGGTGGCGAGGTCGGTGACCCTCTCGGGGCTGCCCCCGGGGAGCGCGACCCGCCAGATCTGGTCTCTGCCCGACGCGTTGCTTAGATAATAGAGCCAGCGCCCGTCCGCCGAGAAGCGCGGGTCATGCTCATTATGCTCGGGCGCCGAAGCGATCCTCACCGGCGTGGCATTGGCCGCGCGAAGATCGAGCAGCCACAAATCGGTGCGGCCGCGATTGGCCTCGAGGTCCGTCTCGCGCAACTGGTAGACCGCCCAGTTTCCGTCGGGCGAAACCGCCGGCGCGGCGAGCCGGCGCATCGTCGCGAGGTCGGTGGCGGTGATCGGGCGGGCGAAAGCGGCTGGGGCCTGGGCGAGTGCGAGCGCGGCGACGCTCGCGAGCATGAGCTTTTTCATGGAGAGGCGATTAGCTTACCCCCATCCTGCTCGCAAGCGGAGCTGACCGTTGATCGTCATCCCGGACTTGATCCGGGATCCATGAACACGGACTTTGCGAGTTTTCTCAGACCGTGTTCATGGATCCTGACTTTCGTCAGGATGACGGTCGAAACATCCGAGGCTGCCTAGAGATTGCGCCCCGTCAGCCGGGCGATCTCGCGGGTGACGAGGTCTTCCACGATCTCGGGGAGACGCTGGTCGAGCCATTCCTTCAGCATCGGCTTCAGCATCTCGCGCACCACCGCTTCGAGCGCGCCCGGATCGGGCGGGCTCTCGCCGCGCTGGCGCAGCGCCGAGAGGCTGGCGAGCCGCTTGCTGCTGGCGGCGGCGGCATCGTCGGAGAGCAGGCTCGGCCCGTCGGTGACCGGCTCGTCCAGCTCGAGCACGTCCTCGTCGGCCGCCGGCGGCTCGGCGGCGCGCGCGAGGCGCCGGGCCGGACGCGCGGCGGCGGTCGTGGCGACGGCGCGGCCGTCCTCCGCGATTACGCGCTTGATGGAGGCGAGAATCTCCTCCATCGACGGGTCCTGCTGAATATCCCCCATGATGAAGACCTTATCGCTTATTGCGGCGCCTGTGTCACGGGGGGTTCTGTGACGGGGCTGCTGGAATTGGGCGGCGCGGTGCGCGTCGACACCGGGCGGATCCTCGGTCCGTCGTCCCAATCGTTCCAGCTGCGCGAATAGCGGTCGTAATTGACCACCGGATCGTAGAGCGGGCCGCCGTCGAGATTGAGGTCCTCGGCTTCGGCCTGGCCCATCGCGTTGAGCAGCTGGAAGCCCGCGACATAGGCGTCGCGGCGCGCGGTGACGAGCGTTACCTGGCTGATTACGAGCTCCTGCTCGGCATTGAGCACGTCGAGCACGTTGCGCGTGCCGACGGTCTGCTCGGCGCGCGTGCCTTCGAGCGCGAGCGTGTTGGCGGCGACCGCGATCTCGTTCGATTCGATCGCCTCGAGCGCCGCCCGGTAATTGGCGAAGGCGGAGCGGGTGTTGGAGATGACCAGCCGCTCGACCGCGACCGATTGCTCGAGCAGCTGGCCGCGGAGTGCCTCGGCGCGGCGGACTCGGGCGCCGGCGGCGCCCCCCTGGTAGAGCGGCACGCTCAGCGACAGACCGATGCCGCTCGTCGTGGTCGAATTGGGCAACGTGCCTTCGGCCACGCCCGCGGCCTCGTCGGCGCGGCCGAGCGAATTGAAATAGCGCGTCGAGTTGACCGCCGAGATGGTCGGCAGCCGTTCGCCGCGGACGGAGCGGACGTCGTAGCCGGCGGCACGGGTCTGAGCGGCGATCGAGGCGAGATCGGCATTGTTGCCGAGCGCGACCTCGGTCGCCTGGTCGGCGGTGCCGGGGAGGATCGGCAGCGGCGGCGGCGGCTGCAGATCCTCGGGGGTCTCGCCGACCACGCGCCGGTAATTCTCCTCGCTGGTCTCGAGGCGGCCCTGCGCAAGCGCCAATTGGCTGCGCGCCAGCGCCAGCCGCGCGTCCGACTGGGCGACGTCGGTGCGGGTAAGGTCGCCGACCTCGAAGCGGTCGCGCGTCGCCTGGAGGTTGGTCTGGAGGACGCGCACCTGATTCCGGTTGAGCTGCACGATCGAGCGGTCGCGGATCACGTCCATGTAGGCAGCGACCGCTTCGGTGAAGATGTCGCCTTCGGTCGCGCGCAGGTCGGCGCGGCCGGCCTGGACGCGCGTATCGGCGGCGCGGATGCCATTGCGGATGCGCCCGCCCGAATAAAGCGGCATGCTGATATTGGCGCCGACGCTGAAATCGCGGCCGTTGCTGCCGGGAATGTTCCTGGTGAGGAGGTCCTGGTTGAGCCCGGCCGTCGCCGAGACCTGCGGCCGCCCGGCGGCGCGGGCGATGTCGACGGTCTCGTCGAGCTGGCGCAGCGACTGCCGCTCCGCCATCAAAGTCGGGTTGGTCCGGTAGGTGCGCACCAGGGCGTCACGCAGCGACTGCTCGCGGCCATGGTCGACGGGGGGCGGGACGGGGGGCATGGGCGCCACCCGGGGCGCCGGCGCCGCCGTCTGCGCCAGCGCGCCGCCGCCGCCGCTCAAGGCGATGGCCGCCAACCCGGCCGCCGTCAGCAATCCTTGACGCATCAAAACCACTCCGTCCTCAAAAAGTGAAACCGCGCGGCTTTTCGAAGCCGGGCAGGACCGCCGCTTCCGCGTCGGCATAAATGGTGACTCCGAACGCGCCGGCCGCGACGCGCCCCACAGCGAGCCGGGTCACGCCGCGATCGAGCAAGGCGAGCGAGATCCGCGCGCCGTCGGCCGCCTGGTCGACGATCGCTCGCGGCAGATGCTCGACCGCGCCGTCGATCAGGATGAAATCGTAGGGCGCGCCTTTGGCATGGCCTTTGGCGAGCGCGCCCCTGGCCACGATTGCGCCCGTCCCCGCCAGCGCCTTCTTCGCGAAGGCGGCGAGCGCGTCGTCCTCCTCGAGCGCGACCACAGAGCCGGCGAGCCGCGCCAGCAGGGCCGCAGAATAGCCGGTCGCGGCGCCGACCACGAGCGCGCGCTCGTCGCCCTTCAGCTGCGCCTCGGTCAGCATCCGGCCGAGCGCCATCGGCGGGTTGAGCGCGCGGCCGCCGCCGAGCGGGACCAAAGCGTCGGCATAAGCGAGCGCGGCGCGCTCCTCGGGCACGAAGCGCTCGCGCGCGACCTCGCCCATCGCGGCGATCACGCGGGGATCGCTCACCCCGGTGGTGCGCAGCTGGCTCGCGACCATCGCGCGGCGCATCGGCTCGAAAACATGCTCGGTCATCGTCGCTTCTTTACTCGCATAACTGTTTTAGTGATGCAACACACTTGTTCGCCTTTCGGGCTTTTATCGGCCAAGTCGGGGAAGGCCAAGCACAGTCTGGCGATGAACATCGCAGGAGCGGGAGGAAGGGCGTGCCTGCGTCCGCGGGGATCGGCGTCCGGCTCAGGCGGCGGCGCCGTCCGCCTGCATCAGGCCCAGGATATTGCCCTCGCTGTCCTTCACATAAGCGAGCCAGCCGACCCCGGCACCGCCATCTTCGGCACCGCCACCAGCCCCCCTTGCGCCTGCGCCCTGGCGACATAGGCATCGACATCCTCGACATCGACGGTGCAGACCCAGGAACCGAGCGGCTCCCCGCCCACGGGCGGCGCGCCCCGGCGGCGCACCATGCCGCCGTCGATGCCGGGCCCCTCGCCGGTCAGGACCAGGCGATAGGCCTCGTCACCCCAGCTCCGGAAGGTCCAGCCGAACAGGGTCTCGTAGAAAGCCTGCGCGCGGTCCATGTCGTCGGCATGGATTTCGAAATGAATAGGCCGTGGCATCCTGCCCCTCCCCTTGGTGCTCCGCGCCCCCTATAGCGCGAGCGTGACCGATCGCGACCAGCCATTCGATCCGCGCCTCGGCCTCCTGCGCCGCGGCCGCGCGGCGCGGGCCAAGCGCGACGCCTCCTACCTCCATCGCCGCGCCGCCGAGGAGCTGCTCGACCGCCTGGACCTGGTGGCGCGTCCATTCGCGAGCGCGCTCGACCTCAGCGCCCACGCCGCGCTCGCCGAAGGCCTGCGCTCGCGCGGCCTCGCATTGGTCGAGGCGGGCGAGGAGGCGCTGCCGGCGCTTGCCGGCCCGTTCGACCTCGTCACTTCGCTCGGCCTCCTCGACACGATCAACGATCTGCCGGGCGCGCTCGCCCTGATCCGCCGCGCGCTCAGGCCCGACGGCCTGTTCCTCGGCGCCTTTGCCGGAGCGGGCAGCCTGCCCCGGCTGAGGCGGGCGATGCGGGCGGCCGAGGAAGCGGAAGGCCTGGACCCGTCGCCCCGCATCCACCCGCAGATCGACGTGCGCGCGGCCGGCGACCTGCTCGTGCGCGCCGGCTTCGCTCTGCCGGTGGCCGACCGCGACGTCGTCGAGATCCGCTATCGCTCGTTCGGCACACTGGTCGCCGATCTGCGCGCGATGGGTGCGACCAATCGTCTCGTCCGGCGGTCGCGCCGGCCTTTCACCAAGGCCGGCCTCGCCGCCGCGGCCGCCGATTTCGGAACGGGAACGCTGGAGAGATTCGAGATCGTCTATCTGAGCGGCTGGGCGCCGGCGCCCGGTCAGCCGCTGCCCGCCAGGCGGGGCAGCGCCACCGCCTCGCTCGCCGACGCGCTCAAGCCGCGCTGATCGCGGCGCAGCTCGGCGAGGATCAGCGCGAGCAGCACGATCGGCGCGAGCGGCGCCAGGTTCGGCCCCGCGCTCAGGCCCAGCGCCTGCAGCAGCCCGAGCAGCAGCACCGCCCATGAGGCCGCGAGCAGCAGGACATGGCGACCGCGCGCGATCAGCCAGGCCAGCGGCACGATCAGGATCAAACTGTCATAGCCGAACATATAGGGGCTCGTGAGCATCGTCGCGGCGGCGAGCGCGCCGATCCGCGCGCCCCAGTCGGCGCCGCGGTGCCAGATCCAGACGGTCGCGGCGATCGCGGCCAGGGCGACCAGGCCGTGCAGGATCCAGGCCGGGCCCGCCTCGAGGCCGGCGAAGCGCGCGGCCGCGTAGACGCTCGCCATGCGGTGCCAGCCGACCAGGCCCTCGCTGGCGACCGACGCGAACAGGCCGGCCTGGCCGATCCAGGCCTGGTAGGTCTGCCAGCCGAAGGCGACCAGGCCGATGAGGAGGAGTCCGGCCGACGAGAGCGCGGCACCGGCGATCGCCCGCCATTGCCGGCCGGCGAGCAAAACCAGGGGCAAGACCAGGCCGAGCTGCGGCTTGACAGCGAGCAGCCCCAATACCAGCCCGGCGGCGAATGGGCGCCTGGGCAGCAGCGCCGCGCCGGCCACGAACAAGGCGGCGGTGAGGAAGCCGGCCTGGCCGGTGATCGCGTTGACCAGAACCGGGGCAAGCGCCAGCGCAGGCCACAAGGCGTCGGCCGCCCACAGCCTGACCGCGGCGGCATAGAGCGCGTAGGTCAGGATCACCCAGAAGACAGCCGCGACGGGGTAGGACAGGAGCCCGAACGGCGTCACCAGCAGCGTGAAGAAGGGCGGGTAGCCATAATGGAGCTGGCCGACCGAGGTCGCCTGCAGCTCGACCGCGCGGTGCGCCAGGATGTCGTAGGCGCCGGCCGGATTGCCCTCGAGCCCGAGCCGCGCCGCCGCCCAATAGGAGACGAAATCCATCTGAAAGGGATCGCGCAGCACGGTGACGAGCGCCAGCACGCCGACGAACTGGAGCAGCAGGGCCATCGCCATCGCCGGCAGCCGCAGGCGCGCGAGCCTCGCTTTGCCCTCGGCGTCGATCATGCGCCGGCGCCCGGCGCGATCAGCGCCTCGAGCATGGGAATGAGCGGCCGGTCGGCGGGGGGCATGTCGTCGGGGGCCATCTGCGCGGGCGTCAGCCATTTGAGCGCGCTCGCATCGAGCGGCCGCGGCGCCCCGCGCCATGTGCGGCACAGATAGAGAAGCAGGATCATGTGGCGTTCGCCCAAGGCGGCCGAGGCGAAGCAGGCGGGCATCAGGCCCGCCGCATCGGCCGCGATGCCGAGCTCCTCGCCGAGCTCGCGGACCAGCGCCGCCTCGGGCAATTCGCCCGGCTCGACCTTGCCGCCGGGGAATTCCCACAGCCCCGCCATAGCCCGGTCCGGCGCGCGCTGCTGCAGCAGCACCCGGCCTTGCGCGTCGATCAGCGCCGCCGCGACCACGGTCATTGTCGGATTTTTTTCCACTCGGACGGTCCCTGGAAGGATTTCATTAACGGTATGCCCGCTATTCGGGCCCGGGCAAAGGCAAGGATATGGGCGATGCGGCGATTGAAGGGGCTTTCCCGTGACCAGAAGGGCGCGACGGCCGTCGAATACAGCCTGATCCTCGCGCTCATCTTCCTCGCGATCGCGGGAGGCGTCGCCCTGCTCGCAACGACCACCACCACCATGTGGAACAACGTGTCCAGCGAAGTGCGCACCGCCCGCTGAGGCCCGCCCGGGGGCGCCCTCCCGCGCATTATCGGCCATTATCCGCACGTTAGCTATTTAGAAACGCCCAGGCGCTATGCAGAGCTCGTGGACGATATGATTTCGACCTGCAGTGCGGCGCAAATGCGGGCGCCGACGTGGAACCAGGAGACCGGAAAATGCGCTTCATTCGAAAGCTGATACGCAACAGCAAGGCCGCGACGGCGATTGAATATGGCCTGATCGCCGCTCTCATCGCCGTGGCCGCCATCACCGCGATGGGCCGTCTCGGCACCAGCATCCGGACCACCTTCAACAACGCTTCTTCGGCGATGAACGGCTAATCGCGCCGACGAATTGACGGGGGGCGGCGGAAGCGATTCCGCCGCCCTTCGCTTGTGCGCCGGCCCGGCGCGAGCGCGGGGTCACCGCATCGGCGCATTAAATATTTGGCAAGGTCCCTCGCATAAGGAGGGCGGTAGCTGACCCACAGAGCCATTAGCGGGCGGCCAGGAAGTGTGGACTTCCGCAAGGAACGTGGAACCAAGGAGACCGGAAATGCAGTTCATTCGCAAGTTCATCAAGAACAACAAGGGCGCCACCGCCATCGAGTACGGCCTGATCGCCGCCCTCATCGCCGTCGCCGCCATCACCGCCATGCAGGGCCTCGGCACCAGCATCCGGACGACCTTCAACAACGCTTCTTCGGCGATGAACGGCTAATCCCGCTCGAACCGATAAAGTCGCGGGGGGCGGCGGAAGCAATTCCGCCGCCCTTTTCGTTTGTGCGTCAGGCGCCGCCTCCCGTCATTCCAGCGAAAGCTGGAATCCCACTTTTCTTTGGGCCCAAGGTCTGAAGGAAGGGAGATTCCAGCTTGCGCTGGAATGACGGCCTGGGCTCAGGCGACGTCGAGAAACTTCTGGCGGCGTTCGGCGCGGACCGCCTCGCGCGAGAGCGGCGCCAGCGCGTCCAGCTCCTCGCCGATCGCAGCGCCCAATGCGGCGACCATCGCCTCGGGCTGGCGGTGGGCACCGCCGGCGGGCTCGGGCACGATCCGCTCGATCACGCCCAATTGCTTGAGGTCCGCGGCGGTCACGCGCATCGCCTCGGCGGCGTCGGCGGCCTTGTCGGCGGTCCGCCACAGGATCGAGGCGCAGCCTTCGGGCGAGATCACCGCATAGACGCTGTGCTCGAGCATCAGCACCTTGTTGGCCGCGGCGATGGCGATGGCGCCGCCCGATCCACCTTCCCCGACGATCGCGGCGACCAGCGGCACGCCGAGCGCCAGGCACTGTTCGGTCGACCGGGCGATCGCCTCGGCCTGGCCGCGCTCCTCGGCCTGGACGCCGGGAAAGGCGCCGGGCGTATCGACCAAAGTGACGACGGGGAGTCCGAAGCGGTCGGCGAGCTGCATCAGCCGGATCGCCTTGCGATAGCCTTCGGGCTTGGCCATTCCGAAATTATGCTCGAGCCGGCTCGCCGTATCGTCGCCCTTCTCGTGGCCGATCAGCAGGATGCGCCGCCCGTCCAGCCGCCCCAGGCCCCCGATTATGGCGGTATCGTCGCCAAAGTTGCGGTCGCCGGCCAGCGGCACGAAATCCTCGATCAGGCCGGCGACATAGTCCTTGAAATGGGGACGCTCGGGATGGCGGGCGACCTGGGTCTTCTGCCAGGGCGTCAGCCTGGCATAGGTGTCGCGCAGCAGCCGCTCGGCGCGCTCCTCGAGGCGGCTGATCTCCGCCTCGATATTGGGCTCGCTCGCCGAGGCGGTATCGCGCAGCTCGGCGATCCGGGCTTCGAGCTCGGCGATCGGCTTTTCGAAATCGAGGAAGGTGGCCATGCGGCGCCGGGGGTTAGGCGCGCCGGGGCTTCACGTCAACGCGGCCGGCGTCAACGCGCGGGCGGTCCGCGAGCGGGTGGCGGCTGTTGACCAGGTCGATCAGCCGGCGCGAATCGACATGGGTGTAGATTTGCGTGGTCGCGATGTCGGCGTGACCCAGAAGCATCTGGACCGCGCGCAGATCGGCGCCGCCTTCGAGCAAATGGGTGGCGAAGGCGTGGCGCAGCACGTGCGGGCTGATCCGCTCGGGAGGAATGCCGGCGGCGGCGGCGAGCTCCCGGACCAGCTGGTGGAGCCGCACCCGGCTGAGATGGGTCTTGCCCGACTGGAACAGATATTGGACGTCGCGCGGCACGTGCGCCGCATAAGCGGCGACCGCCGCCCGGGCGCGGTCGGAGATCGGCACCAGCCGCTCGCGCCCGCCTTTGCCCCTGAGGATCAGGAAAGGCTTGTCGGGCGAGACGGCGTTCCTCGGCAGCGACACCAATTCGGTGGCGCGCAGGCCCGAGCCGTAGAGCAGTTCGATGAGCGCGGCGAGGCGCAGCGCCGGCACGCCCCCCTCAACCAGCCGCAGCTCGATCTCGGCGAACAGGGCATCGACGGCCCTGTGATCGAGAATTCGGGGGAGCGGCCGCTCGCTTGCCGGCCTCGGCAGCGCCGGCGACGGATCGTCGGCGCGCATGCCTTCGTCCTGGAGGAAGCCGTAGAAGCGGCGCAGCGCCGCCGATTTCCGCGCGACGGTGGCGCGTTTCAGGGGCATCCAGGCCTTGGCGAGACCGCGCAGCGCCTCGGCCCCGGCCCCGGCGAGGCGGCCGCCGAGCAGCTCCGAGGCGCCGCGCAAATCGCGCTCGTAGGCGAGCAGGGTGTTGCGGGCGGCGCCGGCTTCCGCGGCCATCATTTCGAGGAAGGCGGCGATGCGCTGGCGATCCTCGCCCGCGCCGGGGGAAGCGCGCTCCGCGCGGGGCGTCACAGCCGCGCGACCGCCTCGGCGGCGATCATCCGCGCCTCGAACTCGAGGCCGACCGCGCGCAGCGAGCGGACGATATGGTAGAGATAGAGCGGCGGCACGCCCGACCAGTCGGCGGTCTGCATGCCTATGCCGGCGAGCAGGGCGACGGTGCCCGGCGCCCGTTCGCGCGCGGCCTGGTTGATCGCCCGGGTCCAGTCGTCCTCCCCGTCCGCCCTGAAGCCGGCGGACGCGGCCTGGTCGGCATTGATCCGGCCGAGGCCGGCGAGCGCCGCGACGAGCATCGGCCCGCGCCGCCGCCCCGGGCTGTCGTCCGCGTCGACGAACGCCTGGATCCGCCCGGAGTCGAGCGAGACCGCGGCGCGCGGCGCGCCGAGAGCGAGCATCGCCCAGGCGCGGCCGGATTCGCCGCTCTGCTCGATCACTGGCGCCCAGCGCGCGGCCTGGGCGTCGAGCCCAGCGCTCAGCATCGAGGCGATGAGATTGGCGGCATCCTCGGCGAGCGTGTCGGAGACCGGGATGCGCGCTGCGGCGCCCGCGGTGAGGATCAGCCGCGCCCGGCGCTCGACCACCGACTCGCTCTCGGTCCACAGGCTCCTCAGCGCGATCATCCGGCGGCCGGGATCCTGCTCGACCCAGGCGGTCCGCAGGCGAGCGCCGACCGTGTCTGCGGCCTCGGCGGGGTCGGTCTGGTCGAGCGCCATGCTGTAGATTTCGACCAAGGCGTTGGACGAGAGGACGCCGAGCGACGCCGCGGTCGAGGCGGCGGCGAGCCGTTGCTCGAGCGGCACCATCGGCGCGCGCGCGAGCCAGGCCTGGAACCTGGCGCCGGCGCCCTCCATCAGCGGGGCCGGTATGGCGACTCCGGTGGCGCTGGCGAGACCGAAGCGCCAGGGCGTGATCCGGCCGACGCCGTCCCAGTCGATCTGGATCGCGCGGCGGGTCTCGGCGCCGGCGCCGATCACCTTCTCGGCGAGCTGCAGGTCGATGCTGCTGCCGTTGCGGTCGCGCACCTGATCGACGATCGCCCCGGCCCGCGCCGATTCGCCCTCGAGCGCGGCGCACATGCCGTCGGCGAGCGTCCAGACCTGAGCGTCGGAGAGGCTGCGCGCCGGCGCGACCAGCGGGCAGAGCGCGGCCGGATCGGCGGTGGCGAGCGCGGTTTCGGAAGCCGCCTCGATCATCCGCGGCGTGTAAAGCTCGATGTCGACCGCCTGGACCAGCATCCGCGCCGCGTCCGCCTCGCCCATGTTGAGAAGCAGGGAGGCGCGCTCGGCGACCCAGTCGACCGGCTCGAGGCCGAGCGGGGCGGGCACGCGGGACAGCAACGCGCGGCGGAGCAGGATCGAGGCCCAGCGCGACGGCAAGGGCGCGTCGAGCCGCCGCATCAGGCCGCGCAGCAGCGGCCCGCCGGTCCGGCCGAAGGCCTCGGCGCCGAGCCCGAAATTGCCCGGGCCGAGCGGGCCGACCATGTCGGTGGCGCGCGCGCTCCCTTGCGGAACGGTGAAATAATTGCTCGGGCGGGGCAGCGCGGTGGTGGTGAGCGGGACCTCCTCGACATTGGCGCTCTCTTCGGCCGCGACCCCGTTCTCGACCGGCGCCGGACCCGGTTCGGCGGTGTTGGCCGGCGGCGCCTCGGGCTCGGGCTGCTGCGGGCGCGGCGGGCGCGGCTGCGGCGCCGGCCGTTCGTCCGGAGGCGGCAGGCTCTTGGGATCGCCGAAGCCCGGCGGCAGCAGCGATTCGGGGCGCGACCGGTCCTGGCTCGAAGCTGGGATCGCGGCGAGCGAAGCCGCCCCGCCAGCAAGCAAAAGCGCCTTAGCGGCCGAGGACCACATTGGTCACGTCCTGCTCGATGCGCTGGACCGGCACTTCGTCGCTGCGCAGGCCGAGATAGACGAGGAAGCCGACGATGAGGATCGCGAGCAGGATGAGGATCAGGCCGATCGGCGAACGGCGCCGGCGCTGGGGGGGGAAGCTGGTTCTGGGCATGGCGGGCCTTTTGCCCCAGCGGGACGCGGCCTGTATAGCCCCCGCTTCATGCCGGAAGCGCCCGAACCCCACAAAAAGTCGATCGCCCTCATCGGCCTGATGGGCGCGGGCAAGACCAGCGTCGGCCGGCGCCTCGCGAAACGCCTGTCCTTGCCCTTCGCCGACGCCGATGCGGAGATCGAGGCGGCGGCGGGCCTCAGCATTGCCGAGATCTTCGAGCGATTCGGCGAAGCCCATTTCCGCGATGGCGAGCGCCGCGTGATCGCGCGCCTGGTCGACGGGCCCCGCCAGGTGATCGCGACCGGCGGCGGCGCCTTCATGGACGAGGAGACGCGCGCGCTGATCCTGGCGCGCTGCACCGCGATCTGGCTCGACGGCGACCTCGACACGCTGGCGGCGCGGCTCGGCCGGCGCGATCACCGGCCCCTGCTCCGGGACAAGGAGCCCCGCGCTTTGCTCGCCGAGCTCGCCGAGGCGCGCAACCCGATCTACGCGCTGGCCCATTTCACCGTGCGCGGCGATGCCGGGACGCAGGAGCGCACCGTCGGACGGATCGTCGACCTGCTGGGGCTGGCATGATCCGGATCGACGCTTTGCCCTATCCGGTGCTGATCGGCGCGGGGCTGATCGGCAAGGCGCCGCTGCCGCCCGGCCGGCTGTTCCTGGTCACCGACGAGAATGTCGCGCGCGCCGGCTGGCCCGAGCGCATGAGGGCCGATTTCGCCGGACGCTTCGTGCTGCAGCCGGGCGAGGCGAGTAAAAGCATGGCGACGCTGGAGACTCTGCTCGATGCGATGATCGAGGCCGGCATCGCCCGCGCCGACCATGTCGTCGCTGTGGGCGGCGGCGTGGTCGGCGATCTCGCCGGGTTCGCGGCCTCGGTGCTGAAGCGCGGCTGTCCGTGGGTCGCGGTGCCGACCACCCTGCTCGCCCAGGCCGATTCGGCGGTCGGCGGCAAGACCGCGATCAACGCGCGCCAGGGCAAGAATCTGATCGGCGCCTTCCAGCCGCCCGCTTTGGTGCTGATCGACCCGAAGACGCTCGACACCCTCCCCCAAAGCGAGCTGCGCGCCGGCTATGCTGAGGTGGTCAAATACGGCCTGATCGGCGATCCGGGCTTTTTCGCCTGGTGCGAGGCGAACGGCGCCGCTTTGCTGGCGGGCGACGTCGCCGCCCGGCTCCACGCCATCGAAACCTGCGTGCGCGCCAAGGCCACGTTCGTCATTGGCGACGAGGAGGACAGGACCGGCCGGCGCGCCTTGCTCAATTTCGGCCACAGCTTCGGCCATGCGATCGAGGCCGAAACGGGCCTGCCGCACGGCGACGCGGTCGCGATCGGCATGGTCATGGCCTTGCGCCTCTCGGTCGAGCGCGGCCTGTGTCCGCCGGCCGACCTGGAGCGCGTCCTCGCCCATTTCACCGCGATCGGCCTGCCGGTGGCGACCGACGCCGACGCCGACGCGCTCGCCGCGCGCATGGCGCACGACAAGAAGGGCGCGGACCTGATCCTCGCCCGCGGCATCGGCCAGGCCTTCCTCTATCGCTCGGCGAGCGGATTGTCGGGGCCGAACATCCGTTCCTTGAGCGCCTGAAGCTCGCCCGTCGCGGTCTGGCTTTCGAGCCGCTCGCGGTCGCGCTCGCGATATTCCCGCTCGACCCGATCGACCTCGTCCGCGCCGATGCAGAACAGCTTCAGTCCCTCCCGGCCCATCGCCACCGCCGATTCGAACATCTCGCGCGCGACATATCCGATGTCGAGCTCCGCCAGCTCGATCAGGTGGATCCGGTCATAGGCGCGGACGAACACCGCCGCCTGCGGAAAGGCTTCGAGGATCGGCTCGAGCCTGCGCGCATCGGGGGCGCGGCCGTCGAGGCAGAAAAAGAGCGCCTTGGCCTCGCCCGCGCCGGCGATGCGCAGCAGGTCGATCCTGAGGCCGTCGCCATAATAGACCTTCATCCCGAAATCGCCGGCGATCTCGATCGTCGCGGGCCGCGAGTCGATCAGGGTGACTCCGATCTCCTTCGCCATCAGCATCTGCGCCACCGTCTGGCCGAAGCGGCCATAGCCGACGACGATCGCCGAGGTCACCGGCGACAGCTCCGGCCCGTCGAGCCCGGCGCCCTGGTGGCGCTTGCTGCGCCGGTCGAGCCAGTCGTTGACCATCATCAGGAAGGGCGTCGAGGCCATCGAGACGGTGACGATCGCGGCGAACAGGCTCGCCGCCTCCGGCTCGATCAGCATCGAATTCTGCGCGGCCGCGAACAGCACGAAGGCGAATTCGCCGCCCTGGCTCAGCAGCAGGCCGAGCTTCAGCGCCCGGCGCGTCTCCATCTTGAAGGCCCTGGCGAGGCCGAACAATATCGCCGCCTTGAGCGCGATCAGGGCCAGCGCCATGCCGATCACGAAGAAGGGGCGGTTGGCGATCGCGCTCAGATCGAGCTCCATCCCGACGGCGAGGAAGAACAGGCCGAGCAGGATCGAGCGGAAGGGATCGATGTCGGCCTCGAGCTCGTGCCGGTAGGGCGAATCGGCGAGCATCACCCCGGCGATGAAGGCGCCCAATGCGGTCGAGAGGTGCAGCGCCTCCATCACCGCGGCGCTGGCCAGCACGATGAACAGGCCCGCGACGATAAAGAGCTCCCGCTCACTGATCCTCCCCACCAGGCGGAAGAGCGGGTTGATCAGGAAGCGGCCGGCCAGCACCAGCCCGCCAATCGCTCCGACCGTGTAGAGCGCCAGCAGCCAGCCCGGCGGCGCCGACGGGTCCGCCGGCGCGCGGGAAAGCGCGGCGATGATCGTGATCAAGGGCACGATCGAGAGGTCCTGGAAGAGCAGCACCGAGAAAGCGCGCTCCCCCGCGGGCGTGTTGATCGAGCCGTCGGCGCGCAGGCTGGGCAGCACCTGCGCGGTCGAGGAAAGCGCGAGCGGCAGGCCGATGGCGAGCGAGGCGTCGAGGCTCAAGCCGGTGACGGCATAGACCAGCAGCGTGATGGCGAGCCCGCTGACCGCGACCTGGGCGAGGCCGAGGCCGAAAATATCGCGCTTCAGCCGCCACAGCCGGCTCGGATGCAGCTCCAGCCCGACCAGGAAGAGCAGCAGCACGATCCCGAAATCGGCGATATGCATCATCTCGCCGGGCGCGCGGATGAACTGCAGGCCGTGCGGCCCGACCAGAGCGCCGGCGACCAGATAGCCGAGCACCGCGCCGAGCCCGAGCCGGCGGAACAGCATGACGAAGGCCAAAGCCACGCCGAGCAGGATCACGCCGTCGCGCAGCAGGACCGTGGCGGCCGTCTCCGCGGCCTCAGGCGGCATCGGCCCGGGCGGCGATTGCGGCGGCTTCGGCAGCCGCCTCGAAGGCCAGCAGAATCGAAGGGTGGCGTGCGGTGAACCGGCGCGCATCGGCGAAGACCGCGAGGCCCGGCCAGCCGCCGGGATCGTCGCGGGTGCCGGCGAGGTAAGCGGCGAGCGCATCGCGCGCTTGTGCCAAGGCGGCGGCATCGCGCCCGATCGCATGCGCACCCATCAGCGACGCCGAAGCCTGCCCGAGCGCGCAGGCCTTCACCTCCTGCCCGAGCGCGGCCACCCTGCCCTCCTTGTCGAGGACGATATCGACGACCACCCGGCTCCCGCAGACGGGCGAGCTCTTCTCGACGCTCGCCTGCGCCCGCTCGAGCCGCTTGGCATGCGGGATCGAGGCGGCGAGGCGCAGGATGTCTCGGGTGTAGAGAGCCGAAGTCATGGGAGGCCTATACTCAATCCTCCCCGGAACGGGGAGGGGGACCAGCCGCGAAGCGGATGGTGGAGGGGGCCGACACCGCCGTTCAAGGTCCAGGCGGATACCCTCTCTGACGCTTCGGCCCCTCCACCGCTCGCTCGGGCGAGCGGTCCCCCTCCCCGTTCCGGGGAGGATTTCAGGCCCGGCGCCACGTGGTCCCTTGCGGCCCGTCCTCCAATAAGATGCCTTGCGCGGCTAGCTCGGTGCGAATGCGATCGGCTTCTGCGAAATCTCTGCGCGTCTTCGCCTCGCTTCGCGCATCGACAAGCCGATCGACCCGTTCCGCCTCCCCGCTCCCCATGTCTAGGAAGAAATTCGGCCATCTCTCCTTTCTGGAAAAGAGACCGAGCAGCATCCCACTTGCCGTTAGGGTTCTCGCATCGGTGATCGCTGAGAGCCGAGATAATGCGAGGGGAGTGTTTAGGTCATCGGCGAGCGCGTCGAGCAGGGATTGGTCGCAATGCTCCGTCGAAAGCTCATCGTCTTCAAAAAAGCGGCCCAGCTTCATGCGCCCATAGAGCCGGTCCAGCGTCGCCTTGCTCTGCGCGGTCAGCGCTTCGGACCATTCCAGCGGCTGGCGGTAATGAGCCGAGAGCAAGGCGAAGCGCAGCACCTCGCCCTTGTGCCCCTGCTCGAGCAACTCCTCCACCGTCACCACATTGCCCAGGCTCTTCGACATCTTCTCCGAGCCGGACATGGAGAGAAACCCGTTATGCACCCAGTAGCGCGCGAGCGGCGCGCCTTCGTGGGCGCAGCGGCTCTGAGCGATTTCGTTTTCGTGGTGGGGGAAGATCAGGTCGAGGCCGCCGCCGTGGATGTCGATGGTCCGCCCCAGATGCGCCTCGATCATCGCCGAGCATTCGATATGCCAGCCCGGCCGGCCGCGGCCCCAGGGCGACTCCCAGCCGATCATGTCTCCGGGCGAGGGCTTCCACAGCACGAAATCGGCCGGGTCCTTCTTGTAGCTGGCGACCTCGACGCGGGCGCCCGCGATCATCGCCTCGCGGTCGCGCCGGCCCAGGGCGCCATATTCCGGATCGGAGGGCACGTTGAAGAGGACGTGGCCGTCCGCCTCGTAAGCGTTTCCGGTCTCGATCAGCCGCGCGATCATCGCCACCATCTCGGCGATATTATGCGTGGCGTGCGGGGCGATATCGGGCGGACGGACTCCGAGCGCGCCCATGTCCGCGAGGTAGAAATCCTCGTAGCGCCGGGTGATCACCTCCGGTTCGACGCCCTGAGCCCGCGCGGCTTCGATGATCTTGTCGTCGACGTCGGTGACGTTGCGCGCATAGACCACCTTGTCCTCGCCATAGGCATGGCGCAGCAGCCGGGCGAGCACGTCGAACACCACGGCGGGCCGGGCATTGCCGATATGGGCGCGATTGTAGACCGTGGGCCCGCACACGTAGAGGGTGACGCGCTCCGGATCGGCGGGGACGAAGACGCGCTTCTCCCGCGCCATCGTGTCGTGCAGGCGGATCTGGGTCACTGGCCGTTCCCGGCGCTTTGATTTCCTTCCGGCGCCGGCCCGCGCTGCGCCTCGACCAGGTCGGAGACGGTGGCGCCGCTCGCCTTCAACAGGCCGTAGGTGACCGAGTTGCGCACCCAGTCCGGCCGGGCGGCGCGGCGGCCGTTGATCGTGTCGTAGACCAGGTTGAAGGCCATGAAGAGCAAGGTGATGCCGATCAGCCCCTTGACCGCGCCGAAGGCCGCGCCAAGCACGCGGTCGAGCGGGCCGATCACCGAGCTGCGCACGCGGGCGCCGACACGGCGAGAGGCGAGCTTGCCGGCGAAGAAGACCAGGCCGAAGATCAGCACGAAAGCGAGCACCGCCGCGCCGGACGGCGTGCCGATCACGCCTTCGAGCAGGCTCGCGACCGGCGCATGCAGAAATCTCAACGCGAGCAGCGCCAGGAACCAGGCGAAGAGCGAGAGCAATTCCGCGACGAAGCCGCGCAGCCAGCCGAACACCAGCCCGGCGCCGACGAGCAGGATGACGAGGATATCGAGAGCGGTCATGCCCGAGTGCCTAAAGGAGGTTTCGATTCGGGGAAAGGCAGACTTGTCCAGGCGCGCGGATCAGTGCGTAGCGGGCAGCGGGATCGGCGACGGAATCGGCTGCATTTGCGGCGGCTGGCCCTCCTCGCGGCACAGCCTCCGATAGTCGGCCGCAGCGGCGGCAATCGCCGGCGCCGCCTCGGCGACCGCTTCCTCGATCAGTGCCCGCCCCGGTAGGGTGATCGGCTCGCGCGCCAGCGTTTCGCCGCCTTCCTCTTCCGCGCTCAGCACGGCCTCGGTCGCGTCCATCAGTTCCGGGACGACATCGGGGCCCCGCCCCGCTTCGGTGATATGGCCGCTGAAACCCACTGAGAACTCCGGCTGCCCGCGCTCATAGTCCGGCAGATCGCTCAGCTGCCGGAACAGCAGGCGCCGCCCGGCGATCCGCCCATCGACGCGCAACACCAGCCAGACGGGCCGCCGGGCCGGCCGGGCCAGGGGGAACATGGTGGCAACCGAGTCGGTCCGCAGCGTCCATGGCAGCGCCGTCGACCCCGGATCCAGTCGCTCCCAGCCGACAGCGCTGGCGCCGAACCGCCGGCGTGGCAGCCACCCGACATAATCGTACAGGAACCGGCCCTCGGCATCGAGCGAGCGGGTTACCATCACCCGGCCCTGCGCCCGATCGACGTCATGGATGCAGCGCCAGTGCGCCGGGTCCTCAGCAGGCGACTGAGTCGTGGCCAGCAAGAGCGAGGCTACCAGCTCAAGAAAACCCATGCCTTATGCTAACCGCGCTTCGGGTTTGGGAAAAGCGTCAACGGCCGAGCAGATGGTCGACGAGTTGCTCGAGCGTGCGGAAGCCGGTCAGCCGCATCGTCCCCTTCTCCGCAGTCACCGCCGCCGGGACCAGCGCGCGTTCGAAGCCGAGCTTGGCGCTCTCTTTGAGCCGCAACGCGCCATGCGCGACGGGGCGCAACTCGCCCGACAGCGCGACCTCGCCGAACGCCACCGTCTCGGGCGCCACCGGGCGTTCGGCCAAAGCAGAGACCAAGGCCGCCGCCACCGCCAGGTCCGCGGCCGGATCGGTGACGCGATAACCGCCGGCGACGTTGAGATAGACCTCCGAGGTCGAGAAGCTCAGCCCGCAGCGCGCCTCCAGCACCGCGAGGATCATCGCGAGGCGGCCCGAATCCCAGCCCACCGCGGCGCGGCGCGGGGTGGCGCCGCTGGCGAGGCGGACGGTCAGCGCCTGGATCTCGACCAATACGGGCCGCGTTCCCTCCAATGCCGGGAAGACGACTGCTCCGGGCACTGCCTCGCCCCGGTCGGTGAGGAACAGAGCGGAGGGATTGGCGACCTCGGCCAGCCCCGCATCGCCCATCGCGAACACGCCGATCTCGTCGGTGCCGCCAAAGCGGTTCTTGGTCGCGCGCAGGATTCGATATTGGTGGCTGCGCTCGCCCTCGAACGAGAGCACCGTATCGACCATATGCTCGAGCACCCTGGGCCCGGCGATAGCGCCGTCCTTGGTGACATGGCCAACCAGCGCGAGGGCCGCGCCCGATTCCTTGGCGAAGCGGATCAGCTCGTGGGCGGCGGCGCGGACCTGGCTGACCGTGCCCGGGGCGCCCTCGATCAGGTCCGAATACATGGTCTGGATCGAATCGATGACGACCAGCGCGGGCGGCGCGCTTTCGCCAAGGGTCGTCAATATGTCGCGCACCGAGGTCGCCGCCGCCAGCCGCAGCGCCGCGGCGCCGAGCCCCAGCCGGCGCGCGCGCAGCCTCACCTGATCGGCCGCCTCCTCGCCGGAAATATAAGCGACGTGAAGACCTTGGTCGGCGACCTTCGCGGCGGCTTGGAGCAGCAGCGTAGACTTGCCGATCCCGGGGTCGCCGCCGATCAATGTTGCCGAGCCCGCGACGAGGCCGCCGCCGATCGCGCGGTCGAACTCGGCGATGCCCGTGCTCAAGCGGTCGGGCAGGCGCACCTCGGCGCCGAGCCCGACCAGTTCGACGCGCCGCCCGCCGCTGCGCAGATTGTGCCGGGCCGAGAAAGGCGTCACCACCCCTTCGGCATCCTCGACGAGGCTGTTCCACTCCGCGCAATCGGCGCACTGCCCTGCCCAGCGGCTGCTGACCGACCCGCAGGCCTGGCAGATATAGCGTTTCCTCGGCTTGGCCATTATTGCGGCCGGCAGCGCGCCAGGCTGCGCGCCCGCGCGATCCCTTCGGGCGTGTTCGGCGCGTCGCCCGCGCCGATTATGCCCGTTTCCTCGCGGATCAGTTCATAGCGGCCGGGCGCTTCCCTGAACCACACCAGATAACCGCAATTGACGAAGAAGCCGCTATAGCTGCGCTCGTAATCGGCCGCGACATAGATGCCGGGCCGATCCGCGCCGTCCGGATTCACATACCAGGTCAGGCGGGCGATCAAGTGCCGGCCCGGCCTCCCCGCCTGGGCCCGGAAGCCGCGCAATTGGGCGGCGCGCTCCTCGAGCGGCGTCGCCGCCTGCCGGCCCGCGCTCCACATCGCGTGAACCCGCGCGGCGTCGCCGGCATCGACGGCCGCGAAATAGCGTTCGGTCGCGGCACGCGCATCCGCCTCGTCCCTCTCCGTGGCCCGCCAGTCGGCCGGCGCCGGCGGGTCCACCGAAGCCGGTGGCGGCCGGTCCGCGCAGCTGAGCTCCTGGCTGACCTCGAACTCCCCCGTGCGCCGGCCGTCCGGCCCGATTTGCTCGCGTCCGGAGAAGCGATAGCGGGCAAGCACGGGATAACGCCCCGCGCAAATCTCCCGCGCGCGCTCGGCCAGAAGCCTTTGTCCCTCGGCCGTTTCCGGACTGACCGGGATCGTCAGCCTGAAGTCGTCGGGGCCCCCATGAAGCAGGGCCGCCAGCGCGACTCCCAGCAAGGTCGGCATCTTCTCTCACCCCTATCGCCTGGCGAAGACGTCTAGCGAAACAGAATGAGAACATCCAGCGGAATCGCGCCAGGCGGAACGCCCGCGCCCGCCCCGCATTATCCCTTCACCAGAAAGCGTGGAGGCAGGAATGTTCGTTCAGATCCGCACCGACAACCATATCAAGAGCGACGCCGAGGCCAATGCCCGGCTCGAGAATAAGGTGCGGTCCAAGCTCCGCCGCTTCGATCAGCGCATCACCGGCGTCGAGGTCCACGTCGCCGACATGAACGGCGCCAAGGGCGGCGACGGCGACAAGCGCGTCAGTCTCGAGGTTCGGGTCAACGGCCACGACCCGGTCGGCGTCCACGCCGATGCGGCGCGCGTCGACAATGCGGTGGCGCTGGCGGCGGACAAGGCGGTGCGCGCGCTCGATCACGCGCTCGGCAAGCTCAGGACCCATTGAGGTTGCGCTGAGCCGAACCTCGCTCCACAGGGGCCCGTCATGATCCGGGTCGCGTCCTACAATATGCGAAAGGCGATCGGCACCGACCGGCGGCGCCGGCCCGAGCGGACGATCGAGGTCCTGAACGAACTCGACGCTGACGTGGTCGCGCTGCAGGAAGCCGACCGCCGGTTTGGCTCCCGGGCCAGCGCCATCCCGCTCGCCTTGCTCGATTCGCACAGCGATTACAAAGCGGTGGAGCTCGACATTCGTTCAGGGTCGATGGGCTGGCACGGCAATGCGCTGCTCGTGCGCAAGCAAATGGAGGTGCTCGAGCATCATCTCTTCGACCTGCCTTCGCTGGAGCCGCGCGGCGCCGTCCTCGCCGACCTCCGCGTCGACGGCACCCTGCTGCGCTGCGTCGGCATGCACCTCGATCTTTCGGGCCTTTGGCGGCGGCGCCAGGCGCAGGCGATCCTCGCCCATTTGGGCGAGCGCGAAGGCGACCCTTCCGTGGTGCTGATGGGCGACCTCAACGAATGGAGCTCGCGGGGCGGCTCCTTGCGCGAGTTCGCCGTCGATCACGATTTCGCGCCGTGCGGGCTGAGCTTCCACGCGCGCCGGCCGATCGCGTCGCTGGACCGGATCATGGTCAGCCGCGACCTCAAGGTGGTCGACAGCGGCGTCCACAAGTCTGCCTGCTCGCGCCGCGCCTCCGATCATCTGCCGATCTGGGCCGACCTCGCCCCTCGGATCAGGGCGCTCGGCGCTCTCTAAGCTGGCCCGGCCGCCGCCGCTCCCGGGGCTCGCCGACCGGCAGCCGCCGCTCCACCCGGCGGCCTTCCGACCGCGCCGTCTCGGCCTCCACGTCCAGCGCCCCGGGCGCCGGCTCCTCGCGCGGCGTGTCGAGCATGAGCCAGTCGCGGGACGGCAGGCCGTAGACCATGTCCATCACTTCATATTCGATGCCGTTCGGGCGGCCGCTCGCGCTGTTCCACAGCACGACCACGCCGGCGCGGCGCTGGGGATCGAAGAGGATCAACGCGCGATAGCCCCGGACTCCGCCATGGTGGCCGACGACGCGATGGCCGGCATAATCGAAGATCCGCCAGCCAAGGCCATATTGCGAGCTCGGCGTGCGCTCGTGGAAGCGGCGGCGCCTGCGGGTCTCGCCCGGCGTGTTGACCCGCGCCCTCTGCACCGCGGCGAGCACCTGCGGCGGCAGCACGTCGGGCGCCATCCCCATCTGCGCCAGCATCCAGATGGCGAGGTCCTGGATCGAGCCGTTGACTCCGCCGGCGGCCGGCACGCGATAATAAGCCTCGCTGATTTCGAAGCTTTGCGGATTTCCGCCGACATGGCCGCGCGCCCAGCTGGGCGACGCCATCAATTCGGCGCGGCTGGCGCTGGCGCTCGTCATCCCCAAGGGCGCGAACAAGCGCTCGCGCAGCACCTGGCCATAGGGCTTGCCGGTGACCCGTTCGACGATCTCCGAGGCCGCGTCATAAGCGACGTTCTGATAGGCGTGGCAGGTGCCGGGCGCGCAGATATTGTGCGCGGTGACCAGCCCGCCGCGCAGGATACGCGGGTCCATCCCCTCCTCGAGCTTGGGATCCTCGGCATGGGCGAACAGGCCGAGCGTGTGCGAAAGCAAATCGGCGACGGTGGCGCGATGCTCGTAGCCGTCGGGAAGCCGCAACGAGGAGGCGTGCCGGGAGACCGGCTCGTCGAGCGAGAGCCGGCCGTCCGCGGCCAGCCTGGCGACCATGTCGGCGGCGACGCCCTTGGAGAGCGAGGCCCAGCGGAAGACGGTGCCGGGGGTCACCGGCTCGCTGCCGCCGGCCTGCGTGACGCCATAGCCCTTGAGGAAGCGAATCTGCCCGTCCTCGACGACCCCGACGGCAAGCCCGACCATCGCCCGGTCCCGCATCAGCCGATTGAGCCGTTCGTCGAGCCGCGCATAATCGACCGCGCCGCGCGGATGGGCGGCGGCCTCCCCGACCGGAATGGTGAAGCGGTTCGCGCCGGTCTTGACGGGCGGCGCCGGCGGGGTGGGCGAAAAGCGGCCGCTCACCCCCCAAAGGAGGATCGCGGCGGCGAGGCCGATGAGAAAATAGGTTACTATACGCCCCCGAGACACGGGCGCGCCCTAACCCGCGCGCCGCGCGAAGGAAAGCCGCGATCGGCTCCGCCAGCCGCTTCCTCGACAGCGCCGCGTCTTCTGTGTCAGGCTGCGCTTATGCGGGAGAAGGAACTGCGGATCGCCCTGGTCTGCTATGGCGGCGTCAGCCTCGCCGTCTACATGCACGGCATCACCAAGGAGATCTGGCGCCTCGCCCGGGCCAGCCAAAGGGTCCATTCGAGCGCGTTGCGGGAATCGGATGCTCCACACGCGAGCGACGCTTATTCGACCTTGCTCGAGACCATTTCGGCCGAGGCCGACACCGATATCCGGATCATCGTCGATATCCTCGCCGGCGCCAGCGCTGGCGGGATCAACGCGGTCTTCCTTGGCCATGCCATCGCCAGCGGCGACGCGCTCGATCCGCTCACCGACCTGTGGCTCGATTCGGCCGACATCGACAAATTGCTCGCGCCGGGCGGCAATGCGATGTCCCGCATCGCCAAGCTCGCAGCGGTGCCGGTCGCCTGGGCGCTGACCCAGCGCTCAGGAACGATCGACAAGACCGTCGAGCGCGGCCACCGCGCCGAGATCAAGGCCAAGCTCGCCAGATTGGTGCGCGCGCCCTGGTTCGCGCCGCCCTTCGGGGGGCCAGAGCTCACCAACCTGCTGCTGCAGGCGTTCGACGCGATGGAGAAAGGGCCGAAGGGAGCGCCTTTGCTGCCCGACTATCAGCCGCTCGACCTGTTCGTCACCGTCACCGATTTCCACGGCTATCCCGAGCAGCTGCGGCTCAATTCGCCGCCCGAGGTGATCGAGACCGAGCATCGCCTCACCCTCGCCTTCCAGGATCCGGGCGGCGAGGCGCGCCGGCTCGCGGACCCCGCCGAGCTCGTCTTCGCCGCCCGCGCGACCGCGAGCTTCCCCGGCGCCTTCCCGCCATTTCGTGTGAACGAGCTCGATCAATGCCTTGAAAAGAGGGGGCAGAGCTGGCCAGGCCGCGCCGCCTTCCTTGCCCGGGCCCTGCCCCGCCGCTTCGCCACCGGCGCCGCGGAGGACGCCGTGCTGATCGATGGCTCGGTGCTTCACAACGCGCCCTTCCGCCCGGCGGTGGCGGCGCTCGAGAAAAGGCCGGCGCGGCGCGAGGTCGACCGGCGCTTCGTCTATATCGACCCCAAGCCCGGCATGAAGAGCGTGCGCCTGACCGGCGCCGGCCAGGCCGAGCCGCCGGGCTTCTTCGCCACCTTGTTCGGCGCCCTTTCGGACATTCCGCGCGAACAGCCGATCCGCGACAATCTGGAGGGGATCGAGCGGATGTCGGCGCGAATCCGGCGGCTGAGGCGAATCACCGAATCGATCCGCCCGGAGGTCGAAGCCGCGATCGAGCGCGCGGTCGGCTCCAGCTTCTTCCTGTCGAGCCCCACGCCGGCGCGGCTCGCCGCCTGGCGCGCCAAAGCCAACAAGCTCTCGGCGCGCGAGGCCGGCTATGCCTATGCCGCTTACGGCCAGCTCAAGATCGCGACCGTGGTCGAGGAGGTGGCCGCCACCATATTGCGCCTCGGCGGCGGCGGCGGCGGCGCGCGGCGCACCGCGGTCCGCGACGCCGTCTGGGACCATATCCGTGCCGTCGGCCTGACCGACCGGGAGGCGGTCACCGCCAAAGGCGCGCGCGACGACGTGGTCGCCTTCCTGATCGATTTCGACCTCACCTTCCGCACCCGCCGGCTTCGCTTCGTCGCGCGGCGCATCACCGAGACCACCAGGACGATGGAGGCGCCGCGCGAGGAGCAGGAGGCGGTGCTGCGCATTCTTCATGCATCGATCGCCCGCTACCGCGCCCGCGAGCCCGGCGCGGCGGAGGAGCCGGCGCGGCGCGCCTTCGCCGCGGCCGCCGAGGATCCGGCCGCGACGGTGGCGGCGCTTGCCCGAACGCTCGACCTGCGGGCGCTGGACGGCGAGACTGACGAGGCCCTGAGCCGGGCCCTGCTCGCTCTGCCCAAGGCGGACCGGCGCGCGCTGATCCTCGCCTATCTCGGCTATCCTTATTACGACATCGCCACCTTACCCCTGCTTCAGGGCGAGGGACTGGACGAGTTCGACCCGATCAAGGTCGATCGCATCTCCCCCAACGACGCGGTCGCGATCCGCGGGGGCGGCCCGCAGGCCACGCTGAAGGGTCTCCAGTTCAACAGCTTCGGCGCCTTCTTCAGCCGCGCCTACCGCGAGAACGACTATCTGTGGGGCCGCCTGCACGGCGCCGACCGGCTGATCGACATCGTCAACTCCGCCGTAGCGGAGGAGAAGAGGCTCTCGTCCGAGGCGATCGCCGCGCTGAAGCGGGACGCCTTCCGCGCCATCCTCGCCGAGGAGAAAGGCCGGCTGACCAGGATCGACAGCCTGTTCGCGGAGCTGGAGCAGGAGATCGGGTGACCTCTCTCTTCCCGTCATCCCCGCCTCTTCCCGTCATCCCCGCCTCTTCCCGTCATCCCCGCGAAAGCGGGGATCCAGCTTCTTCGTGTTCGTGGCTCCAAGAAAGAAAGGTCTGGATTCCCGCTTTCGCGGGAATGACGATGGAGGTTCGTGGGAATGACGACGGCCGCGCCTACTGGACGCCGCGCCCGATTTCCACGAAAGTGCCGCCATGCAGTTCCTGAAAACCTTGTTCTGGGTCGTGGTCGCGGTGGTGATGGTGCTGTTCGCCCGCGACAATTGGCAGGTCGTCCATGTCAATCTCTGGGCGGGGCTGATCGCCGACATCAAGCTGCCGGTGCTGGTCCTCTTCGCCTTCCTGCTCGGCTTCGTGCCGACTTTGATCGTCTATCGCGCGCGGATCTGGTCGCTGCGCCGGCGGCTGGAGACGCAGGGGCACAACAATGCCGGCGGCCCGGTGCCGGTCCCCAATCCGGTGCCGACGCCGGTGCGGCGCAGCTCCGCCCCGAACGAGGCCGCGCTCGCCAAGCGCGAGCCGGAAGCGCGCGAGGCGAGCGACGCCAAGGCCTGGCCGACGCCGTGACCAGCCCCGTCTTCGTCGCGATCGACACGCCCGATCCCGACCGCGCCAAAGCCATTGCAGCCAGGGTCAGGACCCATGTCGGCGGGCTCAAGCTCGGCCTCGAATTCTTCTCCGCCAACGGCGCGGACGGCGTCCGCGACATGGCCGAATTCGGCCTGCCCATCTTCCTCGACATGAAGCTGCACGACATTCCGAACACGGTCGCCAAGGCGGTGCAGGCGCTGAACCCGCTCGGCCCCCATATCCTCACCGTCCACGCCGCCGGGGGGCGGGCGATGATGGAGGACGCCAAGGCGGCCGCCTCCTCCGGCACCAGGGTGGTCGCGGTCACCGTGCTGACCAGCCTCGACGAGGAGGACCTCGCCGCGACCGGGATCGCCGGCGCGCCTTCCGCCCAGGCCGCCCGCCTCGCCGCCCTCGCCCGCGAGGCCGGGCTGGACGGGGTGGTCTGTTCGGGCGCGGAAGTGGCGGCGCTGAAGAAGGTTTGGCCCGACGGCTTCTTCGTGGTCCCCGGCGTGCGCCCGGCCGACGCCGCGCTGGGCGACCAGAAGCGCGTCGTCACCCCCCGCCAGGCGCTCGACGCGGGCGCTTCGATCGTGGTCGTCGGGAGGCCGATCACCCAGGCCGAAGATCCCGACGCCGCCGCCCGAGCGATCGCGGCGACTTTGTAAAGCTCCTCCCCGTGCCGGGGGGGAGCTTTCTGGACATCCGCGCCCCCGCACCTTATCCGCCCCTCCCCAAGGAGCACGAACATGAGCTGGCTCACCCGCGTCCGCAACGCCATCCCCTTCCTTCCGAAGCGGGAGACGACGGAGAATCTGTGGCACAAATGCCCGGCCTGCGACGCGATGGTCTTCTCCAAGGAATATGAGGAGAATCTCTTCGTCTGCCCGCGCTGCGACCATCATGGCCGGATCGGCCCGGCGCGCCGCTTCGCGATGCTGCTCGACCCGGGCTATACCGTGCTGGCGCCGCCGCAGGTCGCCGAGGATCCGCTCAAGTTCCGCGATTCCAAGCGCTATAGCGACCGCATCAAGGCGGCCCGCACCGCGACCGGCGAGCGCGACGCCCTGAGCAACGCACGCGGCGCGATCGAGGGCCGCAGGGCGGTGATGGGCGTCCAGGATTTCGCCTTCATGGGCGGCTCGATGGGGATGGCGGTCGGAGCCGCCTTCGTTGCGGGCGCGCGCGCCGCGATCGCCGACAAATGCCCCTATATCGTGGTCACCGCCGCCGGCGGCGCGCGCATGCAGGAGGGCATATTGAGCCTCATGCAAATGCCCAAGGCGACCGTCGCCATCGCCGAACTGAAGGAAGCGGGCCTCCCCTATATCGTCCTGCTCGCCGATCCGACCACGGGCGGGGTCACCGCCTCCTATGCGATGCTCGGCGACGTCCAGATCGCCGAGCCCGGCGCGCTGATCGGCTTTGCCGGCCAGCGGGTGATCGAATCGACGATCCGCGAGAAGCTCCCCGAAGGCTTCCAGCGGGCGGAATATCTGCTCGACCACGGCATGGTCGACATGGTCGTCCACCGCAGGGACCTGCGCGCGCGGCTGGCCCTGCTGCTCGATTATCTGACGGCTGAGAGGAAAGCCGCCGCCTAATTCCCTCCCCCTGGAGGGGGAGGGCTAGGGTGGGGGTGTCGGGCCTATGACATTTGCCTCGACCGCCGAACCCCCTCCCCCTACCCCCTCCCCGCCGGGGAGGGGGAAATAATGGATCGCGCCAACTCCGACGATCCCGCCGTCCAGGCCCAGCTCGACCGCCTGGCCCTGCTCTCCCCCGGCCGCGACATTCTCGGGCTCGAGCGGATCTCGGCCCTGCTAGACAAGCTCGGCAACCCGGAGCGGTCGCTGCCGCCGGTGCTCCACGTCGCCGGCACCAACGGCAAGGGCTCGACCTGCGCCTTCCTGCGCGCCGCGCTCGAAGCGGCGGGGCTCGGCGCCCATGCCTATACCAGCCCGCACCTCGTCCGCTTCAACGAGCGGATCAGGCTCGCCGGGCGGCTGATCGGCGACGATGCGCTTGCGGCGCTCCTCGCCGAGACGCTCGACGCCGCCGGCGCGATGGAGCTCAGCTTCTTCGAGGCGACCACGGCGGCCGCCCTTCTCGCCTTCTCGCGCACGCCCGCCGACGCCTGCATCGTCGAGGTCGGGCTTGGCGGCCGGCTCGACGCGACCAACGTCGTCCCCGCCCCGCTCGTCTGCGGCATCGCCGAGCTCGGCCACGATCACCACGCCTTCCTGGGTGACACGCTGGAAGAGATCGCCGCCGAGAAGGCAGGCATCGCCAAGCCCGGCGTGCCGCTGCTCACCCAGGCCTATCCGGCTGAGCTGGCCGCCCGCGTGCGCGAGGTTGCCGAGGCCGCGGGCGCGCGCTGGCTGCCGCGCGGCGGCGGCGCCTGGGATGCCGGCATCCGGGCGGGCCATCTCCACTATGGCGACGCGCGCGGCAGCTTCGACTTGCCTTTGCCGCGGCTCGCCGGCGCCCACCAGGCGATGAACGCAGCCCTGGCGGTGGCGATGCTGCGCCACCAGGACCGGCTCGAAATCCCCGAATCGGCGTTGCGGGCCGCGATGGGCTGGACCGAATGGCCGGCGCGGCTGCAGCTGCTGGCGCCCGGGCCGGTGCGCGATCTGCTGCCGGAGGGCGCGGAGCTCTGGCTCGACGGCGCCCACAATCCGGCCGCCGCCCGCGCGGTGGCGGATTTCTTTCGCGGCCATGTCCCCGCCGGGCGGGCCTTCCACCTCATTTTCGGCCTGCTCGCCAACAAGGACGCGCCGGGCGTGCTCCACCGCTTTCGGGGCCGCGCGCTCAATGTCCACGCCGTCCCGGTCCCCGGGCACGACCACCACGCGCCCGAAGCGCTGGCAGCGGTGGCGCGCGAGGCGGGGCTCGGCGCGATGCCGGCGGGCGGCGTCGAGGAGGCGCTGCGCTGGATCGGGCGCCATGCCGACCAGGCCCGGCCGCCCATCGTGCTGGTGATGGGCTCGCTCTACCTCGCCGGCGAGGTCTTGAAAGCCAACGATCAGCCGCCGGCCTGACCGCCCTCGGCGCGCAGCTCGGCCAGGGTCTCGGCCGCCCAGGCATACATTTCGGCCTCCCTTGCAAGCTCGTGCCGGTCCATCCTTTCGGCGCGTTTCTCGGCTTCGGTCAGCGGCCCCAGCGCCTCTCCCTCCCTGCCCTCGGCGATCAGTAGGGCCGCCTGCCGGCATTGCGCCTCGGCACCCGGCAGCCGCTCGCCGACATCGGCATAGAGGGCGAGCGCGCGCCCGGTCTCGCCGGCCTCCTCGAGCAATCGGGCGAGCAGCAGGTTGGCGCGGTCATTGTCGCTTCGCACGGCCGAGGGCGGCAGCGAATCGAGAAGCGCGCGCGCCGCCTTGAACCGGCCCGCCTCGAAGCAGGCCCTGGCGCGCTTGAGCCGGATCGCGCGGTCGCTGCCGCCGGGCGCCTTGGCCTCGCCCGCCTCGTAATGGCCGATCGCCTCGACCCACATCCGCCGCTCTGCCAGCGCGTCGGCGAAGGCGGTGCGGCTGGCCGCTGTGTCGGCGGTCTCGAGCGCCATGCGCGCGACGCGCAGCTCGCGCTCGGGGTCGATCGCCTTGGCGGCCGCGCTCTTCACCTTCCTGACGGTGCGGCCCGCCGCATATTGAGGCCATACCTCCATGATGACGTAGGCGAGGCTGCCCAGCACCGGGAAGAAGACGATGATCATGATCCACAGCCCGCTCCGCCCCGAGCGCACGCAATGCACCGCGCAGGCGATCTGGAGCAGGACGATGGCGGCGATGATCGGCATGGGCCGCTAACCGGACCCGGGCTTGTCCAGCGGGGTCTTGTCCGGCACCGGCTCGTCGGACCGGACATCGCCCCCCTCTTGCCCGCCCGCGTCTTCCTTGCCGGCGGTGCCGACCGATGCGTCGATCAGGCCGCGCCGCATCATCCACCAGAACAGGAGGATGCCGGGCAGCGCCGCGGCCGTCGTCAGCCAGTAGAAGTTCACATATCCCATCCACTCCACCATGGCCCCGGCGCTGGTGCCGGTGAGCACCCGGCCGACGATGCTCGCGGCGGCCGAGATCAGGGCATATTGCGAGGCCGTGAAGCGCAGGTCGGTCAGCGCCGAGAAATAGGCGACGACGACGACGCCGCCGATGCCGCTCGCGAAATTCTCGAACGCCATCGTCGCGGCGAGGCCCAGGTTCGAATGGCCGTGCAGGGCAAGCAGGGCGAAGCTGGCGTTGGAGACGCCCATCAGGATCAAAGCGAGCAGGACGGATCGCTTCATGCCCATCTGGGCGTAAAGCAGGCCGCCGACGAAGATCCCGATGAGGAAGGCCCAGAAGCCGATCCCGACATCGTAAATGGCGATTTCGTCGTTGCTGTAACCCATGTCGTTGAGCAGCAGCCGCAGCACCAGCTGGCCCAGCGTGTCGCCGATCTTGTGGAGCAGGATGAAGAGGAGGACGAGCCAGGCGCCGGCACGCTGGAAGAATTCCCGGAACGGACCCGCGATCGACACCCACAATTCCGCCGCGCCCTTGCGCCCCGACATCTCGCGGTGCCGCTCGGGCTCGCCCATTACGAGCCCGGTCAGCATCGCCGGAAGCGCGAACACGGCGCAGACGAGGTAGCCCAGTTCCCAGCCGTGCCGCGCGGCGACGAACAGGGCCAGTGCGCCCGCCGCGACCGATCCGATCCGCCAGCCATATTGGGTCATTCCCGAACCGACGCCAAGCTGCTCGGGCCTCAGCAATTCGATGCGATAGCCGTCGATCACGATGTCGAAGGTGGCGCCCGCGAAGGCGACCAACATCGCCGCGACCGCCGTCTGCAGGATGTTCGCCGCCGGATCCTGGAAGGCGAGATTGGCGACCGCCGCCATGACCATCAATCCGGCCAGGATCAGCCAGGAGACGCGCTGCCCCAGCCGCCCGAGCAGGGGAATGCGCACCCCGTCCACGACCCACGCCCAGAGCGGCTTGAAATTGTAGATGAGGATGGCGAGCGTGAAGGCGGTAACGCTCTTGGCGTCGATCCCGTCCTGCGCCAGCCGGCTCGTCAAGGTCGCGCCGATCATGGCGTAGGGAAAGCCGGACGAGATCCCGAGGAAGAACACCGCCATGGGCTCGCGCTCGAAATAGGGCCGAACCTGTCTGGGCATTCTGTGGCCCTGATATCTCGCGAAGAGATAACCGAGGGCGATCAACGCGACGATGACGATCGCGGCAAGCTGGCTCCTGCTCATGCCCGCCTTGTAACGCGTCGGGCGAAGCCGGGAAGTCCTGATCGCTTGCGTTCGCGCGCATCCGGACGCACAATATCGCGACATGGACATGCCCGCCCGCCAGCGCCCCACCGAAGGCCAGCTCAACCTCGCCCGCATCCTCGCAATGGGCCGGGCGAGCGAGGGGCCGGGCATCACCAATGTGCCCGCCTCGGTCTATACCGATCCCGCCCGCTTCGCGCTCGAGAAGGCGCGGCTGTTCGACCGGCTGCCGCAGGTCATCGCCCCCTCGGCGCTGCTGCCCAGACCGAACAGCGCGGTCGCGCACGATGCGATGGGGCTGCCGCTGCTGCTCACCCGCGACAAAAAGGGCGTCGCCCACATCTTCTACAACGTCTGCCGGCATCGCGGCACGCGGCTGATCGAGGATGCGGAGGTCGCCTGCTCCCCTCGCATAGTCTGCCCCTATCACGCCTGGAGCTATGCGCTCGACGGCGCGCTCGCCGGAATGCCGCGGCCGGACACCTTTCCGGGCCTCGACAAGGCCGACCACCACCTGAAGGAGCTGCCGTCGCGCGAGGCGGGCGGGCTGATCTGGTTTGCCCGAGAGGAAGCTGATTTCAGCGACGCCGACGCGCTCGCGCCCGAATTCGACGCCTTCGGCCTTGCCGGCCATCACCTCTTCCGCCGCCGGCTGCACGACGTGCCGGCGAACTGGAAGCTGATCATGGACGCGTTCCTGGAAAGCTACCACGTCCAGCGGCTGCACGCGCAGACCATCGCGCGCTTCTTCACCGACGGAATCACCGTCGGCGACCGGATCGGCATCCACCAGCGCTCGGCGGTCGGCCGCACCGACTATCTGGCGCGGATCGACCATCACGACTGGCCGGCTTTGCGCGCGGTGATCACCTTCGCCTACCAGCTCTTCCCGGCGACGATCATGATCATGAGCCCCGATTATGTGAACCTGATGGTGCTGATGCCGCAGGCGCTGGACCGCACCATCGTCGAGGATTTCATGCTGATCCCCGAGGCGCCCAGGACGCCCGAGGAAACCGACCATTGGGAGCGCAGCTGGACCCTGCTCGACGAGGGCGTGTTCGGCGCCGAAGATTACCGCGCCGCCGCGCTCGGCCAGAGCGGGCTGTCGTCCGGCTCGATCGAGACGCTGACATTGGGCACTCTGGAGACGGGCATCCGCAACTTCCACGACCAGGTTGAAAAGGCGCTGGCGGACGCCGCTTAGTCGGTCCCGTCAGTCCACTCGTCATTCCAGCGAAAGCTGGAATCTCACTTCTTCCCGCACCAAGTCAGCCAAGACAAAAGAGATTCCAGCTTTCGCTGGAATGACGGGATGTTCAGACGAGCATCACGCCCGCACGTAAAGCGTCAGCTGCTCGGGCAGCTTCCCGGGATCGCGGCCCTGCAGATGCTCGTCCACCGCCTCCAGCGCGGCGAGCAGTGTGCGCTCGTTATAGGGCTTGGCGAGGCAGCCCAGCGCCAGCGGCTTCGCCTCCTCGGTGCAATTGCCGGTGACGAAGAGCACGGCGATCCCGCGCGCCGCCGCGGCGCGGGCGACGTCGGTGCCGTCGCCGTCGCCTGCGAGGCTGAGGTCGGTGAGCACGAGATCGAGCGCCTCGCGCGCGATCACCTCGGCCGCGTCGGCATGGGAATCGACCGTTGCGACGATCTCGTAGCCCGCGTCCTTCAGCATATATTCGTTGTCGAACGCCACGAGGGGCTCGTCCTCGACGATCATGATGCGGCTGATCCGCCTTTCGCGTTTGCCGAAGAGCATGTAGGGCGCACCCCTCCCGGATTGATATCCTCGCCTAACGAGCAATCTGGGGAGTGGTGCCGCAATTGGCAATCGCCCCGGCGCAAATAGGCTTCGAACCGCCCGAGAACGCAGATTCATGCCCGCGAAAGACAGTCCAGAGGCCAGAGAAGGCCAGCGCATCGCCAAGCTGCTCGCCCGCGCGGGCATCGCCTCGCGCCGCCAGGTCGAGCGGATGATCGGCGAAGGGCGGATCGCGATCGGCGGCACGGTCGTCGAAACCCCCGCCACCCTTTTAACCTCGCTCCACGGCGTCACGGTCGACGGCAAGCCGGTCAAGCCGCCGGCGCCGGCGCGACTGTTCCGCTATCACAAGCCGGCCGGCCTGCTGACCGCCGAGCGCGACCCCAAGGGCCGGCCGACCATCTACGATCGCCTGCCCAGGGATCTGCCGCGGCTCATGCCGGTCGGGCGGCTCGACCTCAACACCGAGGGGCTGCTGCTGCTCACCACCGACGGCGAGTTGAAGCGCCAGCTCGAACTGCCCGCGACCGGCGTCGAGCGCAGCTACCGCGCCCGCGTGTTCGGCGAAGTCAGCCAGGCGCGGCTGGAGGAGCTGATCCACGGCATCGAGATCGAGGGCATACGCTACGGCGCGATCAACGCCGACCTGGAGCGCCGCACCGGGCGCAATGCCTGGGTGGAGATGCGCCTGCGCGAGGGCAAGAATCGCGAGGTCCGCCGCGTCCTCGAGCATCTCGGCCTCCAGGTCTCGCGCCTGATCCGCACCGCCTACGGCCCCTTCCCTCTCGCCGATCTCCCCGCCGGCGCGGTCGACGAGGTGCGGCAGCATGACCTGGTGGCGTTTCGGAAGGAACTGGGCGGAAAAAGTCCTCCCCGGAACGGGGAGGGGGACCGCGACGCGAAGCGTCGTGGTGGAGGGGAATTCCGGCGGCAGAGCCAGTCCCCTCCACCACGCGCCAAAGGCGCGCGGTCCCCCTCCCCGTTCCGGGGGGGATCCAGGTAGATGCGGATCATCGCCGGCCAGTGGCGCGGGCGGCGGATCGGGGCGCCCGCGGGCGAAACCACGCGGCCGACCAGCGACCGCGCCCGCGAGGGCCTGTTCTCGATGCTCGCCAGCCGGCTCGGCAGCTTCGAGGGATTGCACGCCGCGGACCTCTTCGCTGGCACCGGCGCGCTCGGGCTGGAGGCGCTTTCGCGCGGCGCCGCCTTTTGCACCTTCGTCGAGAAGGACCGCAAGGCGCTCGACATCCTCAAGGCCAACATCGCCCATCTCGGCGCGGCGGAGAGCAGCGAAATCCGCGCCCAGGGAGTCGAGCACGCGCCGGCGCCCGCGCGGCCCTGCGACATCGTCTTCATCGACCCGCCTTACGGCGCGGGCCTCGCCTCGGCCGCTCTGGAGCGCGCCGACTCATGGCTCGCGCCGGGCGGCTGGATCAGCCTCGAGCTGCACCGCGAGGGGCCTGGCCTCCCCGCCGGCCTCGAAATCGAGGCTGAGCGGCGCTTCGGCAAAGCGAGGGTGATTTTGCTTCGCAAGGCCGTTGCCGCGGGCAAATCGGCCTTTGGTGAATAGCCGCAAATAGAATATGGCTTGCACCGCGGCACGGGCCAAGACCCGGCCAAGAAAGGAGCAAGACGATGTTGGAGCCGAAACCGACAGACGACGAACCGATCGGGGCGCCAGTCCGCAAGGACGAGCAAAAGCCGCCGGCTGGCCAGGAACCTGAAAAGAAGAAATAGCGCCCTTCCCGGCCGCGGCCGAAGCGAGTCGCGGCCGGACCGGCCGCGTCCGGCGCGCCGACGGGGTGGCAAGCTGGCATTCATCTGGTCTAAGCCATTGCGCAAGAGGGGAAACGCAGAGGCGGCCAGGGCGCGAAGATGACTGCAGTGCTGCACGCCCATCGCGACCGGCTCAAGGCGGGCTTCCCCACCTTGGCCGTCCACTTGCTGCTCGTCCTTGCCTTGCTGGCCGGCCTCGGAGCGGACCCGACGACCGCGCTTCGGCCCGAGCCCGTCCGGACGATCGACCTCGCGCCGCCCCCGCCGCCGCCCCCCGTCGTGACGGTCCCGCCGGTCCGCGAACGGAGCCGCCGGCCCGAAGGCGCCGCCTCGCCGCCAAACCTCGAATCGCAGCGCACCGATATCGTCGCCCCGCCCCCCTTGATCCCGGTGCCGCCGCCACTCGCCACCGCCCTCGTCGCGGGCCCCGGTCTCGATCCTTCCGCCGGCTCGGCGGCGGTGCCCGGGCCGGGGACCGGCAGCGGCGGCGTCGGTAACGGCACGGGCAGCGGCGGCCGCGGCAACGGCCCGGGCGGCGGCGGCGACGGCGACGGCGACGGACGCGGCTTCACTCCGCCCCGCCGAATCCGCGGGGAGATCAGGGACCGGGACTATCCGCGCGGCGCGGGCGAGGCCGGCATCGGCGGCCGGGTGTCGGTGATCTACACCGTCGAGCCGGACGGCAGCGCCAGCAATTGCCGGATCACCGATTCGAGCGGCAGCCCCGAGCTCGACGGCACCACCTGCCGGCTGATCGAGCAGCGCTTCCGCTTCAGGCCGTCGCGCGACTCGAGCGGCCGGCCGGTCCGCTCGCGGATCGCCCAGGATCATTATTGGGAAACGCACGACGAAGCGCCGATCCACGAGCCCCCGGTAAGGCGGCGGCGCATATTGTGGTAGCGCGCGACGAGCGAGCAAATTCGCCCGAAGCGCAACCCTTCCCCGCCTCCGGGATCTCGCCCGAACGGACGGCAGCAGGGTCCAGGAAGCGACGGCTCCGCCGCGCCGACGGCGGCGCCGAGCGGACTCAGTCGCAGCCGAAATAATAATAAGTGGTGTGAAGCGTAAAGGACCCCCAACGGCTCCACGAGCCGTCGCAGTAGACCAGAAACCCTCCGACCATGTTGGTAAGCTCTTCGTCATCGTAATAGTATGTGACGTGCTTCTGCTGTTTGCCCTGCACGGCAACGGCCGAGCTGCCGCCGACTCCGACGCTGACGCCTACAAGAAGCGCAAGTGCCGCCATAAGTTTCAGAAAGGTCTTCATCGACTCCTCCTCTGCTCGGGACTTGGAAAATCCCATGCCCGCCTCCGACCTGTCAATCTGTGATCATTACTGTGCGTGCGTGGGAGCGCTTCTACTGGAGCGCCGCCCGGGATCCCCCCTGAAGCGCCTCCCCAACCGCCGCCTTGCCCCGCGCCGCTTCGTTCCCTAGCTGTTCACGAGTGCCGGAACCCGCCGATCTCGCCCCCGAGCCCCCCTACCTGCGCGGCCTCAACCCGCCGCAGCGCGAGGCCGTCCTCACCACCGAAGGGCCGGTGCTGGTGCTGGCCGGCGCGGGCACGGGCAAGACCGCGGCTCTCACGGCGCGGCTCGCCCATCTGCTCCACACGAGGCTGGCCTGGCCGTCGGAGCTGCTCAGCGTCACCTTCACCAACAAGGCGGCGCGCGAGATGAAGGAACGCGTCGGCCGAATCGTCGGCGAGGCGGTGGAGGGCATGCCCTGGCTCGGCACCTTCCATTCGATCGGCGCGAAAATGCTGCGCCGCCACGCCGAGCTGGTCGGCCTCAAGAGCAATTTCACCATCCTCGACACGGACGACCAGCTGCGCCTGATGAAGCAGCTGATCCAGGCGGCCGACATCGACGAGAAACGCTGGCCGGCGCGGCTTCTCGCCTCGCTGATCGACCGCTGGAAGAACAAGGGCTGGACTCCGGACCAGGTCGATGCCGGCGAGGCCGAAGCCTATGCGAACGGCAAGGGCGCCAGGCTCTACGCGGTCTACCAGGCGCGCCTGCGCGACCTCAACGCCTGCGATTTCGGCGACCTGCTCTTGCACATGCTGGTGATCCTCAAGGGCCATCGCGACGTGCTGGAGCTCTACCAGCAGCGCTTCAAATACATCCTCGTCGACGAATATCAGGACACCAACCAGAGCCAGTATCTGTGGATCCGCCTGCTCGCCCAGGAGCGCCGGAACATCTGCTGCGTCGGCGACGACGACCAGAGCATCTACTCCTGGCGCGGCGCCGAGGTGACCAACATCCTGCGCTTCGAGCAGGATTTCCCCCGCGCGAAGATCGTCCGGCTCGAGCAGAATTACCGCTCCACCCCCAACATCCTCGCCGCCGCCTCCGGCCTGATCGCGCAAAATGCCGGCCGGCTCGGCAAGACTTTGTGGACGCAGGAGGACGAGGGCGAGAAGGTCCAGGTGATCGGCATCTGGGACGGACCGGAGGAGGCGCGCCGCGTCGGCGAGGAGCTGGAGACGATCCAGCGCCGCGGGGGCCGCCTCGACACCGCCGCGATCCTGGTCCGCGCCCAGTTCCAGACCCGCGAGTTCGAGGACCGCTTCATCGCCATCGGCCTGCCCTACCGCATCGTCGGCGGCTTCCGCTTCTACGAGCGCGCCGAGATCCGCGACGCGCTCGCCTACCTGCGCGTCATCGCCCAGCCCGCCGACGACCTCGCCTTCGAGCGGATCGTCAATGTTCCCAAGCGCGGCCTCGGCGACAAGGCGGTGGCGAAGCTGCACCAGCTCGCTCGCGCCGAGGCCATTCCGCTTTCGGTGGCCGCCGCCCGCATCCTCGACACCGACGAGCTCACCGGCCAGGCCCGGCGGTCCCTCGGCAACCTTGTCGGCGATTTCGCCCGCTGGCGCTCGAAGCTCGACGAGCTCCCCCACCCCGAGCTCGCCCGCTTGGTCCTCGACGAATCCGGCTACACCTCCATGCTCCAGGCCGACCGCTCCGCCGAAAGCGCCGGCCGCCTCGAAAATCTCGCCGAGCTCGCCCGCGCGATGGAGGATTACGAGACGCTAGGCGCGTTCCTCGAGCACGTCTCCCTGGTCATGGACAACGACGCGGATCGCGAGAGCGACAAGGTCACGATCATGACCATCCACGCCGCCAAAGGCCTCGAATTCGAGACCGTCTTCCTCGCCGGCTGGGAGGAAGGCGTCTTCCCCTCGCAGCGCGCGCTCGACGAAGGCGGCAAGGCGTCCCTGGAGGAGGAACGCCGCCTCGCCTACGTCGCGATCACCCGCGCCCGCAAACGCTGCATCATCCTCCACGCCGCCAACCGCCGCATCTACGGCCAGTGGACCTCGTCCATCCCGAGCCGCTTCGTCACCGAGCTCCCCGAAGCCCACACCGACTCCGAAAGCACGATGACCGGCGGCGCCTCGTTGTGGCGCGCCAACTGGTCCGAACGCGCCGACCCCTTCGCCGATGTGGGACGGGGGACCGGGCGCGGGCCGGGCTGGCAGCGGGCGGCCTCGGGCGGCGGTTTCGAGCGGACGCCGACGCGTGTGCTCGACGTCAAGGCAAGCGCGGTCAGCCTGGGCAATCCGGGGCGGAGCGACATCTCACTGGGCCAGCGGGTGTTCCACTCGAAATTCGGCTACGGCACGGTCGCCGAGATCGAAGGCAACAAGCTGGAAATCGACTTCGAGCATGCCGGCAGAAAGCGGGTGCTGGATAGCTTTGTGAGCGTCGCCTGATTTCCCTGGCTCAGCCTCCCGCGCGAGGAGGGGGTTGTTGCCACGACCGGTTCAGGCGCGGGCCATTGTCCAGGCAAACCCCGCTTGAATCCCCTGGTCGGGCGACAGCTGGCGCTGGTACGCGTCCAGGAACCCGCGCTCGACGGCCTCGCCGCGCTCCACTCCCGTGCCGTGCGAGCCTCGTGTCGATCCGCCAAAGCTCCGCTGTGTGGTCGCAAATGCAACTGCGGGAAAAGTCGGGTTCCGGCGTTTGCGTACGCCCGCGAAAAAACCCGCTACGTAGTCCGCAAACTGCTCTGCTCGAAATGGATTGGTTCGTGTAGGATCGAGCTGACTGATCATACCATTCTTGTACGACACGATGTGCCCATATTCATGCGCGCAAACCGCGACGACGGAGGCGTCGGGATTCTGCGGCCGCTGCAACAGCATCCGAAGCAGTCCGAGGCCGAACAGGACTGTTCCGTCCGTTCGCTGCAGGAGCGGTTCTGAAAGTGCCCGAGCGTTTGGCCGATCGTCATCGCGATAATATGCAAAGCCTGGCAGGACGTCGAATGTGCGGGAGAGCATTCCCAGAGATTGGGCGAGGGCTCTGTCTAAATTCGCATTTCCAGATCTTGGCTCAATCTGCTCCGACCCGTTGGAGAAGGAATGAACGGTCGAGATTCGATCCACGAAATACTGCCTCTGATCGTTTGGAATATAGCAGCCGGTCGGCGTGTCCATCTGGGCTCTACAGGGGGACGACCCGCAGGAAATCCAACCTATCGTGAGAAGGCCACCCAAAACCACCTCGCGTCTGTCCGGCAAGATCATCATTCGCACATCGCCGGGTACAGTTCACACCCATCGCCTCCCGATCGTGGGCCGCCGGTAGGCGGCGGGCTACCGCCCGTAGTCGGACCGGGCCTTGGGCCAGCTTCAACCGTTGGCGGCGGAGCGCTCGGCGCTGCCACCGGCTGTACGGACAAATATTCGACTCGGCTCGTAAATTGATTGAAGCCGATATACCAATCAAAGGCGCCACGCTGGTGCTGCACCCTAATTGCATAGAGCGGACCCACCGGAAATTGACGCATGTCGATGACTTGCATACCTTGAACGGGGCCCGCCGATTGCATGGCCTGATAACAACCGGATCCTCCCGTCTGCTGTGCGATAAGCTGGAACAAGTAAGGACTTAGCATCTGGTAAGCCTGCGGCGGTCCGCAAGTTTGAAATGCTGAAATGAGTTGATAAAGAGGCTGCCTCGGATCGAACGATTGCGCGCGCGCATTGCCCGGGATGATCAACGAGAGAGACAGGGCGCTCAGATAAAGCAGCCCTCGAAAGATGCTCCTCATCCCACTCCTCCCGCCTAATGTACTGCCCCGAACCTTGGTAGATGATCGACTTTAACATGAAACTCTTTGCATCACAAAAGGAGAACGGGATCGAGAGAGCCCGTGACACGAATTCCATGGAGACTTCGGGGATATGGGTGCAGCGCGGACGATCGGGCGAAGGCTTGCTCCACGGCGATGGAAGGGTGGGACAACTTATTATCGGGGCATCCAACACGGGCGGTCGCCGACGGCTATCGACGCTCCGGCACAGGCTGGCACGCGGCGGATTTCAGCTTCGGTGATTGCTTCGCTTACGCAATGACGAAAGAGCATGACTGCCCTCTCCTCTTCGTCGGTGACGATTGCGCTCGAACGGACGTAAGGCCGGCGCCGGTCTATGAGGAACAAAAAAAGAACTTTCCTACACCCCCTCCCTTCCGTCATAAGCTTGTCGATGAGCGATTCGCCCCACGATCCCCTCGCCTTCGAGCCGTCCCCTCCGCCTCCAACCGCCACGACGGCTGGACGCCCGAGCGGCAGCGCGGCTTCATCGATGCGCTGGCGAAGATCGGCATCGTCTCCGCCGCCGCCCGCGCGGTGGGGATGAGCCGCAATTCCGCCTACGCCTTGCTGCAGCGCGCCGGGCCGGAGAGCGGCTTCGCCAAGGCCTGGCACGCGGCGCTGGCCGCCGGAAAGATCACCGCCTGCGCCACCGCCGTCGACCGGGCGATCGAGGGCGTGGAGGTGCCCTATTTCTACCGCGGCATCCAGCGCGGCTCGCGGCGCGTCTACAACGACGATCTGCTGATCGCGGCGCTGCGCTATTTCCGGCGCGACCGCGACGATCGCGACATCTGGAATGGCGGCGAACGCTGACGTGCCGCCCCCGCACCGTTCGTCGAGGTTTCCGCCCTGCGTGCCGGCACTTTCGTCACCTTTGCGCACTTGGCGGACCGGCCAACGATTCGCCGCCTTCCCCGCCCTTCGCGCGCCATTCCCAACGCCCGTGGTTGATGCGGCCTCCGGACCGGCTTAACTGCCTCTCGCATGTCCGCCCCCTCGCCCTTCCAGTATCGCGATTATCGCGCCTTCTGGGCGGCGCGGCTGGCGAGCACGATCGGCAATACGATGCTGGTCGTGGTGATCGGGATCCACGTCTACGACATCGCGCGCGGGCAGGGGATGAGCATCGAGCAGGCGAGCTTCTGGCTCGGCATGATCGGGCTGGCGCAGTTCCTTCCGCTTTTCCTGCTGACGCTGGTCGCCGGCTATGTCGCCGACCGGGTCGACCGGCGCTGGATCGTGCGGATCAGCATCGCGATGGAGATGGCGGCCGCGGCCGCGCTGGCCCTTTTGGTCTGGCTCGACGCGATGACGCTGGCGCCCTTGTTCGCGGTCGCCATAGTGCTCGGCATCGGCCGCGCCTTCGCAGGGCCGGCGTTGAGCTCGATCGCGCCCAATCTGGTGCCGGCGGCGCTGCTGCCGAGCGCGATCGCCTTGAACTCGATCGCCTGGCAGGCGGGCGCGGTGGCCGGGCCGCTGCTCGGCGGCGCCGCTTATGCGCTGTCGATCAGCCTGCCCTACGAGGCGTCGGCGATCCTCTACGCCGTCTCGCTCGGCTGCATGCTGCTGATCCGGCCGATCCCGCGCGGCAATGCCGGCGATTCGCGACCCTTGCGCGCGGTGATCGAGGGGCTCGCTTATGTGCGCGACAACAAGATCGTGCTCGGCGCGATCAGCCTCGATCTGTTCGCGGTGCTGCTGGGCGGCGCCACCGCGATGCTGCCCGTCTACGCGCGCGACGTCCTCCACGTCGGCTCGGAGGGGCTCGGCGCCCTGCGCGCGGCGCCGGCGGTGGGCGCGGCGCTGACCGCGCTGATCCTGGCGCGGCGCCCCCTGCGCCGCCATGTCGGCACCAAGATGTTCGCCTGCGTCGCCATCTTCGGCGTGGCGACGATGGTGTTCGGGCTCAGCCAGTGGATGTGGCTCTCGCTCGTCGCTCTGTTCGTGCTCGGCGCGTCGGACATGGTCAGCGTCTACGTCCGCTCCTCGCTGATCCAGCTGCACACGCCCGACGCCATGCGCGGCCGGGTCTCGGCGGTCTCGGGCCTATTCATCTCGGCCTCGAACGAGCTTGGCGAGTTCCGCGCGGGCCTTGCCGGCGCGGCGTTCGGGCCGGTGCTGGCGGTGGTCGGCGGCGGCGGCCTCGCAGTCCTCGTCACCGGCTTTTGCGCCTGGGCCTTTCCGAGCCTCCGCAAGGCCGACCGCTTCGTGCCCCCCGATCCCCAGATCCTCGCCGACGCCTCGGGCAAGGACATGCCCGACGTCGAAATTCCAGCAATGGCCGCGGGCCACAAGCCCGAGGCCAAGAAGGGCTAGGCGCCGCGCTTACTCGCTCTCCTCCTGCCTGCGCAGCCTTTCCTGCTCATCGCGCGGCGGCTGCGGCATGGGCGCATCGGCGATGATGGCGAGCTCGCCGATCCTGATCGGGCTGCGCGGCCGCAGCGCCTGCGCGCCCGCATCGCGCTCCAGCCCGGTAGTCGGCACGAAGACCACCTCCAGGGTCGCGGGATCGACGCCGCGTATGGCCGCGCCGATCGCGAACACGAACTCCGCGGGATGGAAATGCCGAGCGCGGCTTTTCAGGCCCGCGCCGAACAGCGCGAACATACCGACGAGGGTCCGGGGATTGGGCGTGAAGCCCGTGCGGCCGACATGAACCTCCCAGCTGATGCCGGGCTGCACATCGGCCTCGACGCCGCGGATCTGCAGCGCGACGTTGCGCTGCGCCGTCCGCGAAACCTCGATCAGCCGCCTGCCCGCATCCCCCGCCTCGCGCGGAACGAGCGGGAGCCTGACCGGCGCCCGCTCCAGCACGAAGGCCCGCCGCGCCACCGCCAGGGTCGCCGCGCTCGCGGCCACGAGGGCACGGCGCGGGCAATATTGGTTCACCTGGGGCGGTTCGCCTTCATAGGCGTAGCTGAGCTGGAGCGCGGCACGCAGCACGTCGCAGCCGTCCATGCTGACCGGCGCACAGCATTCGTCGAAGAAGGTGTAGGTCGTCGTCCTCCACGCCGTGTCGCCGACCGGGCTGCTCCTGCCCCCGCCTTGCGCGAGCCATAGGTTCCAGAGCCGATCGACCTGGGCATGATGCACCCAGAAGATCGGGTCCTGGGCCGCGGTTTCGACGTCGTGCATGTTGCCGTCGATGGAGGTGTGGACGCTGCCGTGGGGCCCGTTGATGCTGCTCTGGGTGCCGAAATAGTCCAGCAAGGTCATGGCGTTGGTCACGGACGTTCCAAGGCCGCTCGACAACAGCCCGCCGTTGTTCACGCTCGTTTTGCGGGTGGCGTCGAACAGCACGCTGGTGGAGACGCGGAACGGCGCGGGCAGCGCGCGCTCGGCGGGATTGGCCCAGTCCCAATAAGGTACCGCCCAATCGTACATGCCGGAATATTTCCGCACGATCCGCTCGAACCAGTACAGGTACATGCGGTGCCAGGCCCAGAAGAAGCTCGGATTGGTGTGGCACGTATTCCACGAAGGAAGGTTGCGCGGGTCGAGCGTGCCGTGGATCGCGGCCTGGTAGAACCAGCTGCATGGATCGGTCTCGGGCAGCGCCCGCATCGCCCGGATCGCGGTGCGGTATCCCCGCAATATCGGATCGCTGGCGGTCATGGCCGAAGCGTTGCGGCGCAGCGTCGGGCCCGCCGCGTAGCTCGCCAATGCCGGTATTCCCGTGAAGAACTGGCTTCCCGCGACGAGCGAGGCCGCGGCACCGGTCTTGAGCAGCTGGCGACGGTCTATCCCGCTTTCCATGACATCTTCCCCCCTGAGATTCTGGAACAGTCACTGTTGCAATCAACAGGCCGTCATATTTACTTCCTCCGCTCGAATTTGTCGCTCGCCAAAAAATGAGGTTATTGCGTCCGTTCGCGGGAGACGAAAGATGATGCTCCACCGGCCGTACGACTCGCCGGCATTCACTCCTCCGTCCCGCCTGAGCCTCCGTGGCCGGTCCGTGCCGCGATGATCGTGCTGTTCAACATATCCGCCGGCCAGCAGGGGCATAGGAATCCCGGGCCTTTCGCCCTATCTCCTTCGGGCTCGCGGACGACCAAGCCGCCCGCACGATCCTGGCCCTGGCCGCGATGAAGGAAGACCCGCATGAAAGCCGCCAACATTCTCGGGACGATCGGCAATACGCCGCACATCCGCCTTTCCCGCCTGTTCGCCGACGCAGAAGTCTGGGTGAAGTCGGAACGCGCCAACCCCGGCGCCTCGATCAAGGACAGGATCGCGCTCTCCATGATCGAGGACGCGGAGAAGTCGGGCAAGTTGCAGCCCGGCGGCACGATCATCGAGCCGACCTCGGGCAATACCGGCATCGGCCTCGCCATGGTCGCCGCGGTCAAGGGCTACAGGCTGGTCCTGGTCATGCCCGACAGCATGAGCCTGGAGCGCCGCCGGCTGATGCTCGCTTACGGCGCGAGCTTCGACCTCACCCCGCGCGAGAAGGGCATGAAGGGCGCGATCGCCCGCGCCGAGGAATTGATCGCGCAGACGCCCGGCAGCTGGATGCCCCAGCAATTCGAGAATCCCGCCAATTTGGAGGTTCACCGCCGCACGACCGCCCGCGAGATCCTCGCCGATTTCGCCGATTCGCCGATCGACGTGCTGATCACCGGAGTCGGCACGGGCGGCCACATCACCGCCTGCGCCGAGGTGCTGAAGGCGGAATGGCCGGCCCTAAAGGTGTTCGCGGTCGAGCCGACCCTGTCCCCCGTCCTCTCCGGCGGCGAGCCCGGCCCGCACCCGATCCAGGGCATCGGCGCCGGCTTCATCCCCGCGATCATGGACGTGAGCCTCCTGGACGGCGTCATCCGGGTCGATCCCGCCGACGCCAAGGAGTGGGCACGCCGCGCCGCCCGGGAGGAGGGCATGCTGGTCGGGATCAGCTCGGGCGCGGCGCTCGCCGCGATCGCGCAGAAGCTTCCCGAACTCGGGCCGGACAAGCGCGTGCTCGGCTTCAACTACGACACCGGCGAGCGCTATCTCTCTGTTCCGGACTTCCTGCCCGAGGAGGCATGAGCGCGCAGGCCGGTCAGCGCCGCGCCGCCGCCTCGCGCAGCCCCGGGACGTGCGCGGCGCCTTCGAGCACCTGGGCGCTGGACGCGGCGAGGTCCGCGCCGATCGGCTCGGCGCGGCCGCCCAGGCATTGCGCGAGGAAATTCTCGGTCACCGCATAGAAGCCCATGCGGTTCTCGGGCCGGTTGAAGCCATGCCCCTCGTCCGGGAAATTGAGGTAGGTGACGGGCAGGCCGCGCGCGCGCATCGCCGCCACCATCCGGTCCGATTCCGCTTTCGTCACCCGGGGATCGTTGCCGCCCTGCCCGATCAACAGCGGCGCGCGGATCGCCGCGACCCGCGTGATCGGCGACTGGGCCAGCATCCGCTCCCGGTCCGCGGGGACGGCGGGATTGCCGACGAAGCGATACCAGCTCAGCTCCAGCCTCGGCCGCCAATAGGGCGGAAAGCTCTCGATCAGGGTGGCCAGGCTCGACGGCCCGACAATGTCGACGCCGCAGCGGAAGCGGTCCGGCGTGAAGGTCAGCCCGACCAAGGTCGCATAGCCCCCATAGGAGGTCCCCATGATCGCGACGCGGTCGCGGCTGGTGATGCCGCGCGCGATCGCCCAGTCGACGCCGTCGATCAGATCGTCGTGCATCCGCCCGGCGAACTGGTGGGTCGCGGCGGCGGCGAACGCCTTCCCGAAGCCGGTCGAGCCGCGATAGTTCACGGAGAGCACCGCATAGCCACGATTGGCGAGCCATTGATGCATGGATTCGTAGCCGTGATAGTCGCGCGCCCAGGGTCCGCCATGGACCTGGAGAATGAGCGGCACCGGCTGCTCCGGGCGGCCGTCGCCGTCCCGGTCAGAGCCCGGCGGCAGCGTCAGGTAGCTGACCAGCGGCAATCCGTCGCGCGAGCGAAGCACCAGGGTCTGCATCGGCTGGAGCGGGCTGCGATCGAGCTCGGGCCGGGTGCTGAACAAGGTTTCGAGGCGGCGGCGCCGGCGGTCGTAGAGATGGTAGGCCGGCGAGCGATCGGCGCGCACCACCCACACGATCATCCGCCCGCCGTCCGCGGTCGCGGAGCTGTCGTCCAGGTCGGAGGAAAAGAGGAATTCGGTCCGCCCCGGAAAGCTGCGGCGGAGGAAGGCGACGTCGCGGCGGAAGGCGGCGCCCACCGGATGCCAGACGGAGAGCTGGTGATTGGCCGCATAGGCGATCGGCTCGAACGTCCGGGGATCGGTCAGCACCTCCTCGACATCGGCGACCTCGCTCGCGGCGAGCAATGTCCGGACGCCCGTCTCCGGATCGAGCCGCACGAGCGCGGCCTTGTCGCGGCCCTCGGCGTCGATCATGTAGGCAGTCGTGCCCGCCCGGTTGAAGCCGACGATCCGCGCGCTTCGATTGTCCTCGCGCGACATCGAGAAGGCCTGGCGCCATTCCCCCGCTCCTTGCGGCACGAAATAGCCGACCCGCCCCCCTTCGATCGCGCGCATGCCGATGCGGGGGCGAAGCTGGCGGTCCACGGCGATGCTCGCGAAGCCGGGATTCCGGTAGACGAGCCGGGCCGCGCCGGTCCGGTAATCGACCTCGAACAGGTCGAACAATTCCGGATCGCGCTGGTTGTTCGCGATCAGCACGATGTCGGGGCGCAGCGGGCTGGTCGCGACGACGTCCGCGCGGACATTGGCGCCTTCGGGGCTCAGCGCGTGCCGTCCGCCGGTCGCGGCATCGACCGCGTAGACTCGGAAATTCTCGTTCCCCCCTGCGTCCTGACCGAACAGGAGATAGCGGCCGTCGGGCGACCACCAATAATTGTTGATCGCCTGGCGCTCGCCGGTCACCGCGCGTGCCCCGGCTCGATCATCCGTCGGCGCCACCCAGATGTTCATCACGCCGTCCCGCGGCGCCAGCCAGGCGAGGCGCCGCCCGTCCGGGCTGATCTTCGCCCGGTTCTGCGTCGCATTGCCGAACAGGAGCGCGCGCGGGATCAGCGGCGCGGCTTCGGCCGCTACGCCGGGAGCCGGCGGCCGCGGCTGCGCCACAGCCGTGCTGGTCGTCAGTAAGAGAGCGAGGGCGATTGCGCGCATTGCATTTCCCCGTTGCTGCCGGTCTGTTTATAGATGCGCCGGCCATGCCGTCAAAAGCTCGTGTCGCGATCCTCACCCCGGACCGAGAGGACAGGGATTTCCATTCGCGCTGGCGGGACGTGTTCGAGGAAGAAGCGGCGGTGCTCCGCCGGGCCGGGCTCGCGGTCGAGGACCGCGCCTGGACTCGATCCGCCGATTTCGCCGCGTTCGATCTCATCCTGCCCTTGCTGACCTGGGGCTATTGCCGCGCGGCCCCGGCGTGGCGGGCGGCGGTCGACGGCTGGGCGGCACGCGGCCTTCCGGTCCTGAACCCGCCGCATGTGTTGCGGTGGAACGTCGACAAGTCCTATCTCGGCCGGCTCGCGGAGCGCGGCGCCCCGGTCGTGCCCACGCTTTATGTCGAACGGGCGAGCGAGCAGGCGCTGCGCGATGCGGCGGCCGCGTTCGGAACCGAGGCGCTGATCGCCAAGCCCCGGGTTTCGGCGTCGGCGTGGCAGACCGTCCGCTGGTCGCCGGGCGCTGCGCTCGACGGCGGCCCCGACGGCCCCGCGATGATCCAGCCTTTCCTCCCCGCAATCCTCGATGAGGGCGAGATTTCGCTGATCTACGCCGCCGGCGCCTTCAGCCACGCCATCCGCAAGCGCCCGCGGCCCGGCGACTTCCGAGTCCAGCCCGAACATGCGGGCATCGTCACGCCCCACGTCCCCGCGAGCAACGAGCGCGCCGCCGCCGACGACATCCTCGCCGCGGTCGACGGAGATCTCCTTTACGCCCGCGTCGATATCTGCCGCGACGCGGCGGGCGCGCCGGTGCTGATGGAATTGGAGCTGGTCGAGCCCGACCTGTATTTCCAGCACGACCCCGGGAAAGGCGCTGCCTTCGCCGACGCCGTCGCCCGCGCGGCCCGCTTGCCTTTTGCGACGGCCGAGGCACAGTGACCGCCTGAGTCGAGGGGGGACGCTCATGAAAGCCCGGTTCGCCGCACTCGCGCTTCTGCTCGCGATGCCGGCGCCGGCTGTCGCGCAGCCGCAGGACATCAACGCCGCCGGAACGGTGCCGCATGTGGCGGCCCGCGCCGGCTTTCCCGAGCAGGTCGGCGAATTCCGCCGCTCCCACGTCCTGCGCTACGACCCGGACGACATCGGCGCCAATTACAATTTGCGCCGCGGCGACGATTTCCTGCGGCTCAGCGTCTACATCTACCCCGCACCGCGGGTGCCGCGCCCGGAGCGGGCAGCCGCATGCCGGGAGGTGATGGCGGGCATCGGGAGGGAGATCGATCTCTTGCATCCCGGTGCACAACGGACCGAATCGGGCGAGGCGGCCGCCTTGCCCGGCACCGAGCCCGGGCTCCGCTTCCGCTCCGTGCATCGCCTCCGCACGACAATGCGCAGCCGCACGCCCGAGGCGGTGCGCAGGGAATCGCGTCTCTATTGCTATGTGGGCGGCGACTGGCTGGTGAAATATTACGCCAGCTCGAACGCAGCCTTCGACGTCGAGCAGGCGATCGAGGCGTTCGTCCGCGACAGCCCATGGCCGGGCCGCGGCCCGGCCAGCATCGCGATGCGTTAACCCCCTTCTTCCGGAACCGCCTTCCTCGCGCTCGCGTTTCAGGTGCCGCAAGGCGAGAGGATCAGCGCATGGACGAACCCGAACGGCCGGTCACCCACGAGACCACGGTGATCAACACAGGCGAGCGGCGCGGAGGCGGCGGATCCGTGATCGCGATCGTGCTGCTGATCGTCGTCGGAGTCCTCGCCTTCCTCTATTTCGGCGGCTATCTGCAGCGCGCGGCGAGCAAGACCGACATCGACGTCAAGGTCGATCTGCCCGACATCAACATCGACCGCGGCAAGAGCGCGCCCCCGGCCGGCAACCAGGCCAAATGATCCGGCACGCGAGCGCGCCGGCGCCGCGCGAGGGTCAGGCCTGGCCCGTCTCGTCCGCGACCAGGCCGCCGCCCGGCTCGCCGCCCTGCTGCTGCGTTCCCTGCAGGTAGATACCGACGAAATCGAGCGGCTCGAGCCGGAAAGGCGGGAAGCCGCCCTCCATGGTTGCGTTGGCGATGATCTGGCGGGCGAAGGGGTAGAGCAGCCGCGGCGCTTCCGCGAGCAGGAACGGCTCGAGCTGGTCGGCGGGGACGTTGCGGAGCGCGAACAGGCCCGCATAGACAAGCTCGACGCGGAAGGCGACGCCTTCATTGCCCTTGGCTTCCACCTCGAGCTTGAGCGAGGCCTCGTGCACGTCCTGGGCGACGCCCACCGTGCCGATGCTGAACCTGACGTCCATCTGCGGCTGGCCCTGCCATTGAAAGACGGCGGGCGCGTTCGGGTTTTCGAAGGAGAGGTCCTTCACATATTGGGCGAGCACGCCCACCTGCGGCAGACTGTCATTGCCGTTGGAAGCGGGATCAGGAGTGTCGGCGGCGGGCGCGTCTTCGGCCATGGTTCGGGGTCTTTCGATTCGGGGTAGGTAAGGGCGGCGCGTGGCGGCGCCGGTCGAGCGGGCGGGTAGCAGGCGCGTGACGCGCGCGCAACATCCGCCGCCGCCGTTCGTAGAGGACAATGGTTATTTGAATCGCAGGGGGTTCGCGCCTATGTAGGGCGGGTTGCGTTCCCGGGAGAATGTGGTTGACCGTCGAGATCGTCCTTCTGGCCATGATCGCCTTGTTCGTGGGCCTCAGGCTCTACGCCGTGCTCGGCACGCGGACCGGCCACGAGCAGCAGCCGGTGGTCCAGCCCGAACCCGCCGCCGACAAGCCGCGGCCCAAGCTCGCGGCCGACACCGGCGGCAATTTGGCCGAGCCGACCGGCCTCGCCTACGAGCAGGGCGCCGCTACCGGAATCCGCGCGATCATCGCAGCGGATCCCGATTTCGACGTCGCCCGCTTCATCGAGGGCGCGCAGGCCGCCTACCGGATGGTGCTCGAAGCTTATTGGAAGGGCGACCGCGAAGAGCTCGCCCTGCTCACCGGAGACAAGGTCCTCAAGGCCTTTGAGAGCGCGATCGCCGAGCGCGAGGCCGCCGGCCACAAGCTCGACAACAGGCTGGTCGCGATCGAGCGCGCGGCCATCGAGGATGCCCGGCTCAGCGGCAAAGTCGCCGAGGTCGAGGTCCGCTTCGACGCATTCGTCGCCGCGATCACCCGCGACAAGGACGACGTGCTGGTCGGCGGGTCGATGAGCGACGCGGTGCCGGCCAACGCCATCTGGACCTTCCGGCGCGACCTCAAGAGCCGCGACCCCAATTGGCGGCTCGTCGAGACCGAAGAAGCCGCCTGAGCGCCGGCGCGATGCCCCGCGCCCTTTGTCTCGCCATGCTGCTCGTGCTGTCGCTCGCCGGCTGCGCGCGTTACGTTCCGCCGCCGCGCGGACCCGCGCCGGTGCCGGCGCCCCAGCCACTGCCTCCCCGGCCCGCGCCCCAGCCAATTCCCGAGCCCGTCCCGTCGCCGACGCCCGTTCCCGCGCCGCCCGCAGGCGAGACGGCGCTCGCGGTCGGGGTGCGGGCCGGGCCCCCGCGACTCGCGCTGGATCCTGAGCAGGCCCTGCGCGCCTATAGTGCCTTCCGCATCTCCTGCCGGGCACTGGTCAGCCGCCGCGACCCCAGCGGGCTGACCCGGCCCGAAGATTGGCGCGAGGCCTGCAGCGCCGGTCCCGCAGATCCGACGCCCGGGCAGGCGGCCGCCCTCTTCGAGCGCGCCTTCGAGCCGGTCCAGGTCGGCGACGGCGCAGCCTTCGCCACGGGCTATTACGAGCCCGAGATCCGGGGATCCCGCGTGCGGGCGCCCGGCTATGAAGTGCCGGTCTACGGCCGCCCGCCCGATCTGCTCGAAACCAATCCGCGCACGGGCATGCGCGGGCGGGGGCGGATCGACGAGAGCGGCGCGTTCGTCAGCTATCACGACCGCACCGCGATCGAGCGGGGCGCGCTCGCCGGGCGCGGGCTGGAGATCGCCTGGGCGGCCGATCCGGTCGACCTCTTCTTCCTGCAGATTCAGGGCTCCGGTCGGCTGAGGCTGCCCGACGGCACCGTGATGCGGATCGGCTATGCGAGCCAGAACGGCCGCGGCTATGTCCCGGTCGGCCGGCTCTTGCGCGAGCGCGGGATCATCGCCCCGCCAGTCACCATGCAGAAGATCGTCGCATGGATGGCCGCCAATCCGGAACCGGGCCGCGCGGTGATGCGCGAGAATCCGAGCTACGTCTTCTTCCGCGAGCTGACCGGCGCCGGGCCGCTCGGCGCGCTCGGCCTGCCGGTCACGCCTCACGCCTCGGTCGCCACCGATCCCCGATTCGTGCCGCTGGGCGCGCCGATCGTCATGTTCGAGATGGACAATCCGCGCGCCAACGGCCTGTGGATCGCGCAGGACACTGGCGGCGCCATCCGCGGCTCCAACCGCTTCGACACCTTCTGGGGCGCCGGCGCTGAGGCCGCCACGATCGCGGGCGCGATGGCGGCCCGCGGCCGCGCCTGGATCCTGCTGCCGCGCGGCGCGATCGAGAGGATCCGCGCCCGTGCCGCGCCGGCTCGGCGCTGAGGAAGAGGCGCTCTGGCGCCGCGTGGTCGAAAGCGTGCGGCCGCTCCACGGTCCTTTGCCGCTCGCCGAAATCCAGGAACTGCCCGCGCCAAGGGTCGTCCCCAGGCCCCGCGCGCCTGAACCGCCTGCGAAGAAGGCCGTTCCCGGCACCACGCTCGACGGCAGCTGGGACCGGCGGCTGTCGCGGGGCCTGGTGGGGCCGGATCGCAGCCTCGACCTGCACGGGCACAATCTCGCCACCGCCTGGGACCTGCTCGACCGGCGGCTCGAGCAGGCGATCGCCGACGGCGCGCGGCTCCTGCTGCTCATCACCGGCAAGGCGCCCACCGACGATTCGGGCAAGCGCGGAAGGATCCGCGGTGCGGTCGGCGACTGGCTGGCGGCATCGAGGCACGCCGCCGATATCGCCGCGGTGAGGAACGCGCATCCGCGTCATGGCGGGGCTGGGGCGCTCTACATCGTGCTCAGGAAGCGGCGATAGAAGCCCCCTCCCCGGCGGGGAGGCGATAGGGGGAGGGGTTCGGTCTTGGAGGATTGTCCCCAACGCCCGACACCCCACCCTAACCCTCCCCCTCGAGGGGGAGGGAATCAGGGCAGCGCCGCGCGAATGACCCGCGCATAGATCCGCGCCAGCGCCCGTATGTCCTCGACCGCCGCCGCCTCGTCCAATTTGTGCATGGTCGCGTTGGGCAGGCCGAAATCGGCCACCGGGCAGAGCGCGATCAGGAAGCGGCCGTCCGAGGTACCGCCATGGGTGGAGAGGCGCGGCCGCTCGCCCGTCTCCGCCTCGATCGCCGCGCTGACGATCTCGTAGATCGGCCCGGGCGGGGTGAGGAAGGCCTCGCCCGAAATCTTCGCCTCGACCGTGGCGCCCGGCGCCGCCGCCTGCGCGGTGCGGCGCAGGAGCTCGACCAGATCCGGCCCGCGCTGCAAATTGTTGAAGCGGATGTTCAATTGCGCGCGGGCCCAGCCGGGAATGACGTTGGTCGCCCTGCTCGCCGTCTCGACCGCGGTGATTTCGAGGTTGGAGGGCTGGAACGCCTCGTTGCCGTCGTCGAGGTGGAGCGCCTCGAGCGCGTCGATCACCCTGGCGAGCCCGGGCACCGGATTGTCGGCGCGGTGCGGATAGGCGACGTGCCCCTGCACGCCCGGCACGGTCACCCACGCATTGACCGAGCCGCGCCTGCCGATCTTGACGATGTCGCCGAGCCTTTCCTCCGAGGTCGGCTCGCCGATCAGGATCATGTCCGGGCGGATCGACCGCGCCGCCATCCATTCCATTATCCGCGGCGTGCCGTAGGTGGCCGGCCCTTCCTCGTCGCCGGTAATGATCAGGCTGAGCGTGCCGCTATGCGCGGTCTCGGCGGCCGCCGCGGAGACGAAGGCGGCGATTCCGCCCTTCATGTCGACCGCGCCGCGGCCGTGGAGCAGCCCGCCTTTGATCTCGGGCGTGAACGGGTCGCTTCCCCAGCCCTCGCCTGGCGGCACGACGTCGAGATGCCCGGCGAAGGCGAAATGGGGCGCGCCCGTCCCACGCGTCGCGAACAGATTCTCGACCGGCCCGTCCGGCGCCTCGCCGAGGGTAAAACGGTGGACGGTGAAGCCTATTCCCGCCAGCGCCTCTTCCAGCACGTCGAACACCTCGCCGGTGGCGGGGGTGACGCTGGGGCAGGCGATCAGCCGTGCGGCGAGGTCGACGGGGTCGATTGCGGCGGTCATGCCCACCGCCTAGAATATTTCCCCAGAAGACACACCCTCCTCCGTTCGCCCTGAGCCTGTCGAAGGGATTTCCTTCTTTCAGGTACCAAGTGAAAGAGAGGGCTTCGACAAGCTCAGCCCGAACGGAAGAGGGATGGCAAACCGGGGATGATCATGCCGAAGCTCGACCTCGACGCGACCGAAAGCACCAGCCGCACCGGCTATCCGCCGCCCTTTGACGCGCCCATGGCCAAGCGCCATTATCGCCGCCTCGCGCCGGCGGCGCGGATCGAGGATTTCGGCGTGAGCCACGTCGTGCTGGAGCCCGGCGGCATCTCCTCGCAGCGCCATTGGCACGAAGGCGAGGACGAGGTGGTGATCATGCTGGCCGGCGAGGCGGTGCTGATCGAGGACGGTCGCCATGTCCCCCGGACATGGCTGCGCAGCGCGGGGCACTGCGCACCTCCTCAATTTCGCGGGAATGACGGAGACGATGCTACGCCTGCGGCGTCTCATATTGCTCGATCACCCAGGGCTCCTCCTGCGCGGCCTCGATCCATTCCTTCATCCAGGCATGGTCGAGCATGGTTTCCATATAGGCGGCGGCGAAGCGGGGGACGGGGACGGAATAGGTGACGAAGCGGGTGACGACCGGGGCGAACATGATGTCGACCGCGCCGAAATCGCCGAACAGATAAGGGCCGCCGCCGCCGTGGCGGGCGCGGGCCTGGGCCCAGAGCTCGAGGATCCTCAGCACCTCCGCCTTGACCGGCTCCGCCAGCTCCCTGGTCGGGAATTGCTTGCGCACGTTCATCGAGAGCTCGCGGCGCATATTGGGGTAGGAGGAGTGCATCTCGGCCGCCATCGAGCGGGCCATGCCGCGCGCGGTATCGTCGCGCGGCCAATAGCGGGCGCGGTCCGTCTTGTCGGCAAGCCATTCGATGATCGCCAGGCTGTCCCAGATCACCGTCTGGTCGTCCCACAATATCGGCACCTTGCCGGCCGACGGCGCGAATTCGTCACCCTCGGCGCGCTTGTCCCATGCCTCGTCGAACATCGGGACGATGATCTCCTCGAAGAGGATGCCGCTATGCTTGCAGGCCAGCCAGCCCCGCAGCGACCAGGAGGAATAGGCCTTGTTGCCGATGATGAGCTTGAGCAAGGCGGTCTCCCAATCGTGCTCCTGCGAAAGCAGGAGCCCAGGCTGCGGTCGTGCGGCTCCGAGTCCCGCCTGGATTCCCGCTTTCGCGGGAAAACGGCAAGGGGATTCAGTTCTGCGCAGCCTCTAGCACCGCGGCGCGCAGGCGGTCCATGCCGAGGCCGGTGCCGGCCGAGGTGACGATGATCTCGGGATGGGCCGCCGGGCGCCTGCGGGCCTCGCTCTCCGTGCCGGCGGTCACCTCGGCGAGGTCGCTGGCCTTGACCTTGTCGGCCTTGGTCAGGACGATCCGGTAGCTGACCGCGGCGTCGTCGAGCATCTTCATCACCTCGCGGTCGATCTCCTTGATGCCGTGGCGGCTGTCGATGAGGAGCAAGGTGCGCTTCAGCACCTGGCGGCCGCGCAAATAATCGTTGACCAGATAGCGCCACTTCCGGGCCACGTCCTTCGGCGCCTTGGCGAAGCCGTAGCCGGGCATGTCGACCAGCCTCAGGCGGACCGGATCGCCGACCTCGAAGATGTTGAGCTCCTGCGTGCGCCCCGGCGTGTTCGAGGTGCGGGCGAGCGCGTTGCGGTTGGTCAGCGCGTTGAGCAGCGAGGACTTGCCGACGTTGGAGCGGCCGGCGAAGGCGATTTCGGGCACGCCCGGATCGGGCAGGAACTTGAGCTCGGGCGCCGATTTGAGGAAGGAAACCGGCCCGGAAAAGAGCTTCCGGGCCGTCTCCTCGAGCATCATCTCGCCGCCGCTCACCTCCGCCGCGATTTCTGGCGGCCCCGCGGCCGCGACGGGGACGGGGGCCGTGGCGACGGCGGCGGGGGCGACGATGGCGGCGGCGGCGGCGATGGCGCCGCCTTGGGCCTGGCCTTGGACTTGCCGAGCGCGACTCCTGGCTTGATGCCCGTCGCCGCGGCGGCGTCCATCTTCCTGTTGAGGAACCATATCTGGAGGATCGAGACCAGGTTGTTGGTCACCCAATAGACCTGGAAGCCGGCCGCGAACGGCGCCATGATCACGACCAGGATCCACGGCATCCAGGCGAAGATCTTCTGCTGCGTCGGATCCATCGGCGCCGAGTTCATCTTCTGCTGGAGCCACATGGTGACGCCGACCAGGATCGGCAGGATGCCGATCGCGATGAAGGCCGGCGGCTGGAACGGCAACAGGCCGAACAGGTTGATCGGGGTGAGCGGATCGGGCGCGGTCAGATCCTTGATCCACAGACCGAAGGGCTGGTGCCGCATCTCGACCGCGACCAGCAGCACCTTGTAGAGCGCGTAGAATATGGGGATCTGCAGGAAGATCGGCAGGCAGCCCGCCATCGGGTTGACCTTCTCCTCCTTGTAGAGCTTCATCATCTCCTGCTGGAGCCGCGGCTTGTCCTCCTTGTAGCGCTCCTGCAGCACCTTCACCTTGGGCTGAAGCACGCGCATCTTCGCCATCGAGGCGAACTGCTTCTGGGCGAGCGGAAAGAGGATCAGCCGCACGATGATCACCAGGAAGATGATCGCCACGCCGAAATTGCCGACCTGGAAGAACAGCCACATCAGCAGCGCGAAGATCGGCTTCATGATGAAATCGAACCAGCCCCAGTCGATCGCGCGGCCAAGATCGGTGCCGAGCTGGTCGGTATAGCGGTCGAGCAGCCCGAGCTCCTTGGCGCCGGCGAACAGGTGCGCGGTGCTGCGCAGCGTGCGGTTGGTGGCGAGCTCCGTCGCCGGCATCTGGAAATCGGCCTCGTAGATGTCGCCGGCCGAATGGCGGAAATTGGCCTCGACCGCCGTCCCCTGCGCGGGGATCACCGCAGCCAGCCAATATTGGTCGGTGAAGCCGAGCCAGCCGCCCCGAGTCTGTTCCACGATCCGGCCGCGTTCGGCGACGACGCTGTAATCATTGTCGTAGGTGGCGCTGCCGTTGAACAGGCCCATCGGCCCGACATGGCTCGTCCAGGTGTCGTAATCGGCGGACTTGATCCGCCTGACCAGAGCGCTGGTCCCGATCTGGACCGGCGCGCCGCGATTGACCACGCTCTGCTCGGCGGTGAACAGATAGCCGTCGTCGACCCGGAGCAGGATCGTGTAGATTTGGCCGCGGCCATTGTCGTGGGTCAGCGTCACCGGGTGCGAGGGCGTCAGCGCCACACGCCGCGGATCGCATTCGACGGCCGCCGCGGGGGCAGCGGCTGCGGCAGGGGCAGCGGCGGAGCCCGGAGCGGCCGCTGGCGTGGGAGCCGGTGCGGGCGCAGGCGCAGTCGCGGGCGCAGGCGCGGGCGCAGGCCGCCGGGCCTCCGGGACACAGCCCGTCACCTTCCACAAGGTGTTCGGCGCCGGGATGCCGGCCGCGCCGCTCCAGCCGAAGCTGGCATGATAAGCGCGGGGCGTGCCCTCCGGCGAGAACAGGCGGATCGGCTGGGCGTTGCGGCCGATGCCGTCGCGGTGGCCGAGCCTGGGGTCGGTCCCGGCCAGAACGAGATCGTCGATCCGCGCGCCCATCAGGTTGAGCGTGCCGGAAAGGCGCGGGGTGCGGATCTCGATGCGCTCGCCGCGCGTGCGGCTGTCGCGGATCACCGTCCCGGGGTTGAGATTGACGGGGCGCGCGGCCGGCGCGGGCGAGGCCTGCGGCTGCGCGGCCGGGGCCTGCTTGCCGGCCTCGGTCTTGGCCGCCGGCGGAGCCGCCGTCGGCATGAAACTCTGCGACAGATAGCCCCAGCCGAACAGGACGAGCGCCGACAGGACGATCGCCAGGATCATGTTACGATTGTCGTTACTCACCTTTTACCCCTCATGGTACCGGATCGTGGCCCGACCCCCCCCAGGGGTGGCAACGACAAAGACGGCGCAGCGCCAGCCAGGAACCGCGCAGCGCGCCATAGCGGGAAAGCGCCGTGATTGCATAGGCCGAGCAGCTCGGCGAATAGCGGCAGCTCGGCGGCAGGATGCGCGAGGGCCCCTTTTGCCAGCCCTTGGCCACCAGAATCAGCAGCCTGGCGATCATGGATTCGACCCAGAATCCGCTGGGCCCTTCCCGCCCGTTCGGCCTGAGCCTGTCGAAGGCCTTTCCTTGTCCCTTGCGGCAGAAGAGAAAGGGAGGGCTTCGACAAGCTCAGCCCGAACGGTCTTTCCCTTCAATTTGCCCAGCGCCTTTTCGAGCTCGGCCCGGAGGCGGGCGAAATCCCGCTCGACCCCTCCCTGACGGCCGATCAGGACATGGTCGGCGCCCTCGATCCCCACCTCGGGCAGGACCTTGCGGGCGAGCTCGCGCAAGCGCCGCTTCATGCGGTTGCGGACCACCGCATTGCCGACCTTCTTCGAGACGGTGAGCCCGAGGCGCATCGCCGGATCGCCGTCCTCCCGTGCGCGAATCAGCAGCACGAAACCGGGCGTTGGCGCGCGCAGGCCGCCATTGGCCGCGAGGAAATCCGCGCGGCGGCTGAGCTTGCCGATACTGTTCGTGGTTAGGCCGACAGCTTCTTGCGGCCGCGGGCGCGGCGCGCGGTCAGGACCTTGCGGCCGCCGACGGTCGCCATCCGCGCGCGGAAGCCGTGCCGGCGCTTGCGCACGAGATTGCTCGGCTGGAAGGTGCGCTTCATCGCTCATTCCTCGTAATATGCTTCGAATGAAAAGGGCCGCCAATTGAGGCGGCCTCGTTGCCGGCGCGATAGGCAAAGCCCCGGTCAAAGTCAATTGCCCGCTTCGCCCTGCTCGCTCTGCTTGCGCACCTCCTCGCGGCGGCGGGCGCTCGACCGGCGCAGGCCCCAATCCGCCCAGCGCCCCTTGTTCGGGTGCTTGCGCTTGAAGCGGACGTAGAGCCGCTTCGCCCATTCGCTGTTCTGCAGCACCAGAGCGAGGCCCGCCGCGAAGACGAAAACCCCGCCCGGCCCGGGGACCGCGCCGACCAATGGCGAGATGATGATGAGCAGGCAGCCGAGCAGCAACAGGCCCTGGCGGATCAGCGGCATCTTCTTTCGGCGCGGGTTGCTCATCGCTGCCATTTGGGGAGGCCGCGCCGATTCTGCAATTCCTTGGGCTTTCGCTCGACTTCCGCGCCCGACACCTGCAAAATGGATGAACTTTCCGCCGAAATGGACGGAAAACGGGGAAGGGGAGCTTCATGGTCGCGCATGTCGCCACGGTCGCGTTCCTGGGGCTGGAGGCGCGCGCCGTAGAGGTGCAGGTGCAGGTCGCCAGCGGCCTGCCCAAATTCCTCGTCGTCGGCCTGCCCGACAAGGCGGTGGGCGAGAGCCGCGAGCGCGTCCATGCGGCGCTGGCGGCGATCGGCCTGTCGCTGCCGCCCAGGCGAATCACGGTCAATCTCTCGCCCGCCGACCTTCCCAAGGAGGGCTCGCATTACGACCTGCCGATCGCGCTTGGCCTGCTCGCCGCGATGGGCGCGATCGACCGCGAGACGCTGGCCGGCTATTGCGCGGTCGGCGAGCTCGGCCTCGACGGGCGGCTCACCTCGTCGCCCGGCGTGCTGCTCGCCGCGATCCACGCGGTCTCGCAGGGGCTCGGCCTGATCTGTCCGGCGAGCCAGGGCCCGGAGGCGGCCTGGGCCGGCGAGCTCGAAGTGGTCGGCGCGCCCGATCTCATCGCCCTGCTCAATCATCTGCGCGGGAGCGCGGTGCTGCTTCCGCCAAAGCCCGGCGAGGCCGATCCGCCGGGCGCCGGGCCAGACCTCGCCCAGGTGAAAGGCCAGGAGACCGCCAAGCGCGCGCTGGAGATCGCAGCGGCTGGCGGCCACAATCTGCTGATGACCGGGCCGCCGGGCGCCGGCAAGTCGCTGCTCGCCGCCTGCCTGCCGGCGATCCTGCCCGAGCTGACGCCGTCCGAAGCGCTCGAAGTCTCGATGATCGCCAGCGTCGCAGGCGAATTGAAGGACGGCCGGCTGATCCGCACCCGGCCCTATCGCGCGCCGCACCACAGCGCCTCGATGCCCGCTCTGGTCGGCGGCGGCCTCAAGGTGCGGCCGGGCGAGGTCAGCCTTGCCCATCTCGGCGTGCTCTTCCTCGACGAATTGCCCGAATTCCAGCGCTCGGTGCTCGATTCGCTGCGCCAGCCGCTCGAGACCGGCAGCGTCCAGGTCGCCCGCGCCAACGCCCATGTCACCTTCCCGGCGCGGGTGCAGCTGGTGGCGGCGATGAACCCGTGCCGCTGCGGCCATCTCGGCGATCCCGCTTTGGCCTGCTCACGCGCCCCGCGATGCGCCGCCGATTATCAGGCCAAGGTCTCGGGCCCTCTGCTCGACCGCATCGACATCCACGTCGACGTCGCCGCGGTCGCCGCCGCCGACCTCGTATTGCCGCCCCCGTCCGAAGGCTCGAAGCAGGTCGCCGCCCGCATCGCCCGGGCCCGCGCGGTGCAGACGAAGCGCTACGAGAAGCACGGCATCCGCACCAATGCCGAAGCCGACGGCGATCTCCTGGACGCGGTCGCCACGCCTGAGGATCCCGGCCGGCGCCTGCTGGCGCAGGCCGCCGAAGCGATGCGCCTATCCGCGCGCGGCTATCACCGGGTGATGCGGGTGGCGCGCACGGTGGCGGATCTGGCGGGAAGCGAGACGGTGGGACGCGTGCATGTCGCGGAGGCGCTCAGCTACCGCCGGCAGAAGCCGCGCAATTAGTAGGTGTCGCCTCTGCCGCCGCCGCGGATGATTCGGATGCCGCCCTGGACGGTGACGCGGGGGCCGCGGCGGACCTGGGCCGGACGCGACTCGGAGCGGCGCGCGGCAGCAGCGGGCAGCGCCGCGGCCGCCTGGCGGGGGCCGATCGTGCGATAGGTGAGGCGGCGCGCGGCGACCGGGATCGCGCGGACCTCGACCGGCTGGTAGCGGTCGCGCGCCGGCGCGAAGCGCTCGCGCCTGGGGCGCTCGGCCCGCGGCATTTGGGTGCGCGCGACCGCATATTCCACCCTGAGGCCGGCCTCGGGCTCATAGTCGGCCGGCGCCTGGTTGAACGCCTGGATCGAGCCGCTGCCGGGCTGGCGATAGAAGATGTGGGCGCCGACCACGGTCTGGCGGACCAGGCTCGGCGCCCAATAAGGGCGGATCGCGGTGGTGTGGTAGTTGAGCGCCAGGCCGACCGGGCGATAGACGCTGCCGCCGAGCGCCGCCGCGGCGATCCGCCGGGCGCGATCCCAGGCATGGGGCTCGCCGATCGGGCCCATCACGCCGGTGCAGGTGAAGCTGAACTGGCACCCGGTGGTACGATGCGAGCCCTGGAAGACGACGCCGCAAACGCTGTTCGGATAGGCCGGGTGGCGCACCCGGTTCAGCACCACCTGGGCGACCGCGCGCTGCCCGTCCTCGGTTTCGCTGCGCGCTTCGTAATAGATCGCCTGGGTCAGGCAGAGCAGCGCGCGGTCGCGCACCGCGGAATCGCGGCTGGCGACGAACGGCTCGGCCGATTCGGAAGCCCCGGCAAAGGCGGCCGACGGCAGTGCGAAAAGGAGCCCGAGGCTCGCAAGGATGAGGATACGCATGAAACCCGCCCGCTGGTGAGGGTCTGCGTCTAGAGGCAGAATCTTGGAAACCGGTTAATGCGGGAGCGTCCTTCGGATACAGCCGCCGTGCCGAGGCTGTCCCCCCAATTCTGTCGAAGGGCCCTCCTTTCTTTTCGGTGCTGGAAGAGTAAGGAAAGGGCTTCGGCCCCCGGACCAGGTCCGGGGCCGAACCGATGGTGGACGGGTCGTGCAGGAGGGGGAATAGCCGTTGAGCCTGATCCGCTCCTTCTCCTCGGTCGGGTCGCTGACTCTGGTCAGCCGCGTCCTCGGCTTCGTGCGGGTGATGCTGATGGCGCGGTTCCTCGGCGCCAGCTTCGCGACCGACGCCTTCCTGATCGCGCTCAGGCTCCCCAACATGTTCCGCGCCCTGTTCGCCGAAGGGGCATTCGCCTCGGCCTTCGTGCCCTTGTTCAACAGCAAGATAAGCGAGGAGGCTGGCTCGCTCGAAAAGGCGCTGCGCTTCGCCGACCGGGCGCTCGCCGCCCTCCTCCCCTTCCTGCTGCTGTTCACCGGCCTGATGATGCTCTTCGCCGGGCCGGCGGTGCTGCTGCTCTCGGGCGGGTTCAACGATCCCAGCCCCGGGCAATTCGCCTTCGCGGTCGAGCTCGCGCGCACCACCTTCCCTTATCTGTTCTTCATCTCGGTCGTCTCGCTGCTCGGCGGAATCCTCAATTCGCTGCGCCAATTCTGGGTCAACGCCGCCGCGCCGATCCTCCTGAACCTCTGCCTGATCGGCGCGATGCTGTTCTTCAACGGCCCGGCCGACGAGGATACGGCGCGCGCCATGGCCTGGGCGGTCACGCTTTCGGGCGTGCTGCAATTGCTCTGGCTGATCCTCGCCTGCGCCCGCGCGGGCGCGCTCCCGCGCCTGGTCCGGCCCCGCCTGACCGACGACGTGAAGCGGCTCCTGAAGCTGATCTGGCCCGCCGCCGCCGGCGCAGGCGCGATGCAGATCAACCTGCTCGTCTCCACCATGCTGGCCGCGAGCCTGCTCCCGGTCGGCTCGGTCACCTATATCGACAATGCCGACCGGCTGAACCAGCTCCCCCTGGGCCTGGTCGGCATCGGCCTGGGCACCGTCCTGTTGCCCACCATTGCCCGGATGATCTCGAGCGGCGACGAGGCCGGCGCCCGCGCCTTCCAGAAGAAGGGGCTGCGGCTCGCCCTTTTCCTCAGCCTGCCCGCCGCCGCCGCCCTGATCGTGGTGGCCGAGCCGATCATCCGCGCGCTCCTCCAATATGGCGCGTTCGACGCCGCCGACGCCGCGGCCACCGCGGGCGCACTCGCCGCCTTCTCGATCGGCCTGCCCGCCTTCATCCTCGTCAAGGTGCTCACCCCGGCCTTCCACGCCCGCCAGGACATGAAGACGCCGCTGCGCTACGCCCTCGTCGCGATCGCGGTGAACCTGGTCCTCAACCTCATCCTGATCTGGCCGCTGCGCCATGCCGGCCCGCCGCTCGCCACCGCCATCGCTGCCTGGGTCAACGTTATCCTGCTCTATCGCGCGCTCGCCGCCCACGGCTATTTCGCGCTCGACCGCGTCCTCGTCAGCCACATCCTGCGGCTCGCCATCGCCGCCGCGCTCATGGCCGCCGCCCTGTTCTTCGGCCAGCCCTTGATCGAGCCACTGCTCGCCCAGGGCTTCGAGCGGCGCCTCGGCGGGCTCGCCTTGCTGGTCGGCGGCGGCATCATCGTCTATGCCGCCGCGGTCTTCGTGACCCGCGCCTATACGCTGAAGGAGCTGAAGGCGGTGCTGAAGCGCAAACCGAAGGGATCGAAAGTCTGATGCGCCCAAATATGCGCGTGGTCTCCGGCATCCAGCCGACCGGCAATCTCCACCTCGGCAATTATCTCGGCGCGATCAAGCGCTGGGTGAAGCTGCAGGACGAGGTTGCCAAGCCCGGACAGGTTCTGATCTTCCTCGCCGACCTCCACGCAGTCACCGTCTATAACGACCCGGCCGAGCTGCGCGCCAACGTCAACGGAATGGCCGCCGCACTGATCGCCTGCGGCATCGATCCGGGCAAGACAATCCTCTTCAACCACGCCCGCGTGCCGGCCCATCCGGAAATGGCCTGGATCCTCTCCTGCACGGCGCGGATGGGCTGGCTCAACCGGATGACCCAGTTCAAGGACAAGGCCGGCAAGAATCGCGAGGGCGTTTCGGTCGGCCTCTACGCCTACCCCATACTCCAGGCCGCCGATGTCCTGCTCTATCAGGCGACCCACGTGCCCGTCGGCGAGGACCAGAAGCAGCATGTCGAGCTGATGCGCGACATCGCCCTCAAATTTAACGCCGATTACGACGTCGACCTGTTCACCGTCCCCGAGCCCCATATCGGCGAGACCGCCGCGCGGATCATGAGCTTGCGCGACGGCAACGCGAAAATGTCCAAGTCCGACCCGAGCGACATGAGCCGGATCAATTTGAACGACGACAGCGACTCGATCCAGCAGAAGATCCGCAAGGCCAAGACCGACGCGGAGCCTTTGCCGGACACTGTCGAGGCGCTGGCGGGCCGCCCGGAGGCGCTCAATCTGGTCACCATCTACGCGGCGCTGACCGGCCGCGCTCCGCAATCCGTGGTCGAGGAGTTCGCCGGCAAGGGCTTCGGCGCCTTCAAGCCCGCCCTCGCCGACCTGCTCGCCGAAACCATCGCCCCGATCCGCGCGCGGCTCCAGGATTTCGAGGCCGACCCGTCGGCGCTGGAGGCGATATTGGCGGCGGGCTCGGCAAAGGCGGCGGCGCTTGCCGCGCCGACCCTGGAAGGGGCGTACCGCGCGTTGGGACTGCCGCGCTAATTCCTATTCCGGGGACACTATACTTAATTAGGCAGTCCCGACGACCGGCTGCGGCGGCGTGCGGTGCAGCAGCCACAACGGCAATTAAGTATAGTGTCCCCGGAATTCTAATTGCCTAGGCCGGTCCCGCTGGTACGGACCTGTCACCCTGCCGAAGCAGCCTTCAACCCTCGCAGTCGCAGGCGTCCGCCCGGGCGAGGAGAAAGGCCCTTTCCGCCAGGTTGCGGGTAAGCGTGGCCGCGGCCGTGAATTCGACACGCGCCTCGGCGAGGCGCCCGGCCCGGAACAGGAAGTCGCCCCGCGCCGCCGGCAAGGGCGCGTAGTGAAGCAGCGCGGCGGCGCCCGCGATCTCGTCCACCAGCCGCAAGCCCGCTTCGGGCCCGAAGGCCATGGAGTGGGCGATCGCGCGATTGAGATCGACCACGGGAGAAGGCATCGCGACGCGCAGCCGGTCGTAGAGCGCGGCGATGCGCGGCCAGTCGGTATCGGCGGCCTGGGCCGCGCGGGCGTGGCAGGCGGCGAGCGCGGCTTGCAGCACATAGGGGCCATCCGCGCGCCCATAGTCTTCGGCCAGCGCTTCGGCGCGGGCCAGCGCATCGAGGCCGCGGCGGATCAGGAGCTGGTCCCAGCGTGAGCGATCCTGCTCGGGTAACGGCACGAAGGCGCCGTCCGGCCCGGTTCGCGCATCGAGGCGCGACGCCTGGATCTCCATCAGGGCCAGGAGGCCGAGCACTTCGGCAGTCTCCGGCGCATGCTCTGGCGAATCTTGGGGCATCAGTCCGGCCAGCATGCGGCCGAGCCGCAGCGCCTCCTGCGCCAAGGCCGGCCGGACAAGGTCGTCGCCGGCCGTGGCCGCATAGCCCTCGTTGAAGATGAGGTAGACGACCTCCAGCACCGAGGGCAGCCGCGCCGCCCGCTCCGCCCCCCGCGGCACCTCGAAGGCCAGGCCGGCCTTGGCGATCGCCTTCTTCGCGCGGACGATCCGCTGCGCGATCGCCGCCTCGCTGGACAGGAAGGCGCGGGCGATCTCGCCGGTGGTCAGGCCGCCGACCACCCTGAGGGTGAGCGCGGCGCGGGCTTGCGCCGACAGCATGGGGTGGCAGGCCGTGAAGATGAGGCCGAGCAGCTCGTCGCCGGGATCGTCGCCATCGCCGCTTCGATCGCTTCGGCCGCGTCGCCGACTTCCCCGTCCTGCTCCCGCGCGATCTCCTCGTGCTTGCGCGTCCGCATCTTGTCGCGCCGCAGCGCATCGAGGGCGCGCCGCTTGGCGACGGCCATCAGCCAGGCCCCCGGATTGGCCGGGACGCCCGCCCTGGGCCATTCGGCGAGCGCGGCGACGAGCGAGTCCTGCGCCAGCTCCTCGGCAAGGTCGATGTTCCCCACCATGCGGGCCAGCCCCGCGATGAGCCTGGCCCGTTCAATTCGAAAGGTCGCCTCGATCGCCCGGTGCGTCTCGCCTGCGGTCATACCGCCTTTTCGGCCAGGGACGCAGGTGAGACAAGCCGGCTCCGGCCGGCGTCGGCAAATTCCAAGGCTCGACAACCTGGTTTGCCCGATCAGCAAAGTCGCGGATAAAGTAGACACGATGATGTCGATCACTTTCTCCATGGAAAGCAGGGCGGAAGCGTTCTAAAAGTCACTGTCGTTTGCTTCCTGATGGACATCGTAGAGATTTGGAGCGCGCTGGTCATAGTGCTGCACGACGCGATCCGTGTTACGCTCGTGCCTCTCAAGGCGAGCATCGAGGAATCGGAGGTAAGCTATGCCTGCAACTGCACAAAACTCTGCACCAAATGGGGCCGCGGAGCTCAGGTCTCTCGCGTCTCAGGTGGGCATGCTCCCTGCGATGCAACGCCTCCTGGCATATCGTGACGAGCATAGCCCAGCCAGCAATCCGCGATACTGGGCCGCGGTAAATTTCGATCTCCATTCAGCGACGCCGCGCCTCTATCTTTTCGACCGCGTCGATAATGATCGAACCGACTATCTGTGCACGCACGGTAAAGGCTCGGATCCCAGTCACACCGGGATCGCCAGGAGATTTTCGAATATAGATGGGTCAAAGTGCACGTGCTTGGGAATTTTCCGGACCGGGGAGACCTACCACGGTGGCAACGGCTATTCGCTTTACTTGCATGGAGAGTCTCCAACGAACTTCAATGCGTTTCGGCGCCACATTGTGATGCATCCGGCGAGATACGCGACTCCTGAATGGGCCAATCGGCATGGCAAGCTCGGTCGAAGCGAGGGCTGTCCTGCGGTGGGCCCGGAGCATTCCAGGCAAATCATCGACGCGCTCCGCGGCGGATCCTTCCTAATCCATTGGAGCTCGCAACTGGAGGAACGGAATTGACTTACGCAGCGACACTGATCGGCCTGACGCTCGTCGCCTCGTCGCCCGTTTCAGCGCAGCCGGGAACCTGCCTTACTTCTCCGAGATGGCAGACCGGGAACAACTCGGACGAAGGCGATCAGTATATCGGCGACGTTGGCGATAATGGAATGACACTCTTGCAGTTTTACGGGCCCGCTTCGGACGCGGGGCATTCCGCCGGATACACCACGTTCGCCGCCCCAGTCGAAGGGCTCGTTCGAGGTGCGAGATACCGTCTGCATCTGGTCTTTCAAAGGGAGAGGGATAGCAGGGGTATCGCTCGCGAGGTGAGCCTTTCAGCTGCGGGGTTGCAACCGCAGTCTCGTGTCGTGTTCCGTCACTCCGGCCGGCAGACGTTTCAAAGAAATTACATCGCGGATGGAAGTCGTGCAGTGATCATGATCCACATGAAAGGCTATAACAACATGCATAGTTATGCTGGCTTTCCTCGGCTTTGCCGGGTCTAGCTATAGCGGCCAAAGACCGAAATCAGATCGATCCCGGAACGGCGGCTTCTGGTCAGGGCTTCACGACAAGCCAGCTTGGCGCCTGGTAGGCTGGAAAGCGGTCATGTCGCTATTCGTCGCACCGCCAAGGCGGCGGCCGGATTGCATCGACTTCATTTCCGCGCAAAAATCGGCGCAAGCCTTTTCCGAGAACCCGGGGTGGAGAGTCCGTACCATGGCCAAGCTCGTCTTTGGGATGAACCAGTCGCTGGACGGCTATGTCGACCACGAGGAATTTGCGCCCGATCCAGTGCTTTTTCGCCACTGGATCGAGCAGGCGCGCGGCGCGGCCGGCAGCGTCTACGGGCGCCGCATTTACGAAGTCATGCGCTATTGGGACGAGGACCGTCCCGAGTGGGACGCGGCCGAACGCGACTTCGCGGAGGCGTGGCGGAGCCAGCCGAAGTGGGTCGTGTCGCGCTCGCTCAAATCCGTCGGCCCGAATGCCGCTCTCGTCGACGATGATCTCGAGGTGGAGATACGCGCCCTGAAGGCCGGGCTCGAGGGGGAGATCGAGGTTGCCGGACCGGAGCTGGCACAGAGCCTGACCGACCTTGGCCTGATCGATGAATATCGACTCTACCTACACCCGGTCGTGCTCGGCCGCGGCAAGCCGTTCTTCGCCGGCCCCCGGCCGCCGCTGCGCCTGGTGGCCAGCGACCGCATTGGAGAGGGCGTGATCAGGCTGACATACGTTCCTGGCTGATCGCGCGACCGGCCGGACGGACTGCCAGAGAGTGGCAACCGACTACTGGCAGACTTATGCCAAGCGCTTGCCGGGCCGGACGAGCCATGCTTCTACCGGTCCGATGGCGATCAAGGCGATCATGGTCGACGTGGATGGCGTGCTTATCGTTCACCCGGACGCGCGCGGGTGGAGTGCCAATCTGGAGCGGGATCTCGGCATTTCCGCATCGAAGCTTCAATCGGTCTTTTTCATGCGGCATTGGGACGACGTGCTCCACGGACGCGCGACCCTGCGGGAGCGGCTTGCACCGGTGCTGCGAGACATGGCGCCTCACGTGACCTGCGATGCGCTGATCGACTATTGGTTCGCAAACGACGCTCATTTGAACGACGCCTTGCTGGCTGAGCTGGCATCGATCCGGGCGGGCGGGATCGAGGTTCATCTTGCTACGGCGCAAGAGCATGATCGCGCCCGCTATCTATGGGAAGAGCTCGATTTCCGCGGCAGGTTCGATGGCCTGCACTACGCGGCCGAGCTCGGCTGCTCGAAGCCCGCAGCAGGCTTTTACAAGGGCATCGAAGCCCGCACCGGCTTCCGGCCCCAGGACCTGTTCTTAATCGACGACAAAGTCGCGAACGTCGACGGCGCCATCAAGAGCGGCTGGGCCGCCGCTCTCTGGACAGGAAAGGACACCCTGCGATCCCTCATCCCTGACCGACCGTAGAATCGAACGACCTTCCACCGTCTCCGCCATTCAGCATGCATCCTGGCGCTCCCATTTGTAGGGCACGACCTCGGCCATGATCGGCTTAGGCTGACACAAGCCCCGTCATTGCGAGCGAAGCGCGGCAATCCAGTGCGGCCTCGCACACCGCTGGATTGGTACGTCCCCCGGCTTTCGCCGCGGTCCTGGCAACTGACGGATCAACCAACGCCAATCATGCCCTAGGCGACGCCGAGCTTCCCACGCTCCCCGTCACGCGGCGTCGCGAGTTCCTCGGGCGTCACGAAGTCGGCCAGATCCGCCGCCTCGTAGAACGGCCTTATCTCGACCACGCTCCGGCCCTGCATGCCATTGGGGGCGCGCTTCGCCCAGGCCACGGCCTCGTCCATGTCCTTGACCTCCCAGATCGAGAAGCCGGCGACGATCTCCCGGCTCTCGGCGAACGGCCCGTCGATCACCGTACGGCCGGGACCTTCGCAGATTATGCGCTTGCCCTCGGCGGGGGGCTTGAGGCCGGCGCCGGCGACCATGACGCCCGCCTCGACCAGCTCCTCGGTGAACCGGTCCATCGCCTCCCAGGCCTCGAGCGCCTCGGGCGTGGGGGCCAGGCCCTTTTCGCCGTCCCCGGTGGCGATCGCGAACACCATAACCCGCATCTGCAGTCTCCTTGGTCGAGCCGCCCCCTTTGGCGCCTCATCGGGACGACGAACGAGCTAGCCGGAAATCGACATCCTTTGCGCAATTTCTTTTCAGCGTGCGAAGCCCGCGGCTGGAACGCGGCACCCGGCGTGCTCCGCTCCTCGCTCCGATCGGTTTGTTGGATACATGTAGGAATTGAGCTGTCAGACTCGCCGCGACTCGGCCCTGCCCGCAAGTCCGGCTCTTTCAGATCGTCCGCCACCTCCCGATTCCGCCCCGGCATCGGCTCCCGTCGGCACGCACGGTCTGGCGCTTCGGAGAAAGCGCCCGCGAATCCATCTCCCCATCGCGGGGAGGGGGCCCGCGGACGATTTCGTCGCTTGAGGCGTCCAACTTGTCCACTTTGCCCGTGCCCGCCCGTTGGTCCCGCCCGGACGAACGCCGCGGAGCCGGTCAACACCCCCTCTCGCGTCTGGCTGGTATGGTTTCGCTACCTCCCCGTCCGCGCCATGCGCGACGATCGCGATGTCCGCCCGTAAACCCCCGGTTCAGCGGAACTTTGCGAAACGGGGCAAGTTGTTCTATATACAGGACAAAGCTTTGTCCGCCGGATGGAAAAAGTGCCCGCATTGAAAGGCTTGGTGCCATGTCTCTCAAGAAGAAAATACTGACCTTCGCCGCGCCGCTCGCCCTGCTGACGCTCAGCGCCTGCGTCACCGGCCTTCCGACCCGCGTTTCCCGCTTTCAGGCGATGCCCGCGCCGCAGGGCCAGAGCTTCTACGTCGAGGCGGCCGACGCGGACGATCGCGGCGGCCTCGAATTCGAGCAATATGCGCGGCTCGTGCGCCAGCATTTGGCCGGACAGGGCTATAGCGAAGCGCGTTCGCGCGGCGACGCCACGCTGATCGTCAGCCTCGATTACGGCGTCGACCAGGGCAGCCAGCGGGTGGTGGCCTATGCCGACCCGTTCCATGATCCCTGGGGCGGCTGGAGCGGACGCTATCGCGGCTTCGGCTACCGGCCCTATTACAGCCGCTTCGGCGGGTATCGCGGCCGGTCGCGCTATCCCTTCTTCTGGGCTGGCACGACCCGTTCTGGGGCGGCGGCTACGACGTCGAGAGCTATACGGTCTACACCGCGTTCCTCGAGCTCGACATCAAGCGCGCGTCGGACGGGCAGTCGGTGTTCGAAGGCACCGCCCAAGCGCGATCGCGCACCGACGAGCTGCCGGCCCTGGTGCCCAACCTCATCGAGGCGATGTTCACCGGCTTCCCCGGCAATTCGGGCGAGACCGTGAGGATCACGGTCGCCCCGGAGCGCGAGCAGGGCCGGCGGTAGTACGCCCTTTCCGTCATTCCCGCGAAATGAATGGGACCCCTTAGCCCCGTCCGGGGGACGGGGCGCCCATTCCTGGAATTCAGCTTCTGTTTGTCAAGAAGGGCTGGACCCCCGCTTTCGCGGGAGTGACGGCTAGAGGAGCCGAAATTCGCCCTCAGCTCTCCAGCTGCCGGGTCAGCAGGCGGATGTCCGAATCGAGCTCGGGATCCTGGGCGCGGAGCTTCTCGATCTGCTTGACGGCGTGGATCACCGTGGTGTGGTCCCGCCCCCCGAAGCGCCGGCCGATTTCGGGCAGCGAGCGCGGGGTCAGCTGCTTGGAGAGGTACATCGCCACCTGGCGCGGCCTCGCGACTTCGCGCGCGCGGCGCGCGCTCGTCATCTCGGCCTTGCGGATCCGGTAGTGATCGGAGACGCGGGTCTGGATCTCGTCGATCGAGATTCGGCGCTGGTTGGCGCGCAGGATGTTGGCCAGCACCTCGCCGACGAATTCGAGGTCGATCGCGCGGTTCTGCATCGTTGCGTAGGCGGCGATCCGGTTGAGCGCCCCCTCCAGTTCGCGCACGTTCGAGCTGATCCGCTTGGCGAGGAACATCACCACTTCCTCCGGCACCGAGATGCCGGGAAGCTGCTCGAGCTTCTTGGTGATGATGTTGAGCCGAAGCTCCAGGTCGGCGGCGTTGATGTCGGCGACCAGGCCCCAGCTGAGGCGCGACAGGATGCGGGGTTCGATCCCGTCCAGGTCCTGCGGCGCGCGGTCGGAGCTGATCGCCAGGCGCCGGCCGGCCGAGATGATCTCGTTCATCGTGTGGAAGAATTCTTCCTGGGTCGATTCCTTGCCGGCGATGAACTGGACGTCATCGATCATCAGCAAGTCGGCCGAGCGCAACTGCTGCTTGAACTGGATGGTCTCGTTGGCGCGGAGCGCCGCGACGAACTCGACCATGAACTTCTCGGCCGACATGTAGATGATTCTGGCGCGCGGCCGCAGGCGATGGAATTCGTGGCCGATGGCGTGGAGCAAATGGGTCTTGCCCCGCCCGGTGCCGCCATGGAGGAAGAGCGGGTTGAAGGCGACCTTGTCGGCGACCGCGAGCGTGTGCGCTGCCTCCCAGGCCACCTCATTGGCCTTGCCGACGACGAAATTCTCGAACCGGTAGCGTGGCTCGAGCGCCACCGAATAAAGCCCGGGCGGCGCCTTGGCCTCGCGCTCGACGGGCGGGGCTGGGATTTCGACGAGGGCCGCGGTGCTGGGCGCGCCGGAGCCGACGCCGATCCGGATCTGCCGGACCTGCGGCACCTCGGCCTTCCACGCCAGGGCGAGCCGCTCGGCGAAATGGGTCTGCACCCAATCCGCCATGAACTGCGAGGGCAGCTGGAGGCGGAGCGCGCCGGTGTCGCCGTCGAAGTCGCCGAGCGCGATCGGGCGCAGCCAGCCGTCGAAGGTGCGCGCCCCGCAATCGCGGCGCAGGCCCGCGCGAATCGATTCCCATGCCGACGCGATCGACTCGATCACGTCCGCCCCGGCCTTGTCCGTCCGATCCTCTGCAGCCCTCTGCACGGCGCGTGCACCCCTCATTCTCTCCGCCGCTCATTGGCGGCACGTCATCTTTTCGGCGCAAAATTCCCCGCGCGGAAAGCCGTCCCCGGCTAGCCGCTGCTCGTGTTGATTTTGCTGTTGCGCCGGCGAAAGAATCTCCCGCCGGACGATTGTTGTGGAACCCGGGCGCGGCGGGATCAAGCGGAAAAAAAGCGTCACAGAAATTAAACTATATTGACACGTAGAAAACCGCAGAACTGCGTCGCTTTGTTATTGATAGCATTTTATTTCAATAACTTAGGGAGGCCGCTCTTCAAGGTCGGCGCGCGAATCGCCGGAAACCCTAGCGTTTCGCAAGACCGACTTCGCCGGCATGAAAAAACCCGCCGGCGAGAACCGGCGGGCGCCATGTCCAGTGTCTAGAAAGGCTTAGCCGAGCGTGGCGAGACGCCGTACGAGACGCGAGTATTTCCGCGCCGCGGTGTTCTTGTGCAGCACGCCGCGGGCGACCCCGCGGAACAGCTCGGGCTGGACCCGCGCAAGCGCCGCCTTGGCCTGATCCTTGTCGCCGGCGGCGAGCGCCGATTCGACCTGCTTGACGTAGGTGCGGATGCGGCTGACGCGGGCGCGGTTGATCTCGGCGCGCTTGGCGTTGCGGAGGATGCGTTTCTTTGCTTGCGGCGTATTCGCCATCGTCAAGGCCTCGTCACTGAAAAGAAAAGGGCGCGGCCGAACCGCACCCGCTCAAGCGCCGCCCTGTACTGTGGCCCGCCCCAACGGTCAAGCGCTCAGCGCTGGCATTTCGGGCAGAAGAAGGTCGAGCGCCCCGAGTCGGTCCGCCGGCGAATCACGCCGCCGCAGCAGGGGCAGGCCTCTCCCTCGCGCCCATAGACCCGCCACGCGCTCGAGAAATAGCCGAGCTCGCCGTCGGGGCGGACGAAATCGCGCAGCGACGAGCCGCCCGCCGCGATCGCCGCCCCCAGCACCTCCTTGACCGACTCGACGAGCCGGTCGAGGCGGACGCGCGCGATATGGCCCCCCGCGGAGCCCGGCGCGATCCGCGCCATGTGCAGCGCCTCGCAGACGTAGATGTTGCCGAGCCCGGCGACGATGCGCTGGTCGAGCAGCAGCGCCTTGACCGGCGCCGCGCGGCCGGCGAGCGCCCGCGCGAGATAGACGCCGTCGAAGGCGCCGCCGAGCGGCTCGGGGCCCATTTTCGCGAACGGCGGATAGGCATCGAGCGCGTCGCCACGGACGATAGCCAGGAAGCCGAAGCGGCGATGATCGTTGAGCGCGAGCCGCCGCCCCTCGTCCGTCTCGATCACGACATGGTCGTGCTTGCCGAGCTCGGCGGGATCGACCCGCCAATGGCCCGACATGCCAAGATGGAAGATCAAGGTGTCGCCCCGGTCGGTGTCGATCAGACCATATTTGGCGCGGCGGCCGAGCCCGGTGACTCGCGCGCCCGTCATCATCTGCCGCAGGTTCACGGGGAACGGCCAGCGCAGGTCCGCCCGGCGCAGCTCGAAGGCGAGAATCCGCCTCCCCTCCAATACAGGGCGCAGCCCACGGATCGTCGTCTCGACCTCGGGCAGCTCAGGCATTTAGGGCTCTGCACATCACCGCTCTCCCCTGCTAGAGCCCGGCGCGATGGACAAGGTCTCTTTCGGCCATGAGGATGTGGCGCCCGAGGAAAAGACGCGGCGCGTGCGCGGCGTCTTCTCCAGCGTCGCCTCGCGCTACGATTTGATGAACGACCTGATGTCGGGCGGCCAGCACCGGCTGTGGAAGCACGAATTCGTGCGCCGCATTCGGCCCCGCGCGGGCGAGGCGATCCTCGACATGGCGGGCGGCACCGGCGACATCGGCTTCCGCCTCGCCCGCGCCGGCGCGCGGGTGACGGTCGCGGACATCAATCCGGAGATGCGCGCGGTGGGCGTCGAACGGGCCAAGGCGCGCGGCATCGAAGGCCTGACCTGGGCCGAGGAGAATGCCGAAAGGCTCTCCTTCGCCGACAAGGCGTTCGACGCCTATACGATCGCCTTCGGGATCCGCAACGTCACCGACATCCCGGCCGCGCTCAAGGAGGCGCATCGCGTGCTGAAGACGGGCGGCCGCTTCTTCTGCCTCGAATTCTCGCGGTCGCGCTGGCCGGGCTTTCGCACACTCTACGAGAGCTATTCGCGCCGCGTCGTCCCGCGCATCGGCAAGAAGGTGGCGAAAGACGAGGAAAGCTACCGCTATCTGATCGAATCGATCGAGCGCTTCCCCGACATGGCGGCCTTCGCGCAGATGATCGAGGCGGCCGGGTTGAAGCTGGTCAAGGCTCAGCCGATCCTCGGTGGCCTCGTCGCCATCCACAGCGGCTGGAAAGTCTAGTGCGAATTTTCCCTCCACGTCACCCTGAACTCGTTTCAGGGTCCATGAACACGGTGCCCGCGAGCTCGTCGCTGCCAGTGTTCATGGATGCTGAAACAAGTTCAGCATGACGGAAAGGTGCTGATGACCCGCGCCGTGACCCATGTCTGGCGGCTCCTCAAATGGGGCCGCGTGCTGGCTCGGCACGGCGCGCTCCGGGGCATCGAGCGCGACCCGAACACGCCGCCGCCGGTGCGGCGCCTGTGCCGCCTCGCCCGCTTCGGCGCGCGCGTGCCCGACGTCCCCACTTATGCGCAGGCCTTCCAGGCGATCGGACCGGCCGCGATCAAATTGGGTCAGGCGCTAGCAACGCGCCCCGACCTGGTCGGCGAGGAGGCGGCGCACGATCTCGCGCTCCTCCAGGACAGCCTCCCTCCGGCTCCGTTCGACGCGATCAAGGCGGCAATCGAGCTGGGGCTGGGCCGCCCGATCGGGGAGGTCTATCGCGAGGTCGATCCCGAACCGGTCGGCGCCGCATCGATCGCCCAGGTCCACCGCGCCGTCACCACCGAGGGCAGGCAGGTCGCGGTCAAGGTCCTGCGCCCCCATATCGAGGAGGATTTCGCGGCCGCGATCGAGACCTATGAATGGGCGGCGGCGCAGGTCGAGGCGATGGGCGGCGAGGCGGCGCGGCTGCGCCCGCGCCTGGTCGTCGCCACCTTCCGGCAATGGACGAACCGCGAGCTCGACCTCAGGCAGGAGGCCGCCTCCGCCTCCGAGCTCAGGGAGAATCTAGTCGCCGAGAGCGGCTTCTTCGTTCCCGAAATCGACTGGAGCCGGACCAGCCGCCGGGTGATGACGCTCGAATGGATCGATGGCATCAAGCTGACCGATCGCGCCGCCCTGATCGAGGCGGGGCACGATCTGCCGGCGCTCGCTGCCATCCTGGTTCGGGCCTTCCTGCGCCAGGCCGTGGTCGACGGCTTCTTCCACGCCGACCTCCACCAGGGCAATCTGTTCGCGCTCCCCGACGGGCGGCTGGCGGCGATCGATTTCGGAATTATGGGCAGGATCGACCGCCAGGCGCGGGTCTGGCTCGCCGAGATTCTCCACGGCCTCCTGACCGGAAATTACCGCCGCGTCGCGGAGATCCATTTCGAGGCGCAATATGTGCCGCCCCACCACAATATGGAGGAATTCGCCACCGCCTTGCGCGCCGTCGGCGAGCCGATGCGCGGATTGCCTGCCAAGGACGTCTCGCTCGGCCAGATGCTCGAGGGTCTGTTCAAGATCACCCGCGATTTCGACATGCCGACCCAGCCGCATCTGCTCCTGCTTCAGAAGACGATGGTGATGGAGGAAGGCGTCGCCACCTCGCTCGATCCCGACATCAACATGTGGGAGACGGCCGAGCCCTTCCTCACCGAATGGGCGCGCAGCGAACTCGGCCCCGAAGCGCGGATCGCCGACGAGATCATCCGCGGCGTCCGCCTGCTGAGGAAGCTCCCCGATCTTATCCGCCGCCTTGATCACTATTATCCGCCACCCGGCGCCGCCCCGCCCGCGCCGCCGTTGCGCGAGATCGCGGTGGTGCGGCCGCATCGTTACTGGCCGATCGTCCTGGCCTCGCTGCTGTCGGCGGCTGCTGGAGCCGCGGGGGCGCTCCTGCTCTTCTGACCCCTTCTGCGCCGCCGCTTCCCCAACGCCTTGACGGCGAGCCAGGCGCCGCCGATCGCGGTCACCAGCGAGCCAAGACCGACAAAGACGCCTTCCCAGCTCGCGAACACGGCCTTGATCAGCTCGCCGAGGCTCTTGGCTTCGGACAGGCCGCGCAGGAAGCCCTTCCAGCCGGTGATGCTAATTTGAACCGAGACCCGTTCCCCATATTGGTCGAGGACCCGGACCCTCGTGCCGGGGAGGGGGCATTCGCCTCCGACCTGCGCCACCACTTCCACCTTCGCGCGAAGGATCCGGTCGCCCTCAATGAGTGGCATGATCCGCCATGACCAGGATGCCCGGTTCCTGTCTCGTCCGAGGCGCTTTATCTCGCCATTGTCACCTTCAATCCGGATCGATGGATTCGGTTCGAGCGTGACGCGCATGCACCGGCCGACGAACACGTTCCGTAGTCCGGAAAGGGAAGCATTGTCGCCAAATTCCCGGACGATCGCCTCCGGCGTGTCGGCGACCGCGAATTCCAGGGTCGCTTCGCTGCCGACCCACATTTCGGGGGGAGTCCTGAACGCGCCGAGACGCTCCAGCGCTTCATTGCAATCCAGATCGTCCGGACGGCAATCCGGCCGTCCCACATTCCTTTGGCGCCGATAGTTGAGGGAGAGCCGGCTTGTCGCGACCCGCTCGTCGGCCCGCCCCGCATATCCGGGGCTGCCGGCCACAAGGCGGGGACCGGCGCGCGAGCCTTGCCCGCAGGAGTCACGTCCCGCGGTCGAACAACGGATGTCGATGGCGGATACCAGGTCATTGGGCGCGTACCGCTGCTGCTGCTGTTGTTCCTGCTGTTCCAGGTGATAGATTGGCGGCGGGATCGGGCGCGGAGGGTCCAACGATGATGCTCTGGACGCGCAGCTCGACAACGTGGCTGCTGCTACGATCAACGTGACTTGGCCGAAAATAACGCCGTGGCCACTGGACATCGCAATCCCCCGTTTTTTCATATCATATTCTATGAGTGATTGTCATCGGCCACGACGTCATCTTGTGCGCACTGAAGGTGCAAGCCGGAAACAGCATGCCGTTCCGTCCGCGCCTGACCGGGCGCCGACCGTCGTTCCACTTGAAATCTGCCGGCGAAGATAGACATTGCCGGACATGCGGGCCAAGGGCATGCCATGCTGAACAGGCGCATCCTCCTCATCGTCGGCGGCGGGATCGCGGCCTACAAGGCGTGCGAGTTGATCCGATTGTGCCGCAAGGCGGGGATCGCGGTGCGTTGCGTGCTGACGGCGGGAGGGGCGCAGTTCATCACGCCGATGACGCTGGCGGCGCTTTCCGAGCAGCAGGTCTTCACCAACCTCTTCGACCTCAAGGACGAGGCGGAGATGGGCCATATCCAGCTGTCGCGGGAGGCCGACCTGGTCGTGGTCTGCCCGGCCACGGCGGACCTGCTTGCGAAGATGGCGGCCGGGATCGCAGACGACCTCGCCACCACTTTGCTGCTCGCCACCGACAAGAAGGTGCTCGCCGCGCCGGCGATGAACGTGCGCATGTGGCGGCACGAGGCGACCAGGCGCAACGTCGCCCGGCTCCGCGCCGACGGCGTCGCCATCCTCGAGCCCGACGAAGGCGAGATGGCGTGCGGCGAATATGGGCCGGGCCGGCTCCCCGAGCCCGAGGCGGTCTTCGCTGCAATCGAGCAGGCGCTGGGCGGCCCCGGGCCGCTCGAGGGCAGGCACGTGATCGTGACCGCGGGGCCCACGCACGAGCCGATCGACCCGGTCCGCATGATCGCCAACCGCTCCTCGGGCAAGCAGGGCTTCGCCATCGCCGGGGCGCTCGCCGACCTCGGCGCGCGAGTGACGCTGGTGGCGGGGCCGGTCGGCCTGGAGACGCCCGCCGGCGTGGCGCGAATCGACGTCGAGACCGCCGCGCAGATGGAGCAGGCGGTGCTCGCCGCCCTGCCCGCCGACGCCGCGGTGCTGGTCGCCGCGGTCGCCGACTGGCGGGTGGAGCCGGCGCGCGCCAAGCTCAAGAAGGAGGCGGGGCCTCCGCTGCTCGACTGGCAGCGGACGCCCGACATCCTCGCCGGCCTCGCGACGCATGCCGGCCGGCCCGGGCTCCTGGTCGGCTTCGCGGCCGAGACCGCCGACGTGCCCGCGCAGGCATCGGCCAAGCGGACCCGCAAGGGCGCCGACTGGATCGTCGCCAACGACGTATCGGGCGACGTGATGGGCGGCGACGCCAATGCGGTCCACCTGATCACGAGTGACAAGGCCGAGAGCTGGGACCGCATGTCCAAGGCCGAGGTCGCGCGCCGACTTGCGCAGCGGATCGCCGATGCCCTGGGAGGAGGCGCGTGATCGACATCAAGGTGAAGCGCCTGCCCCATGGCGAGGGCCTGCCGATGCCCTCCTACGGGTCGGAACATGCCGTCGGGCTGGACGTGGTCTCCGCCGAAGCGGTGACGCTGGCGCCCGGTGCGCGCCACCCCGTGAGGACCGGCATCGCAGTGGCGATTCCGCACGGTTATGAGGTCCAGGTCCGCTCGCGCTCGGGCACCGCGGTCAGGAACGGCATCACCTGTCTGACCGGCACCGTCGATTCCGACTATCGCGGCGAGCTGATGGTGGTGCTGGTCAATCTCGGCGCCGAGCCGTTCGTGATCGCACGCGGCGACCGCATCGCCCAGCTCATCCCGGCGCCGGTGCTGAAGGCGCGGTTCGACGAGGTCGACGATCTCGACGAAACGGCGCGGGGGAGCGGCGGCTTCGGCTCGACGGGGAGATAGGCGTGACGCTCTCGATCCTCCTGGCTCTGTTGCAGGCCGCGGCAAGCCCAGCCGCGCCGGGACCCGCGGACTGGAGCGCATTGCCGCTGATCCACATCACCGGGGCCGACGACATGGGCGGCTACGCTGCCACGGAAGAGGTCAGGCGGCTGACCCGAACGCGGCTGGCATGCCGGGCAAGCGTCAGGCGGATGCCGGGTCCGGAACAGGCGCCAAACGTGCGGATGCAAGGCATGGAGGTTTCGCTCATCGTGCTGGTCGCGCCCGACGGCCGCTTTCTCAACATTGTCGCCGCGCCCGGCCCGTGCGACCCGATCCGCAATTTTGCCCGCGCCCTTTTCAATCGCCACAATCGCGGTCGCGTGCGCCCGCCGGCAGGGCCCGGCCCCGCCTGGTATCGAACCACGATCAGCTTTCGCTGGGAACCGTGAGCCTCACCGACGCCCAGCTCGACCGCTATGCCCGCCATATCGTCCTCAAGGAGATTGGCGGCGAGGGGCAGCGCGCATTGCTGGCCGCCAGGGTCGCCATCGTCGGCGCGGGCGGGATCGGCGCGCCCGCGATCCAGTATCTGGCGGCGGCGGGCGTCGGCGCACTGAGGGTGATCGACGACGATAGGGTGACGCTCGACAACCTCCAGCGCCAGATTCTGTTCGCCACTTCCGACGTCGGGCGAGCCAAGACCGAGGTCGCGGGCGAGGCGGTGGCAAGGCTCAACCCCGACGTCCGCTTCGAGGCGCGGGCCGAGCGCCTGACGCCGGCCAATGTCGCCGCCCTGCTCGACGGCGCCGATTTGGTGCTCGACGGCTCGGACAATTTCGCCACCCGCCTGATCGTCTCCGACTATCTCACCGCGGTGCGCATCCCCCTGGTCTCCGCCGTGATCGGCCAGTTCCAGGCGCAGGTCGGCACTTTCCGCGGCTGGCAGGCGGCCGCCCCGTGCTATCGCTGCTTCGTCGGCGACGCCTTCGACGCGGAGGATTGCGATACCTGCTCGGAACTGGGGGTGCTCGGCGCCATGGCGGGGATCGCAGGCAGCTTCGCCGCATTGGAGGCGATCCGCGCCCTCACGGGCCAAAGCGAGGATCCGGCCGGCAGGCTCCACGTCTTCGACGGGCTCAAGCCCGCCATGCGGACGATCCGGATCGCCAAGGATCCAGCGTGCAGGGGCTGCTCCGCCTAGGGCCCTTAGCCGCCCAGCGCGCGGGCGAGCTGGCTGAAGAAGCGGCTGGTGGTGTCGGGCTGGATCGCGAAGGAAAAGCCGAGCCCGGCGACGAGGCTGAACAGGATGAAGCGCCAGCCCAGCATCCGGCCGAGCAACGAAGGTCCGCGCCGCTGCGCGCGCGGCGCGGCGGGGACGAAATGGACGGGCCCCGCGGGCACCCGGTCGGGGTCCTCGGGAGCGCGGCCGAGGATCAGCGCCTTTTCGTCCAGGAATTCGTCGATCGTGAGCACGCCCTGCTCGTAGAGCCGGGTCAGCCGCTCGAGCGAGGTCAGGCGGTGGTCCACGAGATCGTGATGCGCCGGCGCGGGCTCGGCTTCCGGCTGGACGAGCGCGAGATGCGGCGAAACCGGGTCCGCCTTCGGCTCGACCCGATTGCCGCGGCTGATGCTGAGCCTGCCCGTACGCACGGCCTGTCTCTACCGGCGCCAAGGTAAAGATAAGCGGATTCTTTATCCTTAACCTGCCGTCAACGGGCGCTTTTCGCGGCTATCGCGGCGCGATGCCGATCAGATCGATGGTGAAGATCAAGGTGGCGCCGCCGGGGATCGGGCCGCGCCCGACGGGGCCGTAAGCGAGCATGTAGGGTATCGCGAATTCGTAGCGGTCGCCGACGTTCATCAGCGGCACGCCCTCCTGCCAGCCGCGGATCAGCTGGGGCAGCGGGAAGGTCGCCGGCTCCCCGCGCGCGACCGAGGAGTCGAACTCGGTGCCGTCGATGAAGCGGCCGGCATAATGGATGGTGACCGTGTCGGTCGCGGCGGGACGGGGCCCACGCGCATTGCCGCTGATCTTGCGGTAGCGAATCCCGCTCACCGTCCGGCGCCAGCCCTGAGCGGGATCGAGGCCGTTGAGATAGCGGAAATGCCAATCGGCATTGGCCGGATTGGTCGGCGGCGCCGGCGGCTCCTGCACGGAGGCGGCCAGAGCGAGCAGGGCAGTGACGATCATTTCGATCCTTTCTTCCTGGCGGGCGGCTTGCGGCCCCTGCTTTTCTTCGGCGCCGGGCCCTTGGCGGCGCGCTCGTCGAGCAGTTGCGCCGCTTCCTCCAGCGTGAGCTGGTCGGGCGCCAGCGACTTGGGCAGGGTCGCATTGGTGGTGCCGTCGGTGACATAGGGGCCGAAGCGCCCTTCCATCAGCCGGATTTCGAGCGCGGTGCGCGGGTGCGCGCCCAGCATCTTCAGGGGCTCGCGCGATCCCGCCCGGCGCCCGCCGCCCTTGGCCGCGTCGGCGAGCTTGGCGACGGCGGCGTTCATGCCGACCTCGAATACTTCGGCGGTAGAGGCGAGCTTCGCATATTTGCCCTCATGGGCGAGATAGGGACCGTAGCGGCCGATGCTGGCGGTGATCGGCTTGCCCGTCTCGGGATGGTCGCCGACATCGCGCGGCAAGGAGAGGAAGCGCAGCGCAATCTCCAGGTCCGCGTCGGACGCCGGCACGTCCTTTGGCAGCGAGGCGCGCTTGGCCTCCTTGCCCTCGCCGATCTGGAAATAGGGGCCGAAGCGGCCCGAGCGCAGGGTAACGTCCTGGCCGCTTTCAGGATCCTGCCCGAGCACCTGCGGCCCCGAATCTTCGGAACCGCCTTCCGCGCCCTGGCCAAAGCGGCGGGTGAACTTGCACTCCGGATAATTGGAGCAGGCGACGAACGCGCCGTAGCGGCCGCCGCGCAGGCCGAGCCGCCCCTCGCCGCAGGCCGGGCAGAGCCTGGCATCGCTGCCGTCGCCTTTGTCGGGGAACAGCCAGGGGGCGAGGAAATCGTCGAGAGCGGCGGTGATCTCGGACGGCTTCTGCTCCATCACCTCGGCGGTCTTCGGCTTGAAATCGCGCCAGAAGCCTTCGAGCACTTGCTGCCATTGCATCCGCCCGCCCGAAATCTCGTCGAGCTCGTCCTCGAGATGAGCGGTGAAATCGTAGGAGACGTAGCGTTCGAAGAAGCGTTCGAGGAAGGCGGTCAGCAGCCGTCCGCTTTCCTCGGGAAAGAAGCGGTTCTTCTCGAGCCGGACGTAATCGCGGTCCTTCAGCGTCTGCAAGGTCGCCGCATAGGTGGACGGCCGGCCGATCCCGAGCTCCTCCATCCGCTTGACCAGGCTCGCCTCGGAATAACGCGGCGGCGGCTGGGTGAAATGCTGCTCGGCCGTGACGCTCTTCTTCGCGGGCGTATCGCCCTCGCGCAGCCGCGGCAGGCGGCGGCTGTCCTCGTCCTCGGCATCATCCCTTCCCTCTTCGTAGAGGGCGAGGAAGCCGGGGAAGAGCACGACCTGCCCGGTCGCGCGCAGGCCGTGCCGGCCGGTGCCGTCGGCCAGCTCGGCGGTGGTGCGCTCAAGCCGCGCCGACGCCATCTGGCTCGCCAGCGCCCGCTTCCAGATCAGCTCGTAGAGCCGGCCATGGTCGCCCGAACCGGCGCGGTCGCGGGAGAAGTCGGTGGGCCGGATCGCCTCATGGGCCTCCTGCGCATTCTTCGCCTTGGTCTCGTAGAAGCGTGGTTTGTCCGGCACGTAGCCGGCATCGTAGCGCGTCGCGACCGCCTTGCGCGCGGCGGAGATCGCCTCGGCGGCCATCTGCACGCCGTCGGTGCGCATATAGGTGATCGACCCGTCCTCGTAGAGGCTCTGCGCCACCCGCATCGTCTGGCTCGCCGAGAAGCCGAGCTTGCGCGCCGCCTCCTGCTGCAGCGTCGAAGTGGTGAAGGGCGGCGGCGGATTGCGGGTCAGCGGCTTGGTCTCGACCGAGACGACCGAGAAGCGCCCCTCCTCCACCGCCTTCTTCGCGGCCAGCGCGGTCCCCTCCTCGCCGATCGTCAGCCGATCGATCTTGTTGCCGTCATAGCGGACGAGGCGGGCGGGGAATTCGGTGCCGTCCGCCTCCATCAGGGCAGTGACGCTCCAATATTCCCGGGCGCGGAACAGCTCGATCTCGCGCTCGCGGTCGACCACCAGCCTCAGCGCCACCGATTGCACCCGGCCGGCCGACTTGGCCCCCGGCAATTTGCGCCACAGCACCGGCGAGAGGGTGAAGCCGACCAGATAATCGAGCGCGCGGCGCGCCCGATAGGCGTCGATCAGGTCCTCATCGAGGGCGCGCGGATGGGCGATCGCCTCGAGCACGGCGGTCTTGGTGATCGCGTTGAACGCGACGCGTTCGACATGGGCGGGCAGCGCGCGCCGCGCCCTCAGCACTTCCTGGACATGCCAGGAGATCGCCTCGCCTTCGCGATCGGGGTCGGTGGCGAGGATCAGCGACTCCGCCTTCTTCGCCTCGTCGCTAATGGCTTTCAGCTGGCGCGCCTTGTCGCCGTAATTCTCCCAGGTCATCGCGAAACCGTCGTCCGGATCGACCGAGCCGTCCTTGGGCGGCAGATCGCGGACATGGCCGTAGGAGGCCAGCACCCGATATCCGGGGCCGAGATATTTTTCGATGGTCTTGGCCTTGGCGGGCGATTCTACGACGACGAGCTTCATGTCTTGTTTTAAGTCCTTACACGTACGCGCGATGGTGGAGAGTGGGATTGCGCAGCGTCAAGGGCCAAGCGATGGGGATGTTCGGGGCGGGCCTGCTCGCGCTCGCTTTGCCCGGCACGGGCGCGGTCACGCAGCCGCTGCAGCGGGGGATCGAGACGCGGATCGTGGCCGAGCTCAACCGGGCCCGGGCCGATCCCCGCGCTTATGCGGCGGAGCTGCGCCGCTACCGCAGCTATTATCGCGGGCGGATCGTGTGGCGGCCGGGCAATCCGGTGGGCCTCAGGACTCGTGAGGGGACCGCCGCCGTCGACGAGGCGATCCGCTTCCTCTCCGCGCAGGCGCCGCTGCCGCCGCTGGCCGAGCTCCCGCTCCTCGCCCGCGCCGCCGCCGACCATGCCGCCGACCAGGAGCGGAGCGGCCTCCAGGGCCATGGAGGACGCGACGGCTCGCGCCCCGCCGAACGGATTCGGCGGCGCGGCGGCGGCTCGTCGGCCGGCACGGGCGAAGTGATCGCCTATGGCCCCACCGACGCGGCGAGCGTGGTCCGCGAGCTGATCATCGACGACGGCGTGCCGGACCGGGGCCATCGCTGGCTCATGTTCAGCCCGCGATTTCGCGCCGCGGGCGCCGCCTGCCGCCCGCACCGGGACTGGCGGACGGTCTGCGTCATCGACTTCTCGACCAGCCCAACCGGGCGCTAGGCCACCGGCGTCACCCGCCAGGCGTGGATGAAGGCGGCTGCGAGCAAGGCGTCGATCGAGGCGAATTCGAGCAAGGCCGCCGGAATCCGCCCTTCGGCCCAGAGGATCAAGATGGGCAGGAAGAAGGCCGTCTTGGCGAGCGCGCAGAGCGGCATCAGCGGGCGGAAGCGCACCGGATCGCTCGCGATCGTCAGATAGACGAGCTGCATCACGCTCGCCGCGCCCAGGAAACCGTAATAATATTCGGCATGGGGAAGCGCGCCCTGCGTCGCCTGCGCGATCCAGCGCTCGAGGAAGAAGAAGGGGACGAGCACGATCAGGCCGTAAATCCCGGCCAGAAGGAAGGTCAGCCGCGCGGTCCGCTCGCTCATGCCGCGCTGACCTTGCCGCCGGCATGGCGTTCGAGCCGGCCGGCGAGCTCGAGCTCGAGCAGGATGGTCTGCACGGTGGCCGGCGACCGGCCGGACTGGCGGACGAGCTCATCGACGGGCACCGGGGTCGGCCCGAGCAGATCGGTGACCGCGCGGCGCGCGGCCTCGTCGGCGTCGACCGCCGGGCCGGGAGCGGTATAATCCAGCTCGCGCTGGCGGAACGGACGGATGCGCGACGGGCTGATCGCCTCGAGCACGTCCTCGGCGGTCTGGACCAGAGTGGCGCCCTCCCGGATCAGATGGTTGCAGCCCTGCGCGCGCGGATCGAGCGGCGAGCCCGGTACCGCCATCACCTCGCGCCCCGCCTCGGCGGCGAGGCGCGCGGTGATAAGGGACCCGGATTTGGGCGCGGCCTCCACCACCACCGTGCCATGGGTCAAGCCGGCGATGATCCGGTTGCGATAGGGGAAATGGCGCGCGCGCGGCTCGACGCCCGGCGGCTGCTCGGCGATCAGCAGGCCGCGCTCGGCGATCGCGCGCTGGCGCGCCTCGTTTTCGAGCGGGTAGACGACGTCGATGCCGCCGGCGATCACCGCGATCGTGCCGCTGTCCAGCGCCCCGTCATGCGCAGCCGAATCGATTCCGCGGGCGAGCCCGGAGACGACGACGCTCCCCGCCTCGCCCAGAGCGAGAGCGAGCTGGCGGGCGAAGCGGCAGGCGGCGGCCGAGGCGTTGCGCGCGCCGACGATCGCCACGGCCGGTCTGTCGAGCAGGGCGATGTCGCCCTTGACGATCAATGCCGGCGGCGCGGTCTCCAGCTCGGCGAGCAAAGGCGGGTAGGCGCCCTGCCCCAGGAACAGATGCCGCGCGCCGAGCTTGGCGACCCGGTCGATCTCTCGCTCGATCTCGGACTTCGAGGCGAGCCGAGGCGCCCGCCCGCCGCCGCGCGCGGCGAGATCGGGAATCGCGTCGATCGCCGTCTGGGCCGAGCCGAAGCGGGCGAGCAGCTGGAAATAGGTGATCGGCCCGATATTGTCCGAGCGGATCAGCCGCAGCCGGGCGATGTGATCGGGGGGCGCGGGCATGTCAGGCCGCGCTCCGCCCGACCTTGGGCTCCTCGCCCCGGGCCAGCCGGCCGATATTGGCGCGGTGGGTCCACAGCAGCAGCAAGGCGAAGCCGGTGAGCAGGATGGCGAGGTCGAGCCGGCCGAACAGAAAGGCGCAGACCGGCGCGGCCAGGGCCGCGGCCATGCTGCCGGCCGAGGAATAGCGGGTGGCCGCGAAGACCGCGATCCAGACGAGGATGACGGCGAGCCCGCTTTGCCAGTGCAAGGCGAGGACGATCCCGATCAGGGTCGCCATGCCCTTGCCGCCCTTGAAGCCGAGCCAGGCCAGATAGAGATGGCCGAGGAAGGCGCCGATCGCCGCCAGCCCCTCGGCCTGCGGCAGGTCCGGCCAGATCGCCCTCGCCAGCAGCACCGCCGCCGCACCCTTGGCGGCGTCGAGGACGAGCGTCGCGGCGGCCAGCTCCTTGCGCCCGGTCCTCAGCACGTTGGTGGCGCCGATATTGCCCGAGCCGATCGCGCGGACGTCGCCGGCGCCGGCCGCGCGGGTCAGCAGCAGCCCGAACGGAATCGCCCCGAGCGCATAGCCGAGCAAAAGGCACAGGATCGGCGGCACCAGGATTTCGAGCGTCACGAACACCCCCGCCGCACTGCCTAGCCATGGCGGAAAATCCGCGCAACAGATTGCGGCAAAAGCGGTGGGTCTCCCTCATCGTCATCCCCGCGAAAGCGGGGATCCAGACTCGTTCGCGGACAAGGAGAAGCTGGATTCCCGCTTTCGCGGGAATGACGGACGAGCTTGCGCGATTTGAAACTCCCGCCTCACCCGCTACATCCACGCCCGCATGACCGCCCCCCAGCCCCTCCTCGTCTTCGATTCCGGCGTCGGCGGCCTTTCGGTGCTGCGCGAGATAAGCAAGCTGCTGCCCGGCGCGCCCATCGTCTACGCCGCGGACAGCGCGGGCTATCCCTACGGCACAAGGAGCCCGGCCGAGATCGCGGCGCGGGTGCCGGCCTTGCTCGGCCGGCTCGCCGAACGCTACGATCCGGCCGCGATCGTGATCGCCTGCAACACCGCCTCGACCATTGCCCTCGACGCGGTCCGCGCCGCGCTCGATCTGCGGGTCGTCGGCACCGTGCCCGCGATCAAGCCGGCGGCGGCGCTTTCCAGAACGCGGACGATCGGCGTGCTCGGCACCGACGCCACCATCATCCAGCCTTATGTCGACCGGCTGGCCGCGGAGTTTGCCGCCGACTGCACCGTCGTCCGCCACGGCTCGGCCGAGCTGGTCGACCTCGCCGAAGCGAAATTGCGCGGGGAAGCGGCCAATCCGGCGGCCTATGCCCGCATCCTCGGCGGCCTCCTCGACAAGCCCGGCGGCGACGGGATCGACACGATCGTGCTCGCCTGCACCCATTTTCCGCTGCTCGAGGCGGAGCTCGCCGCCGCGGCGGCAGCGCGCCCGATCGCATTTGTTGACGGCAATGCCGGCATCGCCCGGAGGGTCGCCTGGCTGATGCGCGATCATTCCTGGCCGGCCACTCCGTCCGAGGGCGTGGCGGTTTTCACCGGCGCGCCTGTGGAAGCCTATCGCGCGGGCCTCGCCCGGTTCGGCCTGACCCGGATCGAGAAACTCTAAGCAACAAGGGTCAGTTGCGAATCGTTCGCACTGGCCTTTCAGGGCGCGAATCCTCTATTGGGACCGGAGAAGGACCGGGGAAGAGCTTTGGACTATCAGCGTATCTTTGCCGACGCGATCGAGCGGCTCCATGCCGAGGGCCGCTATCGCGTCTTCATCGATATATTGCGCAACAAGGGCAGCTATCCGAATGCCCGCTGCTTCGCCGGCCATAACGGCCCGAAGCCGATCACGGTCTGGTGCTCGAACGACTATCTCGCCATGGGCCAGCATGCCGGCGTGATCGCGGCGATGGAGGAGGCGCTGCACGATGTCGGCGCCGGCTCGGGCGGCACCCGCAACATCTCCGGAAACACTCATTATCATATCGATCTGGAGGCCGAGCTCGCCGATTTGCACGGCAAGGAAGCGGCGTTGCTCTTCACCTCGGGCTATATCTCCAACGAGGCTGCGCTTTCGACGATCGGCAGGCTGCTCCCCGGCTGCATCATCTTCTCCGACGCCTTGAACCACGCCTCGATGATCGCCGGCATCCGCAGCTCGGGCTGCGCCAAGCAGGTGTTCCGCCACAACGATCTCGCCCATCTCGAAGAGCTGCTCGCGGCCGCCGATTCCGAAGCGCCCAAGCTGATCGCGTTCGAGAGCGTCTATTCGATGGACGGCGACGTCGCCCCGATTGCGGAAATCTGCGACCTCGCCGACAAATATAACGCGCTGACCTATCTCGACGAGGTCCATGCGGTCGGCATGTACGGCCCGCGCGGCGGCGGCATTTCCGAGCGCGACGGTGTCGCCCACCGGCTCACCCTGATCGAGGGCACGCTCGGCAAGGCGTTCGGCGTGATGGGCGGCTATGTCGCCGCGGAGCGCAACATCATCGACGTGATCCGCAGCTACGCGCCCGGCTTCATCTTCACCACCTCGCTCTCGCCGGTGCTCGTCGCCGGCGCGCTCGCCAGCGTGCGCCACCTCAAGGCATCGACCGTCGAGCGCGAGGCGCAGCAGCTGCGCGCGGCCGAATTGAAGGCGATCTTCGCGCAGGCGCGGCTGCCGGTGATGCCGTCGACCACGCACATCGTGCCGCTGCTGGTCGGCGATCCGGTCAAGGCGAAACGGATCAGCGACATATTGCTCGCCGAATACGGCATCTACGTGCAGCCGATAAACTACCCCACCGTCCCGCGCGGCACCGAGCGCCTGCGCTTCACGCCCGGCCCCGCGCACACCGCCGAGATGATGCGCGACCTCGCCGCCGCTCTGGTCGAGATCTGGGATCGGATGGAGATGCGCTGGGCGGCGTGAGCCGTCCGCCCCTCCACAATATCCGGTGGCGAATCCCGCCCCGATTGCCTAGGGCATGCGCCATGCGCATCGCCATTGCTTCCGACCATGCCGCCGTCTTGCTCAAGGCGGAGCTCGTCGCCTGGCTCGGCGAGGAGGGCCATGCGGTCGCCGATCTCGGCCCCCAGGGCGTCGACTCGGTCGATTATCCCGATTACGGCTACAAGCTCGCCGAAGAGATCGCCGCCGGCCGGGCCGATTTCGGCGTGGCCCTTTGCGGCTCGGGCATCGGCATCTCGATCGCCGCCAACCGTCACCCGGCCTGCCGCGCCGCTTTGGTCTCCGAACCGCTTTCGGCGTCGCTCGCCCGCCAGCATAACGACGCCAACGTCATCGCCATGGGCGCGCGGCTGATCGGCATCGAGATGGCGAGAGCCTGCATCGAGGCGTTCCTCGCCACGCCGTTCGGCGGCGATCGCCACCGGCGCCGCGTCGAGAAGCTCTCCCACCCGCATTTCAGCAAGGAGCCCGCATGAGCAGCCGCCCGCTCAGCGACGTCCAGCCCGACGGATATTTCAGCGATGATCTGCGCGCGGCCGATCCCGGCGTCGCCGACGCCGTCGCCGCGGAACTGGACCGCCAGCAGAACCAGATCGAGCTGATCGCCTCGGAGAATATCGTCTCGCGCGCCGTGCTCGAGGCGCAGGGCTCGGTGCTCACCAACAAATATGCCGAAGGCTATCCGGGGCGGCGCTATTATCAGGGCTGCGGCCCCTCCGATTCGGTCGAGACGCTTGCGATCGAGCGGGCGAAGCAATTGTTCGGCTGCGGCTTCGCCAACGTCCAGCCGCATTCGGGCGCGCAGGCCAACGGCGCGGTCATGCTGGCGCTGGTGAAGCCGGGCGAGACCATCCTCGGCATGTCGCTCGACGCCGGCGGCCACCTCACCCACGGCGCCAAGCCCGCCATGTCGGGCAAATGGTTCAACGCGATCCAATATGGCGTCCGCCGCGACGACGATCTGATCGATTTCGACGAGGTCGAGCGGCTCGCCAAGGAGCATAAGCCGAGGCTCATCATCGCCGGCGGCTCGGCCTATCCGCGCCACATCGATTTCGCCCGCTTCCGCGCGATCGCCGACGAAATCGGGGCGATCTTCATGGTCGACATGGCGCATTTCGCCGGCCTGGTCGCCGCGGGCGAGCACCCCTCCCCCTTCGGCCACGCCCATGTCGTCACCACGACCACGCACAAGACCCTGCGGGGACCGCGCGGCGGCATGGTGCTGACCGACGACGAGGCCATTGCGAAGAAGATCAACTCAGCCGTTTTCCCCGGCCTCCAGGGCGGCCCCCTGATGCACGTCATCGCGGCCAAGGCGGTCGCGTTCGGCGAGGCGCTGCAGCCCGATTTCAAGACCTATGCCAAGGCCGTCATCGCCAACGCCAAGGCGCTCGCCAGCCGCTTGAAGGCGCGCGGCGCGGATCTCGTCGCGGGCGGCACCGACACCCATCTCGCCTTGGTCGACCTGCGCCCGCTCGGCATCACCGGCAAGGACGCCGACGAGGCGCTCGAGCGCGCGTCGATCACCTGCAACAAGAACGGCATTCCGTTCGATCCGCTGCCCCCGGTCAAGACCAGCGGCATCCGCGTCGGCTCGCCCGCCGGCACCACGCGCGGCTTCGGTGTCGCCGAGTTCCGCGACATTGCCGACATGGTCGCCGACGTGCTCGACGGGTTGAAGGCGAAGGGCGAGGAAGGCGATGCGGAAGTCGAGGCGGCCGTGAAGGTCCGCGTCCGCGAGCTGTGCGCGCGTTTCCCGATCTATCCCGAGCAGTAAGTGCGCTGCCCGTTCTGCGCCCATGAGAACAGCCAGGTGAAGGACAGCCGTCCCACCGAGGACGGCTCTTCGATCCGCCGCCGCCGCCAGTGCGAGGATTGCGGCGCCCGCTTCACCACCTTCGAGCGCATCCAGCTGCGCGAATTGACCGTGGTGAAATCCGGTGACCGGCGCGAGCCGTTCGATCGCATGAAGCTCGAACGCTCGATCGCCACCGCCTGCCGCAAGCGCCCCGTCTCACCCGAGCGCATGGAACGCCTCGCCTCCTCGATCCAGCGCCAGATCGAGACGTCGGGCGAAAGCGAAATGCCCTCGGCCCGCATCGGCGAGATGGTGATGGAAGGGCTCAAAGCGCTCGACCCGGTCGCCTACATCCGCTTCGCCTCGGTCTATAAGGACTTTCGCGAAGCCAAGGATTTCGAGGATTTCGCGGGGACGGTGGGGGAATAGGCTTCCGTGGATTTCTACGCCTACCTCCTTCGCTGCGCGGACGGTCATCATTATGCGGGCCACACCGATGACCTCGATGCGGGCATCGCGCAGCATCAGGCCGGGGCGATCCCCTATACCCAGAAGCGCAGGCCAGTGACCCTGGTCTGGTCCGGCCGCTTCCCCGAGCGCGATCAGGCCTTCGCGGCCCAACGGCGGATCAGGGGCTGGTCGCGCGCCAGGAAGGAGGCGCTGATCCGGGGCGATGAGGAGGCCCTCAGTGCACTCTCGAAGAAACCGCTCCTTGCCGGTTCCCCCGGATCAAGTGCGGGGTCTCCGGCTATGCAGGATGAGCCGGTTGGGGCGGCGCCGTCCGCCCCTCCCCCCGCCATCGTCCTCGTCCGTCCACAGCTCGGCGAGAATATCGGGAAGGCGGCGCGCGGGATGCTCAATTTCGGGCTGACCGACCTCAGGCTGGTCGCGCCGCGCGACGGCTGGCCCAATCCGACCGCGGGGCCCGCCGCGTCGGGGGCGGACGTGGTGCTGGAGCGCGCGCGCGTATTCGAAACGGTGGCCGAGGCGGTGGCCGATTGCGCCCATGTCTATGCGACCACGGTCAGGAAGCGGGGGCTCGTAATCCCAGTGGTCTCGCCCGAGGAAGCGGCCCGCGAGGTCCATGGCAATGACGGGCCTTCGGCCTTCCTGTTCGGCGCCGAGCGCTCCGGGCTGGAGACCGAGGAGGTGGCGCTGGCGGGCAAGATCGTCACCGTCCCGGTCAACCCCGATTTCCGCTCGCTCAATCTCGCCCAGGCGGTGATCCTGGTCGCCTATGAATGGTCCAGGCACGGTGGCGGCCTCGCCGCCCCCACCGAGAGCGAGACCATCGAGCCCCGCGCGGTCCAGGCGGAGCTCGAAGGGCTGATCGGCCAGCTTTATGCCGCGCTCGAGGCGGCCGACTATTTCCATCCCCCCGACCGCACGCCGGCGACCAGGAACACGATCCGCACCATCCTCACCAAGGCGGCCTGGTCTTCACGCGAGGTTCAGGCGCTGCGCGGCATCGTCCGGGCATTGACGGAATCGGGCCGGAAGAGCCGCTGAACGCTTGACTTTTTGGCCCTTCTTCGCCCATTCAAAGTCCAAATTTCGAGTTGGAGAAACGATCGTGTACCTACGCGCCCTTGCCGCCGCCATCGCCGTTGTCGCCGTCCCCATCGCCGTTCAGGGCGCCGAAGGCCCCCGCCGGACCCCATCCAGTCCGCAAGCCAAGCGCACCTGCAAGGTCGATCTGGAGACCGGCAGCCGGCTAGGCGGCGTCCGCCGTTGCCGCAGCGCGGAAGAGCGCGAGGCCGCCAAGCAGGAGGCGCGGACCGTCGTCGACCGGATCCAGTCCATGAAGGCTACGACCTGCCCACCCAATTGCTAGTTTTCGGAGGCTGTCATGATCGTTCGCGCTTTTCTGGCGGTATTTGCCGTCGTCGCTATCCCGATCGCCGTCCAGGGGGCTGAGAACCCGCCTCGACCCGCGTCCAAACCGGAGAAGCGCACGTGCACGGTGGATCTGCAGATTGGCAGCCGGCTCGGCGGCGTCCGCCGCTGCCGCTCCGCGTCCGAGCGGGCCGAGCACAAGGCGGAGGCGCGCCGGACCGTCGACCGCATCCAGTCCATGAAGGCGACCATCTGCACGCCGACCATTCCTTGTTGACCTGGACCGCGTTTTTTTTCGGAAGCCCGGCTGCAGATTTTGGTGATCGTCCGTACTGTTCTGGCGGCCGTTGCGGTGATCGCAATTCCCATAGCCGTTCAGGGGGCGGAAGCGCCGCGCCGGACCAAGCCCAATGCGGAGAAGCGCACCTGCCAGGTCGATTTGCCCCTGGGCAGCCGGCTCGGCGGCGTCCGCCGCTGCCGCTCCGCCTCCGAACGGGAAGCGCACAAGGCGGAGGCGCGCCGGACCGTCGACCGCATCCAGGCGATGAAGCCGACCATCTGCGTGCCCGGCAAGCCCTGTTGATCAAGCTCCAGTCCTGTCGGCAGCCGGATCGGAGGCATTGGTGATCATTCGCGCTGTTCTGACGGCCATCGCGGTGATCGCCGTCCCCATTGCCGTCCAGGGGGCGGAAGGCCCGCGCCGGACCGGGCCGGACCAGGCCAAGCGCACCTGCAAAGTCAACCTCCCGACCGGCAGCCGGCTCGGCGGCGTCCGCCGCTGCCGGAACGCGGAGGAGCGGGAAGCGGCCAGGCAGGAGGCGCGCACGACCGTCGACCGCATCCAGGCGATGAAACCGGTCATCTGCGCGCCGCCGCACCCCTGTTGAGCTGGGCCCAGCGGGCAGCCGCCCGTCCATGCCGGTCGCGGGCGTTCCGGCAACATCGTTGACTTTGCGCGGCTTTGCCGCCATGTGCCCGCCTTCGCAATTGGCCCCGCACCCCTGGTGAAGCGGTGGCCGCGCCGGACGCCTCAAGGTCCGGCGGTGCGGTCCCAGGGACATGAGCGACACGCGAATTGGAGTTTTTGTATCATGACCAAGCGCACCAGCGCCAAGTATAAGCTCGACCGCCGCATGGGCGAAAACGTCTTCGGACGCCCCAAGAGCCCGGTCAACCGCCGCGAATATGGCCCCGGCCAGCACGGCCAGCGCCGCAAGGGCAAGGTCTCGGATTTCGGCATCCAGCTGCGCGCCAAGCAGAAGCTCAAGGGCTATTATGGCGACGTCACCGAAAAGCAGTTCAAGCGCGCCTACACCGAGGCCGCCAAGATGAAGGGCGATACCGGCCAGAATTTGATCGGCCTGCTGGAGCGCCGGCTGGATGCGGTCGTCTACCGCGCCAAGTTCGCGCCGACCATCTGGGCTGCGCGCCAGATCGTCAATCACGGCCATATCCGGGTCAACGGCGCCAAGCTCAACATCGCTTCGGCCAAGGTCAATGTCGGCGACGTCGTCGAACTGGGCCCCAAGGCGCAGGAAATGGCGCTGGTGATCGAGGCGCAGGGTCTCGCCGAGCGCGACATCCCCGAATATATCGTCCAGGACGGGACGACCAAGATCGTCTTCAACCGGGTGCCGACGCTCGACGAAGTGCCCTATCCGGTGCGCATGGAGCCCAATCTGGTCGTCGAATTCTATTCGCGCTGACGCTTTTCAATCGTCGAGAAGCAGCGGGCTGACACCGACGAGCGGGCGGTCGAGACGGGACGGGACGGGGCGGTCCTCCACCCACGCCCGCGCGCGCGCGATCTCCGGACCGATTGCCCGCTCGGTTTCCGCACGCAGCTCGAGCCGCGCCGTATTGTCGAACGCCTGACCCGGGACCTTGGAATAGGTCGTAAGGAGCTCGTCCGCGTCGAGATCGGCATCGGCCCCGAAGTGCGCGGCCGCGGCGGCGAGCGCCGGGCGCGGCGCGTCGAGCAATTCGCCGGCATGCAGGCTTCGCACGCCCGGATACTGCGCAAGCAGCTCGGCATAGAGCCGCATCTGCGCGAGCCACAGCGCTGCGGCGCGCTCCGCCACATCCAGGCCCGCCACGCCGGCAATGTCGAGCTGGGTGGTGACGTTGACCAACCATTGGCGATGGGCGGGGCTGCGCAGCACCGCGAGCAGATAGGCCCGCAACGGGAAATAGAGCAGGATGGCGGGCGCGGACGGATCGAGCGCCATGAGCTCCGCCGCGATGAAGTTGACCGGCACGTTCGCCTTGACGATGGTTGGAAGGTCAGGGCGATAGCGCCGCCCGGCCAATGCGGCTGCGAGGTGCAGGCGCGCCCGCCAGCCCCCGTCCGCCGCACCGCGCGTCAGGCCGAGCTGACGCAACGGGCGCGGCTCGCGCAGGACCAGATTGCCCTCTTCGCGATCCAGCGCGCGCGCGAGCAGGGTCGAGCCGCAATGGGCGACGTGGAAGATCCATGCGATCCTGGGAACGGCGATGTCGTTTGCCGTCAGCGCCTCCACCGGAACTCGCATTTCCCGATCGTCCAGCGCGGCGATCCTGCGGTCGAGGAAGATCGAGCGGTGATAGGCGCCGCGATCCATCGTCCGGAAGATCGCCTGATCGCCTTCGAACGCGAAGAGATGATGGTCGGGCGAGGCGAACAGGCTCTCGATGATCGGCTCCATGTCGGGCCTATAGTGCGCCCGCCCGATCAGGGCTATATGTCCCCCGCCACCGCCTGCAGGAACGCTGAATGGCCGAGATGATCCCCCCCGGCGCCGGCCGGCCCTATGCGACCATCCGGGCCCAGCAGGAAACGAGCGCGCTCGATCTCGCGCCGGACGCCGTCATTTCGCTCTACAAGACCCATGGCGCGCTGCTGCTGCGGGGTTTCTCCACCGACCTCGATCGCTTCCGCCGGTTCGCCGAGCAGTTTTGCGCAAGTTCCGCGCTGAACGACAGCCGCGGCCGCGACCTGCTCGACCCGGAGCACAAGATCCAGTCGGTCAACCGCGGCGTCGCGCCTTTTCCCCTCCACCCCGAACTCTCGCGCGAGCCCTGGAAGCCGGACGTGTGCTTCTTCGGCTGCCTCAACCCGCCGAGCGAGCAGGGCGCGACGACCTTGTGCGACGGCGTCGAGATCGTCGCGCAGCTCCCCGCCGAGGTGCGGGGAGCGTTCGAGAACCGCCGCTTGCTCTACGTCCAGGCGGCCACGGCGGAGGAGCTGGACTATTGGCTGGGCACGCCCGAGCCGAGCGACGCCGAGCTGGCCGCGCCGCCGCCGACATCGCCCTATTTCTTCTGGCGCGCCGACGGCCAAATCATCCGCGCCTTCACGCGTCCCGCCTTTCACCGGCCGATGTTCATCGACGCCCCGGCTTTCGGGAACTTCCTCCTGTTCGCGCGCTATTGCCTCGGGATTCAGGGCGTGCCGCTATTCGAGGACGCCTCGCAGGTTCCGGACGCCTTGCTGGCGGCGGTGAAATCGGTCTCCGACCGCCTGACCGCGCCGATCGCCTGGCAAGGCGGCGACGTGCTGATGATCGACAACACCCGCTTCATGCACGGGCGCACCGCGGTGCGCGATGCCGGCGAGCGGCTGATCGCCTCCTATTTCGGCTATCTGAATTTCGCGGTCCCGAATCCCGAGGAGCCGGCCGACCCCGTGTGGCGCGCCGGCCCGTTCAGCCCGCCCGCGCGCCTGACCCCGGCGGCGCGGGCGGCCTGACGCTATCGCGCCGCCAGCTCGGCCGCAAGGAACGCACCGATCCGCTCCAGCATCCGCTGCCGTGCCGAGGAATCGGCGAGATCGTGCTCGAGCCCCGGAAACACGGTCAGCTCGCTCCGCTTGCCCGCATTGCGGAGCGCGTCGTTCATCCGGCGCGAATGAACCACGGACACGTTGAGGTCGCGGTCGCCGTGGAAGAGCAGCACCGGGGCGGTGATCGCCGCCACGTTGCGTAGCGGCGAGCCCTGCGTGATGTGCGGGCCCGAACCGATATATTCGACGACGTTGCGCGCGCTCGTATAGTTGCGGAAATCGTCCTTGGCCTGCTGCAGGTCGGTGACCGGCGCGATCGCGACGATCGCCTTGTAGAGGCCCGGCTCGGTCGCCCCCGCCTGCAGCGCCGCATAGCCGCCATAGGACCAGCCAAGGATCGCCATCCGCGCCGCATCGCCGATGCCCTGCGCGGCGAGCCAGCGGGCGCCGGCGTCGATGTCGCCTATGGACGTGCGCCAGCTTTGGAAGCCGTTGCGTTGCAGCCATTGGTCTCCATAGCCGGCGGAGCCGCGATAATTGGCCTGCAGCACCGCATAGCCGCGATTGGCGAGATATTGGGCGAGCCAGTCGAACCCCCAGACATCGCGCGCGGCCGGTCCGCCATGCGGCAGGATCACCGCCGGCAGGCCCCGCGCCTCGCGCCCCGGCGGCAGCGTCAGATAAGCGGGGATGGGCGTGCCGTCGCCGGCGGGATAGGTGACGCTGCGGACATTGGCCAGCGGCGTGCCTTCGAGCTGCGGGCGGACGGTCAGGATCTCGTTGAGGTTCCTGGCGGTGCGATCGTAGAGATAATAGCGGCCCGCATCATTGTCGGCGCCGGCATGGACGAGGATGCGATTGCCGTCGCTGCTGGTGGCGCCGAAATCGATGATCGGCAGATTGGGGATGGCGCGCGACAGGGACCGGGCCAGCGTCGCATAAGCGGGGTCGAAATAGACGACCCTCTGCTGCTCCTCGGCGAAAGTGACTCCGATCACGCGCGTGCGCCGGCTCGCCCAGACGACGCCGTCGACGTCCACCCGCGGGTTCGCATGCACGAGCTCCGTGGCCAGCGAGCCGTCGAGCTTGACCCGGTAGAGGGCGAAGCGGCCCTCCAGCTTCTGAAGCACGTAAGCGGCGTCGAGCTGTGCATCGACCGCGACCGGAAACATGCCGACCCCCGAAGCGGTGTCGAAGATCGAGAACGGGCGCCAGTCCCGGCTTGCCGCGGTACGATAGAGGTAGGTGACCCGGGTCCCGGCCTGGCCGTTGGCGCGCAGCTCGAGGGTCGACATGATGCGGACGTTGCCCCGACCGTCGCTTATATAGTCCATCGCGCGCGCATTGGGCGGCTCGACCCGCTGCGTCCGCAATGTCCGCACATCGACCCGATCGACGGCGAGGCCATCGCCCGCGCGGACCAGGCGCGTGCCGGGGCCCCTCTGCTCGGGCACGAGCTCGCGGGCCATCAGGATGGAGCCGGCTTCGCCGCCGCTCCAGTCGAGCACCGAGCCGTCGAACTGGCGTATCCGCGCGTCGTAGGCGGAGCCGCGCTCGCCGAGCCTCGTCAGGTTGGTTCCATCGATGTCGAGCGACACCAAACGCGCGAAGGAAATGAGCACGCCCTCGGCGGTCGCCATGCCGCCGATCTGGCAGATCAGGCGGTCGTTGGTGACGAACCTGCACCAGCGGAAGCGCTCGGGATCGCCGTCGGAATGAACGATGAGGCGCGGCTCGGTGCTGCTGTCGAGCTCGTGGACGTAGACGCCGGTCCCCCGCGCCGTCCCCGGCTGCAGGAAGACGACGCGGCGGCCGTCTGGCGAGATATCGATCTGCTGCACGCTTTCGCGCACTCCGAACAGGTGCGAGGGATCGACCGCCGGCTGCGCGGGCGGTGGCGCTGCCGGTTGGGCTGCCGGTTGGGCCGCCTGCTGGGCGAAGACGGGCGTGGCGGCAAGAGCCGCCGCCATGCTGATTACACGCAAAATCATCGGATTCCGCCCCCCTATTCATCATATTAGACCAGTTCTCCTTTTCGAAGCAATGGCCGCGCGCGCTTGCCTGACCCGAGGCGCGGTGCCAAGAGCGCTGCGCAGCAAGCGCCGGAGGAGCCTGGACCATGAACCTGAAAGTGATGTTGGCGGCCCTGGCGCTCGCCCCTCTCGCCGGCTGCGTCACCCCTTCCGGACCGGCGCAAGCGCCCGCCATCTCCCAGGCCACGCTCCAGCGCGTGACCCAAACGCTGTCTTCCGACGAATATGAAGGCCGCGCGCCCGGCACTCCCGGGGAGCAGCGCACCGTCGCCTTCCTTTCCCAGGAGTTCGCGCGCGCCGGCCTTCGGCCCGGCAACGGAAGCAGCTGGTACCAGGAGGTGCCCCTGGTCGAGATCACCGCGCAGGGCAGCCCTCGGCTGGAGATCGGCGGCGCCGCGCGGGGCCTGAGCTTCGCCTACCGCACCGATTTCGTCGGCACCTCCTACCGCGCCCAGCCGCGCGTCTCGGTCGCGAACAGCGAGATCGTCTTCGTCGGCTACGGGATCAACGCGCCCGAGCGCGGCTGGAACGATTATGAAGGCCTCGACGTGCGCGGCAAGACCGTGGTCATCCTGGTCAACGATCCCGACTGGCAGACCCCGGGGCTGGTGGGCCCGTTCGGCGGCCGCGCGATGACCTATTACGGCCGCTGGACCTACAAATATGAGGAGGCCGCGCGTCAGGGCGCCGCCGCCGCGCTCATCGTCCACGACACCGCGCCGGCCTCCTATGGCTGGAACGTGGTCGAGAATAGCTGGACCGGGCCGCAGCCTCATATGCAGACTCCGAACGACGGCGCCGACCAGACCGCGATGAACGGCTGGCTGAGCAACGACGCGGCGCGCAGGCTGATGGCTGCGTCCGGCCAGGATCTCGACGCGCTGACCCGCTCGGCGCAGCAGCGCGGCTTCCGCGCCGTGCCGCTCGGCCTCAGGGCTTCCATCACCATCGACAATCAGATCCGCCGCTTCGCCTCGCGCAACGTGATCGGCGTCCTGCCCGGCCGCACGCGGCCCAACGAATATGTCCTCTACACCGCGCATTGGGACCATCTCGGCAGCTGCACCGAGACCGGCGAGGACCGGATCTGCAACGGCGCCGTCGACAATGCCAGCGGCACCTCCGCCCTGGTCGCGCTCGCCGAAGCGCATGTCCGCGCCGGGCGGCCCGACCGGACGCTCGTCTTCCTCGCCGTCACCGCGGAGGAATCGGGCCTGCTCGGCTCGGCCTTCTACGCCGCCAATCCGATCTACCCGCTGGCGCGCACCGCGGGCGGCTTCAACATGGATTCGCTCAACATGGCTGGCCCCGCGCGGGACTTCGTCTCAGTCGGCGGCGGCAAGTCCGAGCTCGACGCCTATCTCGCCCGCGCCGCCGCCGCCGCCGGGGTGCGCGTCTCCGCCGAGCCGACGCCGGAGGCCGGCTATTATTTCCGCTCCGACCAGTTCAGCCTCGCCAAGCGCGGCGTGCCGATGCTCTACGGCCGCGGCGGCGAGGATCTGGTCAATGGCGGGCCGGCCGCCGGCCGCGCCGCCGCGCAGGAGTATCGCGCCAACCGCTATCATGCGGTCAATGACGAATATGATCCCAATTGGGACTGGGCGGGCGCGATCGGCGACGTCGGCATCTACTACCATGTCGGCCGCGCGCTTGCGATGTCGCGCGAGTGGCCCAATTGGCTCCCCGGCGACGAATTCCGCGCCATCAGGGATCGTTCGCGGGCGGGGCAATAGTCTATTGCGCGTCGGTCCAGCCGACGCCCAGGCGGTCCGCATATTTGGCGAGTCGCCTGTCGCGGGACCATAATTTCGTGCCTGGCGTCGCCCGGCACGAAGCCAGCAGATGGACGTCCACGAAGCCCAGCCCGGTGGCAGCGAGCCGCTCGTTCACAATGAGAGCCAGGAACTCCCCCTCGGAAGCCGTCTTCGCCTGCGGCAATGACTGCAGCGCTCCAATGGCCTCCAGGCAGTTGCGCAGATGGCCGACGGCGAGCTCGCCCCGGATGAATGGATGGCAGATCGCTTGCTCGGCCGGGATCAGACGCTCAAGCGCAGCCACCGGCGTCCTGAAGTGGTCGATCCAGACCGAGGTATCGACCAGAATCAAAACGATGGTCGCTCGCGCGGGGGAATCCTGATGTCGGGCATCGTGCCGCCGAGCGCGATCAGGCGCCTGCCCGCCTCGCGCGCGATGAGAGAGCGCAGGGCCTCCCGAACCAGCGTATCGGGATCCTCTATACCGGTGAGTTCGGCCGCCCTGCGCATCAGGCCTCGCCGCTCATCTTCCTCGCTTGGCCGTTCGGCGGCTATCACCCGCGCCTCCCGTTCAAACCGAATGCGTCTGCGTTCGAGGTCCAGATCGCGGGTTTTCCACCCAACGCTCCGCCACCCTTTGGTCTGGCTGTGGCCGGCGCCGGTCTGATTGGCCCACCAGGCCGGATATTTATAGGCGCTGTCAGGCAATGGAAAACCGAGCTGCGCCTCGATCTCGGCGAAGGTGGCGTTCCATTCCAGCTCTTTCTTGCCGGCGAGAAAATCGGCTAGAGGCTGATAACGGGACATAGGGATAACTCCTTCGGAAACTATTTATCACTAAATTTAGTGACTATCAATTGGAAAATGGTGAATGCCGGATTTGCCCCCTCGCCAACCCCCCGAATGGACACCTCACCAAGCGGTCTGGATCGGCTTTCCGAGCCATGGCGCCCTCTGGGAAGAGGATTTTAGCCCCGCCCAGGCGGAGGTCGCCGCGTTCGCGGCGGCGGTCTGGCAGGAGGGCAAGGGCGAGGAGGTCAGGCTGGTCGCCGCCGACGCGGCTTCCGCCGCGCTGGCGCGGGCCGCGGCGCCCTTCGCCACCATCGTCACCCAGAGGTTCGGCGACATCTGGCTGCGCGACACCGGGCCGATCCTGGTCAAGGGGCCGAACGGCCTTTCGGCGGTCAGCTTCGCCTTCAACGGCTGGGGCGGCAAATATGATCTGCCCGGCGACGACACGATCGGCCGCAGGCTCGGCGAGGGCATCGGCCTCAGCGTCCGCCGCGCGGACTGGATATTGGAAGGCGGCGCGATCGACGTCGACGGCACCGGGCTCGCGGTCACTACCGAGCAATGCCTGATGAACCCGAACCGCAACGCCTTCCTCTCGCGCGCCGAGATCGAGGCGAAATTGCGCGCGGACCTCGGGATCGAGCGCGTGCTCTGGCTCGGCAGCGGGCTGATGAACGACCATACGGACGGCCATGTCGACAATCTCGCCCGCTTCGTCGGCGTCGGCAGGATCGCCATCCCCGAGCCCGCCGACCGCGATCCGAACGAGGCCGTCTATCGCGACGCGGCTTCCCGCGCGCGCCGTTTCGCCCTCGACGTGACGCTTATGCCTTCGCCGGGCCTGGTGCTGCGCGGCGGGGAGATCATCCCCGCCTCCTACCTGAACTTCTACATCGGCAACGCGGCTGTCGTGGTGCCGCAATATGGCGTCGCGAACGACGAGGCGGCGGTGGCCGCGGTGCAGGCGCTTTTCCCGGACCGGGTGGCGATCGGCCTGCGGGCGGACCATATCCTGACCGGGGGCGGCAGCTTCCACTGCATCAGCCAGCAGATCCCCGGCTAGCTCGTCATTCCCGCGAACGCGGGAATCCAGACGGGCTTGCCACCCGCACGAACCTGCACCAAGTCAGCATGGATTTCCATGAATGGGGGCCCAAGGCTCCGTCCGGGGGACGGAGCGCCCCATTCATTGCGCGGGAATGACGGGAGTTGAAATGACTGAGCTAAAGGTAGCAGCCCTCCAGCTCGCCTTCACGGACGACGGCGAGGAGAATATCGCGAACGTCTCCGCGCTCGTCCGCGAGGCCGCGTCGAAGGGCGCCCAGGTCGTCCTCCCGCCCGAACTCTTCGAGGGCCCCTATTTCTGCCGCACCGAGGACGAGGCCCTGTTCGCCAATGCCCGGCCGGTCGACCAGCACCCGGCGGTGCTGGCGATGCAACGGCTTGCGGCCGAGCTCTCCGTCTTCATCCCGGCCAGCTTCTTCGAGGCGGACGGGCCGCATCATTATAACAGCCTGGCGATGATCGACTCGTCCGGCGCTCTCATGGGCGTCTATCGCAAGAGCCACATTCCGGACGGGCCCGGCTATTCGGAGAAATTCTATTTCCGCCCGGGCAATAGCGGCTTCAAGACCTGGCCGACGCCCGCCGCGACGCTCGGCATCGGCATTTGCTGGGACCAATGGTATCCCGAGACCGCGCGCAGCCTGATGCTGATGGGCGCCGAAATATTGCTCTACCCGACTGCGATCGGCACCGAGCCGCACGACCCCGACCTCGATACGTCGCGGCTGTGGCGCCGGGCGATGATCGGCCACGCCGTGTCGAACGTGGTCCCGGTCGTCGCCGCCAACCGGATCGGCGACGAATGCGGCCAGACCTTCTACGGCCACTCCTTCATCTGCGACGAGCGCGGCGACATTCTCGCCGAGTTCGGAGCGAAGGAGACCGGCGTGCTCACGGCGACGCTCGACCTGGAGGCGGCCAGACGCCACCGCGCCGCCTTCGGCTTCTTCCGCGACCGCCGGCCCGAACTTTATGGACGCCTCACCGAGGATATCTGATAACCTCCCGGCAAAGGGGGGCATGACCATGGTTCGCGAGCTGAGCCTGACCTGCTGGGCGGGAATCGCCGCGCTCCTGCTGGCACCACCTTGCGCGGCCGCGCAGCAGCCGTCGCCCTCGGCAACGTCCGACCCCGAGATCTTCTGCGTCTCTGACGGCTTGTTGCAGGCGGCCGGCCGCGGCGGCTTGGACGATGCGGGAATCGGCGCCCTGGTGTCCCAATGCCGGCAACGCTTCGGCTGGTCCGAGAACGAGACCCGGCTTGGCATCCTCGTTGGGCGGGCAACCATCGGGATGCACCTGGCCATCGCGGAAGCGGGCGAGGCCGGCGTCGAAAGCAGCGTCATCAGCACCGTCTTCCAGACGTTCACCGACGATGAGCTTCTCGGCCTCCAGCTCGACAGTCTGGAGCTTGCCGCCGGCTCGCAGGACATTGCACGGCAGGCGGCCGCGCGCATCGCCGAACGCGGGCTAACCGGCAACGCCGCCACCAAGGCGACTCGCGCCGTCATTCTCGCTTTGATCGCGATCCGGACGTCGGCGAGCTTCAGGGCCGCGCTGAACGCCGGCGACGGCCAGTGATCCGTGTGCACGCTGCTCCATCGGGTTCGCGTGCGGGTTGAACCTCCACCTGGAGAATGAGGCTCAGGGCAGCGACCCGATCCGGAGACCCCAGCGGGCGATCCGTTCGGTCACCAGCAGGCCCGAGACCGTCCACGGGTCGGCCGCGAGCCAGGCGTCAACCGCCTCGACGCTGGGCGCCCGCACGACGATCAGCGCCCCCGTATCGTCGATCGGGCCCGCCAGGACGACGAAGCCCCCGGCCGCGCCCGCCATCATGAATGCGGCATGCTCGGTCCACTGGGCCTGCTCTTCGAGAGGGCGGCCCTCCTCCCAATCGCCGCCGCGGCGACGCCAGACCGCGTAAAGCTCCATGCTCAGCTCCTCAATTCCAGCGCGCGCGCGAACACGGCCTCGAACATCGCCGCGTTCAGCCGCCCGGTATTCTGGTTGTAGCGCGAACAATGATAGCTATCGATGAGGATGCGGCCATCGGGAAGCGCATGCTCGGCGAGGTGGCCGAAAGGGTGCGCGGCGAGCCGGCCGCCCGAAGTCCGCACCGCCGTGCCGTGCGCGATCCGGCCGAGCGCGACGAGCGGGCGCACATTGGGAAGCCGTGCGAGGGACGCCTCGTAATAGGTTCTGCAGGTTTCGATCTCCTGCGGGCTCGGCTTGTTCTGCGGCGGCAGGCATTTGACCGAATTGAGAATCACGCAGCCGCTCAGGCGAAGGCCGTCGTCGGGCGTCTCGCCATATGCGCCTTTGGCCAGGCCGAACTTGAGCAGCGTCGCATAGAACAAATGCCCGGCATGGTCGCCCGTGAAGGGCCGCCCGGTGCGGTTGGCGCCCCGCATGCCGGGCGCGAGGCCGACGATGGCAAGCCAGGCCTGGGCGTCGCCGAAGGCGGGCACCGGCGCATTCCACCAATCGGAATGCTCGGCGCGCAGCCCTTGGCGGAAAGCGGCGAGCCGGGGGCAGAGCGGGCAGTCGCGCGGCGCTTCGACTTGGGGAACCGGGCTTTGCGCGCGCATCGCCAGCGTTTAGGCCGGTGGCGATGGCCAGGACAAGCTATGCGATCGCCTTGGGCTCCAACCGGAGAAGCCGCCACGGCTCTCCCGAGCGGACGCTGCGTGCGGCGCTCGCCGGCCTGGTCGGCGTGCAGAGCGTCTCGGCGATCCGCGCCACGCCTGCGCTCGGGCCCGCCGGCCGCGGCTTCGCCAATGCCGTCGCGATCCTGGAGAGCAAGCTCGCGCCCGACGAATTGCTCGCCGCGCTGAAGGCGATGGAGCGCGCCTTCGGCCGCCGCGGCGGCCGCCGCTGGGGGCCGCGCGTGCTCGACCTCGACATCATATTGTGGTCGGGCGGCGCCTGGGGCGGGCCCGGGCCGGTCGTTCCTCATCCGGAGTTTCGCCGGCGCGCCTTCGTCCTCCAGCCGCTCGCCGAACTCGCGCCGCGCTGGCGCGATCCGCTGACCGGCGCGACCATGCGCCAGCTCCTCGCCCGGTTGACCGCGCCCCGCCCCATTCCACGAGCCTGATCGTCCCCGCGAATCAGGCTCGCAGACCTACATCGAGACCGGGATTCACGTTTCAGGCTTTAGCCTGGAACGATCCTGGTCTAGGTCCGACGACGGTCAGGGCCCATAGCTCAGTTGGTAGAGCAACTGACTTTTAATCAGTAGGTCGCTGGTTCGAACCCAGCTGGGCTCACCAAAGTGCGATAAGCTGGGCCGCCTTGCAGCTTGCCGGCCCCGTGTCGCCGCAGGTGACGGCGAGCTTGAGCCGCTTTCCATGATGCATGCAGCTGACGCCGATCATCGCCTTCGACAGGCGGACGAATGCGCCACCGCCCGGAACGCGCCGCTAAACCCTGTCAACGCTGCCTGTTCGCAACTGCCCGCTACCCGCGGGCCAGGCTCTTTTGCCTGCCTTTGCCTTGATGCGTGGCCGGCGCGCCGGTGCACTCACGGACCCGGCGACCGGTGAACGATCCATAGTGGCCGTTCACCGGTCGCCGTTCGAGGCGGACCTGCCCCTTTTCAGCCCCTGCCCGCGATCTTAGATCACCATAAAGTCGCTGGCGGTCAGCACCGGCGCGCCCTGCAGCGTAGCGAACAGGACTGCGGCGCCGGCGCCATTGCCGTCGGCGTCGAAGTAGAGCTGGCCGGTCGCGCCGTTGTAGATGATCCGATCGTCGGCATCGCCGGCCGCAGTGCCGGTGACGAACGCGCCCGCGGGCAGGCTGCCCGGGGTGAGCCCGGTGAACACCGCATCGTCGAGCGCGATCTTGTCGGTGCCGGCGGCGAAGTCGAACAGATAGTCGACATTGCCGGCGCCGAGCGCGGTGGTGAAGGCGAAGGTGTCCGCCCCGCTTAGGCCCACCAGGCTGTCACTGCCGCCCTTGCCGTCCAGCACGTTGGCCCCGGCATTGCCGAAGATCGTGTTGGCCAGTTCGTTGCCGGTGAGGTCGATCGCCGCCGTGCCGGCATGGAAGTCGGTGGTCATCAGCTCCACCTCGGCGCCGGGCGCCAGCGTGTAGCTCACGCTCGCGAACAACCGGTCATTGCCCCCGCCCACACTTTCGAAGATGTAATCGCCGGCATTGTCGATGACGAACGAGTCATTGCCCGCCCGGCCGACCAGCGCGTCCGCGCCGGCGCCGCCGTTCAGGATATTGTCGCCGTCATTGCCGTAGATCGTGTTGGCCAGC